>Ga0181530_10001945_pt1 | contig 25300 bp, 23 predicted proteins | sample PEATcosm2014_Bin_42_FD_119769 | JGI IMG/M metagenome (GOLD analysis project Ga0181530, IMG submission 119769) | Peatland microbial communities from MTU Mesocosm Facility, Houghton, MI, USA - PEATcosm2014_Bin10_60_metaG | ecosystem: Environmental > Terrestrial > Soil > Wetlands > Peat | place... | reverse complement strand
TGCAAAAAGCCTGGCGGACGGATCAAAATGGTCGCCTGTTGGAAGAATATCCAGTTCCTTGAGTTTTGCCGCTTTGCTATCACAATCCGGAACCATGGGGACGTGACCGCTCAGCCGCTTACGATCAGATTGCCGAGGGAAAAAAGCTCGGCGCTGACATTGCAGCGGATCTGGTCGGGCGGATCCACAACATGGGAATGCCGGCACAGCGAGCTTCGACGGACACGAAACCGCAGCTCAACGACCTGGTGATCCGGGGCTATATCATTTCCATCAAGGAGGGCGATGCCAAAAAGCGCTTCGGCATCGGGTTTGGCGCCGGCGCCTCCGAATTGAAGACAGCGGTGGAAGGCTTCCAGGTGACGACGAACGGGTTGCGCAAGCTCGGCTCCGGCGACGTTGTTGCCAAAGGAGGCAAGGGCCCGGGGACGGCGGTGGGGCTGGCCGGCCTGATCGCCACCCACAACCCGGCGGGTCTCATCATCAGCGGCGGGATGCACGTGTACGGTGAGAAAAGCGGCAGCAGCAAGGTCGAAGGCCGGGCCAAACAGACCGCCAAGGAAATCGCCGAGGCGCTCAAGCAGCGATTCCAGGAACAGTGCTGGATCAATTGATTGGATTATGAACCAAACATGAAAGACTTTTGAACAGGAGCAAACGGAGGGAACGGAGAGAAAAAAATCATTCTCTGTTTCCTCTGCTGCCTCCTGTAAAAGCGTTTGGCCTTTCGGCCCGCGACTTCACGATTGAACGAAAAATGAAAACCGGTTTTGAACAGCAGCAAGCGGAGAGAACGGAGAAGAAAATCAAGTCTCTGTTTCCTCTGTTATCTCCTGTTCGATCTTTTTATCCTGCGGCTCGCGAATCATCCGAAGACCTCTCGGTGTTTCGGAAAAAACTGGCGGCCATCGTCCCGTGTCTGTTCACCCTGCTGCTTGCCACCGGGTGCGCCTCGACCAAGGTGACCAGCCAGGAAACGATTGTCACCGGACAACTCCCGTGGCCCGGGAACATCCTGGTATACGACTTCGCCGCCACCGCCGCCGATGTGCCGACAAACTCCGCGCTGGCCGGCCAGCCGGGCTTGGACCGCACGCCGCAAACCGCCCAGCAGATTGGACAGGGACGGCTGTTGGGCGTTGAAATTGCGGTGGAACTGGTCGGGCGGATCCATGACCTGGGAATGCCGGCACAGCGGGCTTCAGCAGGAACACAACCGCAGCTCAACGACCTGGTGATCCGGGGCTACCTCATTTCCATCAACGAGGGCAGCACCGCCAAGCGCGTCACCATCGGGTTCGGCTACGGCGCGTCGGAATTACGAACGGCGGTGGAATGCTACCAAATGACGGCCCAAGGACTGCGCAAACTCGACTCCGAGACCTTGGACGCCGGCGGCAGCAAGACTCCGGGGGTGGCAACGGGATTGGGAGCCGCCACTTTCATTGCCACCGCCAACCCGGTGGGACTCATCATCGGCAGCGGGATGAAAGTGTATGGGGAAGAAAGCGGCCGCAGCAAAGTGGAGGGCCGGGCCGACGCTACCGCCAAGGAAATCGCCAAAGTGCTCAAACAGCGATTTCAGGAACAAGGTTGGATCAAATGATTCGATTATGAACCACGCGGGCGCAGAAAAAATACGAATTTTCAACAGGAGCAAGCGGAGATAGCGGAGAGTTTTTTCTCTGTACCCTCTGCGATCTCCTGTTCAAAATCCGCAGTTGTCCCTCAACCTAAAAGAACGCATGCATCCATTGTTTGAAAAGGCATCCGGGTTGACCGAAAGCATCATTGGCGCGGCCATCGAGGTCCATCGTGACAAGGGGCCGGGCCTGATTGAATCCATCTACGAATGGTGTCTGATGAAGGAACTCGAGTTGCGCGGGTTGTCGTGCCTGAGCCAGAAGCTCGTGGTGATTTCTTACAAGGGATTCACGCGCGAAGAACCGCTGCGTTTCGATCTGCTGGTGGCCGGCTGCGTTCTGGTGGAGGCAAAAGCCGTGGAGAAAATTCTGCCCATCCATAAAGCTCAACTCCTGAGTTATATGAAGTTGCTGGATGTCCCGATTGGCCTGCTCATTAATTTCCACGAGATGAAGTTGACCGATGGGGTTCACCGCCTGATTTTACCCGGATCCAACCAATGAACCCCGATATTTTACAGGAGCAAACGGAGGGAACGGAGACGCAAAAGAAAAACTCTGTTTCTTCTGTTACCTCCTGTTCAATTCTGTTTGTCCCATCTTCCGGGAGCCGGCCGATGAAACCTGATTTTTTACAGGAGCAAACGGAGGGAACGGAGACGCAAAAGAAAAACTCTGTTTCCTCTGTTACCTCCTGTTCAATTCTGTTTGTCCCATCTTCCGGGCGCAAATCAATGAAACCTGGTTCCCAACAGGAGCGAGCAGAGGCAGCAGAGCCGGCCCAAAAAATCTCCGCTTTCTCCGCTCCCTCCTGTTCAATCCGGTTTGTCATGGGAATCTCCGTTACTTCCGTTGCCTTCTGTTAATAACACGAAGATGAATTCTGACGAAACTCAGTCCGCAGCCAGGCCCGCCGGCTTCAAGGTCGCCGAGGTGGGAATGCCGCCACGACCGATTGACCAATACGACGCGCCGTCCCTGCTCGGGAACCAGTCGCAACGGCGATTCCACGTCATGGTCAAGCCGGGCGGGTCCACCTGCAATCTCGACTGCACCTATTGTTTCTATCTGAGCAAGGAAACTCTTCCCAACGGTCCGGGCACCGGCCGGATGTCCGACGAGGTGCTCGAACGGTTCATCCAGCAATACATCGCGGGGGTGACCGGGCCGGAGGTGGTGTTTTCCTGGCAGGGCGGCGAGCCGACATTGATGGGTCTGGATTTCTTCCGCAAGGTCGCCGCACTGGAAAAGAAATACGCGAAGCCGGGGCAAACGATCCAGAACGATCTCCAAACCAACGGGACGCTGATCACCGAGGAATGGTGCGAGTTTCTCAAGGCGAACCGGTTCCTGGTCGGTTTGAGCATTGATGGTCCCCGGGAAGTCCACGACAAATACCGGGTGACGAAAGGCGGCAAACCCACGTTTGAAAAAGTATTCCACGCGGCCAGGCTCTTCCAGCGCTATGGAGTGCCGTTCAACACGCTGACCTGCGTCAACCGGTTCAACGCCCGAAAGCCGCTGGACGTTTACCGCTTTCTCCGGCGCGAACTGGATTCCACCTACATCCAGTTCATTCCCATCGTCGAGTACAAGGGCTTCGAGAAAACGGCGCCGCACAAGTGGAATAACGCGGCCCTGCCCAGGGATGGCGACCCCGATGCGCGGCCCGGCCATCCGAATTCCATCGTGACCGACTGGTCGGTGGATCCGGACGACTGGGGATATTTCCTGTGCAAAACCTTTGACGAATGGCGGAGCAAGGATGTGGGCAAGGTTTTGGTGAACCACTTCGAAACGCTGGTGTCGCAGCACATGGGCTTAGGCTCGCAGGTTTGCATTTACGGCGAATTTTGCGGCAAGGGCGTGGCGGTGGAACATGACGGCGGGGTTTACTCATGCGACCATTATGTCTATCCGGAGTATCGGCTGGGCAACATCCAGGACCAGGCGCTCGACAGCCAGGTATTTTCCCGGACGCAGGTGAAATTTGGTTACGCCAAGAACGAGACCCTGCCGAAATACTGCCGGCAATGTCCCTATCTCAGCGATTGTTGGGGGGAATGCCCGAAGAACCGGATCATCCGGACGCCAGACGGCGAACCCGGCCTGAACTATCTCTGCCGCGGATTCAAGCAATACTTCGCACACGCCATTCCCGAAGTGGAACGGATCGTCGCGGACCTGCGGAAACAACCCATTCAACCGAAGAAACGGATGTGACCAATCCACCATGAACAAATCACGGATATGAATCTCACATTATTTGGACTTCTTGCCGTCCTCGGAATGTTTCTGGGGATGTTGTTGCTGCTGGAAATCGGCCGCCGGCTGGGCGCGCGCCGGTTCGCCCGTGATCCGGAAGCGGCCAAGTCCGGCGGCGGAGCGGCCGAAGGCGCGGTGTTCGGCCTGATGGCCCTGCTCATTGCGTTCACCTTTTCCGGCGCGGCGTCGCGGTTCGATGTGCGGCGCGACCTGGTTGTCGAAGAGGCCAATGACATTGGCACCGCTTGGCTGCGGCTCGACATGCTCCCGGTGACGGCCCAGCCGCCGTTGCGCGAAAAATTCCGGCAATACGTGGACGCACGCCTCGCGTTCTACCAAAAGCTGCCGGATATCAGGTCCGTCGGCGCTGACTTGGCCCGGACCCGGGTAATGCAAAATGAAATCTGGAAGGACGCAGTCGCCGCCTGCCGCGACTCCGGCTCGTCGCCAGCCACAATGCTGCTGCTGCCGGCATTGAACCAGATGATTGACATCACCACCACCCGGACGGTGGCGGCCCAGACGCACCCGCCAGCGGTCATTTATGTGATGTTGGGGCTGCTGGTGCTGGCCGGTTCGCTGCTGGCGGGTTTCGACCTGGGCGCCGGCATAGCCCGCAATTGGTTTCACACTTTCGCCTTCGCGTTGATCATGACCATCGCGATCTATGTTAATCGGATGATCACTACAGCGGGCGGCTCGTGAGGGCCGCCCGCCCTTTAACCCGATGAAACATTTCTCTCGATTGTGAAACACGCGGGCTGGTCTGATGGCCCGTCCGGCACGGACCGGCCCGCGACTTCACGAGCGAAAATCAACCACCACAAAAATAGAAAGAAGACAAATGAACACATCCATAAACATGAACCAAACTGGCGGCACGAGTCGCTGGAAATTGCTAGCTGGAATTATCACCGCCGGATTGTTGCTCGGCGGGCTGACCGCCTGCCGCACCACGCATCAGGTGGGCGAGACCGAGAAGGATTTCTCCGGTTTTCTGGGCGACTATTCCATGTTGACGAAGGGCAAGGGCAAGGAGGGCAACTTTATCTACATTGACCAATCCGCCAATTGGAAACAATACACCAAAGTCTATATCAAGCCCGTTGAACTCTGGAAATCCGACGAGACGAACTCAGCGTTCGGTAAATTATCCCCGGAAAAACAACAGATGCTTGTGAACTTCTTTCATACTGCGCTGGCAGATGCGTTGGGAAAGGATTTCCAGATCGTGGACCAAGCTGGGCCGGACACGCTGGTGGTCCATGCGGCCATCACCGAAGCCCGGAAGTCGAAACCGGTGATGAATCTGATCTCGTCGGTCTATCCCGCCGGACTGGTTATAAGCCTGGGCAAACAGGCGATCACAGGCACTGGCCTCGCTGTCGGCGATGTGCGGATTGAAGCCGATGTCACGGATGGCATGACCGGCCAGCGCCTGGGCGCGATTGTGGACGAACGGGCAGGAACGAAAGCCTGGCGCAGCAAGTTCAGCGGGTCGTGGGGTGACGTAAAACTCGCGTTTGATTGGTGGTCGGCACGGTTCACGAAACGGGTGGAGTTGTTCAAACAGGGCGATTTCAGCCCTGACAAATTGTAAGGCGTTCGTTGACGAAACACGTGGGCTGGCCTGATGGCCCGTCCGGCACGGACCGGCCCGCGACTTCACCAACGAAACAAAAATGTTCGCTTGGAACCAAAACTATGAAAACCATCCGCAGTATCATCGCCGTCCTGATGTTCACCTTCGCCAGCCTCTCCATCGCCCGCGCCGCCGACCCGTTGCCCTCGTGGAATGACGGCCCGGCCAAGCAATCCATCATCGCCTTCATCGAGAAAATCACGACACCCGGCTCGCCGGACTTCGTGCCGGTGCCGGAACGCATCGCCACGTTCGACAATGATGGCACGCTCTGGTGCGAGAAGCCATTGCCGGTGCAACTCTTCTTCGTGATGGACCGCGTCAAAACGCTCGCGCCGTCGCATCCCGAATGGCAGACCAACGAGCCGTTCGCCTCCATCCTCAAGGGCGATCTGAAGGGCGCGATGGCCGGCGGCGAGCCGGCGATATACAAACTCGTCATGGCCACACACACCGGCATGACCACTGATGAGTTTGAAAAAATTGTGCAGGACTGGATCGCCACCGCGAAACATCCCAAGACGGGCAAGCTCTACACGCAAATGGTTTATCAGCCGATGCTGGAAGTGCTCACCTATTTGCGCGCAAACGGTTTCAAGAATTTCATCGTGTCCGGCGGCGGCATCGAGTTCATGCGCCCGTGGGCGGAGAAAGTTTACGGCATCCCGCCGGAGCAGGTCGTTGGCAGCAGCATGAAGACGCAGTTTGAACTGCGCGACGGCGGGCCGGTGCTGATGCGGTTGCCGGAACTGAATTTCAACGACGACAAGGCAGGTAAGCCCGTCGCGATCAATCAGCACATCGGTCGCCGGCCAATCATGGCGTTTGGCAATTCGGATGGCGATTTGCAGATGCTCCAATACACCGGCGCGGGCAGCGGCGCGCGTTTCTGCCTCTACGTCCATCACGATGATGCCGAGCGCGAATACGCCTACGATCGCAAAGACGCTCTGGCGAAACTTGATAAAGGTCTCGATGAAGCTGCCGCCAAAGGTTGGACGGTGGTCAGCATGAAGAACGATTGGAAACAAATCTTCCCATTCGAGGTCACGGCCATTGACATCCTGTTGGAGCCGGACGCCACGATGCTGGAACATTGCAAAGCTGATAACGCCCGGTTGCTCGGTGCCTATCCGAAAGGTTTTGCGCTGGACGCAACTCACACGCCGCACATAACCATGCTGCAATGCTTCGTCCGCACGGCGGACTTGGACAAAGTTTTTGCCGCCGAGGAAAAAGTGCTCGCCGCCGCCAACGTGACGGCCATGAAGCTGGACGCCTTCAAACGCTACTACCTCGCGGCCGGTGGCGGACTGGGCGTCGCCGGCATCTGCGCCAAGCCGACGTCGGAAATCCTGAGATTGCAGGCGGACATCATCACCGCCGCGAGTCCGTTTAACTTGCGCAGCGGCCCCATCGGCGCGTTCACCGCCGGGCACGACAATCCCGCCCTTGATGCGGCCATCATTGGTTATGTGTCCACGTTTGAGCAGATCGGCGCGGGCGCGAAGTTCAATCCGCACGTCAGCACCGGCAACGCACCGACCGCGTATCTCGACCAGATGATCGCCGAACCGTTCGAGCCGTTCACCTTCTCACCCGCAGGCGCGGCCGTATTCCAACTCGGCCCGTTCGGCACGGCGGCGGAGAAACTGAAGGAATGGGATTTGAAGCCTTGAAGCGCCGAACGCAGGCTTGCCGGGCCTTCCGTTGCCCTCGTGGACCGGCGGACCGGCCCGGTAACAGCCACTTGCCACTGTGATTACTATTTACTGTTTTCCACCCGCATTGGCCCAAGGTCCAATAGCGTCCGGGTGCGGTTTTGCGCGAAACTGGCGCAAATTGATATGAGGCCAATGCCAGAATCTCAACCATCGAAACCCGAAGCCGCCGCAGCCAACCCGCCGGCCGCCCGGCCCGCGCACATCGGGTTTCGCCGCTTTTCGACGGCGGAATTCCTGGTGGCACTCGTCCTGTTGCTCATCGGGGCGCCAATCGTCGATAAAATGCCCCATGGCCGGAGCATCGAGACCGCGCTCTTGACGCTGGTACTGGTGTCGGGAGTATTGGCGGTGGGCCGGAGCCGCCGGACCCTGGTCTGGGCGGCGGTTCTGGTGGCGCCGGCAGTCGTTGGCCGATGGATGAATCACTTTTTGCCGGAGCTGGCCCCCGCGGAAATTTCTCTCGTCGCCGGACTGGTGTTTGTTGTTTTCTTGGTGGTGCAGTTCCTGCGTTTCATCCTGCGCGCCCCCCGGGTCAATGCCGAGGTGATGTATGCCGGCATTTCCGTCTATCTGCTGTTGGGATTGTCGTGGATGTTTGCCTATCAGCTCGTGGCGCGGTTGGTTCCAGGCGCGTTTGCCTTCAGCACCGGGCCGGCATCCGGCCAGACGATGGATGGCTTCACCGCCTATTATTTTAGTTTTGTAACGCTTACCACCGTTGGTTATGGTGACATCACGCCGGTGACAAACGGGGCGCGGGCACTGGCGGCGATGGAGGCAATGACCGGCACACTGTACGTGGCGGTGCTCATCTCCCGGCTGGTGGCGCTGTATTCGTCCCAAGGTTCGCGGTTGCGCGAACCAGAATCTTGATGTGGCGACAAACCGATTTGAACGAATAAAATCAAACACACCCAATCCAAAATATGAAGCGCACAAAAATCCTCAGCTTGATCGTCACCGCACTCACCTGCGGTGTGTTCGTGCCGCAATCCGCGCTGGCCGGCGGCGCCTCGCTCTACGAAATCTCCACCCCGGACGTTGGCCTGGCCTCGGCGGGATACGCGGCCGGAGCGCAGGACGCCTCGACCTTGTTCAAAAACCCCGCCGGGATGAGTATCCTGAACGGACCGCAACTGAATTCCAGCCTCCAGGTCCTCTACGGCAACGTGCAGTTCCAGGGCAATTCCAAAACCACCACGACGGGCGGCAATGGCCAGAACGCCATCGGCGCCCTGCCGGGAGCCAGTTTGTTCATCACCTACCCGGTCACGGAAAAACTGACGGTGGGCTTCGGCAGCTTTTCGTACTTTGGCCTCTCGGAAGATTACGGCGACCACTGGGCCGGCCGCTACTACCTCCAGAAAGGCACACTGTTGGGCATGAGCCTGATGCCGGCGGCGAGCTTCAAGGTGAACGACTGGCTCTCCATCGGCGGCGGGTTGAACGCGATGTATGGTTATCTGGACGGAGAGGTGGCGGTCAACAATGTCATCGGCCCGGATGGCCAGATGAAAATAAACAACCACCAGTGGGGTTTCGGCGGCAACGCCGGCATCTTGATTCAGCCGCGGCCGGGCACGCGCATTGGCGTCAACTATCTTTCACAGGTCAACCTGGACTTCAGCGCCAAACCCGGCTTCACCGGCCTCGGGCCGGGACTCAGCGTTCTGTTGGCCAACCCGCCCCAATTGAACATGGGCATGACCGTGCCGCAGTCGGTGATGGCGGGAGTTTATCAGGAACTCAACGACCAATGGGCGCTCCTGGCCGACGTCGGCTGGCAGAACTGGAGCCAGTTTGGCGAAGTGGAGGTCGGCATTGATCCGACCAGCAAACCAGGCCATAATTTTACCACCAATCTCCACTTCGATGACACCTGGCATGGAGCCATTGGCGCCGAATACAAGGCTTCCGAGCAGTGGCGGTTCACCGGCGGCTTTGCTTATGACACCTCAGCTGTCAGCGATGCGAACCGTTCAGTGGTCCTGCCCGTGGGCCAGGCCTTCCGCTATGGTTTGGGCGCGTTTTGGAAGGTCAGCCAGTCCGTGGACCTGGGCGCCGCTTATGAATTTGTGTGGGGCGGTGACATGCCGGTGACCCAGGGTTCGCCGACGGCTTACCGCGGCGAGGTGTCGGGCTCCTTCAACAATGCCTTTTTCTCCTTCCTCAGCGTCAACCTGAACTGGCGCTTCTGATGATTTCTCCCGCCCGGCCCGGCGGAAGAGAAGATCACACGAAAATTAAACAAAAAGCCGAACAAAAAAACGAAAGGTAAAGCAAATGAACATATCAACCATGAACAAAACGAGCGGTGCCCGTCGCCTGAAACTCCTGACCGGGGTTTTGGCTGCCGGCCTGCTGCTGGGTCTGACCGCTTGCAGCACGACGCGGCAGCAGACCAAGGGAACGATCGAGCCGTCGGGATTCCTCGGCGACTATTCCCAGTTGCACGAGGGCACGAACGGCCAGGCCAGGCTGGTTTACTGGGCCCCGGATGTGAACTGGGCTAAGTACACAAAGATCTGGATCAAACCCGTTGAACTCTGGAAGTCCGATGACCCGGATTCAACCATGGGCAAGATATCCCCTGAGAATCAGCAAAAACTGATCGATCTGTTCCACACCGCGATGTTCAATGTCCTGTCAACGAACTACACCATTTTGGATCATGGCGGGCCGGATGTTCTGATAATCCATACAGCCATCACCGACGCGAAAAAATCTAAACCGGTCATCGGTGTGATCTCCTCCATCTACGTTCCAATCAAGCTCATCAGCTTTGGAAAACAGGAATTGATGGGCACGGGCATTGGTGTGGGATCTGTAACCATCGAGGCCGAGTTTCTCGATGGCGAATCCAACCAGCGCCTGGCCGCCGTTGTGGACAGCCGGTCCGGCAGCCTGGCCATCCGCAGCAAGTTCAGCGGCACCTTTGGCGACGTGGAGAGGTCGTTTGAATGGTGGGCGGAACGTTTGAATACCCGCCTGGCCGAAGCAAAAGCCGCGAGCACCCCAAAGACCGAACTGTAAAATGCCGGCAGGGCACAACCTGCATGGCAACCTGCACTTGAACACACGAAAACCGGTAGCTCGAATGGGCGGCTTGGGAACGGTGAAGTGGCAGTTCGTATTGCTGCTGCTCACCGTGGCCCTGGCCGGGTGCCAGTCGGGAAAATTTTCGCATTATATTTCGCCGCGGGTGACGGGCCGGGTGCTCGCCGCAGACACCCATCAGCCTTTGCCGGATGCAACCGTCAGGCGCGTGGTTCCCTACCCGGCTGATGGCGAGGATACCGCGCCCAAGGGCGGCCAGCTCCTGACGCGTTCCTCGGGTGTGCGGACGGACGCGGACGGCCGATTTGTCCTGGATGGCGAACGCGACATCGCCTTGTTTCACCATCCGGCGTGGTGGTCGGTGACGCTCTCCTTCACGGCTGATGGCTACCGGTTTTATCAAACAAATTATTCCGTCGCCAACCTCAGCGGCCATTCACCCGACGGCGAGCCGCTGGTCAACGCCGGTGACATTTTGCTCAAACCCAAATCCCAGTGAACGAGGCGCAAAAAATGAATCGCGGCGGCCGGCTTTTAGGCTGCGTCTGCCTGGCCTGTTTCGCGCTGGCCCTGGCCGGTTGCTCGCTGCTCCATTTCCGCTCCGCCCCGCCGAAGGCCCAGGTCACGTCGCTTGCGCTGACAACGAACACAACGGGTTCAGTGACGCTCACCGTGTTGCAGTTCCAGGTGATGCGTTTTGTTGACAGCTATGTCGCAACGGTCGCGCAGGCTGCCGACGATTTCGGCGCGAAGGTCGGAACGCCCGAGGCCCGTCTTGCGGCGCTCAAATGGAAGCTGGGCCAGGCCACGGCCGCTTACACGGACGCCACCGGGCCGAGCCCCGTTGTCAACGCGCTGGACACGCTGGTGCTGGTCACCGTGTCGCGCATGGTCATGGAGGATTATGGCGTCGAGAAATTTGGCGAGGCGGCCCTGCCGGTGCTGGAAGTTCAGCGTCAACAGGAAACCAACGCCTGGCTGTTGGCGCACGGCATGCTCAAACCGGCACAGGAGCAGGAGTTGAGGGATTTGATCCAGGAATGGCGGCAGAAAAATCCCCACCAGCGTTATGTCGGCGCGGTCCGGTTTCGTGAGTTTGCCACCGCCCTGGGCCGGACCCCGACGCAGTCGTCAGCCATGCCCGCCAGTATTTTCAGCCTGCTGTATCTTGACCCGATGGCCGGCTTGGATCCCACCACCGCTGCCATTCAGGAAACCCATCAACTGGGTGAACGCGCCATGTATTACACCCAGCGCATGCCCCAGTTGTTGAGCTGGCAGACCGAGGTGCTGGCCTTTCAACTCGCCGCCCAACCCGAGTCGAGACAGGTTTTGTCCAATGCGGACCAGTTGGCCACGTCCGCCGAAATGTTCGCCCGGACCGCCCAACAATTGCCCCAGCTCATCAACGACCAGCGCCAGGCCGCCATCCAGCAATTGCTCGACGGTCTGCGGTCCCAGGAAACGGATGTGCGCCAGACGCTCAACGCGGGCGGGGATGCGGCGGCGTCCATCAATACCGCCATCAAGTCGCTCGACGCGTTTGTCCGTTATGTTTCGCCGCCGAACATAAACAAGACCCCCGTTTCAACCAACAGCCGGCCCTTCAATGTGCTCGATTACGGCACGGCTGCCGGCCAGATTGGAGCCGCCGCCCGGAACCTGAACGCGCTGCTCTCAACGATGAACCAAAGCACTACTCAATTCGCCAAACTCGGACAACAGACCGTTGCCGACGCCAACCGCGTGGTGAATCATGCGTTCTGGCGGGGATTGATTTTAACTCTGGTTTTGTTGATCGGCTCGGTTGTGGCAGGCTTGACCTACCGCATCCTGGCGAACAAATTGACCGGCAGTGGACGCAAACCCATTGACCCGATGGAAAAAAGGTAGGTGTGCAAGGGCTGCCCTTTTTGGGGAAATGATTTGTCTCTTTTGCCCGTATTGGACCAAAGGGCAATAGGCTGTTTGGCTGGTGCCTTGCATAATGCCGTTAGCTCTCTGGCTCGTATGATAAACGGGGCCGGGAGACCGGTGACGAAACGTGTGCAAAACATCACGGAGTTTAATAAATGAAACTGGATCAAACCAAATTATGAAAACCAAGACACAAATCAGAGCGGTCGTCTCCCTGCTGCTTCCGGTTATGGCGCTTTCCTTGGCAGGCTGCTGGACCCCGCCCAACGCCAATGTGCAACCTGCGGGCGAGCCCCGCCTGATCCAGAGCGGGTTCACGGTGGAAGTCGTCCAGAATCCGGCGCCCGTGGCATCCATTGATGCCAGCCAGCGCACCATAACTCTCAAGCGCATCGACGGCCTGACCAAGACCTACGCGGTGGGCCCGAAAGTCAAAAATTTCGACCAGATCCAGGCAGGCGACCGGGTCAAGGCAACTGTGGAAGATGAACTGGCCGTTTACTTGCTGGCCAATGGCCGGTTGCCGGGTGGTGCCACGGCTGAAACTTTGGGCGTCAACGCCAAGGTTTTGTGGGTGGACCCCAGCTACCGCCTGCTGACCCTGCAATATCCCAACGGTCAGTCGGAAAAATTTAAAACCAACTTGGACGCCCTGCTGCAGCAGATGGCGCCGGGCGACAGCGTGGTGGCAAAGCCCAAAGAAGTGACGGCCATCAGCATCGAGAAATAGCCGGACCGTGAGCGTCCAACATCCAGAAAAAACATTATGAAAACACCATGCCGTCTCTTTCTTTCCTGCCTCCGCGCGGCTGCTCCGGCCGGACTCCTGTCGCTGTTGCTGGCGGTTCTGCCCGCCCGGGCGCAAACACCCGCCGAAATCAACAATTTGAGAAACACGATTGGCGACCGCATTGAAGCCGCGACGATTCTGGGCGGGGATTTCGGGATGACCGGCGCCTCTTATAACAAAGGGAGCGAGGGAAATCTTGCTCTTTCCAAGTTCGGGGGCTGGGGTGACATTGGCGACCCGCAACAACTGGGAACCCTGCCCATCGCCTGGCAGCCGCAGTTGCAGGGTGAGATGGGCTATCTCTCGGCCAAGCGGGATTTCACAGCCGCCGATACCTATACGTATGGTGGTACAACCTACGATCTAAACGGGGCGGACAGCAAATTCCACGATTTCTCGATCCAGTTCGGCGGCGGCCCGCGTTTATGGTTCAACGACAACTTCAGCATCGCGCCGACGGTCATGGGAATGTATGGGTACACGGAAAATAGTTTCTATCCCAATGGCACCGTGCCGCCAGCCGTTCATACCCAGGCCCGGCAACTCGGCTTGGTGGACTATGATGTGGATACCTGGACCATCCGGCCCGCCGCCGACTTCCAGTACCAATACACCTGGCGGCGCACCATCTTCACGCTCAACTCGGACCCGGTTTATTTTCACACCGAGAGCTTCAACGCTTCCAACCCGAACGTGAGCGTCAACGGCAACTCGGAGACCTGGATGAACAAGATTGACGTGGATGTTCCCCTGGGCAAGGAGTTGTTCGGTCACGAATTGCGCACGGGCGGTTATTTCAGCCGGACCGAGTTTTATGGCGACATTCATACCGGGATGGGCCTCGACCATCTCTACGAAATTCATGGCCGGCTGGTGCTGGATTATTTGAACCAGCTTTGGAAGGTCCAATGGATCGGCATCGGCTATTCCTATCTCTGGGGCAACGGCGGTTTCACCGGCAATGCGATCGGTCTCGATGTCGCGTTCCAGTTCTGAACCGCCGGAACAATGAGCTTGTACTCGTATGGGAACGAAAACGGATTCGACCATGCACAATCAGCCGCTGGCTGACGCCCTGATTGTTGCCTGTCCGCACTGCGATCTGTTGCAGCGCCTGCCGGAGGTCGCGCCCGGCGCCTCGGCGCGCTGCCCGCGCTGCGACAAGGAGTTGTGGCGTCGCCAGGAGGATTCACTCAACCGGACACTGGCGCTGACGCTGGCGGCACTGGTGCTTTACGTGATTGCGAACACCGTTCCCATGCTCGGGCTGACGGCGGCCGGACACCAGGCCTTCACCACGGTGGTCGGCGGCGTCCAACAACTCTGGCACGACGGGCAGCAAATTGTCGCCTTGCTGGTTCTTTTCGCCGCCGTCGTCTCGCCCGGACTTCAAATCGGGTTGATGCTCGCAATCGTGGTGGCTGCCCGGTGTGAACGAACGCCCGCCTGGGTCGGAACACTGTTGCGCCATCTTCCCTTCGCCTGCAACTGGAGCATGATCGAGGTCATGCTGCTCGGCGTGCTCGTGGCACTGACCAAGATTGCGGATTATGCCAAGGTGATTCCCGGGGTGGCGCTGTTCGCGCTGTTCGCGCTGGTCTTTCTGCTGGCCGCGATGCAGTCGAGTTTCGATCCGCGTGAAGTGTGGGACCGGGTCGGGTGGGCGGACACACACGCCCGGCGTCCGGTGGCCGGCGGTCAAATTGTGGAGGCGACATCATGACCGCGATGCAACAGGGTTTGCAGAGATGCGACACCTGCGGGTTGCTCTCGCGTCCCGCGCCGGGTGAGGACGAAGGGCGTTGCCCGCGCTGCGACGAGGAACTGGTTTTTCGCAAGCCGGACAGTCTTCAGCGCACCCTGGCCTTCCTGGTTGCCGCGGCGGTCTGCTACATTCCGGCCAACGTCCTGCCGGTGATGACGACCGTCACGGCCTCGGGCCGCGAATCCGACACCATCATGCAAGGCGTCGTGCTCCTCTGGTCGCCGACCGGTTGGCCGCTTTCGTTCATCGTGCTCTTCGCCAGCATCATGATTCCCAGCGCAAAAATTCTCTCGCTCGGCTACCTGCTCATCACCGTGCGGCGGGGATCGATTGAGAATAACACCCAGCGCATCCGGCTCTACCGGATGGTTGATCTTATCGGACGCTGGTCCATGGTGGATGTGTTCGTTGACACCTTCACCGTCGCCCTCATCCAGCTTCAGCCGCTCATGTCCGTGGAGCCGGCGCCCGGGCTTTTTTTCTTTGCCGCGGTCGTGGTGCTGACCATGCTCGCGGTCGAGTCCTTTGATCCGCGGCTGATCTGGGATTCCGCCAGCTCGAAGGAAATTCAACCGGAGGTTCAATATGCCTGACAAAAACCAATCACTCCCCAAAGTTCCCGAATCGAAAGTCGTCCCCAAAAAACGCACGCGGCTTTCGCTCGTCTGGATCATTCCCATTGTGGCCGCGGTCATCGGCGTCTGGGTCGCCGTGACGAAAATCATGAGCGAAGGGCCCAAAATCACGATCGTCTTCCAATCCGCCGAGGGGCTGGAAGCCGGCAAAACCAAGGTGCAATACAACGGCCTGCATGTCGGCACCCTCACGTCCATCCATCTGTCAGCCGACCATCATCGTGTGATCGCCACGGCGCAAATGGACCCAAAATCTGAGGAATTCCTGGTCAAAGACACCAAATTCTGGGTCGTACGACCTCAGATCTCCGGCATGAACATCACCGGATTGGGCACCCTGATTTCCGGAGACTACATCGGTGTGGAACTTGGCCAGTCGAAGGAAAGCGAGCGTAATTTCACTGCGCTCGATACGGCGCCCCTGGTGGCTGGCGGCACCCTCGGCCGCTTTTTCATGCTGAAAACTCCGGAGCTTGGTTCGCTCAGCGAAGGCGCCCCCATTTATTTCCGGCATCTGCCGGCCGGCCAGATTGTGTCGTACGAACTTGACAAGAGCGGCGAAGGCCTGAACGTCAGGGTGTTTGTGCAGGCGCCTTACAATCAATATGTCACTCCGAACACGCGCTTCTGGCACGCGAGCGGAATTGACATGTCGCTCTCCTCCGCCGGCCTCCGTCTCCAGACCGAGTCGCTCATGTCCATTCTCGCCGGCGGCATTGCCTTCGAGACGCCCGCGACCGGTCCGCTCCTGCCGCCGGCTGAAGCAAACACCACCTTCACCCTGTTCAACGACCGCGCCGAGGCCTTGCGTCCGCCCCCCCGCGATCCATACACCTTCCGGCTCGTCTTTAAGCAGTCATCGGTCCGCGGACTCGAGCCCGGCGCGCCGGTGGAGGTCGGCGGGGTGACGATCGGGGAGGTCACCGAGGTCAGCCCGCAATTCGACATGAACACGATGGAATTCTCCGTACCGGTGACCATCTCCGTGGATCCGCAGCGATACGGGGTCCGGTTTCTCAACGTGCCGGGCGATGAGGATGCCACTGTCCGTCACCGCAAGGTGATGGATATCCTGGTGGCGCACGGGCTGCGCGCCCATTTGAAAACGGGAAACCTGCTCACCGGGTCACTTTACGTCTCGGTTGATTTATTTCCCGATGCGCTGCCAGCCACGGTGGATTGGGCACAGAATCCGGCGGAAATGCCAACCATGCCCGGCAAGACTGAGGAAATCGAAAAGAGTGTCGCCGACCTGCTCAAGAGTCTCAACCAGACGCTCACCAACACCGACAAGCTGCTGGGCAGCGCCAACAAGCTAATCGAACCGAACTCCGTGCTGGACACGGAACTGAACAACATGCTCCAGGAGGGGGGCGGGGCGGCCCGGTCGTTGCGCGTGCTGGCCGATTATCTCGAACGTCATCCCGAAGCACTAATTCGTGGTAAAACCGGAGAGGCAAAATGAAAACCAACCATATCACTCAACTGTTTCTGATCACCTGCGTGGCTGCGGCGGCAGCCGGCTGCGCTTCGTCACCGTCGCACTTCTACACCCTCAATTCCACCGCCACCGGAGATGGTTCACCCGCCGCGAACTATACCGTCGTTGTCGGGCCGGTCTCCATCCCGGCGCTGGTGGATCGGCCGCAGTTTGTGGTCCAGGTGGCTACGAACCGCGTCCAGGTTGACGAGTTCAACCGCTGGGCTGAACCGTTGAACGACAACATCGCCCGTGTCGTCGCCGGCAACCTTGCCGCGCTGCTCGGAACGCCGCAGGTGGCCGCGGCGCCGCTGGCAAATTTCAATCCCGCCTACCGGGTGACCATCGACATCCAGCGATTCGAGTCGGTGCGGGGCAGGTCGGTGCTGGTCGAAGCGGTATGGGTGGTTCACCGGAGCGCGGGCAACACCACGGGTTCGGGTCGCACGGTTGCGAGCGAACCGGTGTCGGGTGACAGCTTTGACGCGCTCGCCGCCGCCCACAGCCGCGCGCTCGCGAAAGTGAGCGGCGATATCGCTGCCGTGATCCGAACGGAAGCCGATGAGAAACCATAGCGTCGCTTATCCCGCCTGACCTCGAACGCGTCATGATCGTACCGCGTCGGTTGGTCCGGATCCTAAGCCTGGTGACTGTGGCGCTCACGACACAAGCCACCGGTCGGGCGGCGCCAACGGTCGAATCCAACTCCGTGCCCGGCAACCTGCTGCTGCTCGACAGCATGGGGCGCGTGGTGACGGTTTCGACGAATGAAGTGCCTTCGGCCTTGCACCCGCCGTCCGGCATCGGGGTGAAGCACCAGATCCCCGGGCCGGTGGCGGGGTCAAGCATGCCGCAGGAGATTTTGCAACGGGCGCGCGAAGGTGCGGTTGGATTCCAGCTTTTCCCCGCCACGCCACCGCCGCTCATGCCTTATCTCGCGAGCCAGGACGATTACGGCAACACGGCCATCCGCCCCGGCTCGCTCTTTTTCTTCACGCCGCTGGAAGGACCGGTGCAAAACAGAAAATACTGGCTGTCAGAATACGGTTTCCGCTACTCGCTGGAACAGACGCTCACGTTCGTCAGCATGTCCGACGTGAAGAAGGGTGACAGTGACCTGGGATATTACACTTTCGACTTCAAGTCGAAGTGGGCGCTCTTCAATGCACCCGATGCCGGCACCGCCGGCTGGATCAGCTCCCAGGTTGAAGCCAAGAACGGCCTCGAGTCCGCCGGCAATACGCAGTCCGCGAAATCCAACCTTGGCACCGTGAACGATCCCACCGGCATCTGGTCGGATGTGAACGGCTTCCGGGTGCCGGAACTGGCGTGGCAACAGTCCGCGCGCCATGGCGAAATCGTCCTGGTCGCGGGCATGGTCAGCCAGCGCAATTACATTGACGGCAACGCCTATGCCGACAGCGGTCGCAGCAAGTTCATGAATTCCGCCCTGATCAACTCGGAGGTGCTGCCCCTGGCGCAGTACAATTTCGGAGTCAACCTCCAGTGGCAGCCGGTGGATGAATGGTACGCCATGGCCGGAGGTTCAATGGGGAATGCCCCGGCCGGCAATGCACCGTGGATGGATTTCAGCGGCGAAAACTGGTCTTTGCCCGGCGAAATCGGCTACGCGCCGCGTGATTTTTTCGATCTGGGCCCCGGCGTTTATCGCATCCAGCCGTTTGCCGCCGAAGTGGATGGCGCCACCGGCGGCGGACTGTGCTTCGATCTGCAGCAGCAACTGGGTTCGGATTCGCCATTGGGCTGGTTCGGGCGTTTTGGTTTCGGCGGCAAAAAAGTGTCCGACGGCGCCGCCGCCCAGGCTGGCACCGGGTTTGTCCTGCAAGGACCGTTCAAACATCTGCTGTTGGAGCGGACGAGCAACGATCTCCTCGGCGCCGGTTTCGTCTGGAGCCAGCCTTCATCCACGACCAAGACTGTGTATCACGAGAACGAATACGTTTGGGAGACGGTCTATGCCCTGCAACTGACACCCACCATCAAAATCCAGCCCGACTTCCAGATGATCTGGGACCCGGCCTTTCACCGGGACACCGACCACGCGATGGTCTTCCAACTCCAACTCGCCATGGCCTGGTGACGGGGGTCGGGGCGATTGGACGTTCGCGCAAAGGAGTTCAATTCGACGCGCTGGACGGCAAGCAGGGTGTTTAACCACGGATGGACACGAATTTCCCGATTAAACCCGCAACTCCTTGCCTCGCCGTAGTGAACGAAGGCGGGTCAACCCTCAACTCTCAACCGTCATTCTGCACCCGCTGGCCAATCTCGCCAGGCTGCTCCATAAACAGGATTCCCGCGATGACCTGTGACGCCATAACCCTCAACTATCAACCAGCCTTGTTTCGCTGCCGCCCGGCAAGAGCGAAGATTGTTCAAAATGCGGGACGGACCCTTCACGCTTCACCGCAATACTACAATACTAGCTGAGGGTTGAACCGGCTGTGGACATCGCGGCGCGATGTCCCTACCATTCTTTGGCCATGCAAAACCTCGGTTTTTGTGTGCCAACTGACCGCCAAGGCAAAACCGCCGGGCGGTCATGCGTTGATTTCTGCAAAAACGCCGATTGAAGAAAGGGCCGCGCATGAAAACAAAAGGAATCATCAAAAAAGCCCGCAAGGTCATGGAGCCGTTCCGGGTCACCGACGGCAAAAAATTCCGGCTCAAGGACATTGACCCCGGCGAGCTGCTCGGATTTTCAAACGAAGACAAGCCGCGGGCCAGGGAGATGCTCGCCGCGAGCATCCAGGCGCTCACCGAATTGCAGGACAAGTTCTATGCGGACGATCAGTGGGCGTTGCTGCTCATCTTCCAAGCCATGGACGCCGCCGGCAAGGACGGCGCCATCAAGCACGTCATGTCCGGCGTCAATCCCCAGGGTTGCCAGGTCTTTTCCTTCAAGACACCTTCCGCCGAAGAACTCGATCACGACTATCTCTGGCGTTGCATGAAATGCCTGCCGAACCGCGGCCACATCGGCATCTTCAACCGCAGTTACTACGAGGAAACCCTCGTCGTGCGCGTGCATCCGGAATTCCTCAAAAAACAAAAAATCCCGGCGGAACTCATCACCAAGGACCTCTGGCAGGAACGCTTTGAGGACATCCGCAATTTCGAACACTATCTCACGCGCAATGGCGTGGTGGTGCGAAAGTTTTTCCTGCACGTTTCGAAGAAGGAACAAAAGCGGCGGTTCCTCGAACGCATTGAGAACCCGCAAAAAAACTGGAAGTTCTCCGCCGCCGACATGAATGAACGCGGGTACTGGGACGAATACCAGGCAGCCTATGAAGACATGATCCGGCACACGGCCACCGATGAAGCTCCCTGGTACGTAGTGCCGGCGGACAACAAATGGTTCACGCGCGTGATTGTAGCCGCCGCGGTCATCGAGACCCTGGCTTCGCTCGGCCTGAAATATCCCGAAGTTGGCCCGCACCAGTTCAAGGAACTCGCCGCGGCGAAGGCGGCTTTGATGAAGAAGTGATCGCGTCCGGACCGGCAGTGTTAACATGATGACCCCATCACAACCGATTTCTTCCGGAAGCGCCGGGTGGCGGACGCTCTTTCCACCGGCCCAATGGCTGGCTGGCTATCAGGCAAAGTGGCTGACGCCGGACGCGTTGGCGGGGTTCACCCTCGCGGCTTATGCCATCCCCGTTTCGCTCGCCTACGCGGCCCTGGCCGGACTGCCGCCACAGACGGGTCTTTACTGTTACCTCGCCGGAGGACTGGGCTACGCGCTCTTCGGGTCGTCGCGGCACCTGGCTGTCGGCCCCACTTCGGCCATCTCGCTGGTTTTCGGAGTGACGCTCGCGCAATTGGCAAGGGGCGATGCGGACCGGCTGTTGTCGCTGGTGGCGCTGGCCACGGTGCTGACCGCAGGTCTGTTCGTGCTGGCCTGGCTCCTGCAACTCAGCGTCATCGTCAACTTCATCTCCGAAAGCATCCTCACCGGTTTCAAGGCGGGCGCCGCCCTGTCCATCATCGTGACGCAATTGCCCAAACTGTTTGGCGTGCCGGGCGGCGGCGCCGATTTTTTCTCGCGCCTCGGGCTGCTCGGCCGGCAGCTCGGCGAGACGAACCCCTTGGTCCTCGCGGTGGGCGTGGCCGCCATCGTATTGCTGGTGCTGGGCGATAAATGGCTGCCGGGCCGGCCGGTGGCCCTCGGCGTGGTCATTGTTTCCCTGGTGGCGGTGCCGCTGCTGGCCCTGCCGGAACACGGCGTCAGCGTCGTCGGCCAGTTGCCCGCCGGCCTGCCGTCCTTCAACCTGGCATACTCCGGATGGCGCAATTTGGACGTGGACACTCTGCGCCAACTGGTCAGCCTGGCCTTTGCGTGCTTCCTGCTTTCCTACATCGAAAGCATCTCCGCCGCGCGTACGTTCGCCCTTAAACATGGTTACGACCTGGATGCGCGGCAGGAATTGCTCGGGCTGGGCGCGGCCAACCTGCTCGCCGGGATGTTTCAAGGTTACCCGTCGGCCGGCGGGCTTTCGCAGAGTGCCGTCAACGAGCAAGCCGGCGCCCGCTCGCCGCTCGCGCTCGTCTTTGCCTCGGTCACGCTCGGACTGGTGTTGTTGTTCCTCACCGGCTTGTTCCGCAACCTGCCCGACACCGTGCTCGCCGCGGTGGTGCTGGTGGCCGTGCTCGGGCTGATTGATGTCCGGGAACTTCGCCACCTGTTCCGGGTCAGCCGGCTCGACTTCGCCGCCGCCGTCGTGGCGTTGGCCGGTGTGCTCCTGCTCGGCATCCTCGACGGTGTCATCTTTGCCGTCGTCGCTTCACTGGTCATGGTGCTGCAACGGTCGGCCACGCCCCACGTCGCCTTTCTCGGCCGCATTCCCGGCACCAACCGGTTTTCCGACCTCGCCCGGCATCCCGACAACGAACCGGTTGCCGGCGTGCTCATTTTCCGGGTCGAAGCCCCGCTGCTTTATTTCAACGCGGACCACGTGCAACGCACGGTGCTGGAACGGGTGCGCAGCCAGCCCGATGGCCTGCACGTTGTAGTTTGTGATCTTTCCAACTCTCCATACCTGGATCTGGCCGGGACACGCATGCTCGCCCGTCTGTTCGACGGACTGAAAACGATGAACATCGAGCTGCTCGTCGTTGAAGCCCATGCCACTGAGCGGGACATCCTCCGGGCCGAAGGGCTGGACAAGCTGGTCGGCCCCATCCATCGTGAGACCTCGCTGGCTGACGCCCTGGCGGATTTGAAAAAAGAAAACCCGCAAAAAAACCTATGAACAAATTGCACTCCCAACTGGAACAAAACCTGGGCTGGATCGTTCTGCTGCTCCTGCTGGCCGGCTGCCTGCTCGTCCTGCGCCCCTTCGTGTCCGCCCTGCTCTGGGCGGTGGTGCTGTGTTTTTCAAGCTGGCCGGTGTACCACCGACTGCTGGCGTGGCTCGGCAACCGCCGGATGCTGGCCGCCCTCCTTATGACGACGGCCATGATTCTCATCGTCCTGCTGCCCTTCGTCATCGTGGGCGTAACGCTTGCCGACAACGTCAATCAACTCACCGACGCTGCAAAACGCTGGGTCGAAAACGGTCCGCCCGCGCCGCCCGACTGGCTGACCAGGGTGCCCGTCGTCGGACAACAGTCAACGGCCTACTGGCAAAGCCTGGCGGCGGACTCCTCGAAGTTGTGGACGGAAGCCCAGCGCATCATCGAACCGGCGAGCGCGTGGCTGCTCAGGGGCGGCCTGGCGCTGGGCGGCGGCCTCATTCAACTGACCTTGAGCATTTTCATCGCGTTCTTTTTGTTCCGTGATGGCGTCACCGTTGCCAAACGTTTGATCGACCTGGTTGATCGCATCGGCGGTGAACGGGGCAAACATCTCCTGACCGTGGCCGGCAAGACCATCCGCGGGGTCGTGTATGGCATTCTGGGCACCGCGCTCCTGCAGGCAATCACGACGGGCATTGGCCTGCTCATCGCCGGCGTGCCGGGGGCCATGCTGCTGGCCTTGCTGACCTTTTTCGTTTCCGTCGTGCCGGTCGTGGGGACTGGACTGGTCTGGATTCCCGCCGCCCTCTGGCTGTTTCATCAAGGCGCGACGGGCTGGGGCATCTTCCTGCTCGTCTGGGCCGTGGGCGTCGCCAACATTGACAACTTCGTCAAGCCGTGGCTCATCAGCCAAGGCAGCGACATGCCGTTCATCCTGATTTTCTTCGGCGTGGTGGGTGGCGCGCTGGCCTTTGGCTTCATCGGCGTCTTTCTCGGCCCGACGCTGCTGGCCGTCGGGTTCCGCCTCGTCGAGGAATGGAACTCAACAAACCGCGTTGTGCCAGACGACATTCCGGCAACCGAAAAGCCATGACCGCCGCGCGCCATGCCTGAAAGAGCGATTACCACTTAACCGTGGGTTTTAGAGTGAGATTTCAGGTTCGCGCATTTTGCTTCCGTTGAAGCAACACCCGCGCGGACTGAAGACGAGTTCGTGCTTGCACAGATTCCTTGGGGGCGGCAAAGCTTGCAGGCATGGCAACCATCCGATGCCGCCGGTTTGCCGCCGCTGCAGTGATAATGTCGTTCCTGCTGCTGGCGATGGCATTGTCTTCCCGGGCCGCCGACATCGCCGACGCCGCGCCGACGAATGCCCCGGACGTGTCCCCGTTCCCGCCGCACTTGGAAAGCTACCACGATGCGGACATGACCGGCGTGTGGCAGGTCCTGTTGAACCGGATACATCAGGAACCGTTCAACCTGTGGGCCACGCTGATTTTTCTGGCCGCGGTGGTTCACACCTTTCTGACGCATAAATTCATCCGGTGGGCGAATGTCCTGGAAACGAGGCATGAACAACACTGGGCGGCCGACCCCGCCCATACTGGGCCGTGCCCGGCCTCGATGCCGGCCCGCGTGCTGCACTTTTTTGGCGAGGTGGAGGTGGTCTTCGGCATCTGGGTCATCCCCCTGTTTCTGCTGATGATGTGGCGGGTGGGCCGGCAACCGACGCTCGATTATCTGAACCAGCGCGTCAGTTACCGCGAACCGCTGTTCGTTGTAACGATCATGGCCATTGCATCCACGAAACCGATTCTGCGCCTGGCGGAACGATGTCTCCGGTTCTTTGCCCGACTGGGCGGCGGCGGGCCGGGAGCGTGGTGGCTGGCCATTCTCACCCTCGGACCGCTGCTAGGCTCGCTCATCAGCGAACCGGCGGCGATGACCATTTCCGCCCTGCTGCTGGGCCGGCAGTTTTACGCGTTGAAACCCGCGCCGCGTTTCGCCCATGCCACGCTCGGATTGCTGTTCACCAACGTCTCGGTCGGCGGCTTGCTGACGCATTACGCCGCGCCGCCGGTTTTGATGGTGGCCGATCCATGGGGCTGGAACACGCTGTTCATGTTCCGCCATTTCGGCTGGATTGTGCTGGTGGGCATCGCCATCGCCAACGCCGGTTACTACCTGGTCTTTCGAAAAGAACTGGCCCAATTGAAACCAGACCCGGAGGCAGCGCCGGCAGAACCACCGGACGAAGAGCAGGCATCCATTCCAGCGTGGGTGACGGTGTCACACTTGTTGTTCATGGCGGCATTTGTATGGTGGGCACACTATCCGGTCTTCCTCATCGGCGTGTTCCTGTTCTTCCTGGCGTTCTTCGAGGTGACGGCGGAATACCAGTCCGAGCTGCAACTGCGCTCGCCGATCCTGGTGGGTTTCTTCCTGGCCGGCCTGGTCATTCACGGCGGCCTCCAGCAATGGTGGATTGCCCCGGTCCTGAGCCGGTTGAACGAGGTGCCGCTCCTGCTCGGCGCCATCGGCCTGACGGCGTTCAACGACAATGCCGCCATCACCTATCTCTCCACGCTGGTGCCCAATCTGGCCGCGGCGATGAAATTTGCCGTGGTCGCCGGGGCGGTCACCGGTGGCGGTTTGACGGTGATTGCCAACGCCCCCAATCCCGCCGGCCAATCCATCCTGAAAAAGTTTTTCCCCGACGGCATCTCACCTTTGGGTCTGCTGCTGGGCGCACTGCCTGCAACGATTGTATTCGCCGTGTGCTTCCTCTGGCTGGGATAAACTGACGCACTGTGCTTTTTACGCACCCTACCGCGTGAGGCTGAAAGCCTTTTACGCGGCCAGCGACGATTGTGTTCGCCCTGTGCTTCCTCTGGCTGGGATAGAACCGGCGTAAAGGATAGGGCGGTGCTGTCCACCCTTCGTAGCGAGCTGCTGCGGAGGACGGACTGCACCGGCGGGCATGATGGCCGCGCAGCAGAGACTGTCTCAAAAGTTTTTATAGGATGGGGGCAAAGGCAAAGGAGAACCCGGTTGGCCGAACTCGACTCCGCACGGCTGCCAAGGCCAATAGCTTCTGCCACCACCGCGCGAGTTGATTTT
>Ga0181530_10001942_pt1 | contig 25314 bp, 16 predicted proteins | sample PEATcosm2014_Bin_42_FD_119769 | JGI IMG/M metagenome (GOLD analysis project Ga0181530, IMG submission 119769) | Peatland microbial communities from MTU Mesocosm Facility, Houghton, MI, USA - PEATcosm2014_Bin10_60_metaG | ecosystem: Environmental > Terrestrial > Soil > Wetlands > Peat | place... | reverse complement strand
GGCAGCGGCGGGATAGTCCAGCGTCAGCACGCGTCCGTTCTCCACCACCTGCTGACCGTCCACATACACCGCCCGCACCGCGCGGTCGCCTGCGGCGTAGATCAGGCTGCGCACCGGGTCGTGCGCCGGTCGCATCATCGGGTGCGTCACGTCCACCAGCACCAGGTCGGCGCGGCACCCCGGCGCCAGGCGGCCGATATCGTCCCGCCCCAGCGCCCGCGCGCCGCCGATGGTCGCCGCTTCGAACAGGTCGGCGCTGTTCATGGTGCGCGGGTTGTTGGCCTGGGTGCGCGCCAGGTACGACACCAGCCGCAGCTCATCCAGCATGTTGTGCGGATAGGTATCCGTCCCCACGCCCAGGTTGACGCCCGCCCGTCGGTAGCGGCCGAAATCCTGCAACGTGATGCCGCGTCGCGCGAACACCGTCGGGCAATGCGCCACCGTGGTGCCGGTCTCCGCCAGGCGTTGCAGGTCGGTCGTGGTGTGCCAGCGCGTCGAGGGATGGTCGTCCAGGAAAATCCCGTGCCCGATAATCGACCGTTCCGACAGCAGCCCGAGCTGGTCCAGCCAGCCGATCGGCGTGTGGCCGTGCCGGCGGGTGATCTCGTGGAACTCGCTGACCGACTGTGCCGCGTGGATCTGCCAGGCCAGGCCGCGCGCCTTCGCCTCGGCGAAGCTGTCGCGCAGCAGGCCCTCGGTGCAGGTGTCGATCTGCGCCGGGACGACCATGCCGAACAGGCGGCCGGACGGGTGCTGCTCCGCGCGGTCGATCAGGGAAAGCGCCTCGGCCATCGCCTTCTCGCCGGCCGGTTCGTCCCAGGCGTATTCGACCAGGTGGCCGTTCCTGGTGTACCAGCGCGCGGACCGGAACATCGGCGCGATGCAGACCCGCATGCCGGCCTCCGCCAGCAGGTCGAGCCAGCCGGGATGCGCCATCGACAGGTCGGCGAGCGTGGTGACGCCGGACAGCAGCAGTTCCGAGAGCGCAACGCGCACGCAGTGCGGGATGGCCTCGGCGTCGGCGCGGAAGATCGGCAGGTATTCGTAGAGCGAGGAATTGTAGAAGCCGGGCGAGCCGATCTCGTCGATCAGGCCCTTGTTCATCGGCTCGCTGGACGGGTGCGCGTGGATGTTCACCAGGCCCGGCATGACCATGAGGCCGGCGCCGTCGATGGTGGTGTCGGCGGGGCCCTTGTAGTCGCGGCCGACGAAGGTCAGCGCGCCGCCGTCGAACGCCACGTCGGCATCCGGCATGTAGACGTGCGACTTCGCGCCGGCGTCCCAGGCGATGACCATGTCGGCGTTGCGGATGAGGGTGGTCGCCATGCGATTATCGTGACTTCGCGGTTGCATGTTGGTGGGTGCGTTGCCTGTAACGATCGTGCGGCACGGTTGGTGTTAAGCTTTTAACACGGAGGCAGTGCGAGAGCCACGGAGGTATGTTCGACGTGGACGGTGCAGTATGAAAGCCTGCTTTCTCCGTGGCCCTTCGTGGCTCTCGCACTGCCTCCGTGTTAAAAGCTTAAAGCAGAGCGTGCCGCACCAGCCTTGCACCAGAGCCCCTGATCGTGTCAGCTCCGGTAATCCGGACGGCCGCTTTCGATCATCCGCAGCGCCGACTCCCACATCCACGAGTAGTGTGCGTCGTTCTCCTGGCCGCGGAATTGCTGCGCCGTGTACTCGCACACGTCGTGCGGCGGCAGGATCACCTCGCGTCCGCAGGACAGCGCCGCGACCTGCGCCGCGCAGGCGCGCTCCAGCATGTAGATCATGTGGAACGCCTCGGCGATCGACGTGCCGCCCACCAGCAGCCCGTGGTTGCGCAGGATCATCGCCTTGTGCCCGCCCAGGTCGCGCACCAGCCGCTCGCGTTCATCCAGATCGAGCGCGATGCCTTCGTAGCCGTGATACGCCAGCCGCCCGTAGAATTTCAGCGCGTGCTGCGACAGCGGCAGCAACCCCTCCTGCATTGCCGACACCGCGATGCCCGCCTGGGTGTGCGTATGCACCACGCAAAGCAGGTCCGGCCGCGCCAGATGGATCGCCGAATGGATGGTGAAGCCCGCCGCATTCACCCGGCGCGACGATACATCGCCATCCTCCACGACATTGCCGTGCAGGTCGATCTTCACCAGATCCGACGCGCGCATCTCGTCGAACAGCACGCCGTACTTGTTGATCAGGAAATGATGCGCCGGGCCGGGCAGCCGCGCGCTGATATGGGTGTAGACGAAATCGGTCCAGCGGTGATGCGCCACCAGCCGGTACAGCGCGGCGAGGTCGCAGCGGATCTGCCATTCCTCGGCAGAACATCCGATCAGCGCGGCAGGCATGGTGGCGACATTCATCGCGGCGGTCCTTGCTTTCGGGGTTGGCCGGATGATCGGCCGCTGGGTAAGGTCAGGTCAAGCGTTGCTGCCGGCCACACCGGGCGCGCCCCAGACCTGCCATTGAGCCAACAGCCCTGTCCCTGACAGGGGGCGATCGGCGGCGTAACATGCCGGTCAGCCGATCTCCAGGAGGCCGCCATGCGCCTGTTGCCATTGATCGCAAGCCTGTTGCTCGTCGTCACCGTTGCCCGCGCCGATGACACCGAGATCGACCTGTTGGCATTCTCCAATGGTGGCCTGATCGACCACACCTCCGGCGACTATGGCGGCTGGACCGGACTGCAATTGCTCGACGAGAACCCGGCCACCGGCTGGGCCAATCCGCAGGGCACCAAGCCGCCGTTCGAGATCGTCGTGTCGGTGCCGGAGCATTCGCGGTTCACCCGGTTCGGCTTCGACACCGCCTCGGCCGAGAGCGCCGAACGGTCCGCCAAGGAGGTCGATATCCTGGTCTCCGACCAGTCGGGCACCGCCGGCTTCCAGAAGGTGATGACCGTCACCCTGGAACCGGCGGCGGATGGTCAGAACTTCCCGCTGGCCACGCCCGTCGAGGGGCGCTGGGTCAAGTTCGTGGTCCGCAGCAATCATGGCGCGCCCGACTACTGGGAGATCATGAACGTGCACGGCTACGGTGTGGCGCTGACCAACACGCCGCTGACCAACGTGTCCGGGACCTACGACAGCACCGCCTACGGAAGGTTCCACCTGGCGCAATCCGGCGCGCAACTGATCGGCTGCTACGAGTACAACGAAGGCGTGGTGCAGGGCGGGCTGGAGGCACATTTGATGCGCCTGACCTGGACGGAATCCGGCGACAACAACACTGGGCCCGCGGTGATGGTGCAGACGCGCGACGGCAAGGGTTTCCAGGGCCTGTGGCGCCGCGAGACCGATTCCCCCAACTCCGGGTGGAACGAGAACTGGGTGCTGAAGAAGATCAGCAATGACGTCGGCTCCTGCCCGCATTGGCGGCCACCCGGCAGCACGGCCGGCGCGGGTGGATCGGGCAACCTGGTCGCCGCCGGCTTGGCGCATACCGGGCGGGTGCGGCTTTACGGCATCACCTTCGACACCGACAGCGATCGCCCCCGTCCGGACGCCACGCCGACGCTGGATCAGGTGGCGGCGGCGCTGAAGGCCAATCCCGATTGGCACGTCACCGTCGAGGGCCACACCGACAGCACCAGCACGCCGGCGCACAATCTGGATCTCAGTGCGCGGCGCGCCGCGGCGGTAAAGGCGTATTTGGTGGCAGCAGGCATTGACGCCGGACGCATCGCAACCTCGGGGTTCGGCCAGGACCGGCCGGTCGCCGACAACGGGACGGCACTGGGGCGCGCGCAGAACCGGCGTGTGGAGATCGTGAGAGAATAGAGCTCGATCGGGGAAATGGACGAATCGTTCGGGACGCTCGGCAGCCCTCTGTCTGCCACCCCCGCTCCAAGGCCCAAGCCGTGTGCCCGGGAAAGACCTCGTCCCGAGCATGTCGGCCCGCCGGGACCGATGTGTCGGAATCAGCCGCGGCGGTGCCCGCGCCGCAGCCAGCGCATCGGTCCCGACCGGCCGGCTAATGGATCTCCCCCGACCGCTTCAGTGCGTCGCGCAGCTTCGCGGGGGTGAAATCGGGCGCGCGGCAGACATCGAGAATGACCTTCTCGCGCCGCGAGATCAGGTCGATCGCCGCCGGCAGCTTGCGCACCGCATCCGCCGGCACCACCACCGCGCCGTGGTAGTCGGCATGGATCACGTCGTCATGCCCCACCTGCATGCCGAAGATGTTCACCGGCTGGCCGAAGGTGACCATGTGCACGTGAGCGTGGCTCGGGCCGACCCGGCCGCCGATCATCTGGAAGCCCGGCGCCCACATCTCCAGGTCGCGGAACGAGCCGTTGGTGACGCAGCCGATCGCGCCCAGCGCCTTGTGCACCGTGGACTGCACCTCGCCCCAATAGGCGCCGTAGCCGATCTGTCCGTCGATGTCCTGGATGACGGCGATGGTCGGGAAATCGGTGGCGTGGACGTAGTCGTACCAGTCCGCCCGGTCGGTGACCTTGCCGCGCGGCGGCTCGGTGGAGCGGATCATGCCGACCCGCGCCAGGCCGACGATCGGCTTGGCCTTGTGGTCGATGCACACCATCGGCTCGACCGTGTAGCCGAAGCGGCGGCGCTCCGGGTTGGTGATCTCCAGCCCGTTGCAGATGGTGGGGGTGTCCCACTGGGCCAGTACCTCGAGATCGGACTGGTTGAAGGGCCGGTCGGCCATGGCGTCGCTCTCCTGTCACTGCGGATCGTGCCCCACTCTCGCGCGCGCGAGCGGTTTCCGGCAAGGTGCCGGCATGGAACGAGCCATTTCCCACCAGGGCATTGCCCAACGGATCATCGCCACCGGCGGCAAGGCGATCTACGGCGCGCCGCTGGGCATCCTGATGCTGGAGGCGAAGTTCCCCCGCATCCCCGGCGACATGGGCTACGCCGGCACCTGGCCGTTCCCGGTGCTGTACCGCGTGGTGCGCGGTGCCAGCCCGCAGCGTGTCGTGCTGCACGCCGCCGCCGGCCTGCTGGACGATTTTCTCGCCGCCGCGGCGGACCTGGTCGCCGACGGCGCCGAGGCGATCACCACCAACTGCGGCTTCCTGTCGCTGTTCCAGCGCGAGATCGCCGCCCACGTGCGGGTGCCGGTGGCGACCAGCGCGTTACTGCAAGTGCCTTGGGTGCAGGCCATGCTGCCGCCGGGCAAGCGGGTCGGCATCATTACGGTATCGGCGCCGTCGCTCACTCCGCGCCACCTGGAAGCCGCCGGCGTGCCGCCCGACACGCCGTGCATCGGCACCGAGGACGGGCAAGAGTTCTTCCGCGTGCTGATCCTGGGCGAGAAGCAGGACATGGATATCGGCCGCGCCGCGGCGGACATCCTGGAGGCCGGCCGGCGGTTGGTCGCCCGCCACCCCGATATCGGCGCCATCGTGCTGGAATGCACCAACATGCCGCCCTACGCGCACGCGCTGCGCGAGGTGCTCGGCCTGCCGGTCTACGACATCTACTCGCTGATCACCTGGCTGTACGCCGGGTTGCGGCCGCGCGATTTCGGGCCACCCGCCGATCGCGCCACTTGTCTGGGGGATTTTTCCCCCGCTCCGTCCGCGCGAGGCGATGGCGCATGATCGTGGCTCCGGACAGGCTGGAAATGCTCAAGGGGCACTGACTCCGACGCCCCATGCAATTTGGTCAAACTTGGAAAGTCGGTGCTGGCCGCGGCAAAGCAAGCAAGGGGTTTCTCACAGAGGTTCACCGAGTGCACACAGAGTTTCACCAAGCAAGCAAACCTTGTGTTCCGTGCCGCATGCAGCGGCCGGGCACCGCGCACCGGCGCGCAGCACCAATAGAGTTTCTCAGCGAAACTCGGTGTGCACTCGGTGAAACTCTGTGAGAAACCCCTTGCTTGCACGGCCGCATTGGTCCCGCAGCAACCGGACAACCAGCCTGGTCTGCTCATGCAAGATCAGACTGTCCCGTTCTCACGCCAGCGGACCCGCACGCTCCGACGCGCCTGGCAATCCTGCGGCCAGAGATCGTCGCACAACCCCTACTCCATCCCCTCGTAAAAATCGTTCCCCTTGTCGTCGATCACGATGAACGCGGGGAAATTCTCCACCTCGATCCGCCATACGGCTTCCATGCCGAGTTCGGGATACTCCAGCACCTCCACCTTGCGGATGCAGTCCAGCGCCAGCCGTGCCGCCGGCCCGCCGACCGACCCCAGATAGAACCCGCCATTCGCCTTGCACGCCTCGCGCACCGCCCGCGAGCGATTGCCCTTCGCCAGCATCACCAGCGATCCGCCGGCGGCCTGGAACTCCGCCACGTAGCTATCCATCCGGCCCGCCGTGGTCGGTCCAAACGACCCGGTGGCATAGCCAGGGGGAGTCTTCGCCGGGCCCGCATAGTACACCGGATGGTCCTTGATATAGGCCGGCAGACCCTCGCCGCGATCCAGCCGTTCCTTCAGCTTGGCATGCGCGATGTCGCGCGCCACGACCATGGTCCCGGTCAGCATGACCCGCGTCTTCACCGGATACGCCGACAACTGCCGGCGGATCTCCGCCATCGGCCGGTTCAGATCGACCGCCACCGCGTCGTCACCCAGGTGCTCGTCCGTCGTCTCCGGCAGGTACTTCGCCGGGTCGGTCTCCAATTGCTCCAGGAACACCCCGTCGGGCGTGACCTTCGCCAGAATCTGCCGATCGGCACTGCACGAAACGCCAATCCCCACCGGCAGCGACGCACCGTGCCGCGGCAGCCGGATCACCCGCACGTCGTGGCAGAAATACTTCCCGCCGAACTGCGCGCCGATGCCGATGTTGCGCGACAGCTCCAGCACCTGCTGTTCCATCTCCATGTCGCGGAACGCATGCCCCGCCTTGCTGCCTGATGTCGGCAGCGTATCCAGCCAGCGCGTCGAGGCCAGCTTCACCGTCTTCAGCGTCAGCTCGGCGCTGGTGCCGCCGATCACGATCGCCAGATGGTACGGCGGGCACGCCGACGTCCCCAGCGTCTTCATTTTCGTTTCGAGGTATTTCAGCAACCGTTCCGGCGACAGGATCGCCCGGGTCTCCTGGAACAGGAAGCTCTTGTTGGCGCTGCCGCCGCCCTTGGCGACGAACATCAGATGCAACTCGTCGGCGTGATGCCCGCCCGGCGCGGCCATGATGTCGAACTGCACCGGCAGGTTGTTGCCGGTGTTCACCTCCTCGAACATCGACAGCGGCGCCATCTGCGAGTAGCGCAGGTTGGTCTCGGTGTAGGTGCGGTGGACGCCCCAGCTCAGCGCCTCCTCCTCGTCGCCGTCCACCCAGACGCGCTGCCCCTTCTTGCCGAACACGATCGCCGTGCCGGTGTCCTGGCACATCGGCAGCACGCCCCCGGCGGCGATATTGGCGTTCTTCAGCAGGTCCAGCGCGACGAACCGGTCGTTCGCGCTCGCCTCCGGATCGTCGAGGATCGCTCGGAGCTGCGCCAGATGCCCGGGGCGCAACAGATGCGATACGTCGCGGAACGCCTGGAACGCCAGTTCCGACAAGGTCTCCGGCGCGATGCGCAGCACCGTCTGCCCGTCGCACGTGGCGGTGCGCACGCCATCGATCGGCAGTGCCTTCCATGGCGTGTGCGCGGGCCCCAGCGGAAACATCGGCGAATAGCGGAAGCCTGACGGCCGCGGCAGCGGAGCGTTCATGATACGGAGGTCCTTCGGCGATGCGTTGAGCGACGTGTCGGGCAGCAGTGGCGGAGCGACTGGGGGCGGGGCGAACGTGTCATTGCGAGGAGCGCAGCGGTCCCCCGATGACCGTTATTCCTTAGGCGGCGTGCGGCGGCGGAACGCGTCCAGGCTGACCACCTGCGGCGCCTCGGCCGGCGTCTCCGGCTTGGCCTTCTCTTCGGGCGAGGCGGCCTCCGGTGCCGGCACCAGCGCCACCGGCGTCCCCGCTGGCGCCTCCGGCAGAACGACCTGGAACCGCAGCCCATAGCGTACATACGGGTCGGCAAAGCCGACCACCGCGTCGAGCGGCACGGCCAGCGTCGTCGGCACGCCGCCGAACGACAGGCCGACGCTGATCAGCCCGGCCTCCTGGTCCATCTTGAGGTCCCAGAACTGGTGTTGCAGGACGATGGTCATCTCCTGCGGATATTGCGCCCGCAGCCGGGGCGGGATCACCGTGCCAGGATGGTCGGTGCGGAAGGTCAGGTAGAAGTGGTGGTCGCCGGGCAGACCGTGCACCGCGACATGGGCGATCGCCTGCGCCACCACCTGGCGCAGCGCCGTCTCGGTCCATTGCTCATAGGGCAGCAGGCTTTCCGGCCGCTGCTCCTGATCATCTTCCATTCCGGCCTCTGGGTTCCGGCGCAGAGATAGCGCGGGCCGGCCAGGGGGCAAAGGGGAGGGCAAAACGTCAACCCGCATCCCAGGTCAACGCGCCGCGCGCGGCAATGGCAGATTGGCGACCGCCGCACCGAACCAGCCCTGCGGCCGCGACGGAACCTCGTCTTCACGCGCCTCGCGCTGTTCCACGCAGGACCGGGTCGCGGCGAACACCTCCCGCCAGCGCGACCCGCGATCCAGGCTGTGCAGCAGGCACTCGTCGAAGAATGTATAGGTCTCGTCCGCGCCGCAGCCGAACGAGGGGCGGTCCGCGCGCGCCGCGGTCAACACGATGCGATTGGGGCGTGCCATCGGCGGCCGGGCAAAACTGCCGGAGTAGCAGGCGGAAACGATGGCAACGGTCGGGGCATCGCCGCAGCCGTTCGCCAGGGCCCGGTCCAGCGCAGCGGGGCGCAGCACACTGTCGTCGTAGGACAGCGCCACACCCTCGCCCGGGATGCCATGCGACGTGATGAACACGAAACAGGCCTGGCCGGGGGCAGGCCTCAGGCCCTCGATCGCCTGCATGACATGATGCCACGAGGCCGGCCCTACCTGCTGGCGCGCAATGACGGTGGGCGAGGCACTGAGTTGCGTGACCTGACCGGCCTCGGGGCCGCTCGTGTCGCGCAGCCAGGCTGCCATGCCGGCCACGCCATTGTCGAACACCCGCAGGCTGCCGTCACCCGCCACGAGGACCGCCCGCACCGCCGGCGCCGCGCCCCGTCCCACATCGCGTTGTCCCACATCGCGTTGCTCCGCCGCCGGTGCCCGCTGCGCGGACATCGCCGCGCACGCGGCAAGCAGCAGGAATCCGGCCCGCGTCAGCCTGCCTGCGAAGTTGTTGCGCATGCTTGTCTCCCGGCGAACCCAGCGTTCATACAACAAAACCTCTCCCGCGCAGTGGGAAAGGTCGCCGCGACGCGGCGTGTGAGGGTGAACGGGTCGCCCTGCAGCCTATCTTTAGTACAGCCGCATGCGGCACGCGGTACCCTTACCCGCCGCGCCATCGCGCAGCGACCTCTCCCGCGGCACGGAGCGGTATTGTTGTCTCCTGCCACACCCAATCGTGAGTCTCGCAACCGCGGGAAGGCCACAACGTAGAGGCTGACGGATGGAGGTGGGAATGGCGAAATCCGGCGTCACCAGGCGCGGCCTGCTGGCTGGAACCGCGATGGGCGTCGCACTGCCGAGGTACTGGCCCCGCCGCCAGCCAGTGCCGACGACGCTACCCCGGCCCGGCGCACCCCAGCCGCCACATCCGGCCGGATCGACATCGTGTTGCAGGTCAACGGCAGCCGCCTCCCGCTCACCGTCGAACCGCGTATCTCGCTGCTCGATGCGTTGCGCGAACAAGCCGGCCTGACCGGCACGAAGAAGGGCTGCGACCGTGGTGCCTGCGGCGCTTGCACCGTGCATATCGACGGCCGCCGCGTGGTGGCCTGCCTGACCCTCGCCGCGCGCTGCCAGGGCAAAGCGATCACCACCATCGAGGGCCTCGCGTCCGGCGGGGATCTGCATCCGGTGCAGGCCACGTTCCTGCACCATGACGGCTTCCAGTGCGGCTACTGCACGCCCGGCCAGATCATGTCGGCCGCGGCGCTGATCCACGAAGGGCACGCCGGCTCGGACGCCGAAATCCGCGAGTGGATGAGCGGCAACATCTGCCGCTGCGGCGCCTATCCCAACATCGTCGCGGCCGTCCGCGACGCGGCGCGAAGCATCTGACCCGTGCAGTCCTGCCACCTCGTGCGCCCCGCCAGCGTCGACGCCGCGGTGACCGCCGCCGCCGCGCGCGGGGGAAAGTACATCGCCGGCGGCACCGACCTGATGCAATTGATGAAGGACAACGTGGAGGCGCCGGACCGGCTGGTCGATCTCGAGCCGCTGCCCCTCACCCGCATCGTCGCCGACAACGGCAGCCTGCGCCTGGAAGCGCTGGCGCGCATGAGCGACGTCGCGGCGCACCCCGCTGTGCACGAACGTTTCCCGGTCATCCGCCAGGCCCTGCTTGCCTCCGCGTCGCGGCAGATCCGCAACATGGGCACCATGGGCGGCAACCTGCTGCAACGCACGCGCTGCGGCTATTTCCGCGATACCGGCTTCGCCTGCAACAAGCGCCAGCCGGGCTCCGGCTGTCCCGCCATCAACGGCGAGAACCGGCTGCTGGCGATCCTCGGCGGCAGTACGCAGTGCATCGCGTCGCATCCGTCCGATCTTGCCGTCGCCCTGCTGGCGCTCGACGCCACCGTGGAAGTGCGCGGCCCCAACGGGGCACAACGCTCGGTCCCGCTGCACGACTTCCACCGCGAACCGGGCGACACCCCGCAGATCGACACCAACCTGGCCCCCGACGAGATGATCCTGGCGATCGTCGTGCCGGAGACGCCGGCGGCGCGGCGTTCGCACTATCTCAAGGTGCGCGACCGCACGAGTTTCGCATTCGCGCTGGTGTCGGTCGCGGTGGCGATGCAGACGAGCCATGGCACGATCCAGGATGTGCGGGTTGCCGCGGGCGGCGTCGGCACCCGGCCGTGGCGTCTGCCGGAGGTGGAAGCCGCGCTGCACGGCAAAAAGCCGGACGACCAGGTCCTGCGCGAGGCGGCAGCGCAGGCGGGGCAGGGCGCCAGGCCGGCCAGCCAGAACGCATTCAAGCTGACGCTGCTGCGCCGCACCGTGCTGCGCGCGTTGCAGACCGTGGCCGCCTGAGGAGAACGTCGCATGGCGAGCATCGGCAAGCCGCTCGATCGGGTGGACGGCAGGCTGAAGGTGACCGGCGCCGCGCGCTATGCCGCGGAGTTCCCCGTGTCAGGTCTGGTGCATGCGGTACTCGTGCAGAGCACCATTGCCGCCGGGGGCATCGCCGGTTTCGATCTGGCCGAGGCGCAAGGGATGCCCGGCGTGCTGGCCATCATCACGCCGGACAATGCACCGAAGCTGCGGGTGAAGCAGTCCAGCGAACAAATGGTGAAGGCGCCGCTGCTACAGGACAGGGCGATCATCTATAATGGTCAGCACGTGGCGGTTGTGGTCGCCGACACGCTGGATCGCGCTCTGGCGGCGGCGGCGCGCGTACGCGTGCGCTACCATGCGGCGGAGCACGTCACCGCGATGGATGCAGTGCTCCACCAGGCCTATGTGCCGACGCATTTTCGCAATGGCGAGCGTTCGCCGGATTCAAATCGCGGCGATCCCGCCGGCGCATTCGACAGCGGCGCGGTGAAGCTCGACGCCACCTACATCACGCCGGTCGAGCATCACAACCCGATGGAGCCGCACGCCACGATCGCCCGCTGGGAGGGCGACAAGCTGACGGTGTGGACGGCGACGCAGGGCATTTCCGGCGCGCAGAAGACGCTTGCCGGGCTGTTCGGCATCGACCCGAAGCAGGTGCGCGTGCTGTGTCCCTTCGTCGGCGGCGGTTTCGGTTGCAAGGGCAACACCTGGCCGCCGGCCACGCTGGCGGCGATGGCGGCGCAGGTGGTGCAGAAGCCGGTCAAGCTGGTGCTGACCCGCGCCCAAATGTTCACCTCCAACGGCTATCGCCCGCGCACCATCCAGAAACTGCAATTCGCCGCGGACGCGGGCGGCAAACTGGTGTCGATGCGGCACGACGGCATCAGCCAGATGTCGCAGCCGGTCCTCGGCGAGTTCGTCGAGCCGGTCGGGCTGGTGACCGAGATGCTCTATGCCTGCCCCAATGTCGCGGTGACGCATCGCCTGGTGGCGGTGAACGCCGGGCTGCCGACCTATATACGTGCGCCGGGCGAAGCCTCCGGCAATTTCGCACTGGAATCGGCGATCGACGAACTGGCGGTGGCGCTGAAGCTCGATCCGCTGGAATTCCGCTTGAGGAATTACGCCGAGCAGGACCCGCACGAGAACAAGCCGTTTGCCAGCAAGATGTTGCGCGAATGCTATAGACAAGGCGCCGAGTCATTCGGATGGTTGCGGCGGACGCCGGAACCACGTTCGATGCGCACCGGCGGGATGTTGGTCGGTTGGGGCATGGCGACCAGCACCTATCCGACCAACCAGCGCCCGGCGCAGGTACGGGTGCGGGTTGCCGCGGACGGTATGGTGTTGGTGCAATCGGGCACGCAGGATCTTGGTACCGGCACCTATACGGTGATGTCGCAGGTTGCCGCCGACACGCTCGGCGTGCCGGTGGAACGTGTGCGGTTCGAACTGGGCGACAGCACCCTGCCGCCGGCGCCGGTGTCGGGCGGTTCGGCCACCGTGCCGAGCGTGGCACCCGCCGTGCTGGCCGCGTGTCAGGCGGTGCGCGCGAAAATTTTCGACCTCGCGCGCGGCGATGCGCAACTGGGCTGGCACGATGTGCCCGCCGAAGCGCTGCGGCTGGAGAACGGCGCGGTCATCGCGCCGCGCGGCAGCGTGCCGATCGCCGCGCTGCTGGCCCGCGCGGGCCGGGACGCAGTGGAAGCGAAGGCCGGCGTGGCCCTCGAAGACAGCGCAAAGCACTATTCGCGCCACGCCTTCGGCGCGCAGTTCGCGGAAGTGCTGATCGACCCCGACCTCGGCAGCATCCGCGTCAATCGCTGGGTGGCCGCGTTCGATGCCGGCCTGGTGCTGAACGCGAAAACCGCGCACAGCCAGGTTATCGGCGGCATCACTTACGGCATCGGCATGGCGCTGCTGGAAGCGACGCAGGTGGACGCGGAGACCGGCCGCATTGTTAACGCGACCATTGCCGAGTACCTGGTCCCGGTGAACGCCGACGTGCCGGACATCCAGGCGATTTTCGTGGCGAATGACGAGCGAAACTCCAACCCGTTGGGTGTCAAAGGAGTTGGCGAGCTGCCGATGGTCGGTGTCGCCGCGGCGATCGCCAATGCGGTGTATCACGCGACGGGCGTGCGGGTGCGCAAACTGCCGATCCGCCTCGAGGACGTGCTGGTTTGACGCACATGGATTTTTTGCCGGCGCAGCGGAATGTTACAATAGCCGTGGCGTTACGTCGTGCGGGTGCTTCCTTGACTTGCAGCCTGGGGGTGCCTAGAACTCCGCTTCCCGCCCGGACAGCCCGGTGTGGGCATGACCGTCCCGACCAGCAGACAAGCGAGCCCATGGCCAACACCGCATCCGCGCGCAAGCGCATCCGGCAAACCCGCAAGCGCACCGAACTCAATCATGCGCGGAAATCGCGCATGCGCACCTTCGTCAAAAAGGTGGAGACGGCGATCGCCAGCGGCAACAAGCCGGAGGCGGTTGCGGCGCTGCAAGCGGCGCAGCCGGAAATGCAGCGCGCCGCCGGCAAAGGCGTCACACACAAGAACACCATCGCGCGGAAGCTCTCGCGGCTATCCACGCGGATCAAGGCGCTCACCGCCGCCTGAAAATATCTCGTTGCGAGAGGCAATCATACTGATTGACCTTTCGCCGGGGCAGGCGCAATAATCGCGGCGGTCAAAGACCGCCGGGCAACCACCCCAGAAACGAAGGTGGTGCGGTTTCGCTTCGTCCGCAATATCGCTGCATGATTGCGCGACAGCTTTAATCCACATCTCGTAATCTTCTTGCGTTGTTCTTCCGTTATACTGGCGGGAGCAAAAATCGTATTGCCTGATGACCCGAAGCTTTGCATACTGGCGACTACGGGGGCACTTCTTTCCTAGCGATTACTCTGGTCGGCTTTAGGCTCGAGGCAGCCGCTTCGGGATAGGGCGTCCTGTCGACGCGGCACCTCAATCGGGCCGCGAAGGTCTTGGGTTAATAGCGGCATAAGAACCGGTTCAGGGGAGCACGGAATGCCCACGACCATGGAGCAGGATATCGTGGAAATGCCACAGCTTGCCGCCCAATGGGCGCGCGTCCGCGGCCGTCTGCAGCAGGAATTTGGCGAGGTCGAATACCGCACATGGCTGCGGCAGATGACGTTGATCGGGCTCGATGGCGACGAGATCACGGTCCATCTGCCAACCAGGTTCCTGCGCGATTGGGTGCGCAGCCGCTACGGCGATCGCATCAGCGCGCTGTGGCAAGCGGAGAACCCCGCCGTTCGCCGCGTCGATATTCGCTTCGGCCAGGCGACGGGGCAGATTTCGGGCGCGCCGGACGGTCTGGCCGAGAGCCTGACACCCTCCGCCATCGCACCGCCCTTGCCGGTCGGCCGCGGACGCGAGCGCCCCGGCGAGCCGCGTTCGGAGATGAACGCGGCGCTGGATCCCCGCTTCACCTTCGACGGCTTCGTCGTGGGAAAGCCAAACGAATTCGCCTATGCCTGCGCGCGCCGCGTTGCCGAACGGCCATCCAGCGCCGGATTCAACCCACTGTTCCTCTATGGTGGCGTCGGCTTGGGCAAAACGCATCTGATGCACGCGATTGCCTGGGAACTGACGACGGCGCGCGAAGCCAGCACTGCGTATCCGGTTACCGTTGCGTACATGTCCGCCGAAAAGTTCATGTATCGTTTCATTACCGCACTGCGCAGCCAGTCCACCATGGAGTTCAAGGAGCAGCACCGCAGCGTTGACGTGCTGATGGTGGACGACCTCCAGTTCCTCATCGGCAAGGACAACACGCAGGAGGAGTTCTTCCACACCTTCAACGCCCTGGTGGACGCGGGCAAGCAAATCGTGGTGTCGGCCGACAAGTCGCCGTCGGACTTGTCGGGCCTGGAAGATCGGCTCCGCACACGCTTGAGTTGCGGGATGGTGGCTGATTTGCACGCGACGACGTTCGAGCTGCGGATTTCCATTCTGGAAGCCAAGGCGCAACTCGCCGGCGTGCCGGTGCCCGACAAGGTGATGGAGTTCCTGGCGCACAAGATCACCTCCAACGTGCGGGAACTGGAGGGGGCGCTCAACCGATTGCTCGCCCAGGCCAACCTGTTCGGCCGGCCGGTGACGCTGGAAGCGACGCAGGAGGTGCTGCATGACATCCTGAAGGCCTACGAGCGACGCGTGTCGATCGACGAGATCCAGCGCAAGGTCGCCGAGCACTACAACATGCGCCTGACCGACATGTTTTCCGCGCGGCGAGCCCGCAACGTGGCGCGGCCGCGCCAGGTGGCGATGTACCTCGCGAAGCAACTCACCAGTCGCAGTCTGCCAGAAATCGGTCGCAAATTTGGCAACCGCGACCATACCACGGTGATGCACGCGGTTTCCCGCGTCGGACAGCTCATTGAAGTGGACCCCGGCTTCGCCGAGGACGTCGAATTGCTCCGCCGCATGCTGGAGGGCGGGACTTAAACCTCTCCCGCTTCGCGGGAGAGGTCGGTTGGGTCGCGAAGCGAACCAACCGCAGCGGCAAGGGTGAGGGCGATCGGGTCGGCACGCCGCAGGTTAGAGCGAGGCAACCCGATCACCCGCACCCGCGTCGCGGCGCTGCGCGACCTGTTCCGCACAGCGGGAGAGGTTATAGGGCACCGGGAGAGGTTGTAGCGCATCGATAGCGCTTGCTACAGTGTGGCGGCGATTCGCTTGCTTCCCCGCCCGGCGGGTCCCGAAGCGGCGGCCGGACCCTTGTAGGAAGTGCCACCATGAAGCTGAAGGCCGACCGCGCCACCCTGCTGAAGGCCCTGGCCCACGTCCAGAGCGTGGTGGAGCGCCGCAACACCATTCCGATCCTCGCCAACGTCATGATCGCCGTGCGCGACGGGCGGCTGACGCTGACCGCCACCGACATGGAGATCGCCGTCGTCGAGGACGTGCCGGCCAGCACCACCCGCAACGGTGCCTGCACCGCCCCCGCCGCAACGCTGTATGAGATCGTGCGCAAGCTGCCCGAAGGCGCCGAGGTCGAGCTCGACCATCCCGGCGGCGACGCGCAACTCGCCCTACGATCGGGCCGCTACGCCACCAGCCTGGTGGTGCTGCCGACCGAGGACTTCCCGTCGATGACCGCCGGCGCGCTGCCGCACAAGTTCGGCTTGTCGGCGCAGACGCTGCGCGGCCTGATCGACCGCACGCGGTTCGCCATCAGCACCGAGGAAACCCGCTACTACCTCAACGGCATCTATCTGCACGTGACCGAAAGCGACGGTGTGAAGGTGCTGCGCGCGGTGGCCACCGACGGCCATCGCCTGGCGCGCGTGGAGGAGCCGCTGCCGGACGGCGCCGGCTCGATGCCCGGCGTCATCATCCCGCGCAAGACCGTCAACGAGCTGCGCAAATTGCTCGACGAGGTCAGCGGCAACGTCGAGATCGGCCTGTCCGATACGCGCATCCAGTTCCACGTCGATCAGATCCTGCTGACCAGCAAGCTGATCGACGGCACCTTCCCGGAATACGAACGGGTCATTCCGCGCGGCAACGACAAGATCCTGCGGGTGGGAAAGAAGGATTTCGCCGATGCGGTGGGACGCGTGGCGGCCATCTCGTCGGAGCGTTCGCGGCCGGTCAAGCTGTCGCTGGCGCGCGACCTGCTGGTGCTGTCGGCGTCCAGCCCCGAACAGGGCACGGCAACCGAGGAGTTGGATGCGGATCACGTGAAGTACGAGGCGGGGCCGTTGGAAATCGGCTTCCAGGCGCGCTACCTGAACGACATTACCGACCAGATCACCGATCAGGTGGAGTTCTGTTTCGCCGACGGCTCGGCCCCCACGGTGGTGCGCGACGCCGCCGACGCCAGTGCGCTGTACGTGCTCATGCCGATGCGGGTGTAAGAAAACCTCTCCCGCGCTACGCGCGGGAGAGGTCGCCGCGCAGCGGCGGGTGAGGGTGATCGGGTCGGCACGTAAACCCTTCCTTCACGCGCGTGCCGCCACGCTGCGTGCATGTCCAACCTCCAGGCGCGCGCGATGCGCCGCGTTCCGACCGAGCCTGAACGTCTGCTATGGGCGCGCCTGCGCGACCGCCGGCTCGGGGGCTACAAATTCCGCCGCCAGCACCCGATCGGCGCGTTCGTCGCGGACTTCGCCTGCCTTGAGCGTCGGCTGATCGTGGAAGCCGAGGGCGGGCAGCACGTGGAATCCGAGTACGACGCGTTCCGCTCGGAGTGGTTGCACGCACAGGGCTGGCGGGTGATCCGGTTCTGGAACAACGAGGTCCGCGAGAATCCGAACGGGGTCGCCGAGGCTATTCTGCTCGTTCTGCAAGGGAGGGAAGCAAGCAAGTAGGGGGTTCGGGGCGACCCGATCACCCTCACCCTCGGTGCTGTCGCACCTCGACCGCTCTCGCTCTCGCGGGAGAGGTTAGAAAATCCCGAACAACCCGCGCAGGAAGCCGGGGGTCAGCGCGGCCAGGGGGTTCACCACGACGTCTGGGTCGTCCAGCTTGCCGCGCAAGGTGTAGCTCGCGGCAAACAGGCCGCCGCCGCGCTCCGGGCTGAATAGCCGGCCGACCAGCGGCACGTTGCCCAGCAGAGAATTGAAAAAATAGGCGGGCACGATCGTCCCTTGCAGGTCCGCGGTGCCATTGTCGATATCCAGCCGCCCCTTGGCGGTCAGCCCAAGCGACGGGCTAAAGGCGCGGGCATCCGCCAGCTCCAGCACGTCGTCCGACAGGGTGAACGGCGCCATCAGCTCGGTGAACGCCAGCCCAGGCCCACGCAGGACATCCACCAACCCATAAAACGTCATCGCCTGTAGCAGCTTGCCCAGTCCCGCGGCCCTGGCGATGCGGAAGTCCGTCAGTTCGGCGGTGCCGTGCAACGGGTGCCCTGGACTGGCGTCGTCATAGGTCCCGCTCACCGTCAGCTTGCCGTCCTGCATCGTGTCGGTCACGTCGAGCGCGCGCAGCAGGTCGCCGGCCTTGGCAGCCATCACCGCGAGGTGCCGGCTGCCGCCCTCCGGCGCGATCTGCAATGCGAACGCCCCCTCGTCGCGGGTGAAGCCATCGACCCGCAGGCGCTGGAACACGCGGCCGTCGTTCTCGGCGCGCACACTGACCGGCGCGAGCAGATAGCCGCCTGCCATCACGACGCGGTCGAATTTCGCATCGAGGGTCCAGGGCGGCCCGGGCGGAGGCTCCGGCTGGGGGGGTTGCCGCCCCGTCTTGGGCCGCGCCAGCCGCGCCGACAGATCCAGCATTGGCCCGGTCAAGCGGACCATGATCGGGGCCGCGCGCGGCGACGCCGGAAGCTGCACCGTTCCCTGCACCTCGCTGCGGCCGAGCGTCAGGCGGTCCAGAAGGACCTGCGCAATCCGGCCGTCGTCGCACCCCACGCTGCCGCGCAGCAGAAGACCGTCGCCCTCCGCCTGGATCTGGTCGATGCCGTCCAGCCGGTCGTGTTGCAACCGCAGTTGCGCCGTGGCGTGCGCGGCGGCACCGGACGGCTTGCGCCACTCCAGCGGCGCCAGGGTCAACGTCGCGCCGGTCAGCCCGGCATCGACCGACACGCTGCCGCTGCCATTGCGTTGCTCCGTCAGCACCGCATGCAGGTCGATCGGCCCGGCCAGCACGTCGGTCGCGTCCAGCCCCGCCGCGGCGAGCTGTTTCGCATCCGGCCGTCCGGTCACCGCCACCCGTTGCACCACCTGCGTCGGCGGACCCATGCGGAAATCCATCGCCGCGTCCAGGCTGGCCGGAATGCCCGCCAGCAGTGCCTGTCCCTTCACCGTCAGGCCGTCATTGTTCGCCACGACATCGAGCGTTCCGCCACCCAGATCCCGCCCGGCGACCACGTCGCCGAGGGCCGCGTTGTCCACATGGGCGCCGACGCGGATGGCGATGTCATCCATGGTCACCCGGTTATCCAGCGGCAGAGTGACGCTCACCGTCGCAACCACATCGCCGGCGGGATCCTTCAGGCTGATCGGGTGCCGGCTCAGCAATTGCAGCCGCGGCTCATGCAACAGCACGATGGCGTCCGGCAGCGACCCGGTGACGTCCGCCTGGATGGCGGCGAACTGGTCGCGCTGCATCAGCCCGGTGATGCGCATGGAACCGCCGGTCAGCGTCAGCCCGTCACCATTCCTCAGGCGCTGCCGGCCGGACGCAATGTCGATCTGCAAAGTGTCCGGATCGACGATCCGCAGCACGGCCCGCCCCTGCTCGATCGGCGGCACGGGACGCAGCCAGGAGACCGTCAGGCCGTTCCCTTCCAGCGACCCGCTCGCCCGCGTCACCGTTACCGCGGAGAAGTCCGCGTTCGCCGCCAAGCCAACATCGGCATGGCCGTTGCGCGCGGCCCCCGCGGTGATGTTCTGCAGGATCCACGACCGCACGTCCTTGCCGAGGCCTTCCGGCCACAGCACCGGCAGGTCGGCGAACGCCACCTGGTCAATGCCGAGCGACAGTGCCGCCTCGATCCGGCCCCGGTCGCCTTGCCCCATATCGCGTTGCACGGTGCCGGTGGCGCTCAGGGTCGAAACCGCCTCGCCGTCATGCGCCCGCAGTTGTAGTTGCGCGGCCTCCAGCCGGACGGCATCCGGCGTGCCGGAGGCGACCAGGCTGGCGCCGACGATCGGCAGGCTGCCGGCACCGAGCCGCAGCATGCCCGCGCCAGCCTGCATGCTCACATGCGCTTGCCGCAGGTCGAGCGCGGGCCCGAAATCCGCCGTCGCCTCGGTGCTCACCGGGGCGTCCAGCGCCGACAGGAAATCGAGCGCGGGGGCAGCCCGGGCCAGCGCCGCCGGCGCGATGGGGGTCAGCCGGGCGGTCACATGCGTCGCGGCAGCGTCGCGGGTCAACCGGGCGGTCCCGGTCAGCCGCGCCCGCTGGTCGCCGAGTGCCAGCGACATATCCACCGTGCCGTCGATGCCACCTTCCGGGCGGCGGACCAGGTCGACATCCACTTGCGGGGCCTGCCACGTCGCACCGAGCCGGCGATCGATCACGGTCACCACCGCGTCGTGAAGCCGCACCCGCTGCAATTGGCTGAACCACCCCGGCGCAGCGTTGCGATCGGTCGCCGCCGGCTTGGCGAGCAGGGCGAGGAGCGCCGGCAGTGGGCTGCCGATCTGCTCGCCGGGGGCGGCCGGCTGGGTCTGCTGCGTCTGCTGCGTCTGCTGCGTCTGCTGCGTCTGCTCCGGGGACTCCGTCTGCTCCGTCATGCTGCCCAGATCGATGCTGAGCGTGCCATCCTCGGCGCGGAGCAGGGTCAGCCGCGGGTCGTCCAGCTCCAGTGCGCGCGGCTGCACGCGCCCCAGCAGCAGAGCGCCAAGCGACAGGGAAACCGCCGCGCGCGGGATTTCGACATGGCGCACCCCGCTGGTGTCCGTCAGCCGGATGTCGGTAAGGCGCAGGTCGAGCGGGCGATCGACGCCGAGGCGAAACCCCTCCCAGGCCAGGACGGTACTGCCGATCGACAGCCTCGTGGGTCCGCCATTGGCGTTGGCGGCGGCTTCCAGGCGGCGGGTGAACCAGGCGAGGTCCACCGGTCCCTGCGACAGACGCCACGCGGCGGCAGCCAGCAGGACCGACAGGATCACGGCGGTGCCGAGCGCGACCGTCGCCAGCCGGTGCAGCGCCAGCCCCAGCCCGCGTGCGGCGTGGTAGTGAAAGCGCATCAGAAAACCTCTCCCGCACGGCGGGGTCGAACCGCGAAGCGGATCGACGCGGCGCGGTGCGCCGGGTGAGGGTGCTGCGGCGCCCCAGGGCCAACCTCTGATGCGGCACGCAGCAGATTCGATGCGGACCTTGGCACCCTCCCCCTCGGCGCCAGGGTAATCGCGTTTGGCGGCACCAGCCCATTCGTCATGGCGGGCCCCCGGGCCAAGCGCCCGGGGGCGCACCATGACGCGAGGACGGTCGCCGCGTCGGACCCCAAGTGCGATTGCCGCGCCCTCGGCGCTGGCGCGCCTTGACCTCTCCCGCGTTGCGGGAGAGGTTTTCGCGGCAAATGTTTCACCTGCCCTCGACTTGGCCCGCACCGCACGATCCGGCTGCCGCCGAACGGCTGATCGAGCGCTTCTCCGAACTCGGGCGGATCGAGGCGCGGCTTGCCGGGCGGCATGCGGTCAAGACGCTGCTGGCGGCGCTCGGCGGCAACAGTCCCTATCTGTCGGACCTCGCGGTGCGGGAGGCCGGCGTGCTCCGCGCCCTGGTCGCCCAAGGGCCGCAGCCCGTGGTGGACGACGCGCTGGCGGCGCTGCACGCCGTCCCGCCGCAGAGCCGGCGCGAGCATGTTGCCGCGGCACTGCGCCGGGCCAAGCGGGTCGTCGCCCTGGCGACCGCGGTGGCCGACCTCGGAGACATCTGGCGGCTGGAGCAGGTGACCGCCGCGCTGAGCGACCTGGCCGAGGCGGCGCTGACGCTCGCGGCCGCCCATCTGCTGCGGGTCGCGCACGATACCGGCGAGTTGCGGCTGCCGGACCCGGACAATCCGGGGCACGGGGGCGGGTTCACGGTGCTCGGCATGGGCAAGCTCGGCGCACGCGAACTGAACTATTCCTCCGATGTGGACCTCGTGCTGCTGTACGACCCGGCGGCGCCAATATACACCGAACGCACCGAGGGGGATGCCACGGCCGGCTTCGCCGCGCGGTTCGCACGCGGCCTGGTGTCGCTGATGGAGGCCCGGGACGCCGACGGCTACGTGTTCCGCACCGATCTGCGGCTGCGCCCCGATCCGGCAGCGACGCCGCCCGCCGTCGCGGTAACCGCCGCCATCACCTACTACGAGAGCATGGGCCAGAACTGGGAACGCGCGGCCATGATCAAGGCGCGTCCGGTAGCGGGGGACCTGGCCCTGGGGGCGGCGTTCCTCGAGGCGATCCGGCCCTTCGTATGGCGCCGCGGACTGGACTTCTCCGCCGTGGCCGACATCCACGCCATGAAGCAACGCATCAATGCCCGGCTAAAACCTCTCCCGCCAGGCGGCGGGAGAGGTCGCCGCGAAGCGGCGGTCGAGGGCGGCGCGGCGCCCCAGGGCCGACCTTTGGTGCGGAGCGAAAAAAGTTCGGTGCGTGCCGCGGCACCCTCACCCTCGGCGCTTTCGCGCCTCGACCTCTCCTGCGAAGCGGGAGAGGTTTCGTCCGTTGCAGGCCGTAACGTCAAACTGGGCGAGGGCGGCATCCGCGAGATCGAGTTCCTGGTGCAGACGCTGCAACTCGTATGGGGCGGACGTGACCCGGAGCTGCGCGCTCCCACCACGATCGGCGCGCTGCGGCTGCTGGTGCGGGCCGGCCACATCCCGCGCCGCGCGGCGGTCGAACTGGCCGCCGCGTATCGCTTCCTCCGCAAGGTCGAGCACCGGCTGCAAATGGTCGCCGACCGCCAGGTGCACGCGCTGCCGGAGCGCCCCGCCGACCTGGAAGCCTTCGCCACCTTCATGGGCTTCCCCTCCGCCGCCGCCTTCGCCGACGCCCTGCTCGACCGTCTCGCCCGCGTGCGGGCACGCTACACCGAGGTGTTCGAACTGGTGCCGCCGTTGCTGGACGGCCACGCGGCGGCCGGGCCGGTGCTGGACTTCCGCGGCGACGGCGTGCCGGAGGAGACGCTGGCAGCCTTGTGCGGCCTGGGCTTCGCCGAGCCGGCCCGCATCGTCGATGCGGTGCGCCGCTGGCAGGCCGGGCATGTGCGCGCCTTTCGCTCGCAGCGGGCGCGCGAATTGCTGGACCAGATGCTGCCGGCGCTGCTGGCGGCGCTCGGCCGGCAGCCGCACCCGGACGCGACCTTCGCGCGGTTCGACGCGTTCATCGCCCACCAACCGACCGGCGTGCAGCTTCTGTCGCTGTTCCAGCGCAACCCGCCGCTGCTGGAGCGGGTAGCGGCGGTGCTCGGCGCGGCGCCGCCGCTCGCCGATTATCTCGCGCAGCATCCGGCGGCGCTGGAGGGCCTGCTGTCGCCGCAGGAGGATGACCCGCCGGCCCGGTTGCTGCGCAGCCGGCTGCGCGACGCGCGGCTGCTGGAGGACGTGATCGGCATCATCCGCCGCTCGGTCAAGGAAGTGGATTTCTCGCTCTCAGTAGCGACGATGGAGGGGCGGCTGGATGCCGACGCCGCCGGGCTGCGCCGCAGCGCCCTGGCGGATGCCGCGCTCGCGGCGCTGCTGCCGCCGGTGCTGGCGGATTTTTCGGCCCGCTTCGGTTCGGTGCGCGGTGGCGCGATGGCGGTGGTGCTGCTGGGCAAGGCTGGCGGCCGGGAGATGATGGCCGGCTCCGACCTCGACCTGATGCTGATCTACGCCCATCCGCAGGACGAGACCGAAAGCCGCGGCGCGCGGGCCTTGCCGGCGAGCCAGTGGTTCATCCGGGCAGCCCACAGCTTTGTCGCGGCGGTGACCGCGCCGGGGGCGGACGGGCAGCTTTACGCCGTGGACATGCGGCTGCGTCCATCGGGCAACAAGGGGCCGGTGGCGGTGTCGCTGGCCAGCTTCCGCCGCTACCACGCGGAGGACGCCTGGACCTGGGAGCGCATGGCGCTGACCCGCGCCCGTGTCGTCGCCGGGCCGCCGCCGCTGCGCGCCTTGGTGACCGAGGCGATTGCCGAGGCGATTGCCGGGGCGGGCGAGCCGGCGCGGATCCGTGCCGACGCGGCGGCGATGCGGGCGCGGATGCGCCGCGAGTTGCCGCCGGACGGCGTGTGGGACGTAAAGCAGCGACCGGGGGGGCTGGTGGACATCGAGTTCATCGCGCAGACCCTGCAATTGATGGCCGCGCGGGACAACCCGGTGGTGTGCAGCCCGAACACCTGCGAGGCGCTCGGCCGGTTGGCCGCTTCAGGCAAGCTGGATGCCGCCGATGCGGCGCTGCTGGTGCACGCCGACCGCGTGTGGCGCACGGTGCAGGGCATGCTGCGCATCACCGTGGGCCGCGCGACGCCGGAGGACCTGCCGGAGGCGTCGGTGCGCCCGTTGTTGCGCGCGGTGGCGGCGCTGGGTCTGGCGGCGGACGATGTGCCGGCCTTGCGTGCAACGCTGGACGCCCTGGCCGCGGAGGTCAGCGCGGTATTCGAACGGATCGTGGGAAAGACCGCGGCGGCGGAGATGCGCGGGTAGCGTGTGGGTCTTTCAGGGGCGCAGCGCAACCGTCCAGCTCCATCGCGGGCGCCATCACGCCGGCGACCCGCACGCAGATCAAGCAAGTGCTGTTATACCAGCCGTCCGGATGATTGACGTACGGCGCGTGCTGCCCCCGGTGTCATTGCGAGTTGGCCATCGGCTGGCGGACGACCCGCCCTGAAGAAACTGTGGAGATTGCCGGAGATAAGGCGGCTCCCCCTCCCCTTGTGGGCTTGGGCCGCTTTGCGGCCCAAGCCCACAAGGGGAGGGGGAGGTGTTGCTTGCCAGGAGCGGATCGACGAAGCCATCTTCGGCCTTGGGCACCTGGAGGAACCGCGCGTTGATAACACCCGATGGGTAGGAATCCGCCCTGAAACCTACCTGAATCGGGTGGGCTACTGCACCGGGTCACTCACAACGCGAGGACCACCCAGAGAAGTCGATCGGAGTGCCGTGTCAGGCCAGGGCAATCGGGTGAATGACGGTTTGGATGAAGTCGCGGGCGACGGCCGGCCGCCAGCGCCTCACGATTCACCGTTTTTCAGCACGGAGATAGGGCGGAGGGCACTGAGAACACGGGAGTCGGAGGTTCCCCGGCTGCGGAGGGCCGCTCCGACTCCGGTGTTCTCCGTCGTCCTCCGCCCTATCTCCGTGCTGAAAAAAAGCACTGCCGCCAGCACCGATGCCGGTTGGGAGACCCCGGCGGCAGCAAGCGGCGCCCGTTGCGGGAGTCGCTCTCGTTTAGCCGATTGCCCTGCGTGGCAGGCTCTGCAAACGGGATTTTGCGGTCGGCACGAATCAGTACCGCGGGGCCGGCCATGCTCTGGCCCCGTTCGTTCAGACATAAGCGAATTGGTGCGCCCACATAGCGGGCGGCCCGGTCGGCGGACCTGTGGCGGTACGGGCCAAGACCCGCCGCCGGAACGCGGGCGCCAGTGCAGGCTCGGCCTCGGAGCGCACAATGGTCTTTGGTGCCGGCGATGCAGCGGCGGCGGTCGCCAGCCGCGACAGCAGCAAGGCCATCGCCGTGGCGGCCGGAGCCGCCGCGGTCTCATCGACAATCCCTGGCGTGACGTTGGGATTTTCCCACCATAGCAGCCCGGTCGCCGGGAGACCCGGGCGGGCCCCCTTCACGCTGCCGCCGAACGCCACGATGGCGCG
>Ga0181530_10001939_pt1 | contig 25316 bp, 9 predicted proteins | sample PEATcosm2014_Bin_42_FD_119769 | JGI IMG/M metagenome (GOLD analysis project Ga0181530, IMG submission 119769) | Peatland microbial communities from MTU Mesocosm Facility, Houghton, MI, USA - PEATcosm2014_Bin10_60_metaG | ecosystem: Environmental > Terrestrial > Soil > Wetlands > Peat | place... | reverse complement strand
TTGAGGTCGGCTTGAAGCGCCTTTTCATCCTGCTCAGAAACAATCGAAAACTCAGCCTCGCTCTGATTTCCTTTCGAATCCACCATGAGCAGAGTCAAAAGCCCGCCTGACCCCTCCTGACGAAATTTCGCCAACGCCTGCCGGGCTTCGTCCGAGATCAATTCTCCCGCCGTGGATGGTGCCTTGATCCCGTCATTGTTTCCTTGAGGCCATATCTGGACGCCCTCGTGATCACGGATCCTTAACCAAACATCCTGTGCTCCCTTGCGGGGAATCCAGCGAATCGCGAACTGACCGGGCAATACCGCGGCTCCGTAACCTCCTGTGGGCGGGGAGTAGACTGCTCCCGGAGAGCCCCGCAAACTGCCGCCGAGTTTGAACCAATCATCCACAGGGCCGGCCATCGCATCTTTTCTCGAGCCCGATGCTCGGGGGATTGTTGTCCACTGGCCGGAGGGCTCGATGGTTGTCCGCAAAGTCCTGAGCTCCAAACCGAGGCTTCCGTTCTCATCACATCGAACCTTATCACCGGCGTGGAGCACCGCGCCGCCGAACCTGCTGAGCGTGATCTGCACTCGAGCATGCTCGTGCGCACGCTCGATCCAGCAAGTTCCCTTCACTTGACTGACAAAGCCGGACCCCTCGGCCTGCTGGTTGGCCGGCAGCGCCGGAATGCAGAAATACATTACGAGCATCAAGCTCGCTATCGGTTCGAAGAATCGCCTAAGCTTGTCCAGCATGGTGCTGCCTCCGCGGATTGAGAGGCCACCCAGGTGCCACCCCAGGCCGGACGGCCCGCGGCCATCGGCTGTCTCTGAGTACCACTGGCGCCAGCACGCTTTCAAATATCAGCGCCACAGCGATCAATGGCGGGTCCGTCCATAGGATGCGTGCATACTGCACTAGCCCGTAGCCTCCCACGAGAATGGTCATGACAAAGAACGAAGTCAGTCCGAGATGCATTTGTTGCCAATCCGCCTTCTCGGTTGAAGCATCCGAGCGATGGCAGTGCCACCATGCCAGACACATCAAGGCGATCGTTGCAACCAGCAAATCCAGTCCCACCCGAGCGCCTGTGGTGATTCCCAGCAGGGCGCCGCGGATCAACGTGTATGCCGCGCAGGCATGAAAATAAACACCCGGCGCCTCCGTGTGCCAAGGTGGAATCGGGTATTTGTCGAGCGTCGCATCCCACTCGGTGTTTCCCAGGAGCACGACTTTGCCTTCCAGCGAAGTCAACGCAGGATTGAGCGCCAGTAGCACGGTATCTCCGGAAACAACCGCACGCGAAGTTTGCTCTTGCAGATGGTTTGCTACACTGAAGTTGGGCACAAACAACCCGGCATATGTCCCGGTTGCTTTGTCGATCGCCTCTTCATCGAAGGGCTTAAGTAAGCTCGAAGGCCAGCGTGGCGCCTCGCCCGGGTGCTCGAGTCGGCCCCGTGCCAAGGCAAGGCTTATGGAGGGCAAACAGGTGGTGTCCTTGCCGCTGGCGCCATCGCCTTTCGAGCGAATCTCCGGCACGGGACCGAGCACGCTGTCGGCCAACTCGAGGCAAGTTCCGGATCTGCCCCGGCCAATCCAAAGAGGCATTTCACTGATGTCGTCCGCAGAAACGGCGATGCTGGCGGCGAACGCTCGGTACTCTTCAGCGCCCAGCCACGCAGCGGAACTGCTATAACGTGACCGGCTTACACCCAAGTAAACGGGCATGCGGAGCCGCTGGAGAAAGTCAAAAAACTGGGGGCCGCCTCTTTGGGTCCAGCTTCCGTCTTCGGGGGAGAAGTCCACATCGATTCCGATCGCCGCCGGGTTCTTCTTCGCGATTGCGGCGATAATGTCCTCGAGTTGCGCCCGAGGGCTCGGCCTGCCCGCCACCGCCACTGCATCCAGTTTGCTAATATCTACGACCGCAACGGGCAGGTCGGGAACTCTAAAGGAGGGCCGCGCCTGAACCCAGAAAGTCAGCATTTCGTTCAACAGTCGTCCCGGTGTGCTCGTCCCGATTGCGCCTTTGAGCACCAGGAGTGCCACGGTAATCGAGAGCCCGAGAAGAACTTCCATCATGATGGGCCAAATATGGCTGCTCGCAGTGCGAGACTGGGCTCGTTTTCCAGCACGACGGTTCGCCCGCGCATCGACATCAGAAAGGTCACGCAGCAGATCCACGGCACTCTGGTACCGCCGTTCTCTATCTTTCTGTAACGCCTTAGTGATGACGGTCTCGAGATCCGCCGGAAGGTCGGGATTCAGTTCTCCCGGCGCCATGGGCGTGCGATTGAGGATCGCATCAAAGATGAGGGCCGGCGCCTCGCCCGGAAAGGCCTTCCGCCCTGTAACCATTTCGTAAAGCACTGCGCCGAAGCTGAACAGATCCGAACGCGTGTCCACAAGTTCATTTCGCGCCTGCTCGGGGGACATGTAGGCCAACGTTCCCATGGGGGCGCCCGAGGTGGTAAGGCTCTCGAAAGCCGTGGGAGTCGGCAACCCACCCTCCGATTGCCAGTTAGGCGCCGACTTGGCCAGTCCAAAGTCCAGAATTTTCGCCTGACCCCCCGCAGTGACGAGGATGTTGGTTGGCTTTATGTCGCGGTGCACAAGTCCATGGGCGTGCGCTGCGGCCAGAGCATCCGCGATCTGCCTGGCGATGCGGAGGGAATCCTCAATAGAGAAAACGGCGGCGCGCCCTGTCTCTCTCCCGGATTGCTCTCGCGCCATCAGTTGCCTGAGAGTGAACCCCTCCAGGTACTCCATGACAATGAATGTCTTGCCTTCGCTTTCGACGACGTCGTGAATTGTGCTGATGTTAGGATGGTTTAGCGCTGAGGCCGCCCTTGCTTCCCGGCGAAGTCGCGCCACAGCTTGTGGACCGCTGGTGCCGCGGTGAGAAAGGAACTTCAGCACAACAAACCGTGAAAGCCGGGTATCCTCGGCTTTGTACAGGACACCCATCCCGCCCTCGGCGAGAAAACTCACGATGCGGAATCGATCTGCAATGAGCTGATTTGGATTGAGTCGGTGAGATCCTGAGAAGCTCCGAAGCGCGGCGTCCGCACTGAACGGACTCTCGAGAAATCTATCCGCCGCGTCGTGCTCCGTGAGCAAGCGCTCAACTTCAGCACGAAGTGCGGCATCCTCGCCACACGCCTGGCCAAGGAACTCGCTTCGCCGGTCCGGCGATTCTCCCACCGCGGCATAGAGTATCTCTTTGATTTGCCCCCAGCGCTCCGGGGTCATGGCGCCTCAATTTCCGGGAATTGGTCGGTATAGGCGAAGCCTAGATGCAATTCGCGCCAGCTCAGAAGGACTAAAGCTTGCGAGTCACGGAAACGGGAATAGCGTTGATCCACTTGTCGCGCAACCTCCCCGCGCACGGGGCACGCCGATTCTCTGCCGCATTCTACCTCATCGCCTCAGAACCTGGAACGGAATTCGGAGGCCGGAGGTTTACTATCTAAATATCTACCTGCAATAACTTCCGATGGCTTGGCCTCTTTGGCCCGGTAGTTCTCGCATTCCATAGTAGAGGCGAATTCCGGCGCCGCAGTGGGCCGGCAAGAATACTGAAATCGGCCCAGCACCCGGCATTCGCCCTGATTTCAATGAGAGTGAATTCATTTTCCGATAAGGAGTAATCCCATGCGCAAGATTCTAGTAGCTGTGGCTTTGTTCGCTTGCTCTTCGCTTCCGCTCATGGCGCAAGACTACTCGAAGGTAGAGATCTTCGGTGGGTATCAGTACACGCATGTCGGCACTGATATCTCTCCCGTCGCGACCGCGAACGGCTGGGACGCGAACGTGACATACAACATTAACAAACTGGTTGGGGTGGAGGGAGACTTTACCGGCGCTTACCAGACAGTGAGTGGATCGTACGCTGGACTTTCCGGCAACTTCCCTGGCCACTATTATACCTTCGCCGGCGGCCCGGTTGTTAGCTTCCCTGCCGGGGACAAACTCCGGCCTTTCGTCCATGTGTTGTTCGGCGGGGCGCGTCTGAGCACCTCGGTGTCGGCGTCTGGAATAACCGTTTCCGGTTCCATGAACGGCTTAGCAACCCTCGTCGGTGGCGGCTTGGATCTGAAACTCAGTAAGCACATCTCGCTTCGCCTCATCCAGGCAGATTGGGTTCTCGAACGATTCACGTTGGCCGGGGCCAGCCTAACCAGTTCCGACAACATCAAGATCGCTACTGGCGTGGCGTTCTGCTTCTAGAGCGGCCAATCCCGGCGCAAATGGCACTTTTTCATATCTTGGCTTCTCTCTCCCGCGTGGGTGACCTCAATCCACGCGGGAGTCAATCCGTCTCGGGCCGGCGGCGAGATTTCAGACGATTGTTTGGCCCGCTTTGGGGGGTGATTCTCGCATTTCAAAGTAGGAGCAAGAAAGTAAATCTCATACTCGGAGGTAGTAACAATGAAAAGGATGTTTGCAGTCGTACTTATTCTCTGCGCGGCCAAGGTCACCCTGGCGAGCGACGTTGGTTTCAAGGACGTTAAGCTGGCGGATGCGAGAGGAAAACAGACGGAGGCCAGCTTGACCTTCAGTGACTCCACGAAGGCGATGGTAGTCCGCGTTGCAGACCGTGACGTCGCCACCATCCCCTACGACAAGATCGATAAGCTCTCCTACGAGTTTTCCAAGAAGCATCGCATCACCCAGGGCGCCATTGTGATGGTGGCCTCTTTAGGCGCGGGCGCGGTGGTAATGCTGACCAAGTCAAAGAGCCACTGGCTCTATGTCGACTATCACCAGGACAGCGGCGCCAGCACCCTTGTGCTGCGCATGGACAAGAAGAATTACAAGCAGATCATCGAAACCGCCAATGAGCTAACCGGCAAGCAGGTCGAGGACCTGGGTAATGCAAAGAAGAACAAGTAGCGATAGTGAAGGAAGGGAACCAGGAATCCGAGCCACTCCCCTGAAATAGACCTTTACAGGAGCAAAAACTATGAGATTCGCAAAAATGATTCCTTCGATTGTCGTCCTACTGTGCGCGTCCCAGTTTGTGTTTTCACAATCCTTCTTGATGCAACAGAATCCCCGCGCCCTGCTGGTGATGGACGAGGCCGGTAACATAGTTCGGTCCATCCCTGAAGTAGCCCAATACGAATTCTCCAAGTCTTCCCACATGCTTTACGTGTCGTTCATGCGGACGCGCTCGCGATCAAAGTCACACATAGTCAGTTACAGCAATTCGCTGGCGGTTATCGATCCGGCTACCGGCCACCGCGACCGGACGATAGAAGTAGGCCAGGGCGGGCGAGTGAAACTGGTCATGTCCAAGGACGGAAGCCGCTTGTTTTGCTACACCGACCAAGAGACGTACGACCGCCACGGGCCAAGGATCGCCCCTGCCGTCACAGTCATTGATACGGCCTCAAACCAAGTGCTCGAGACAAACAATGCGCTGGGGAACTTAGGTCTTCTCCTGCCGAAAAGATTCGGTGACTTTTTCGTTAACCTGTTAGTCAACACCGAGGGCACGCGCATGGTCGCGGTCAGTCAGGTGATACAGAACAAGCCGAACAAGCCTCCCAAGCTGATAACAGGCCGAATCAGTGCTTTTAAGGTCCCGTCTTCTAAAGCCTCTTTTGAGACGGATCTCAGGGGTGTGCTCCGGAGCGCTGCTCTGACCGATGACGGGAGGTTCCTCATTCTGGAGACCGGCGGGGGCAAGAAGAATCCCATCTCCCTTGAGATCGTTAATCTGGATAATGGCACGGTTAAAAAGCCGGAACTCACAGGGAACTTTAGAACCACCATGACTTCGCTAGACAGCCGTTCGCTGTTCGTGGCCGTGGACAAGGGCAAGAAGGGCCCTACAGTACTCGACATCGTCGATAACGAGAGCGGCGGGGTCACCGAGCGTCCGCTGATTGACAGGCCTTCCAAGTTGATCCGCCTGGGGTCGCAGAAAGCTATGTGGGTTATCAATAGCAAGGAGGTCCGCCTGGTTTCCGAGACTGGCGAACTGGGACAAAAGCCCATCTTGCTAAACAAGCCGCGCAAAAAGGAAGCGCTCGATGAAAACGCCGAGTCGGTTTTTCTGAATGGCTATCCCGGTGAAACCATCAGCTTGGGTGAGGACCACGCAGCCATGCTTATCGATGGCAGCAACGGGAGTACTCATAGGCTGGCCGTGCTCGATTTGAAACAACTCCAAGTGGACAGCATCGTACGGACCATGACGTCCGGCGAGGCGGCAAAGATAACCACACGGAGAATCCTTATATTTGCCGCATTGACAGCGGCGGAGGCAGCCATGGGGGCAGGCATGGGCGCTGCAGCGGGAATGAATCAAATGCAGACATTGAATATGATTAATTCAATGCCCATGGTTCCGCTGAACCTCAGGTTCACTAACCAATTGCTGGCGGCGCGGCCTGACGGGAAGTACCTCTATGCTCTGGATATGGACAGCCACGAGGTCACGGTGGTCGACGTACACGCAGGGACAGCATTGAAGCGCATTCCGGTGGACCACTCCGTTGCTGCACTTCAGTTGTCGGCAAATAGCAGCCATCTTCTCTGCCTCGGAAAGCAGATCCAGAAAATAGATTTGAACTCAAACAACCTGGAGAACTGAAACGGCCGGCACAGACCCCCATACCGGGGACCGCGGTACGTCACTGGAACGTTGACCGTTCATAAATGGAAGGAGGGACTGCCATGATAGAACTGAGGCTGCGTTTATTCGCTCTTGTTTGCATCCTGGTAGGCGTTTCTTCACAAGGTTTGGCGCAGAACTCCATTTCCTTTGGTGAGGTGGAGACCGGTTCGATCACGGCGGCGGCACAAACCAACGCCTACACGTTTGGCGCGAACGGACTGGACGTGTTCGATTTCACGTTGGTGACCACGAGCGGTGCTCTTGTCCCCAAGATCCAGCTCTTCAACTCGAGTGGAACGCTGATCAGTTCGAATAATAGTGGTGCCCCTTTTGGCTGCAGCGGTTCCACGGTCGAAATGAACACGGTCCAAACCCCTGCAACGGGGACCTATTCCGTGGTGGTGAGTGACTGCTCGAGCACCAACACCGGCGACTACGCCCTTTACATGCAGCGGACGAACAATCCCTCCGGGGCAGAGAATCTTCCATTCGGCCAGGCCACCTCAGGCTCCATCGGTTCGGTGGCGCAAAGTAGCACCTACAGCTTCAGTGCCAACCAAAATGACGTCGTCGACTTCACTGTCGACACGGCCAGCGGCAGTCTTGTGCCCCGGATCCGTCTCTACAACCCCAATGGCACGCTCAACAGCTCAAATAACAGTGGTGCCCCTTTTGGCTGCAGCGGCTCGAACGTGGAGATGAACACGGTGACGCTTCCGGTGACCGGCACGTATACCGTGCTCGTCGCCGACTGCTCAGACACAAACACCGGCGGCTTCGAAATGTTCGCGCAGCGCACGGATAATCCCGCCAGCGCTTCGGCCCTTGTCTTCGGCCAAGTCCAAACCGGTTCAGTCACCGCGGAGACTCAGAGCGTCAGCTTCACGCTTTCTGCCAACGCTAATGATGTCCTCGATTTCACCATGGAGACGACCAGTGGAGCTCTTGTCCCGAAAATCCGCCTTTATAACCCAGACGGATCACTTAACAGTTCAAATAACAGCGGCGCTCCGTTTGGCTGCAGCGGTTCTTCCGTAGAGATGAATACCGTAACCTTGCCGACCGCCGGCGCCTACACCATACTCGTCGGCGACTGCTCAGACACGAAAACCGGCAACTTCGCAATTTACTCGCAACGAACGAACAATCCTGCCGGCGCCTCGAATCTTCCTTTCGGCCAGGTCCAGACCGGACTTGTTGGGTCGGTTGCACAAAGTTACACCTACACTTTCAGTGACACCGCCAATGACGTTGTCGACTTCACCTTGGTTGCCACCAATGGCAGTCTTGTCCCCAGGATCCGGCTTTACAACCCTAATGGATCCCTTAACAGTTCGAACAATAGCGGCGCTCCCTTCGGGTGCAGTGGAACTACCGTCGAAATGAACACCGTTACGCTTCCCACGACCGGTGTTTATACCGTCCTCGTCGCCGATTGCTCCGACACCAACTCCGGCAACTTCGCAATCTACATGCAAAGCACGAAAAACCCGACGGCCCCTACACCTGTCGAATGGGGCCAGGTACAGACCGGCACACTCGGTTCAATCGCGCAGAGCAACACTTACACATTCAGCGGTGTCGCCAACAACGGGGTCGACTTCACAATCGTGACCACCAGCGGCAACCTCGTTCCCCGCATCCGCCTTTACAATCCTGATGGATCCCTCAACAGTTCGAATAATAGTGGCGCTCCCTTTGGCTGCAGCGGTACCACGGTGCAATTGAATTCAATCACCCTTGCACAAACCGGCAACTACACCCTGCTGGTCGCTGATTGTAATGATGCGAACACCGGCACCTATAACCTCTCGTCTCAATGCTTCGGGACCTGCACGGAGCCTGAAACCACCTTGAGCTTGTCCGCAGCGCCGACTTTCCCACCCGAACCCGTGGGAACCACTAGCCCAGCGCAAACCTTCACAGTCACAAATACAGGCAATAACAGCCTCACCTTCAGCGCCATTGCCGTCAGTGGCCCATTCGCAATTGTCGCCTCCGGCACCACCTGCTCGACCTCGACGGCAGTCGCTGCCTCAGGGTCGTGCAGCGTGGCGCTGACGTTCACCCCAACGTCCGTAGGCACAAATTCGGGTAGCCTTACATTCACCGACAACGCCAGCGCAAGCCCGCAGACGGTCGCGCTAACAGGCACCGGAACTGCGGCGGTCATCACCGTCACCGTGTCTGCGGCGCCGACTTTCCCCTCTGAACCGGTAGGAATCACCAGCCCGCCGGAAACCGTCACGATGACCAACACCGGGGCCGGCAACCTCACCTTCACCGGCGTTATAACTACCGGTCCCTTTGCGATTGCCGCCTCCGGGACTACCTGCTCGACCTCGACGCCGGTTGCGGCCTCAACCTCCTGCACGGTGGCGCTCACCTTCACTCCAACTTCCGTGGGTACGAATTCGGGCAGCCTCGCCTTCACTGACAACGCCAACTCCTCCCCACAGACCGTCACCCTAACCGGGACGGGCGCCGCGCCGTTGTCCACCACCACAACATTGGTTGTCAATCCCACCAAGGCTGCGTTGGGCAGCCTTTTCACGCTTACGGCCACCGTGAAGGACTCGAATGGAAATCCTCTTACGAACGGCAGTGTGACGTTCTACGATGCCAAGGCTGTCTTGGGAATCGTGCAGGTGGTCCGTACTACCTCCGGCGGCGCAACGATCGGCACGGCGACTCTGAAGACCATCCTTGTGCCCTTGGGAGCGAACAGTCTCACTGCGAAGTATGTGGGCGCGGATGCGTCTAGCTCCTCGGCGGCCGTGGTGGCCACCGTCACCGGCACGTACTCCTCAAGCACGTCGATTTCCGATGGCGGCACTCCCGGCGACTACACACTCACGGGCACCGTCGTGGGCGCTGGACCGGTCAGCCCCACCGGCGACGTTACTTTCACCGATACCACTACGGAATCGAGTGTGGGACAAGCTACGCTCAATCCTGCCACATGGACTCAGACGTTCGTGTCTGCTCCCATGATCACAGGTCTCTCTTACCCTGAGATCGAGGCACTGCGGGACGTGAATGGCGACGGAAAACCCGACCTGTTCATTGCCTCTTCGACAGGCCTTACGGTTCAGCTCGGGAACGGCGACGGTACGTTCCAGTCTCCCATCACCATCTTGATCACTTCGGCTCCCTATCGTGGCCTTGCCTTCGGTGATTTCGACGGCGATGGCAGGCTCGACATAGCGGTTTCAACCGGCGCGAACATTACGGTGCTCTTCGGAAACGGCGACGGAACTTTCCGCACCGGCCCCTCCTACGATAGCGGGACAATTGCAGACGTCGCTGTCGGTGACTTCAATGGCGACGGAATTCTGGATCTCGCTGCGAGCAATTCCGACACTGTTGATCTCCTCCTGGGAAACGCCGATGGGACCTTTCAGACCCCAATTACGTACTCGGTTGCCTCGCCTTCCTCGCTCGCTGTCGGCGACCTGAATGGCGACGGCATCTCTGACCTTGTAGCGGCAACCTCTCCCGGCGCCGTGAGCGTTTTTCTCGGAAATACCAATGGCCAATTAGAGGCAGGCCACACTTACTCTTTGCAATATCAGCCCGGGTATATGCTGCTTGCGGACTTTCGAGGCATCGGCAAACTCGACCTGGTGACGGTCTTTAACCAATGTTGCGAAGGTTCAGATACCGCGGTGAACCTCATGCTCGGCAATGGCGACGGGACCTTTCAATCTGCCAGCGCTATCCTTTCCGGAATTAATTACAGCGGGGCAGCAACCGGTGACTTCAATGGCGACGGCAAGTTAGATCTGGTGGTCTCGGACTTCGGCACCCCCGGCATCAACCTGCTGTTCGGTAATGCGGATGGCACCTTCCAGGCTCCCGTTTCCTATCCGGCGGGAGTCGGCCCGATCACCCCCGCGGTTGCCGACCTGAACCGTGATGGGCGAGCCGACATCGTCGTCGCGAATTACAACGACGGCACGGCTGACGTGTTCCTCAATCAGGTAACGGAGACGGCAACGCTGGCCAACGCGGTGGTCTTCGGGACAGGCCAGCAAAGCGTCACGGCTGACTACGCGGGCGACACAAATTTTGCCGCCAGTACCTCGGCGGCGGTGATGTTGACTGGCACGGGGACGGAGCCTGTGGCGGCCGTTTCCTCATCCACACTTACCTTCGCGGCTCTCCTGGTGAAGTCGACGAGTAGCGCTGAGACCGTTACCCTCTCCAACACTGGCAACGCAGCACTTGCGATAGCCAGCATCTCCATTAGCGGCGATTTCTCTCAAACCAACAACTGCGGCAGCAGCGTGTCTGCCGGTGGCTCATGCACCATCAATGTTACCTTTGCGCCGACGGCGGGCGGTTCCCGCTCGGGCACCTTAACCCTGACCGACAACAGCGACAACTCCAGCGGCAGTACGCAAACCGTGGCCCTGACCGGCACCGGGATGGACTTTACCCTGACCACCTCGACCTCGACAGTATCGGTGTCGCAAGGACAGTCGGCGACCTACACAGTCAGCGTCGGTGCGGTGGGAGGATTCAACCAAGCCGTCGGCCTCACCTGCACCGATCCCGCTTCGGAAAGCACGTGCTCGATTTCGCCCTCGTCGCAAGCTCCGGAGAGCAATGCCACCGTGACCGTCACCACCACCGCTCCCTCGCACGTTCCGCCGCGAACTCCCCCTGCGCCGCGCCGGCCGTGGCCGCAGGCCCTACCGGTTCTGGCCATGCTGCTGGCTTGGCTCGCCTGGGCGTGGTGCGGGCAGCCTGCGTGGACTCGCCGCGGCCTCGGCCGCTCTCACGCGGGCCTCGCGTTCCCGTTGTCGTTCCTAACCCTGCCCTTGTTCGAGCGCAGGCGGGAATCCGCCGGCCTGCATTGGCGGTCGATATTGCTGCCCCTGGCGGCAAGCCTGGCTTTAACCCTGGCGCTGGCAGCCTGTGGAGGAGGCGGCGGCGGAACGCCAGTCCAAAAGAACCCGGGAACGACACCGGGCAATTACACGTTGACCATAACCGGGACGGTGGGTTCGGGTTCCACCGCGGATACCCACACGCTTCCGCTGACGCTGACTGTGAATTAGGGGCGATCTAACGCCGGCGCCCCGTTGGTTGTTGCGGGAGCGCCCCCTCCCTTAAGCACGAGGTTTCTACCGATGCGAGGGGCGCCGGCAGCACCGAGCCGTTGTCCGGACTGTGAAACTACCACAATGACCAGGGATCAGTTGGAGCGGATAAAGGAAATCTTTTACGTCGTCATGGACAAGCCGCCGGAAGAGCGACTTAAACTCCTGGCGGAAGCCTGCGGCGGAGATGCGATGCTCCGCGCGGAAGTTGAGCGCTTGCTCGCCGAGCACGACCGCGCGGGCGGTTTCCTCAAGGAGCCCCTGGACGCCGCAGCCTCGCTTCGCAATTTGGCCCCCCTTCCCCTTGGCTTGGAACCGGGCCAGATCATTGCCGGGCGTTTCCGAATTGTGAGTTTTCTTGCCCTCGGCGGTATGGGAGTAGTGTACAAGGCGGAGGATTCACTGCTCGGCCGCGCCGCGGCCCTGAAGTTTCTTCCTGAATCTGTGGCCGGTGAACCCCAAGCGCTGGCGCGATTCCGGCGCGAAGCGCAGTCGGCGTCGGCGCTCAACCATCCGAACATCTGCACCATTTATGACTTCATTGAAGGTGATGGCCGGGCGTTCATTGTCATGGAATACCTGGATGGTTGCACCTTGGCAGAGTTGACGGGCAGAAGCCCCGGCGTGCCGGACAGTCGAGGGGCCGCGCGGCCCATCCAGCCGCCTTCTTTCGACACTTTGTTGCGCATCGCCATCGAGATCGCGGATGCCCTGGCGATGGCTCACGCTAAAGGTTTCATCCACCGTGATATCAAGCCGACCAATATTTTCGTCGAGACGCGCGGACAGGCAAAGATCCTGGACTTCGGCCTTGCCAAGCCCGCCCTCGCGGCGAGGACGACGCCGCAACGCGAGTTGAACGGTAAGGAAGGCCGCGATTCCTTTATCACTGCCAGTCCTGTGATGGGATCGGTATGCTACATGTCGCCGGAGCAAGTAAGGCTTGAGCAACTGGACGCCCGCTCCGATCTGTTCAGCTTCGGTGCTGTTCTTTATGAAATGTTTTCCGGCCGAAAAGCCTTCGCCGCGGACACGCGGGCCATGGGCTTCGAGGCGATCCTTCAGCGCACCCCGGCACCGGCGCGGCAGTTCAATCCGAGTCTGCCGGCCGCGGTGGAACGCATTATCAATAAGGCTTTGGAAAAGGATCGCTCCTTGCGTTACCAGACCGCGAACGACATGCTGAGCGATCTTATCAATGTCCGGGTCGAGACAAATCGCAAACCCGGAAACGTCCGCGGGCCTCTCCATCTTCCTCGTCGTCTCGAACGCGTCCTCATCGGAGTTCTTGCCGGACTCCTCCTGGCGCTGTGTTTATGGGGGCTTAAAGTGAAGTTCGGCAGCTCAGTTGCCCATTCAGGAAAGCAAGCCGTACGCAACCTACTGCTGTCCACCACCGCAACATTGGCTGTCAATCCCACCAAGGCTGCGTTCGGTAGCCTTTTCACGCTTACGGCCACCGTGAAGGACTCGAACGGAAATCCTCTTACGAACGGCAGTGTGACGTTCTACGATGCCAAGGCTGTCTTGGGAATCGTGCAGGTGGTCCGTACTACCTCCGGCGGCGCAACGATCGGCACGGCGACCCTGAAAACCATCCTTGTGCCCCTCGGAGCGAATAGTCTCACCGCGAAGTATCTGGGCGCGGATGCGTCCAGCACCTCGGCGGCCGTGGTGGCCACCGTCACGGGAACGTACTCCTCAAGCACGTCCATTTCCGATGGCGGCACTCCCGGCGGCTACACCCTCACCGGCACAGTAGCGGGCGCCGGACCGGTCAGCCCCACCGGCGACGTTGCTTTCACCGATACCACTACGAAAGCGAGTGTGGGCCATGCTGCGCTCAATCCCGCCACCTGGAGTCAGACGTACGTGTCCGCTTCCACGATCACGGGCCTCTCCAACCCGGAAGTCGTGGCGCTGGTGGACGTGAATGGCGACGGAAAACCCGACCTGTTCATCGGCTCTTTGACTGGCCTTACGGTTCACCTCGGGAACGGCGACGGTACATTCCAGGCTCCCCTCACCATTTTGAGCACTTCGGTTCCTTATCGTGGCCTTGCCTTCGGTGATTTCGACGGCGACGGCAAACTCGACATAGCGGTTTCAACCGGCGCGAATATTGTGGTGCTCTTCGGAAACGGCGATGGAACTTTCCGCACCGGCCCCTCCTACGATAGCGGGACAATCGCAGAGGTTGCTGTCGGTGACTTCAATGCCGACGGAATTCTGGATCTCGTGGCAAGCAATTCCGGCACTGTTGATCTTCTCCTCGGAAACGCCGATGGAACCTTTCAGAACCCAATTACATACCCGGTTGCCTCGCCTTCCTCGCTCGCTGTCGGCGACGTGAATGGCGACGGCATCTCCGATCTTGTAGCGGCAACCTCTCCCGGCGCCGTCAGCGTTTTTCTCGGAAGCACAAGTGGGGCGTTGCAGGCGGGCCAGACTTACACTTTGCAGTATCAGCCCGGGTATATGCTGCTCGCGGACTTTCGAGGCATCGGTAAACTCGACCTGGTGACGGTTTTTAATCAATGTTGCGAAGGTACAAACACCGCGGTCAACCTCATGCTCGGCAACGGTGACGGGACCTTTCAATCCGCAAGCACCATCCTTTCCGGAATTAATTACAGCGGAGCGGCGACCGGCGACTTTAACGGCGACGGCAAGTTAGATCTGGTGGTCTCGGACTTCGGCACCCCTGTCATCAACCTGCTTTTCGGTAATGGGGATGGCACCTTCCAGACTCCCGTTTCGTATCCGGCCGGACTCGGCCCGACCGGCGCCGCGGTTGCCGACCTGAACCGTGATGGGCGGGCCGATATCGTCGTCGCGAATTACAACGACGGCACGGCTGACGTGTTCCTCAATCAGGTCACGGAGACGGCGACACTGGCGAGCGCGGCGGTCGTTGGGACGGGCCAGCAAAGCGTCACGGCTGACTATGCAGGCGATGCCAATTTTGCCGCCAGTACTTCGGCGGTGGTGACGTTGACTGGCACGGCGGTGGAGCCTGTGGCCGCCGTTTCCTCGTCCACGCTGAGCTTCGCGGCCTTTATGATGAAGTTAAGCAGCAATTCCCAGGCGATTACCCTGTCCAACGCTGGAAACATGGCCCTTTCGGCGGCGGTGACGGCACGTTTAAGACCGCCGTTGACAGTCCGCAAACGGGAACCGATCCCGTGTGATTGACTGCTGGCCCAACGAACGTGTCTGCGTTCGCTGCTTGCTCCTAGGCGGCCTGCAGGGCGGTAAGATCAACCCTCCTGCTGCCGGAAATCTCTCCGTGCAGCCAGGCCCGCGCCACGCACCAGTCGCGCTTCACGGTGCGGGGGGAAATACCTAACACTTCAGCCGTTTCCTCAACCGTTAGTCCCCCGAAAAATCGCAACTCGACCACCCGGGCCTGCTGAAGATCGAGTTGCGCCAGGGATTCGAGGGCATCGTCGAGTTCTACCAGCTCGTGTGACCTCGCCGGGGAGAATTCCATGGCTTCCTCATATGGAAGCTTCTCCACCTTGCCGCCACGCTTCTCCGTCTGCCGGGCCCGAGCGTGCTCCACCAGGATCTCGCGCATTAAGCGCGCGGCGATCCCGAGAAAATGCGCCCGATCCTTCCACGTGATCTCCTTCTGAGAAATCAGCCGAACGTACGCCTCGTTCACCAGAGCCGTCGCTTGGAGCGTGTGGTCAAGGCGCTCGCGGCGCATGCAACTGTCGGCCAAGCGGTGAAGGTGATCGTAGACCAAGGGAATCAGCTTGTCCCTGGCTTCGTGGTTTCCATTTCTCAGCTCGACCAGCAAACCGGTGACTTCCCCGTCCGACTGTCGCATACGTTCAACTCCTAAGACGCGCGGTGGGATTCTACCTTAAGAGGCGCAGGCATCCCTAGGGAAATTTGCGCCCCTCTCCGGCCCCCGTCGCCTCTCGTTTCGCGTCGCAATTGTTAACTATTTATATACTTCTCTGATAAGGTATACAGCGCTTCAGGCATATTGTCTTGTATGTCCGGTCGAATGGTGACTTCACTGCCACCTACCAAGCGACGCGTGTGCCGTACATCGAAATTTCAGGTGATTGGCCCGTTTTGCGTAGTGATTCTCGCATTTCAAAGTAGGAGCAAGAAAGTAAATCTCGAGCTCGGAGGTTGTAACGACGAAAAGGGTATTTGCTGTCGCACTTATTCTGTGTGCGGCCCATGTCACCCTTGCGAGTGATGTTGGTTTCAAGGACGTTAAACTGGCGGATGCGAGAGGAAAACAGACGGATGCCTGCTTGACCTTCAGTGACTTCACGAAGGCCATGGTAGTTCGCGTCGCAGACCGCGACGTCGCCACGATTCCCTACGATAAGATCGAAAAGCTATCTTACGAATATTCCGAGAAACATCGCATCACCCAGGGCGCCATCGTGATGGTGGCCTCTTTGGGCGTGGGGGCGATGGTCATGCTGACCAACTCGGAGGGCCACTGGCTTTATATCGACTATCACCAGGACAGCGGCGCGAGCACTTGGGAGCTCGGTAGCAAAATGTGTGACCAGAGTTTCCCCAGCTTCCGCACCGGTTCGAGCGCGGTTAGCGGAGGAGGCGCAGGCGGAGGCGGGGGCGGTAACTCCAACTCCAATCTCGGGACCCCAGCCGGGGATTACACAATCGTGGTGACGGGCAGTGTCGGCCCCGGATCGAGCGCGGACAGCCACAGCATAAACCTTACGCTTACGGTGTCGTAAGATGCCCTAAAGGAGCTAACATGTCTAGACTAACTTTATCGAAAGCAATCGGCGTCGTCCTTGTGTTTTGTGCCGCAACGGCGATTTCCTTGCGTGCGCAGACCTTCACCACGCTGGTGACGCTCGGTGGATCCGCGAGTTACGGATCGCTCGTGCTGGGCGCGGATGGCAACTTCTACGGGACAACGTCTTCGGGCGGAGCCAACGGCGGCGGCACGGTTTTCAAGATCACCACAGAAGGTGTGCTGACCACGCTCTACAGCTTCTGCGCCCAAACCAACTGCACGGACGGCTCAGGCCCTCTCGCGGGGCTTGCGCCCGGCACCGACGGCAATTTTTACGGAGTCACTTACGGAGGGGGTAACAACAACTCAGACCTCTGCGAGGGCGGGTGCGGCACGCTCTTCAAAATCACGCCAGCGGGCGCGCTGACGACGCTCCACATCTTTTGCCTAGGGAACTGCAGCGACGGCTGGTGGCCCTACGGGGGGCTCGTGCTCGGCACGGACGGCAACTTGTACGGGACTACTGAATTGGGCGGTGATAACGACGGTGGTACCGTGTTCAAGATCACCCCAGGAGGTGCGCTGACGACGCTTTGCAGCCTTGGCGACGTCGGCAGCGACCCACAAGCGGCGCTGATCCAAGGCACCGACGGGAACTTTTACGGGACAACGTGGGGCGGGGCGGGTACTGGCTATGGCACGGTCTTCGCATGTACCCCGGCGGGCACCCTGACCACGCTTCACGTGTTCGAGAGCAGTGACGGCTACAACCCGTTCGGTTCGCTGCTTCAAGGCGCTGACGGGAACTTCTACGGGACAACGCAGTATGGCGGGGCTAACGGCTATGGCACGGTCTTTAAAATGACGTCAGGGGGCACGCTGACCACGCTCTACAACTTTTGCGCTCAAGGCGGCGCCGCCTGCACTGACGGTGCCAGCCCTCTGGCGGGGCTGGTGCAAAGCACCGATGGGAACTTCTATGGGACGGCCAGCGCGGGCGGAGCCTTCGGCGTTGGCACGGTCTTCGAAATCACGCCAGCGGGCACGCTGACTACCCTCCATAGCTTCGACTACTTTGACGGTGTCAGCCCTGAGGCCGGTCTAGTGCAAGGCACCGATGGAACGTTCTTCGGCACGGCCGGAGGCACCGTCTTCAGTCTGTCGGTGGGCCTTGGAGCCTTCGTGGAAACCGTGCCCACCTCCGGCGCGACGGGAGCCACTGTCGTCATTCTGGGAAACAATCTCACGGGCACTACAAGCGTTACGTTTAACGGGACTGCGGCTACCTTCACGGTCGTCTCGAGTACCGAAATCACCGCCACTGTTCCGGTGGGCGCGACCACCGGCAGGGTCCAAGTGACGACACCCAGCGGCACGCTGAACAGCAACGTGCCTTTCCAGGTGGCGGGACTGCCGCAAGCAGCCACGCCGACCTTCAGTCCTGCCGCCGGCACCTACTCCGCCGCCCAATCCGTAACCCTTGCCGATACCACGGCCGGGGCAGTCATTTACTACACAACGGACGGGACGACGCCGACGACGGCATCGACTCAGTATGCCGGCGCAATCACCGTGAATTCCACCGAGACGATTGAAGCGATTGCGACGGCCAGCGGGTATTCCACCAGCGCCGTGGCTATTGCCACCTACATCATCAACTCGCCTTTGGCGGCGACGCCAACATTTTCACCCCCAGGTGGAACCTATACCTCGGCGCAGACAGTGACCATCTCCGATGCCACCGCCGGGGCTAGGATCTACTATACGACGAACGGAACTAACCCAACGACGAGTTCAACCCTGTACACCGGTCCGATTCAAGTCGCCTCCACAGAAACGATTGAGGCGATTGCCACCGCCCCGGATTACTCCACGAGTGGCGTGGCCACGGCGACCTACACCATCGCCTCCGTGCCTGTCGCCGCTGTTGCCCCGGCCAGCCTCGTCTTTGGCTCGCAGGCGACCGGCACATCCAGCGCCGCCCAGACGGTGACGCTCAGTAATACCGGCAGCACTGCGCTCGCCGTCGCCGGCATCAGCATCAACGGTGATTTCTCCCAGACCAATAACTGTGGCAGCAGCGTGGCCGCCGCCGGCTCCTGCACCATCAGCGTCACTTTCAAGCCCACCGCGAGTGGCACGCGCACCGGCACCCTCACCATCACCGACAATAGCAACGGCGCCTCCGGCAGCACCCAAACCGTCAGCTTGACGGGCACCGGCACCACCCCCGCTTCGCTAGCCGGCGTTACACCCTCCTCGCTCAGCTTCGCCGCGACCATGGTGAACTCCTCGACCAACTCGCAAGCCGTCACCCTGTCCAACACCGGCAGCGCCGCTCTTGCCGTGGCCGGCATTGCCGCCAGCGCCAACTTCGCGCAAACCAACAATTGCGGCAGCAGCGTGGCAGCCGGCGGTTCTTGCACGATTAACGTCACCTTCTCGCCCACCAAGGGCGGCTCCCTGACCGGCACGGTGACCATCACCGACAACAGCAACAACACGACCGGCAGTACCCAAACCGTTACGCTGAGCGGTACGGGAGAAGACTATACGCTCACCCTGGCGTCCGGTTCTTCTTCCTCCGCCAGCGTCAGCCCTGGACAGAGTGCCACTTACACCTTAGCCGTGGGGAGTGAAGGGGGGTTGAGCCAGAGCGTCAATTTCAGTTGTACCGATCCGGCCTCGGAATCGACGTGCGCGGTATCTCCCAATCCCGGCAGCCCCGGGAGCAACATCACGGTTACGGTCTCCACGACCGCCGCATCGGTGCTGGCGCCGCGCAATTTTCCCGCGCCGCGCATGCCCAGCCCGCCAGCCCTGCTGGTGCTTGCCCTGCTCTTGGCGAGCGTCGGTTGGACGGTGCGGGCCTGGAGAGAAGTAGAGCCAAGCCGGCGGCGGAGGGTGTTCGTGCCCCTGGCAGCGGGACTGTTGTTCGCTCTGGCGCTCGCCGGCTGCGGCGGAGGAGGCAGTTCGAGTAGTGGTCCACCGCCCCAGGGGACGCAACCAGGCACCTACAACTTGACGGTGACCGGCACGGTGGGTTCCGGCTCCACTGCCGTGAGCCACAGCATGACGCTCACACTCACCGTATCGTAGAACGCACCCAGGAGGGGCGGCCAGTTTGGCCGCCCCTATGTTTTACCCCGGGTGTCTTACTACTTCACTTCAAAAGGAGCGCCAAGCAATGAAACGCATTCGATTTTGCGCGCTAGCAATGCTGATGATCCTGGCGGCGGTGTTCCGGCCGCATGTGGTGAAGACCACGGCAACATCTTCTTCGGCGGTGAGCCCGAGGGCTGTGCGAGCTTTGCGGCCCCGCGAGAAGTTGGACCTATCGGGGAGCTACGGCAAGTTGCCATTGAGCTTCGAGGCCAATAGAGGGCAGACGGATGGAAAAGTCAGATTCCTCTCTCGGGGTGCAGGTTACTCTTTGTTCCTCACAGGGGATGAAGCGGTCCTCAGGTTACGGAGGCCAACCGATGATATGCTGGCTTCCGCTCGCTTCCATTTGCGCGAAGGGTCCTCCGTGGCGAGTGTGCGGTCACGGTCCTTTGCCGGGGGCTTGCCGGGTCTGTTGCCTTTTGGGCCGCGGAACCAACAGTCCGAAAAGCGACTTGACACACCGTGGGCGCAGAGCACAGATCCCGTGTCGCAACACTCCTCCTTCCACGGTGCCCGCGACGAGACTTCGACGGTGCTGCGGATGCGCTTGCTTGGCGCAAATCACAGCGCCTTAGTGGCCGGCGTCGAGGAACTCCCCGGCAAGAGCAATTACTTCGTTGGCAACGACCCGAGGAAGTGGCGCGCCAACGTGCCCACCTACGCGAAGGTGAAGTACCGAAATATCTATCCTGGAATCGATTTGGTCTATCACGGTAGTCAGGACGGACAACTCGAATATGACTTCGTGGTTGCTCCGGGCGCGGACCCAAGCGTGATCGCGCTCGACGTGGCGGTGGACGGCATGTACCCTTCGCGCCGGCGCGGTGGCCCGAAGTCCCAATTACATTTGGGGGCCGGTGGCGAGCTCCTGGTCGACACAATCGGCGGTGAGGTTAGTCTGCACAAGCCGGTGGTGTACCAGTTGGTGGGCGGCAGGAAAACTGATGTGCGCGGAGATTATGAGTTGCGATCCGAGGGGACGACGGTTATCAGGGTCGGAGCTTATGATCGCCGGAGACCACTAATTATTGATCCGGTGCTCGCTTATTCGACATATCTGGGCGGGAGCCAGCAGGATACCGGCTCGGCGATCGCGGTGGATGGGGCTGGGAATGCGTATGTAACCGGGGTAGCCGGCTCCAGCGACTTTCCTGTCACCGCCGACGCCTTCCAAACGACCAACCACATCTTAAACGGATACGGTGTTGACGCCTTCGTGACGAAACTGAACTCCGCTGGCAGCGCCTTGGTGTATTCGACGTTTCTGGGTGGAACCGACGATGGCAATCTCACTTTGGCGTTGGCAGTTGATGGATCCGGGGACGCGTACCTCACCGGATATACCGACTCTTCCGATTTTCCCACAACCGCGGGAGCTTTCCAGCAGAGTATGTCGGGCGCCTGTGCCGTATTTGTCACCAAGTTGAATCCGACCGGAAATGCCCTGGCTTACTCGACGTTTTTGGACGGCACTGTCAGCAGCTGTTCTGATTTTGGTAATAGCATCGCCGTGGACTCGGCTGGAGATGCGTATGTGGCGGGAGTTACTTCCGCAACCGACTTCCCAGTGACGTCCGGCGCCTTTCAGAGGACGAACAACGCCTCGGCCACCGGGAATTCAAATGCTTTTGTTACCAAGCTAAACCCCTCCGGCTCGGCGCTGGTGTACTCCACTTATCTGGGCGGAAGTGGGGGCGACTGGGGGAGCAGCTTGGCCCTGGATGGCTCCGGTCTTGCCTACATCACGGGGCAAACTTACTCTACTGATTTTCCAGTGACACCAGGAGCCTATCAGACGACAAATAATTCGGGAGGGGGTTTCGGATTTGTAAGCAAGATGAATTCAACGGGGAGTGCGTTGGTCTACTCCACATACCTGGGCGGCGACAGCAATGAGGGACTCATTGTTCAGAGCATCGCCATTGATTCCTCCGGGAATGCCTACGTGGCGGGGGAAACGAAGTCGACCAACTTCCCCGTGACGGCGGGCGCTTTTCAAACCACCAATAATGCCGCGGGGGACACCCCGCTGACTCTGTTCATCACCAAACTGAACCCGAGCGGCAGCGCACTCATCTACTCCACGTACTTAGGAGGAAGCGTCCAGGACAACGCGACCGGACTGGCTGTTGACGGCAAAGGTATTGCGTATGTCACGGGGTGCACGCAGTCTCCTGACTTCCCAGTGACCCCGGATGCCCTGCAATCGACGACTGTCTCCGGCGAGACCGCCTTCTTAACCCTGCTGAACTCCACAGGCACGGCGCTGGTGTACTCTACCTTTCTCGGTGGATCCATTGGTTCAGCCGCGTCTGGTTTGGTCTTGGATGGTTCCGACAATGCGTATATGACGGGACTCACTGGCGACTCTAACTTCCCGGTAACTTCGGGGGCTTACCAAACGACGAACAACGCGAATTACGGGATCAACGCGTTTGTGACAAAGTTCTCGACAACCGTTACGGGTCCTTGGGCGAGCTTCTCGGCGCCAGTTCTCTCCTTCAGCTCGCAGACGGTTGGTGCTACGAGCGAGCCGTTGACGGAGACCGTTACCAGCGCCGGCACCGCTGACCTCACCATAGCTTCGGTTAGCATCGGAGGCAGCAACCCGAGCGACTTCGCCATAAGCGCCAACAACTGTACAGCGGCCGTCCTAGCTCCCCAAAGAACCTGTGCGGTCAGTGTGACTTTCACGCCCAGCGCCGCCGGGACCCGAAGCGCTGCATTGAGTTTCACTGACAATGCTTCCGTCAGTCCCCAAAGTGTGGGCCTGGCAGGTACAACTCTGACTGCAACCCCCAACTTTTCACCTGCACCTGGACCCTACGCCTCGCCACAGACCGTAACGATCGCCGACACAACGCCTGCAGCCACGATTTACTACACTACCAACGGGATCACACCCAGCACCTCGTCTACCCAATACACCGGCCCGATTACCGTCAGTTCCAGCGAGACGATTGAGGCGATTGCCACCGCCAGCGGCTACTCCCCCAGCGCGGTCGCGACGGCAACCTACACCATTAACCTCAACCTCTCTCCGGCGCCGACCCCGGTGCTCTCACCTGCTCCCGGCAACTACTCCTCGGCGCAGAGCGTGACGATCTCCGACTCGGTCGAAGGAGCCACGATCTATTACACAACGGACGGATCATCACCGACCACGATTTCGACTCAATATACCGGCCCCATTATGATCGATTCCACTACAACCATCGAGGCCATCGCGACGGCCAGCGGTTATGCCATAAGCAACGTCGCCACCGGTCTCTATACGATCAGCACTGGGGTTTACACCACGCTGTTGGTTTTCGACGAAACCAATGGCTGGGGTCCGAATTACGGCCCACTCATCCAGGGGATGGATGGAAACTTCTATGGAGCGACCGGCGGGTCGAGCACCGGTGCCACCATCTATCGGTTCACGCCGGCCGGCACGTTGACGACGCTTTACACGTTTCCCGCTAATCAGTGGGGCGGGAACCTCACGGGCGGCCTGGTCCAAGGCACAGACGGATACTTCTACGGAACGACGAATCACGACGGGCTCAATAGCTATGGCACCGTCTTTAGAATGGATTCGTCAGGAAACCTGACGATCCTGTATAACTTCTCCGGCCCCGACGGGATCAATCCCTTCGCCGGACTCGCCCTGGGATCGGACGGGAACATCTATGGGACGACGGCGGTTGGCGGAGTGAACGGCTGGGGCACGGTTTTTAAGATCACGCCGGGAGGCACACTGACTACCCTGTACGACTTCGCCGAAACCGACGGGGCCTTCCCTATGGGCGTTTTGATTCTAGCCTCGGACGGGAACCTCTACGGGACCACCAGCGAGGGCGGCGCAAACCTCTGCACAGTTGAAGGCAACAGCGCTGGTTGCGGAACGATCTTCAGAATGACTCCGGACGGTACGCTGACCACCCTCCACAGCTTCAATGGTGCTGACGGTTTCACACCGTACGCCGGGCTGCTCCAGGGCACGGACGGGAACTTCTATGGAACCACCAGCACCGGCGGTCCCAACGCCGGTTGCACGGTTTTTGCCCTACTCACCAGCTGCGGAACCGTCTTCAAAATGAGCCCGGACGGCACGCTGACCACCCTGTACGATGTCGACGATACCTACGGCGGTGTCCCTTATGCGGGCTTGATCCAGGGCACCGACGGAAATCTCTATGGGACCATCAGCGGGGGGTTGTCTGGCGCGGGCTCGATCTTCAGTATCACGACTGCGGGCACGTTCGCTACGCTGCACGCTTTCGGTCTTCCGGATATAGCTGGCCCCATGGCTGCTTTACTCCAGTTCACGAACGGCGTTTTCTACGGCACCGCCTGCTGTGGCGCTGGCGGTGGCGGTGGGATCTTCAGCCTCAATGTGGGTTTGGGCCCCTTCGTCGCAACCAGACCCGCTCAGGGCGCAGTAGGAGTCCCCGTCATCATCCTCGGAAACAACCTGACAGGCGCGACGAGCGTCAGCTTCAACGGAACCGCGGCTGCCTTCACGGTAGTATCGAGCACGGAAATCACCACTATGGTTCCGGCCGGCGCAACGACGGGCACGGTGCAGGTTGTAACGCCCGGCGGCACACTTACGAGCAACGCCCCCTTCCAGGTGGCAGGGACAGTGCCACAGGCATTTCCGCCCGCCTTCAGCATCCCGGGCGGCACTTATAGTACAGCCCAGACAGTGTCGATCTCCGATGCAACACCTGGGGCTACGATCTACTTCACGACGAATGGAACCACCCCGACGACAAGTTCGAAACAGTACACCGGTCCAATCACGGTCAGTTCCACCGAAACGATTGAAGCGATTGCCACCGCCAGCGGCCACTCCACCAGCGCCGTGACGACCGCGACCTATACCATCGGGTCGTTGCCGGTTGCCGCTGCTTCGCCTAGCTCACTCACCTTCACGGCGCTCATGGTCAATTCCACAAGCAGTCCGCAAGCAGTTACGCTGTCCAACACCGGCAGCGCCGCTCTTGCCGTGGCCAGCATTACTGCCGGCCCCAACTTTGCGCAAACCAACAATTGCGGCAGCAGCGTGGCCGCCGGCAGTTCTTGCACGATCAATGTCACCTTCTCGCCCACCAAGGGCGGCTCCCTGACCGGCGCGGTGACGATCACTGACAACAGCAACAACACGACCGGCAGTACCCAAACCGTTACGCTGAGCGGTACGGGAGAAGACTATACGCTCACCCTGGCGTCTGGCTCTTCCTCCTCCGCCAGCGTTAACCCAGGGCAGAGTGCCACTTACACCTTAGCCGTGGGGAGTGAAGGGGGGTTGAGCCAGAGCGTCAATTTCAGTTGTACCGATCCCGCCTCGGAATCGACGTGCACAGTATCTCCCAATCCCGGCACGCCCGGCAGTAACATCACGGTGACGGTCTCCACCACCGCCGGTTCGACACTGGCGCCGCGCATTCTTCCCCCGCCGCGCTTGCCCGGCTCCCTGACAGTGCTAGCGCTAGCTCTGCTTTTGGCCTCGGCGGCTTGGGCATTGCGGGCCGGGGGCCAGCGGCGGAGGGTGTTTGTGCCCCTAGCAGCGACACTGTTGTTCGCCCTGGCACTGGCCGGCTGCGGCGGAGGAGGCAGTTCGAGTAGTGGTCCACCGCCCCAGGGGACGCAACCAGGCACCTACAACTTGACGGTGACCGGCACGGTGGGTTCCGGCTCCACT
>Ga0181530_10001938_pt1 | contig 25318 bp, 20 predicted proteins | sample PEATcosm2014_Bin_42_FD_119769 | JGI IMG/M metagenome (GOLD analysis project Ga0181530, IMG submission 119769) | Peatland microbial communities from MTU Mesocosm Facility, Houghton, MI, USA - PEATcosm2014_Bin10_60_metaG | ecosystem: Environmental > Terrestrial > Soil > Wetlands > Peat | place... | reverse complement strand
TGACCTGCCCCCCGGAAATTAGTCCAGTCGAAATGTGACTTCTCCCATTTAGAATGGCCCGCCCAGGGTCAGGAGGAGGAGTCGTGCGCAAGAGTCGATTCAACGAAGAGCAGATCATTGGCATCTTGAAGGAGTCCGAGGCTGGAGTGGCCACGCCGGAGCTGTGTCGCAAGCACGGGATCGCGGTGCAGACGCTGTACCGGTGGAAGGGGAAGTACGGCGGGATGGAAGTGAGCGAGGCGAAGCGGTTGCGGGCACTGGAGGAGGAAAACCGGCAGCTGAAGCATGCGGTGGCCGAACTGTTGCTAGACAAGCGCGCGTTGCAGGCGGTGGTTGCAAAAAAATGGTGAGCCCGCAGTTGCGGCGGCAGGGGGTGGGAGTAATGCGCTCGGAAGTAGTGGTTTCGGAGCGACGCGCCTGCGGGCTGATGCAGATTCATCGGCGGACGTATCGCTACGTGCCGCGGCCGGAGGACCCGCAGCTGCGCATGCGGTTGCGCGAGTTGGCCGCCGAGCGGCGAAGGTTCGGATACCGCCGACTGACGCGAATGCTGGTACGCGAGGGATGGAAAGCGAATCACAAGCGCGTGTACCGACTGTACGTCGAGGAAAAGCTGAGCCTGCGCCGTAAGCGGGGCCGACGGCGGCGCGCAGGATCGCGTCTGGTGCTGCCGCCGCGTCCGACTCAGCCCGACCAGCTGTGGACGATGGACTTCGCCAGCGACGCGTTCACGAGCGGGCGCAAGTTCCGGACGTTGAACTTGATGGACGGCTTCACGCGCGAGGCGCTGGAGATCGAACCCGACACTTCGCTGCCGGGAGCGCGGGTGGTGCGTGTGCTGGAAGGGATGAAGCAACAGGGACGCAAGCCGGAGGCGATCGTGATCGACAATGGACCGGAGTTCGTCAGCCAGGTGGTGGACCAGTGGGCTTACGAGAACGGGGTACAGTTGCACTTCATCACGCCGGGGCGACCGATGGAGAACGGCTACATCGAAAGCTTCAACGGCAAGTTCCGCGACGAATGTCTGAACGAGAACTGGTTCCTCAATCTGGAGGACGCACGGCGCAAGATCGCCGAGTGGAAGTGGGACTACAACCACGTGCGACCGCACTCGGCGTTGGGATACATGACGCCGATGGAGTTCGCAGCTTGGTGGCAGGCAGGCTTCTATATGGCTGGAGTGGGGCAAGGGACCTCAAACGCCGGCCCCTTGCCCCACACCCCCATCCCCGCTACGCTGCGGGGCGAACAAAAACCGGAGAAAGTCTCATTATCCCTGGACTAAAAATGGGGGGCAGGTCAGAATGTTGCATCAGTCGTTTCGCGATCGGCTGTTGCAAGTAAGAGTGGACGGATATATTCGTTAAACTCATCGAAGTGCTTTTCAAAGGTCTGCACTTTCTCTGTCGATATACGAACGATAGAACGATCACGGTCGGAAAGAAGTAGAACATCACTATTCCCACCACATCCATCAACCCACCGTTTTGTTTGGTTTAGTACGTAGAGAGCAACGATGCATCCGAGGCGTAGTGGCATGTTTTTCTTGAATAATTGGGCACTGAGGCTCTTTGCCAACACAACGCCCCTACCGACACATGCCGGAGAATGTAATCGAAGGAATCTAGTACCCCTAGTTTTGTACAGTAGAACCCCAGCATCATATTGCAGAGCGATCAGTAGTTCTGGCCTATCCTCTGGCAAGATGTCAGGATCAGGAAGAATGTGATTATTGAATACGTCAAGTAGCGCACTCTTGATAGCCTTTCGAATGTCCCATTCAGCCGTTGCTTTTGTCTTGGTCAATTCTATATCCATTTCCTGTACGGTCATCTCGATCAAGTCACTGTCTCCAGCTCCGGTAAAGGCAATGTTGAAATGTGTACCTGCGATAACTGTCATTTTCTCCGTATCGGTTTTGACATAACCCGGAATGATCTCTTGGGTGTCGGCACAGATAACTGCACCGTCTTTACAGGGAAATGCGGCAGCGATAGTCAATCGCTTGCTCCTTGGAAGCCGCTGAGGTTTGGGAAAAACGAACCGCCTAGGACGCGGAAAGGGGTGCGGCTTCGGGGGGCTAATCATACCGCACCCCCTGTAGAAATTGAAACTGACCCAGTACCCCCGGACGTGGGACCTCAGACTTCGTTCCAATCCGGAGTACAATGTGCAAATTCGCCCTTCCACCCGGAGGCGTGACGTGATCAGGCTCACTTTTCTCGCTATTGCAGTGCTGCTCTGCGGTTTCTCCACCAGCGCGCTGCAGATTCAGCAGCAGTATCCGCCCAGAATGTCTCCTCCACCCCCTCCCATGAACCCGGACAATGCGAAGCAAGCTCCGGACGAACCGAAACTGATGCATCGCATTGACCTCGTTCAACTGCAGCGAGAAGCGGACGATCTGGCTCGCGCAGCGCAAACCATCCCCTCGGACGTGGCCAACGTCCGCCGAGGGACGCTGCCCAAGGACGTGATTCAGAAGTTGAAGGAGATCGAGAAGCTGTCGAAGCGCATGCGGAATGAATTGAATCCGTAACGATCTGGATGTTGCTGAAGCCCCCCAGAGAGGCGCGAGCCATCGGCCTTGCGGCTGATGGCTCGAGAGTATCAGGGACCCTAGAACGTCAGGCGCAGTCCCCACTCAATTACACGCGGTGATCCCAGGCCGAACACGCCTGTTCCATTGCCTACTCGGAAGGTGTTACTTTCGGGGGCAGTTTCACCAGACTGTGTAATCGTGTGGACACTGTTGATCGAACCAGCTCCTTCATTCAGCCAGCTGCTCGTCGCGCCTGGGGGCATGTTGAAATTAGCGATGTTGAAGACGTTGAAAATCCCCACGCTCGGCTCCAGCTTAAAGCGATCGCGGAACGTGTGGCTCCACCTCAGGCGCACGTCCAGCACCTTGACCCAGGGGAAAACGAGCTGATCGAGTGGAGCAGGGGTCAGGGTCGGGGCCACTGCGCCAATCTGCACGAGCTGCTGCGCTGTGAAAAGGCCGTCGCTGACCAGCGCCTGGCCGGCCGGAGTAGGCTGGCCCGCAATGGTCGTATTGTAGCGGCTGATCGCGCTGTTCAATCCGTCCACGTCGAGACCACGCATGAACGAACCGTTCGTCGTGCCGGGAAGGGGCTGGCTCCCCACCCCACTTCCGCTGAAATCGGTCTGAAAGACCTGTCCTGCCGTTCCGGTGTTGCCCACAACCGCAGGGCTGGAAAGCGGGCTGAAGAAGTGGCCGATGATGTCGAACCGGAACCCCCGGGGAGCATCGAGGGTTCCAGCGAACGAAATCTGGTGCTTACGGTCGAGCAGCGAAGATCCCTTGAACCTCAAGGGATTGTCGTTATCCGCGGCCGACAGCGCGAGATCCTGGTCGTTGGAAGCAACCGGATTCGAGGGCGGAGTATTGCCCTGGAAAGCCATGGGATTCACAAAGCTTGAGTATGAATAAGCGATCTGGAGATTCATTGCCTTGATGCCGGGGAAGGGATTCTCCGTGTTCTGCGCGAGCTTTAGCTGCACAGCGCGATAGAGTGACCGGCTGATCGACTCCATGACATTCATGGCACCGTAGTTTGGATTGATGCCGCCAAACGCACACGGGAAACCGAGAAGGGCTCCCGTGCTCGGATCAGCCGCGGTGTAACACGACGACCCGGTATCACCCGGGCCTGCCAGACCGCGTACGGCAAAATCCCTGATCGTAGCAGCGCCGGCGCTGGCGGAGCCCGAAGCTGGATGTATGCCCGGACAGCCCTGTGGGGCAATTGCGGCCACCAGCGAGACCGCACCGCAATCGGCTAGAGTCAAATTTACCGCCGACTGCGCCGACGCTGAATTGAAGTACCGCGCAGCACCGGTGTGGTTGATGTCAACCCCAAGAAGAGAGTGGGTCTCGATGTTGCGGATGTAGTCGGCGCTGAGGATCATGCCGCGGCGGACTTCATGCTGGAAGCCCGCATTCATCTGCAGCGCTCGCGGTGTCCGGTAATTGGGGCCAAACAGCCCTGCTGCGACGTTCAGGCCCGAAGCCCGCTGAGAACCAACGAAGTTCGGGTTCGGCGCAGTCAGACTGAACGGATTGGCGGCCTGATAAGTCGACTGGAAGGCGGCCAGAGCGGATGCCGCCTGGCCGATCGTATCGGCACAATAGCTTCGACCGGTAGTCGGATCGAGTCCTTCCACGGAATCCACGGAAATGCTGCCCGCGGTCTCGGTCGACACAGGCAAGGCGTTTCCGAAAGAACAAGCTGTGGGAGTTGCGACGAACGTCCCAGCGCGCTGGCGCAGCCGCCGATCACCGAGAGCGTTGGCGTAGATGACGTTTTCGTAGTACAGGCCCGCCCCCGCCCGGATCACGGTCTTGCCGTCGCCCTTCGGATCCCAGGCCAAGCCCAACTGCGGCGCGAAGTTCTTGTTCGGCTGCCGCACAACGTTCCCCCAACCGGGGAAAGCACTATTCAGCTCTGGAATCGCAGGCAGATCGCTGTCCGTGCGGCCGGTGTCACGCTCCCAGCGCAATCCGGGAGAAATGGTGAGGTTGGGCACAAACTTCCACGTGTCGCCAATGTAGAAAGCCAGCCGGTTGTCAGGTCCGCTGCCTCCGGCCGGATAACCAAAGGTCGGCTGCGTGCTCGAATAGCCCTGCCCGTTGCCCACGATCACCTCTGCGGCGCTGAGGGGTGTCGTGGTCGGATCATTATTCACGCCAGGCGCGGTCGCGAGGACTTGAGGATGAGTTTGAAATAGACTGGCAAAGCCTCCGCCTAGAATGCGGTTATAACCAACGCCGAAACGAAGGATATGATTGCCCATGGTTTTGGTGCCGTCATACTTGATCTGGCGGTCACTCTGCAAAGCAGCCTGCGGAGCCAGCGGGTTTGGGCCTACCGTGAAGGTGCCGATGTCAATGCCGACCGGATAATTCGCGAAAGGCAGGGCGGTGCCGCGCGTCGCGTCCAGAATCCGGCTTTGGTATCTCAGATACGAAAAGAGAATGGAGTGCGTGATATCACGGGCATCGAAGTCCAGGCCGACAACAGCGTTCCTGGCGTAATCCTTGTTGCTGTACACCTGGAAGCTCGAGGGAAAGGACGTCGCATCGTCAGAGTTCCTGAAGTAGTTGAAGCGGCCAAACAAATGCGCGGTCTTGTTGAGGGAGTAATCGACTCGACCTTGCAGCGCATCCTCCTCAAAGGGAGCCGCATATGTTCCCGAATACTGATCAAATGGCGCCGAGACAGACACGGGGGCCGTGAGGTGTTGGAGCGTACGCTCGCCGTCGAGGAAGAAGAACGCCTTGTCGTTGATGATCGGTCCACCCAAGCTTCCGCCTTCATCATTGCGCTGATAGGGAGTCGTGAGGAACGAGTCCGTAGCCGTATCAAAGGGCCTCTGCAACTGCGCCGTTCCGATTTCGCTGTCGCGGAAAAGCCCGAAAGCCTCGCCGTGAATCGTGTTCTGGCCCCGCTTCGTAGTTACGTGAACCGCGCCTGACGAGGTCAGGTCGGTAGAAACGTCGAGTGTGGACTGTTCTACGGAGAGCGACTGTATGCCGCTGATCGGAACGTCTTCGGTGCTGGATCCCACGATCTCATCGCTCATGTCAGCGCCGTCCATGCTGATCCGTGGGTTGCGGCCCAAACGGCTGCCCAGAGAGATGGCCCAGTAACCGGCTTGAGCGGGATCAAGGGTCACGCCGTCCTGGATCTGGACGCCAGGCTCCAACTGGGCCAGAGCAAGAAAATTGCGCCCGTTGAGAAGCAGGTTCTGGATCTGCGAGGTCGTCAAGACGCTCTGCACCGAGATCTGCTCGGTGTTGACCTGCAATTCGTTCGCGGCCACCAGCTTAAAGTTAGCGCCGCTGGTGTTACCCGTCTTCACGTCCACGAGCAACTGTGCACTGTCAAAGCCCTTGGCCTCAACGCGCACTGTATAACTGCCGGGGGTGAGACCCTCCGCAGCATACGCTCCTTGGGCGTTTGTGGTTGCCTTACCGGCCTGGGCTGCCGGAGTGGAAACCGTGACCCGCGCCCCTTCCACTGCGACACCCTTCGCATCGGTGACGGTACCGGCAATCCGGCCTGTGGTAGCAGAAGTTTGGGCCAAGCCTAGCGCGGAAAAGAGAAATGCAAATGTGGGGACCAGCGCCAGCCGGCAAAGTCGCGGGCCGGGGCCGGAGTTGAGCTTCAACATCAGCCACCTTCCTTTCAGCATCATCACCAGATCTTGTCGAGTTCCAAAAGCTCCTCTAGAGGCATAGTTCACTGTTGCCCGGCAAAGCGATTTGCCGCCAACTAACGCCCACCATCGCTATTATCAGTTTCTTGAAACATATCACAGCGAACTCAGGCCTTCTTAACAGGACGCATAACTGCTTCGTCCAGCCGTGTAGAAACTTCTTCCGCACGTGCTTGAAGACAGTACGGGCTCAAAACTCCGACTTCACCGAGTAGTAGCCGACACGGTGGCGCACACGATATGCGGCCGCGTCGGGGACGCCGGCGACTTTCACTTCGATTCGCCGGAACTCCGAGAACGAAGTGCGCTGCGACGGATAGTAGGCCAGCAGGTATTGCGTCCGCAGTTCGTCGCTGATTTTACGGAAGGCGTCGTCGAGCTGTGCCGCTGAGGTCGCGTAGTAGTATTTCCCGCCAGTATCTTCGGAAAGCTGGATGAGCGCATGCTCGCCGCCAATCTCGCGTCCGGCGCTGCTCTCGATGGGGACGATGATAATCGAGTAAACCAGGGCCTCGGCCTCTACGGCGGCACGCACCGCCGCTTTGTAGTCCTCCTTGCTGACCGTGTCCTCCCCGTCGGTAATCAGGACGATCACTTTGCGTCCCTTGCGGCGGTCAAGTGCGCGGGAGGTCGCATAGACCGCATCGTAGAGTGCGGTGGCAGCGCCCACGCGAATGTGGTCGATGCATTCGTCGATCCGCTTCAGGTCGGCCGTGAAACCGTGCGTGTCGTCGTGCACCACTTCGCTGAAGTCGTAAACGGAAAGCGCATCGATCGGGCGCAGAATGGCGTGCGTAAAGCGCTTGGCTGAGGCCTGCTCGAGCGGCAGATCGTGGCGTGTGCTCAGGCTGGTGTCAATGGTGAGCGCGATTGAAATCGGCAGCGCGGATTCTTTGTCGAAGACCGAGATCTTCTGTTCCCGGTCGTCTTCCTTGAGAACGAAGTTCTGTTTCGTCAGGCCGCCGATCGGGGCGCCGTGCTCGTCGGTCACGGTCACGTACACGTTGACCAGATTGACGTCCACTTTCATTGTGGCTGCCGGTTCGGATTGGGGTTCGGAGCGGGGGCCCTGCAGCGCTGTGGGGTGCTGGACCTCGGCCGGCGCAGCCGATGATTGCTGTGCCCAGAGGCCGCGGCCGGCAAGGAGAAGCCCCAGTGCGAGCAATCTCAGAGTGGCGAGTTTTCTCATGGAATGATGGAATTATACCGTTGCGTCCGCAGCACCTGTGCCTTTGGAGTAAGCCTGGCCGGGGCCGTTCACTTAGATGCCGGTCCTTCGCCGGGGCTGCCTTGACGGGAGGAAACCGCCCGGGAAATCTCCGCCGGGAACGGTTCGCCATCGGCCCAAACGGCGCCGTCTTCGAAGTATTCCTTCTTCCAGATGGGAACCGTGCGTTTGAGGGTATCAATGAGCCAGCGGCAGGCGTCGAACGCGGATGCACGATGGGCCGAGACAACCACAATCAGCACGCTGGTCTCACCGATGTCGAGGCGCCCGAGGCGATGCACCAGCGCCACATCACGAATCGGAAACTGCCGCAAGGCCTGAGCCGCCAGCGACTCCAGTTCCCGCAGCGCCATCTCCTCGTAGGCTTCGTAATCCAGATAGAGCGTCTTACGGCCGCTTGTCTGACCGCGAACCACCCCTTGGAACACAACCGCGGCGCCGTCTTCCGGGCACTTGAGGCCGGCCAGCGTGCGCTCGGTGTCGATCGGATCCCGAACCATGGCAGCGTGGCGCTGGTGACTGGCGGTTTCGTCTGCGCCTCCGCTCACCGGCGGCAGCAATGCGATCTCGTCGTTCTCCTTCAGCCTGGTGCCCGGGCCGGCATATTCCCGATTCACCGCCAGCGCGAGTGACGGCAGCGACTGCCTGAAGCGCGGAATCTCCCCTTCGTAGTGCGCCAGCACGTCCCGGACCGAGGCTCCCTCGCTCAGGTCAATTATGTCCGACGACTTCCCTGCCACGTCTTTCAGGATGCCGAAAAAAAGTACTCGCACGCGCATGAAATTCATTCGCCGCCGGGCAGTTGCCCGGATCCAGTTTATCGTGCCGCGAGCATTCCAAAGAACTCAGAGCGGCCCGCCCGACTACTGCGACTGGCCGTCTGGACTCGTCAAGGGGCCCTTACCCGGGTTGAATCACTGCTGTGTGCCATTGTTATGTGGCGTCGGGGCGGCGCCGGGGGCGTGTGGTGGCAGTGAAAGGCTCCTCTCAAAAGGGGGTACACATTTCGGTACATGATCAACCCAAGAAATACGGATTTCGGTAGACTATGGGAACAGCCAGGCCGTATGTAATTGAGGATAGATGACCTTTCGGATATGAGTATCGTGGTTTATGATTTGCACTTCAATGGGGTTGTAGCACTGGGCTCCTTGACGATTTCTGTCTCCTAGGGTGTCAGTCAAAACGGAAATGAGGTGTTGAAGATGCGGACAAAGCTCGTTCTGTTTAGTGTGGCTTCGGTTGTGACTCTGGTTCTTTCTTCCTTTTGCGTCGCGCAAACCGCGTCGATCAACGGAACTGTGACGGACTCCACCGGTGCGCTGGTTCAAAATGCCACAGTGACGGTCCGGAATACCGCGACCGACGCCAGCCGCGATGTGGTAACCGGCACGGCGGGCGTCTACAACATCACGCAACTACCCGCGGGCCCTTATGAAGTCACGATTGACAAGAGTGGATTCCGGACGGTCAAGTACCAGGCCATCGACCTGACCGTTGACCAGGCCCTGACTCTCAATGCCAAGCTCGAAGTGGGCACGAACAAGGAACAGGTCACGGTGGAAGGCGCAGTGGTGCCTGTGGACACGACCGACGCCCAACTCAGTAACGTCGTCGAGCATGAGCAGATAACCGAACTACCGCTGATTCTGCGCGATCCCTACCAGTTGGTGCTTTTGAGTCCCGGAGTGACCCAATCCGACGGTATGGGCGGGATCTCCACGAATGGCGGACGCGAACGCAACAACAATTTCCTGCTGGATGGCGCCGACAACAACGACACCGAAGTTCCCGGCGGCCTGGGCGGGATCACTTCGCAGAACCCTGACTCAACCGAGGAGTTCCGCATCATCACCAACAACTTCGCGCCTGAATACGGGCGCAACAACGGTGCGGTCATTGACGTAATCACGCGCAGTGGCACGAACTCCCTGCACGGCGATGCCTTTTACTTTGGCCGCTGGGACGCTCTGGGCGCCAGAGGTTACTTTAACCACATCGACCCTTCCACTGGGCTGGTGGAACCCAAGAACCCCTATATCCGGAACCTGTACGGAGCCTCCCTGGGCGGGCCGATCGTCAAGGACAAGACCTTCTTCTTCGTCAACTACCAGGGTGACCGGTTTATTACCAACACTACCAACGCTTCCACCGTGCCGACCACGCAGTTTACGAGCGGTGTATTCACCTACACCAATCCCAATACGGGAGCTAGCCAGGCGCTCGACATATCCACGCCGACCAGCTCCAACAACGGCACCGGCCTGCCGCTTGATCCGGTGATGCAACGCATCCTTGCGCTGTATCCCGCGCCCAGCGCCCCGAACGGAGACGGTGTGACCGGCACACTGTTTTTCCCCAGTGAGTCCCGGGAAAAGGACGAAGACGCGGTTCTCAAGATTGACCAAAAAATCTCGAAGAGCAATAACTTTTCCGCCCGCTACATCTATAACTGGTTCCACGATCCCAACCCATTCCACAGTGACTTCCTACCGGGTGGATTAGGAGCCATCTACTCTTTCCAGCGCACGCAAGGGCTGGCCTTGTCATTGACTTCCAACCCCAGCGCGACGCTGGTCAACGAACTGCGGGCGAGCACGAACCGCACCAATCTGTTCTTCGGCTGCAACGGAGCCAGCGTGTTTGACAGTTTCGGCTACATTGATCAGGTGGGGCGAGGCGCCGATTTCAATCTCCCGGCTTTCAGCGGATTCGGTTGTGGCGGGCTCGGCGACGCCGACGATCAGGGGCGCAAGACCGGCACCTACCAATACAGGGACACACTGACCAAAGTGCTGGGGACGCACACCGTGAAATTCGGCGCCGAGTTCCGCAACGTGTATTCCAACAATTTCACGGATTTCTACTCGCGGGCGGCTTTCACTTTCAACGTCTACACCTCAGATGGCGTCTCTGTGCTGCAGAACCTGAACCCGGACATGCTCCCCGACCAAAACACGATTGAGGACATATCGAGCATGCTGCTGGGGGTGGTCAATTCCCAGACGCAGACGCAATTTTTTACCAAGGGTGGGGCGCGGCTGGTCAATGATGAGTTGAATTTCCGCCAACGGGAATTCGGCATTTTCGCGCAGGATGAATGGAAAGCGCTCCCCAACCTCACGGTCACCTACGGCCTGCGCTGGGAGTACTACGGTGTGCCCTTTGAGGCGCATGGCAATTTGTCCAATCTTTTCACCGATCCCAGCGGCACGGCGCCGTTCACATTTACTCCGGTGGGGCCAGGAACGGGACATCAGCTCTACCAGAGCTATTACAAGGACTTCGAGCCGCGCGTCGGGTTTGCGTGGGATCCGTTCAAGAATGGCAAGACGTCAATTCGCGGCGGCATCGGAGCGTTCAGCGACCGTGTGTATGGCAACCTGGTCAGCGACGCCCGCGGCAATCCGCCCTTCCAGCCCAGCTTGTATAACTCCCTTCCCGGGCAACTGCAGTCTCTGACGGCTCCGGCACAACTGACGCCCTCGCCGGTGGTGCAGCAGTTCTCGCTCCTCTTCCCGGACCTTTTCGCGGACAACATGAAGCCTCCCAGTTCAGTCTCCTGGAACTTTGGCATCCAGCACCAACTGACTTCGAAACTCACCGTGGAAGCGAACTACGTCGGCAATCACGGAACGCGCATTCTACGGGTGGTGGACGGGAACCCTCCGCAACCCACGGCGGTAAACAACCTAGTGACCTATTGCTCGAATCCCTCGAATGCCTTCGGCTGCAGCAATTCCACTCTCCAGTACAACCTCCTGTACTACGGCGGGGACATCGGCTACCTACCCAACGACGCGGTCAACAACAATGCCTTCCTCCACACCTTCACCGACCAGACCTCGGGGCATTCCTGGTATGACGGCTTGCAGGCGCAAGTAACCGAGCGTGCTTTGCGCGGGCTGCAGATTCAGCTGTCCTACACCTGGTCGCACGCGCTGGACGACTCCTCCGATCCACTCGTGACGACCGCCAATAACGGCAACTATCCCGTGGACTCGTTCGCTTTGAATCGGGAGTTCGGCAACTCGGGCTTTGACACGCGCCAGCGAGCGGTGATGAATTTTGTCTACCAGCCCAATATTGGCCGGGGTAAGAGCCTGCTGAGCAATGGTTTCGTCGGCCGCGTCTTTGAAGGCTGGGAAATCAGCGGCATCGCATCCTTCCAGACGGGTCTGCCGTATGACATCTTCGGACCGCTGGATACGCTGCATACCGGTATCGGCGACCGCGCGACTGTGATCAACCCGTCCGTCCTGAAGACCGTTCCCACCACGGGCAAAATCAACTCGGCGGGCGGCGTCTTCACCGGATTCAATCCTGCGGCCTTTAACCTCGAAGACGGCGTGAGCGCGCCCATTCCGTGGGGCATTCCGGCCAACGTCGTTCGCAACAACTGGTATGGCCCGGGCGTCAACAACTGGGACCTGTCTTTATCCAAGACCACGGTACTGACGGAGCGGGTCAAGTTCCAATTTCGCTTCGAGACCTACAACGTCTTCAACCGGGTGCAGTTTTCGAAACCGGGCAACAACACTGCCAGTTCCAACTTCGGCTACTCACTGTCGCAGGTGGGACAGAACGACGGCACCACCGGCGCGCGGCAGATTCAGTTGGGCGCCAAGCTCATTTTCTGAGCGGGGAACCAGGATTGTTGGCCTGAAGTTCGATTGGACCGGGGCTGAGGTTGTGTCTTCAGGCCCGCGTCGTGACGACCTTATCGTGAGCGACTGCGGGGGCCTGGGGCTGCGCCGGAGCATAGTCCGGCTTGGTCTCTTTCGCCGGCGGTGGCGAGGCTTTGCCTGCCGACTCCGCCAGGTCAGGCAACGCTATGCGCAGTGCCTCCTCGATCGTTTTCACGTAGTGAACGTTAAGGTTCTCCAGTTGTTCGGGGGTGAGGTCTTCCTCGACGTTCATCTTGTTTTCGCCGGGCAAAATCACGTCGCGCACCCCGGCACGCTTGGCGGCCAGCACTTTTTCCTTGATGCCGCCGACCGGAAGCACGTTTCCGCTGAGCGTGATTTCGCCAGTCATGGCAATAAGCGGCTGAATCGGGCGGGCGGTCAGCAGCGACACCAGCGCCGTGGCCATGGTCACGCCCGCAGAGGGCCCGTCCTTCGGAATCGCGCCTGCCGGCACGTGGATATGAAGGTCGTGGCTGGCGAAGAAGTCTTCGGCCACAGCCAACCGGTCCGCGTTCGAGCGCACCCAGGTCAGCGCGGCCTGCATGGATTCCTGCATGACCTGGCCGATCTGCCCGGTCATGGTGAATCCGCCCTTCCCTTTCATGGCGTTGGCTTCGACGAACAGCACGTCGCCGCCGGAGGGCGTCCAGGCCAGTCCAACGGCCACACCAGCACGCTTGGTGCGCTCGGCAATTTCTCCCTCGCTGCGAATCTTGATACCGCCCAGGAATTCCTGAATGACATCCTGGGTAACCGTCAGCTTTTCCGTCTTGCCTTCGGCCAGCCGCCGCGCCTGCTTGCGGCAGATGGTCCCGATGGTGCGCTCCAGGCTGCGCACGCCCGCTTCCCGCGTGTAATGGCGGATCACGTGGCGCACCGCTTCTTCGGGAAATGCGATCTGCTCGGTGGTGATGCCGTTCTCGTCAATCTGCCGCGGAATCAGGTATTGGAACGCGATGTGAACTTTCTCTTCTTCGGTGTAGCCCTGGAGTTCGATGATCTCCATGCGATCGCGCAGAGGCTCGGCAATAGGATCGAGCATGTTAGCGGTCGTGATGAACAACACCTTCGACAGATCGAAAGTTACGTCCAGATAGTTGTCGCGGAACGACGAGTTTTGCTCGGGGTCGAGCGCTTCCAGCAGCGCCGAAGCCGGATCGCCACGGAAGTCGCGGCCCACCTTGTCAATTTCGTCCAGCATGAACACCGGATCTTTCGTCTCGGCGCGGCGGATGCCCTGGATGATCTGCCCGGGCAGGGCGCCGATGTAGGTGCGGCGGTGTCCGCGAATTTCGGCCTCATCGTGCACGCCGCCCAGCGAGAGCCGTGTGAACTTGCGTCCTAAGGCGCGCGCGATGGACTTGCCCAGCGAAGTCTTGCCCACGCCCGGAGGTCCGACGAAGCACAGGATCGGACCTTTCATGTTCGGCTTCAGGCGGCGGACGGAGAGATAGTCCAAAATCCGGTCTTTCACTTTTTCCAGGTCGTAGTGATCGGTGTCGAGAATCTCCTTGGCCTTGGGAATCTCGATTTCGACTCCGGAAGTTTTCGCCCAGGGCAGCACCGCCAGCCACTCGATGTAATTCCGGGTCAGCGAATAGTCAGCGGCCATCGGCGACATGCGCGACAGGCGGCCCAGTTCCTTGAGCGCTTCTTTCTTCACCTCGTCGGGCATGCCCGCTTCTTCGATCTTCTTCTTCAGGTCCTCGACGTCGCGCTGGCCTTCATCCTGCTCGCCCAGTTCTTTCTGAATGGCCTTCATCTGCTCGCGCAGATAGTATTCGCGCTGCGTCTGCTGCACCCGATCCTGCACTTCGCTCTGAATCTTGTTGCGCAGTTGCTGAACTTCGAGTTCCTTGGCGAGGTGCTGGTTGATCTTCTGCAGGCGCACGTGGATGTCGGTGGTTTCGAGCGTGTCCTGTTTGTCGGGCGTGGACAGTGACGGCAACGACGAGGCGATGAAGTCCACCAGGCGGCCGGGTTCGTCAATGTTCATGGCCACGGTCGAGAGTTCGTCGGAAAGAGTGGGCGAACCGGCGACGATCTGTTGGAACAACGTCAGCACGTTGCGCTGTAGCGCTTCAATCTCAGAGGTGACGCCCGGGGCCGGCCCCTCGGGCATGGGAACGTAGTGTGCGCGCATGAACGGCGCCAGCTGCGTGAACTGTCCCAGGTGTATCCGCTCCAGGCCTTCGGCAAATACAAACAGGCTCTGGTTGGGCATCTTGACAACTTTATGGACGACGGCCGACGTTCCGACCGTATAAAGGTCGCTGGGCTGAGGGTTGTCCACCCGCGCTTCGCGCTGGGCCACCACGATGATGGTTTTGTCTTCCCCCAGAGAATTGATGAGCTGAACCGAACTCTCCCGCCCCACAGTGAGCGGCAGCACGGCATGTGGGAAAAGGACCGTGTCTCTCACCGGCAGCACCGGTAGAGCCCGTTGATCATTTGTTTCCTTATGTTTAGGAGTTTTTTCCAACGCCGCATTCTGGCTCATAATTCTCCTTGAGTGTAATTCGCTCAAGTTTAGATGATACGCATCGCGGAAAGGTTTCAGGCTCCGGCCTGAGAATTCCCGCAAGACGTTGAATTCTATTCCTGTTGGGTCCGCTGTCGCAGCGTGCCTTAGGTGCAGAGGCTAACGCGGCAGGGGTCTGGTTGCCAAGCACTAAATTGGGAACGGCGAGCAGCGGCTCTATGACGCAGCGCTACGAGCTCCGATGCCCAGGAAAGAGGGGCGTTGGAGGCGGCGCGGCGCCGAAGATCCCCCTTAGCAAGGCCCGTTTTGGCACGCTGGGGTCTTCGGTTGCCCGCAACCTCCGGCTCTTAGAATACGTGCTTGGCCGTGTCGCCGCGGAAGACAAGTTCTTGCAGCACTCTCTCGTTGGCCGCATTCAGTGAATAAACCGTCTCGTTCTGCTCCGCCCTCTGTGCAAGTGGAACCAGCGTGCATTTCACCTTTACCTCGGGGGCCTTACCCCGGACTGGCTGAAACACCATGATGTGCTCCTGCCCTTCCATGGTATGACGTACCAGGTAATCGCCCGCCGGCAATAACGTCGTTCCCACCCGCACCGGCGCGACAAATGTGACGCGGCTCACGTCGCGGATACCCAAATTCTTGTCTTCGGCCGTGGCGCTGGACACAAACATAAGCGCGAGCACACATACGGACAGGACTTTCAAAAAACGCATATTAGCTCCTCCAAATGATTCGGCTGCCCGGATGACACATCTCTCAAGGGCCCACCTGAAACAAGTTTAGAGAAGCAGTGCTCCCACCGGCTGTGTGCCGCGTCACAAAGGGGTGTGACGGCAGTGGAGCCCCGATTTCCGACTCATTTTAGGGTGAACTGGGCCAGTTCGAAGATGCCAAGCTTCTTTTCCAGTGCCGCAACCTGCGCCACCACCTTGAAGAAGCCTTCGTCGCCAAACAGTTCGTCTTCTTTCTTTTCGAAGTCGTCGCCTAGCGCGTCGTACTCGTGGGCGGAGACGATGGAACGAAAAGCCGGAAAAAGAACCGTATCCTCGCGCGCCTCATGCGGGCGGTACATACGCAGGAAAGCCCGCAAAGCATCGCTCAGCTTCTCGCTGTCCGACGACACGTACTTAAGCGTGGCCACGCCGGCGAGTTCTTTAATCTTGGCCGTCAGCTCGCGCCCTGCCTTGTGCTGGGCTTCGAGAGTATCTACCAGGCTCACCAGCTTCCCTGCTTTGCGGAAGCGCGGGAAAAGAAACTCTTCCTCCAGCTTCTCGTGGTACTCCTCGACGAAGTGGCGAATGATGTCGGCGGCACTGGCCAGAACAGACCCGTCGAACGGATGCTTGGCCGCCAGCAGGCGCAGGTGCTCGTCATAGATAAGCAGGATCCGGTTCAACACGCCGTGCTCGCGCATGAGGTCTTCGGCGGGCGAGATGCCTTCATCGCCTTCCGGCTTGTCGTTCTTCGGAGCAGTCTTTTCCTGTGCGGCGGCTAAGGCCGGTATCAGCAAGCCTGCGCTGGCAATTGAGGTGTGACGAAGGAAGTCGCGACGGGTCTCCCACAGAGAAGCGGGCGCTTCGAGCATAAGTCGTCTCCTTAGCTTTCAGTCCTTCGTTCTTTGACGCACACGCCCCGAAAAGGGTTACACAAATCAGGCTGCCGGGTAAATTCCCAGCACCTTGACGAACTCGGCAACTTCCCCCAGATGGCGCAGCGCGTTGCGCGCGGGTTCGTCATCCCCGCGCAGAAAATCAACATAAAAAACGTACTCCCACGGACGACCGCGCATGGGCCGCGACTCGATCTTGCTCAGGCTGATATCGCGCAGCGCAAAAACGCTAAGCGACTTGAACAGCGCGCCAGGCAGATTCTTCACCTGGAAGGCAATCGAAGTTTTGTTTGCACCGCGCGGAATCAGGCCGCGATAGCTGGCATCGAGCGCGGGGTGGCCCACGCCTCGCCGCCTTTGCGAGACGTGTGTCTTTTGAAGTCCTGCAGCTCGGCCCAGTTTGCGAATCAGGAAGAAGCGGGTGAAATTGCGCTTATCGTCTTCGATGCCGGCCTGCAAAATCTTGCCTGCATATTCGCGAGCCGCCTGCCGTCCGGCAATGCCGGCGACGTCTTTCAGCTGGCGGGCGATCACGTGCTTGACGCTTCCAGCAGTATCGTAGAAGGGCAACGCCTCGATCTGCGGATGGCGGCGAAAAAAATCGCGGCACTGGTCGAGCGCCACCGGATGCGAAAGGACGCGGTGCAGTGACTTCAACTTCACTCCCGGCGCCGCGATTACGTTGTGCACGATTCGCAACAGATATTCGGCCTGAACGAATACGTCGCGCGCCACCAGAAGATCGGCATGTTCCGCCACGGTTCCGGCCAGCGTATTCTCGATCGGAATCACCGCGGCTGCGACCGATCCCCGCTCGACGCGATCGAAAACCTCGACTGATCTTGAGCACGGCACGACACTGCAGCCCGGCAGCATCCGCTCCGCCGCTTCATGACTGAACGCCCCCCGTTCTCCCTGGATGGCTACTTTCATGGCGTCTTTTCCGAATAATGCAAGGTATCTGGAGTAGTGGGGAAAGGCAAATTGTTATCGCGGCTCCGTCAAGCCAGGTTCTTCACCAGCACCAGCGCGTCCACGCCATTCGAATAATACCGGGGCCAGGTACTGGCTACGTGGTAGCCATGGCGCTTGTAGAAGGAGAGAGCCGCGGCATTGTCCACGGCAGTCTCCAGGCCTACGGCCTTCGATCCTCCCTCGCGCAAGCGATCCTCGGCCGCCCTGAGCAGCTGCGATCCCACGCCCGAGCGGCGGACCGCCGCGATCACGTCTATGGTGATGATGTGCGCCGTAAGCCCGCCATAGGCCACGATGAATCCCGCGATTCTGTCGGCCTGGTCTGTCGCCACTTCCCTCGCCACAAGGGTAAACGACCCCCGGCGGCGGACGTAAACCTTCAGTTCCTGCTGTGAGTATGCGATGCCGGGCGGAAAGCAGTCCTGGTCAATCCGCCAGAGCATTTCGAAGTCTTCGGGCCGGAAATCGCGGATCACGAAGGGCACAATGACATTGTAGCGGGCGGGGGCGGCGCCTCGCCGACAAGGGGAGAGCCCGTACGGAGGGTACTGGCTGATTTTGAATCTTGACCGCCGTCACCTTCTTCGACGGCGTCATCCCGAGCGCAGCCGCTTTTCAGGCGGAGCGAGGGATCTCGCGTGGGGCGTCTCGGTGGCGCGCGCCAGATCCCTCGGCCCGCTGGCGAAAGCGCGGGCCTTCTGGATGACGCCTCACAGGGGGATTAGAATTCAAACTAAGCCACTACCGGACGGCCCCCCCTTGTTTTCCACAGCCTGCCCACCACAGCCCCGAAAAAAATCCGGCCTAGAGCCCTTTGCCCACTTGCGGCAGCCGCAACCTCAGTCGTACCATCGACATCAGAGGAAGCGTGTGGGGCGCCTTCTACTCATAGACGTCGTTGGCGCAGTTGCAGCTTTAGGCCTGTGGTATTTCCTGTTTGCGGCCTACAACCGCCGCCAGGGTGCCAAGGCACTGCGCTGGGTGGAGTCGGCCTGCGTGGGCCGGGGACGCGTCCTTGACTCGCATTGGCTGAACAGTTCCCGGCTTTATGCCCGACTGCAGTTTCCCTCGCGCAGCTTTGAAAACGCGCATGTCACAATGAAGTTCCGCCCGCGGGCTTTGCCCCTGCACTGGCTGCTGAGCTGGTGGCGCAAACAGAAGGAGACTCTGACCTTCGAAGCCGATCTCGGCGGTTCGCCCAGCTTCCATCTCGAAGTCGTACGGCATCGCTGGAGCGCCCATAGCCGCGGTGTCGCTGCCCGCCGCGATCAGCGCGAATGGGATGTCTACCAGCCCGGCCCCGTCGTGCTCACGACCCGCACTCACTGGAAAGAAGATCACACGCCCGAACTCAACGCCCTGATGGCGGTGCGGGAACGGGATGTCGTGCAAGTCTGCTTTTGTCCCTGGTCTCCGCAGTTCTCCGCCACCGTCACGCTCGAAGCTCTGTCTGATCCCGACAGCGCGTCCGGCTTCCTTGCCACCCTGCGCGAACTGGCTGCCGGAGCCTCGGCCCACCGGCAGTAGTGCAGTTGTCGTCCGCGCGCTACGCCCGGCACAATTCCGCGATCAGCGTTTCCCTGCGTTCGATCGCGATGCCATCCAGGCGCTTCAGAACCAGGAGGTAGAGTGGAAACGAAATCACGGAAAGGACAAGAAACACCAGGGTTGCGATCCACAGATTCTTGTAGAACCGCGCAATCACGAAAGCCGCCGCCCCCACGCCCACGATCACAGCCTGCACACCCAGGCTCGCCAGGACGGTGGTCTGCGAAACGTTCTGGCGCCCGAACGTCGAAAAATCGCGCTTCCTGGGGGAATAGATCGAGAGCAGATTTCCCGCCGTGAAATTCAAGGGCGCGGCGAACAAGAGTCCGGCCAGGGTCGCGACGGAAACCGCAGGCGTGGGTGTGCCGTAGAAGTACCTGACCGCGACCCAGGCCAGCACCGTGTCGGCCACTAGAATTGCGCCGTGCGTCAGATTCTTGCCCAGTACGATCTGGCGGAAGTGCACAGGGGAGGCATAGAAGAACTGAATGCCGCCGGCATCGGCGCCGAAGCTGTTGTAGACCAGGTTGGTGAGCACCAGCAAGGCGTAGGCCGCAGCAGCAGGAAATGCCATGTCGGGCGCACGGGTGAAAAAACTGGTCTGCCGCATCGGATTCATCGGCCCCAGGCGAAACACCAGCAACATGAAGATGGGCATGATCAAGGTGAGCAGCATGGGGCCGCTGCGGGCCAGATAGCGCATTTCTTTTTCGAAAACAGCAGCGACAGATTGCGAGAATCCCGGGAGGTCCCAACCCACCTGCAGACCTTGCGCCACGGCTACGGCAGGCCGCGCCACGGTTTCACTGAGATTCTCGCCGCGAAACTGCATGCGCAGCCGCAGGTGCAGCAGATATCCCACGGCCATGGCCAGCGTTCCCAAAAACAACAGGGACGAAAAACCCACCAGGAATTCCGCGTGCGAGACTTGCGCGATCGCATCCGCAGTAAGTCCGGGGGGCAGCACCGCCTGCACTTGGGCGGCGATTTCGGCGCCGCGGTTTAACTCGGGGTGCGGCTTCTTCTCCAGGCGCCCCATGATCGGACCGATCAATTGAAAACTGAGCATGAACAGGATGAAAAGAACGGCCAGAATTTCCCGCGTGCGGCGCTGCGCCAGCCAGCGCTCGACCCAGGCAAATATGGTTTGCATCAGGAGCAGATTGAACAGGGCAAACGTCACCAGCACCAGCAACGCCCAGGGAAACAAGACTGGCCGTGCCGCTCCGATGCCGAGCAGCATTCCCAGGAGCCAAACACTCCCCAGAGCGCTGGCGGGATCGAAAAGACTATAAGCCAGGCGGATCAGAAAGTACGAACGGTAGGTGAGCGGAAAGCGCAGCAACTCGGAAGAGTCGGGATTATTGGTGAAGGCGGTTGCCATCACGGGGAAGACTTGCCAGAAAAAGAACACGAGCCACAATAGAATTGCAAGAAACTCGGCCTTATTCTGCGAGACAAAATACCAGGCGAAGCCAGTCGCGGCTGCAAAACCGCCGAGGCCGACGAAGGCGAAGGCCAGGGTTACGATGATGCGCGAGACCAGTTCCATCTTGCCGCGCTTGGTGCGCAGTCCGTTGACAAACATGCGCCAGCGCAGGGTGGCGATGGCTGTCAGTTGGCCGCGGCGGTGGACGGTGGGGTTGAGTTCAGTCATGGGCGCTGAGCTTGTTTTGGTACGTTGCCTGGGTCAGTACTCCGCGAGATAAACACTAACCCTTCGGCGACCTGGCCGCGTGTCAGGAAAGCACGCCCTTTCGAGGTGGTGATCATCACGCCCCCACCGTACTGCTCGACGTACCATTTCAATTCCGGACTTTCTCCGGGGGCGACAGCGACAAACTCAACTCGTCCCGGCTCCCCTTGGAAAATGATCTGGTCATCTTTTCTTACTTGGTCCCCCGATTGGTACGTTGGTGGGTTCCCGCGTGTCTCATACAGGTCGCGTTTTGTACCCACTCGCCTCCGTGGCATGTCGATGCCATAAGCCCGTTCGCTTCCTTCATCCACGATCAACATTGTGAGCAGCGTGCCAGGAAAACCGAAGATGAAGGAGACGACTCTCCAGAAGGTGCTTCCAGTATTTTGGGCACGCATGCCGGTGTAGCTCAGGTTTGCAAATATCCAAATCGCGGATACCGTGGGATCGTATCCTTTCATACCGTCCTCCCTCCTGAATCACGACCGCGGCGTCGCCACGCCAGCTGTCATCCCAGCCAGGACAGTTCCATCTCGGAGCGGCGCTCTCCGCCGACGATGTGCAGAAAAATCTGTTCCAGCGTCATCTTCTCGCCGGATGGCCCCGAGCCGTCACCCGACGCCGCAGGCGTCTGCGCCTCGACGCCAGCGCGCAGTTCTTCGAGCGATCCCTGCGCCACCAGACGTCCCTGATGGATGATGGCGACGTGACTGCACAGACGCTCCACGATCTCCAGCACGTGCGAGGTGAGGAAAATCGTGGCCCCGCGCGTGATCATGCCTTGCAGCATGGACTTGAGCGTGCCGGCAGCGATCGCGTCCACGCCCTCGAACGGCTCGTCGAGGAACAGCACTTTCGGTCCGTGAATCACGGCTGCCGCCATCGCCAGCTTTTTCTGCATGCCGTGAGAGTAGTCGGTGACGAGTTTTTTCGGCTGGTCGGCAAGCTGCATGAAATCGAGCAACTCGGAGGCGCGCTTGGCGGCGGTCTCGCGGTCGAGGCCATACATGCGTCCTGCGAAGCTCAGGAACTCGGCGCCGGTTAGCCGTCCGAAAAGCGCCATGCCCTCGGGCACCACGCCAATCTGGCGCTTGACGTTTACTGGATCGGTGTTCAGGTCGAGGCCGAGAATTTCGATGGCTCCCGAACTGGGCGCAAGCAGGCCAGTGAGCATCTTAATCGTGGTGGATTTTCCCGCGCCGTTGGGCCCGAGGAAGCCGAAAAATTGTCCGGGCGCAACCCTTAAGTTGACGCCGTCAACTGCCACGAGGTCTCCGAAACGGCGGGTCAGGCCCTGAGTCGAGATGGTGGGTGCGGAGTCCATTAAATGTTCGAATCTATCACACGCCTGCTACGATTCTCTGATTCCAATCTCGCTAGCGATGCGGCGCCGGCCCGGCCAACGGTTGTGACCCTGCCTCCGCCGGCGCACTCTTGGCCCGCGACTCTTTCAGACGATTCCCAGGCACCGAGTACAGATTCGACGTTCTGAAAGTTGTGCTGGGCGGCACAATCTTCTGCCTCGCCGCGCCCAAATCGTAGTTGACAAAGGCCCTCCGGTCCGTAACGTGGGACAGTTTGAGGAATGCCGACGTTCCGGGCGCGGCAGTCGATCCTGTTATCGACAACCCCGCGCCGTCAGAGAAAGATAATGCCGCTCCGCCACGGGTCTGGGCCTGGCGGCCTTCGAAGTGGTCGATGTTAACGTCACGAAATTGCTCACATCGAATGCCGTCTGAGAAATAATCGGGCAGATTCTCACCCCACTGCAGTTTCAGTCCATGAAGATGAAAATCCTGCACCCAGCGGCAATACACGCCAGGAATGTCGTGCTTGAAGATGGCCTCCTGTAAGTTGCGCGCGGTCCACCGCAGATCAAAGTTGCCCCCCATGCTGCGCGCGATAGCTGCATCGGGCGCAATGATCTTTAAGCGGATCCGGTCCAGCGTGAGGCCTGTGATTGGGCTCCGCTCCGCGCCATAGATCAGGATTCCGCTTTCAGCTTCCGCCGTGATGTTGGAGAACGTAACGTCGTGAACTCCGCCCTTACATTGATCCTGCTGACACGGGCTTACAGCGATGTAGATCGGCTCGGCCTTGCCCCACCAGTGACCGGGAATCAACTTCGTTCGCATGCTGATGTTGGAAAACAGAACGGACTCTGTACTGTCGCCGCTGTCTCCGCGGTGGAAGATTCCGATTCCCCGGTTGGAATTGATGGACAGATTGTCGAACGTGCTGTGCCGTGTGCTCTCCAGTCGAATGGCGGCGGAACGCGAAACCAGAGAGCAATTTGCCACGTTGACATTATCGCTGCCGAAGATCGCTAGATCGTCATCGCCAGCCTGGATATCGCTGTCGGAAATGTGCACGTGGCGGCAGTGCATGCAATCGATGCCGTCATTGTTCGGAATCAACAGATCGTTGTCGATGTGGATGCCTGAGATCGTGGCTTGCTCCGTATTCTGCAGATGCAGGGTCCAGTTGGGAGCAGCCCGGAGAGTAACGTCGCGCAAAAGCACGTTCTTGCAGTTCAGAAAGATCAGCATCGTGCCTGGCCGTCCTGCTTCGTGTTCTTTGGGACTGACCGGCCCGTACGCAAGATCGCTGACTCCGGATCGAAACGCTTCGGGATTTCGCGCGTATTGCGCGTCAAAATCGGCGCCTACGTGGGACGAACTCAGGTCCATGAAGTCGTCGCCGCGCCCGTCGATCGTGCCGCGGCCCACGATGGCGATATCGTGCGCGTTGCGCGCCACGACGATGCCCACCAGATCGCCCTCGCCCGAAGAATTCAGACCGTAGACCTTGGCCAGGCCGTAGTCTCCGATCTTGCCATAATCGGAAATGTGCGGGCTTCCAATAATGACCGCGCCAGCGTCGAGTTGCAGCGTGATATTGCTCAGGATTTCAAATGTTCCCGTGACGTAGCTCCCCGGCGAAAAGACTACGGTCCCACCACCTGCTTCCGCACACGTGCGAACCGCCTTGGAAATGGCTTCGGTGTCCAGCGTAGAGCCATCCCCCTTGGCCCCGAAACTCTTTACTGGGCAAATCCCATCACTGGTTGGAACTGTTTGCGAAAGGAGCGGAAGTACGCCGAGGAAACCCACCAACAGCATCGGGGAAATGAACTGACGAAAAAACATGAGCGACCTCGATGGCCGCTGCTTTGAAAAGCAGCCGGCAGAGCAGTATACGAGGTCGTGCGATGTGAGTTCTGTCTATAGCGTGTCCGTCACCGGAACCGAGTCGTACGCCAAAGAGCAATTCCGCAGGTGACCAGCAAGGAAAGCATGGCAACAGCAAGAACAGCCGCCCAGCCCACACTGATGTTCAGATGAGGGAGCCTGGCCATGAACGCGAGGGCGGCGAACAGGGCGGTCGTGCCCAGAACCAGCAGCCAATCAAGGATCGTTCTGCGGGTCGGGCCGCTCTCGTAGGCGCGGCCTTCCATTCCGGCGCGCACATATTCGTCTTCGATCCCGTAGCGCCGGCTCTCGCGCTCGGCAACGTCCCTCCAGGACGAATGCTCACGCGCGCCCGCCGAGGAGAGCGCCACGGCGACCGCTCCCATCGCCATCAGGAGCGATCCGCCGGCAACCTGCGCATAAACCGTCCGGCTTCCGCCTTCGAGTTCGTGAAAGACCAGGATGCCCCACAGCAGTCCCCAGAGCTGGTTGGTGTTGGAAAGCGGAATGCCGCGGCTGATGCCGACGTACTTAGTGGCGTACTGCTGGAACAAATCTCCCAAAACCCAGACGAAGCCGCCCAGCATCAGCCAAAACAGTACCGGGCGCGCGCTCACGAGTTCGTGCCGCAACGGGGTCGCGCCACGGTAACCGATGGCTAACGCGGCCATGGTGGCGAGTTCTCCGACCGTGAAGAACGTGATGAACGAGAGCGGATTCATGCCGCTCAGATAGGCTTTGCGGTAGGGAATGTACATCGTTCCCCAGAGAATTCCGGCGCCCAGCGCCGCGTACACGCCCAGCGCGGCCTTGCCCGGGGCGGCCTGATGGGAAGACGCGATGGCTAGCAGTGTGGCTCCGGCAAACATGCCGGCGGCCCCGCCCAGAACGCCGAGCCAGCGTTTCCATCCCGCATAGTGCAGCTCGTTGAACAACAGAAAGCCCCAGAAGATGCCGAGTAGACTATTCGTGTTCCACAACGGAAATGCGATGCTGAGGCCGACGTTGCGGATGGCGTAGATGGTCAGCGTGTTGGCGACGGCCCACATGCATCCGGCGAGGACGGCCCAAACTACGAGATGCGGCGCCTGGCGCACGTCGTTGCGGACATGCGCCGTGCCGCGCACAAACGCAGGCACGCTCCAGCGAGCCAGGAAAACGCCGCAGACCATGATGAGCGAGACGGTGATGGGCGAGATATCGGGGTTGACGAGCTTGATGGGAGCTTCTGCGCCGCCCAGCCAGGCTCCGGCGGCAAAACCGCAGAAGATGCCGAGCGCCTGCAGGCTGCGCAGGCGCGTTGCGTGCATGGTGTTGGGAACGGCTGCTGCCGTGGCTTGCCCATTTGCTGGCGATGAGTTCAACGGAGCCTATCCAGGAGCAGAAGCCCGCCGAGGAGGACGCACAGCGGAATCCAGAAATGGAGATCGGTCGCGATGGCGCGAAACAGATTGCGGGGAGCGCGGTCGGTTGGGTTGGCCAATATTCAACCTCAGGATGAATTTGCCGAATCTGGACTGTCATCTTAGCAGCCCGGGGTGCAAGTAGCGGATTTCCTGCACGCCGGGCGACATAGTCGGCTACGCGATCTCACGAAACACTTGGCAAGGGACGCGGAGATTCGGCTTTTGCAAAACCGCGTCTTATTT
>Ga0181530_10001934_pt1 | contig 25370 bp, 24 predicted proteins | sample PEATcosm2014_Bin_42_FD_119769 | JGI IMG/M metagenome (GOLD analysis project Ga0181530, IMG submission 119769) | Peatland microbial communities from MTU Mesocosm Facility, Houghton, MI, USA - PEATcosm2014_Bin10_60_metaG | ecosystem: Environmental > Terrestrial > Soil > Wetlands > Peat | place... | reverse complement strand
TTGCGAACCGCTTTCATATCCGGGAGGCGTGTAAACATGCATGCGCCGCGTGGTCTTCAGCACGCTGGAGTAGTAATAAACGGACGCCACCGCGCCGTGCGGCACGTCCTTTGTGTCCATGAAGTCCGACCCCCGCACGTAGAACATGCTCCACGTGTTGGTGTTGGACTCGCTGACTTTCGTGTTCACCGGGTCCAGGACGCGGACACCGTCCACTTGAAATACGTACCGGTAAGCGCCTGGCTGTAGGGGACCGACGGCAGCCTCCCAAACGCCGGCTTCGTTCTTCTGAAAAGCTGGACCACCGCGCCCACCTCTGTCCGGCTCCGGGATATCGCCTGCGTCCAGAGTTACGGTTTCTGCGTGCGGGGCCGCAATCCGAAACACGACATGGCCGTCGGCCTGAATCTCCGGCGAAATCACCGCCGGTCCGCGGCCGCCGCGCCCGGCCTGGGTCGGAGGGGGCGCGCCGGCCTGTTGCGCCAGGCCGGCAGGAACTGGCGCGAGAATTGCGGCCAGCGTCAGGGCTATTCGAATCGTCGCACGATGCATCTTCGTTCTCCTCCTCAGCCGCTGTCTGGACGGTCACAGCGGATCGAGGTTCGAACGGTATTCTAGCGCCCGTCTCCTCAATCGCCAAGGGGCGGCTCCCTTTGTAGTCTCCGGATCCAGTGGGCCGAATCCGCGCGGGATCCGACTCCGAGCGGCCAAGCACGACGTCGTAGACCTTGTGAATCTTCAGTTCGCAGAGGGTAGTGGCACGCGGGCGCGGTGACCCGCGCAACGTTCCGAAGGGGCTGGGGTGGATGATCAAACCCATCATTGAAAAGCTCCCAAGGGAATCGCTGCGGGCCACTCTGGAGGCAACGCGCCAGGTGCTTTCCTCGAATGTAGGGCAGACACCCCTCAACAATACCTGCTAAAACCCACGTTACCACCGCCCATGACTCGATGGCCGGTGATCGGGTTAGGCAAAAATAGAGCGCCATGCATGGCAGGGGGAAGCGCGCTGGATAGCTGCTGATATGCGCGCGGCGCGCCCGCGAGATTCCCGTGCACGCGCGAGTGGGGCCGGAGCTCCGCGGCGAATAGGTGGACCAGACGGCTAGACCGCACGGCCAGGAGTTGACGAGTGGACGAGCGACTGTTCGATGCGTTATCAATAGGGCGCATGCTCATCCGCATTATGGCGTCGCGCCACTCCGCTTTCTACAGCCCGTTGCTCACTTGCATCAAGTTCCTGCGAGACGAGGGGCACGAAGTTCCCTACAGTGTGCTCGGTCCCCAACAGCGGAGCTATGCCCTGCTGCGCGACCGGGGGATCGACATCATGCAGTCGGCGGTCTCTTCCAATTGGAAGCCACGAGAACAGGGGATCGAGCCGTTGCCGGTGCATTTCGCGCAGATCAACCAACGCGATGGATTCTTCATCGTCGGGAGGCAGCCGGATCCTGAATTCCACTGGGAGACCCTCGAAGGGAAGACCCTGCTTGCCGATCATGGCTTTCAGCCGCTCGTCATGCTGAAATACGCCCTCAAGCATAACGGCGCTGATTGGAAACAGATCAAAGTCATGGATGCCGGTACACCAGACAAGATGGAGTCCGCCTTCAGCGCCGGCACTGCGGATTACGTACACCTCCAGGGTCCTGTGGCCGCCGGTGAAGTCATAGCCTCAGTGGGTGCATCGATGCCTCCCGTAGCATTCAGCAGCCTGTGCTGCGCCCGTTTGTACCAGAAGACCGAGGGCTACCGTACATTCTTGAAGACATATGATCGCGCCAGAGAGTGGGTCCGGACGGCGCCGGCAGAAGAGATCGCGGCGACAGAGGCCTCTTTTTTCCCTGGCGTAGCCAGTGAGATCCTGGCCGCGACCGTGAAACGCTACCAAGGCCTGGGCTGTTGGGAAGGAGGTATCGAAATCCCGCGAGATCTTTACGAGCAAGCTCTTACTGTTTTCCAGTCGGTTGGCGCGATCGCCTGGCGGCATCGCTACGAAGAAGTCGTGGGATAGGCGTTCCATGGCGTGCTCGTCGACCTAACGGTGGCCCGGCGGTCACGGCGCGCCCGGCAGACTCCTGCGCGTGACGACGCCGCGCAAACGGACCCAAGTGGACCCGCCCGCCTGTTCATGCTTGGAAGCGACACAGCCCCTTGCATATGATGGACACAATGCCGGTATTTCATTTCTACGAGCCCTCGAAAGGTCACGGCCTCCCGCACGATCCGTTCAAGGCGATCGTTGCGCCGCGACCGATCGGCTGGATTTCGACTCGAGACGCCGAAGGCCGCGTGAATCTTGCGCCCTACAGCTTCTTTAATGCTGTGTGCGACCACCCGCCGATGGTCATGTTCAGTTCGTCAGGGTGGAAGGACACGGTGTCCAATATCAAGGCGACCGGCGAATTTGTCTGCAATCTTGTCACCCGTCCGCTTGCAGAGAAAATGAACCAGACATCCGCCGCCCTGCCGCACGGTGTCAGCGAATTCGAATTCGCGAAGCTAGGCGCAGCTCCGAGCCGGATGGTAACGCCGCCGCGCGTCGCAGAGGCCCCGGCCGCGCTTGAATGCAAGCTGGTGCAAATTGTACAGTTGCATTGCGCTGACGGCTCTGCGCTCGACCAGTACCTGACGATCGGCGAAGTCGTTGGCGTACACATCAATCGTGCTTATCTCAAGGAAGGACTCTTCGACCTTCTGGCGACGCATCCCATTCAGCGCGCGGGTTACACCGCGGATTACACCGAAGCGACGACGGCCTTCAAAATGAAGCGCCCACAATGAAGTGGTTAAGCGGCTGAATCTCGCGGGGGCCGCCGGCAACCTCGATTCAGGGGCTCACCCTCGCCTTCTTCTCCCCGCTCGCTGCCCCCGCGCGGGCGTGCGAGCCTGCACACGACTCCATCAGCCCGGCGTTATGATATTCGTTCGCTGGGTCGCTCCCAGACGTACCGCGGGCTTTGGGCGGGCGCGGATCAGATGCAGACTGAACACCATAGTAGATCGAACCTGAATGTCCTATACTCGAAAAGAAGCGGAGCCATGAAGCAGCAGTGCCACATCTCAATGATCTATCTCTCGTGGGCACTCTATTTGGGTGGACTCGCCGCTTCGGCTTGGTATTCCTACTGGGCCCTCGGGGCAGTCTGGCTCGTAACCGCCCCTGTTGTTCAATGGCTGTACATTCGCAAGTTCCCGAGCCTGTCGGCTGCCATGGGATACGGTCGCATCACCGACAAGCCTGCCGGCACAGTTGCCCCCACGCCTGTGAAGGTCACTCTTTACACCGCGCTTGGCTGCCCATTTTGCCCGCTAATGGAGCAGCGCCTGAAAAGTCTGCAAAAGACCATGAACTTCTCTCTGGAAAGAATCGACGTTACCCTGCGGCCGGATCTTCTGGCCTCCAAGGGTATCCGTTCAGTCCCCGTAGCTGAAGTGCTAGGCCGGTTTCTGTTCGGATTGGTGAATACGAAGGATCTCGCCGCCGCCATTTCACAACCCGTCCAGCCGCGTTTCGTCGAGGGTCAATCCTTAGCAGTAGATGACAGGTGATGGCTCCAAGAGGCCGCGAGTTCTGCCGGCAGTCGATGGAGGAGGCTGATCCTGATTACCCACTGACGCCGCAGTGTTTGGGATCACGATACCCGCAGCCTTTGCGAGTCCTCGGGCGAGTTGCGCTCCCCAAGTCCCCTTGCGGGAAGTCTGGAAATCGGAAGCACCTCGGAGCGGATTAGTCTTGTGAAACGCCGCTCCCGCCCGGTGAAGCAGGAAACACCTTCCGAAGCGATGTCTCCACCTCGCACTCCCGAGCATGAACCGCTCAGCCAATCAACGGGGGTGTGGGGTTTGTTTACAATCGTCAGAAGCGTGCTCTTATGACTCTGCCTTCCCTCGCTTCGCTCCAAGCCGCGGCGGAACTTGTCCATCGCGTCATGCCGCCGACCCCTCAGATCCGGTGGCCATTGCTCTGCGCCCGCGTGGGAGCGGAGACCTGGGTGAAACACGAGAATCACTCGCCCGTGGGCGCGTTCAAGATACGGGGCGGCTTGGTCTACATGGATTCGCTCCGCCGGCGCGAACCCAACTTGACCGGGGTGATCGCGGCGACTCGTGGAAATCACGGCCAGAGTGTGGCGTTCGCGGCGAGCCGTCTGGGATTGCGTTCGGTCATCGTGGTTCCGCATGGCAGCAGTCGCGAGAAGAACGCCGCGATGCGCGCGTTGGGTGCGGAACTAATCGAATACGGCGAAGACTTTCAGGAAGCCTACGAGTATTCGGCCAAACTAGCCCAGGCTAAGAAACTGCACCTGGTTCGCTCCTTCGACGGCACACTGGTTCTCGGCGTGGCGAGCTACGCGCTCGAACTGTTCGACGCCGTTGCGGACCTGGACGCGGTGTATGTCCCGATTGGTATGGGTTCTGGGATTTGCGGGACGGTAGCCGCGCGCAATGCGCTGGGGCTGCGAACCGAAGTCATTGGCGTGGTGGCGGCTCAGGCCAAGGCTTACGCCCAGTCATTCGCTGCCGGCTGCCCGATCGCTGCCGATGTCGGGCAGACCATTGCCGACGGCATGGCTTGCCGCGTGCCGGACCCAGCGGCAATCGAGATCATTCTCGGCGGCGTCAGCCGAATGGTCACAGTGGAGGAAGACGAGATCCGGAGTTCCATGCGGCACCTGTTCTCCGACACTCACAATGTCGCCGAAGGCGCCGGCGCAGCTGCGCTGGCGGCACTGCTCCAAGAGCGGGACCGAATGCAGGGCCGGCGAGTGGCGGTGATTCTCTCCGGCGGAAACGTGGACACCGAGGTGTTCGCGCAGACGCTCGCGAGCAACTAGCCCTGAGACTTTCGGCGCAGAGAAGGTCGCGGGTTCCCCGATGTTAGCGGCAATTCAGAAACTTGGGCTGAAGATAGAACCGCGAAAGGCACCGATGGAAGTCTTGGCGATTGATCACGCCGAGAGAATCCCGACGGCGAACTAGTTCCAGACGTGCACCGCTCGCTAACGCTCGCGGCGCCGTTGGGGGACTCGGCCCAGTCGATGGCCTTCGAGCCAGGGTGACTTCACAGCGTATTCTGTGATACCGTGCCGGCAAAGGGAGTCAGCAGTGTCAGTTAATCGGAGGGAAACGATGCGGAACACACAAAACCACAGGCCGGGGGCGGTTCGGACGGCGGGTGGGCTGCTTCTGGCGCTTCTTTGCACTGCAGCCGCTGGGGCACAAGGCGGGCTGAAAACCATCAACAATCCCCAGGGCGGGAAGATTGTCTACGGGCGGGTGGACGGACAAGCCACCGAGGCTGGCGCCATGGGCGCGATGCTGCGTTCGATTCACAACCAGTACGGTGACCGCCCGCAGGTGAGCAAGCTGTTCCAAGTGCGCGGCACGCAATCGGTTGCCGCGTTCTTCACGGTCAACAAGCGCAGCCAGGGCAGCGGACAGCTGGCCGGATTGATCATCGTGACCAAGGTCACCACCGACGATGTGGAGGCGGCGGTGGTCTCCGACGATGCGGGGCACTTCGGTTCCAGCTTCAACCCCTTGATGAAGACGCTGTTTGGGGCGTGGCATCCTTTCGATGCGGCCCTCGCGGCCGGAGGGGGAGGGGGCGGTGGCGCTGCGGTAGCGCCGCTGCACAAGTTCACAACGCAGGACCGGACCGCATCGGCGGATTTACCGGATGGTTGGAAAGTCCAAACATGGAGCGCCGCCGGCACGATTGTCGCCAATGGCCCGAACGGCGAAACGGCGAGTCTGGGGTACGGGTTCCTCGCGGCCGATCTGAACAACCCGCGGGTGCGGCAGACGTACGCGACGGTGATGCGCGGCGGGCTGCGAGGCACGTCCTACGCCCAGGGCCTGTACTATGCGTTGACGGGGGATATGACCAAGAACTATGTAGAACTGGTGCGGCTGTTCCAGCAGAAGCACAATCTGCCGCTGACCACGTTTCAGGTGAAAAGCGCAACCGCCGTGCAGGGGCCTCCTGGCGAGCGCTGCGCGCACATCCAGGGGATCCTGACCCCGCAGGATGCGAAGAAAGCCGCGGAAACAGACCTGGTGTTTTGCGTCTCGGCGCCTACGCCGGCGGCCGGGGCTTTCATGGCGATCATCAACTCCACCGAGGTGCCTGTGGCGCTGGCGCCGAAGGAACGGGCCACCATGGGCGCTATCCTGGCGAGTTTTTCGGTGGACACAGCCGCGGTTCAGCGGATGGCCAACGCCTATGCGGCTCCGGCCATCGACGCAATTCATGCGGTTGGCCGCGCGGCTGCGGCGCAGGCGGCGGCGGCCCACGAGCGCAACGACATTCAGAACAGCAGCGTTTACCAGCATTGGGATAGCATGGACCGGCGCAGCAAGGATTTCAGCGACTATCTGCTCGGCTACACTGTGGTCCAGGACAACTCGGTGAACGGACACGCCACCCTGTGGAATGAAGACGCCGACGCGCTGGTCCGCGCCGATCCAAAGCGCTTCGAGTACGTCACGGCCCCCAACTTTTGGAAGGGCATCGACTACTGATTCGCCGCGCGGTATTCGGAGCTTCGCCGGACGCGGTCCACTCGGAGTTTTGCGACACGCTGCTCCCCGGCGAAGAGGCGGACCGACTTTATTTTGGCCGCACCACATATTCGGCGTCTGTTGAAATGATGCGCTGCGATTTTGATCCCGGCGCCGGATGCACCTCCACGCGGTCGAGAATGGCATCCTTCACCTGCTCCAGGGACAGGCCATTCCGCCAGGTTGCGGCAAAAGGCTCTTCCCAACCGATCTCAACATTACTCATGCGCAATCCGCGCGCCTGGCGGACCGTCAGCGCCGTCGCCGTGTGTTCGTAAGGGGCGTTGGGATCGGACGACACAAAAAGCTTGATATTGTCCAACCTTACTCCCTCTAACCAACTCGAAGGATGGCCGTTGATAACGGAAGCGCCTGTGCCGTGCGCAATCACGTTCTGAATGATCACGTTGCGAATCTTGCCGGCGGCCGGTTCATTGGCGCGCGCCGTTCCGTCCACTTCACTGCGCCGCTTGATGTTGAAATGCAGCGGATCGCCATCGCCCCACCAAAACCAATCGAAGCGCCGTGTTTCAATGGTCAGGTTCGAAAGCACCACGTCTTCCACAATGCCGCCATCGAACACCATAAACGCGATCCCGCGGTTGGAATTGGTAATGACCACGTTATCGATGTTGACGCGACGGATCGCGTTCGAATTCGCATCGCAAAACTTGATCGCGCTCGAAGCTGAAGACAGCCGGCAATTGGTCACCGTCACGTTTTCAACCGGTAGCGCTGGCCCCCAAATATCAGCCGAGTAGAACACCAGCGCGTCGTCGCCCGTTTCAACGGTGGAGTTGGCAATACGGACATCCTGGCAACCGTCGGGGTCAATTCCATCGGCCCACACACCTTCCTTCTGGCTGGAGTAAATGTAGACGCCATCGATGAGCAGGCGCTTGCAGGCATACGGGTTAATGGTCCAACTGCGCGATCGCAGGAACTTCAATCCAGTGATGCGCACGTCCGTGCAACGCAACAGCAGCACCATGCGTGGATAGATCTTCTCGTCGGGGAAGCCGTGCGGGAACGGGCGCATGAGCGGTTTGCCGGTCGCTTCCATCAGGCGCTGGTTTGGCAGGATGTAGAAATCGGTAATGCTGTTGAGATGCCATTCATACGTGGATTGTCCGTCCAGCGTGCCGCGGCCTTCGAGCGCGATATCGTGCAGATCTTCGCCGGAGATGAGCGCGGATTTAGGCGACGGGTCGAACTGCGCGCCGTCTAACGAGGCAAATAACGTCGCCCCGGCTTCCAAATAGAGCCGCACCCTGGACCGCAAGTGGAGTTGGCCGGTGGTGTATTCGCCCGGGCCAACGTAAACAGTTCCTCCACCGGCTTTGCCGCATGCGTCAATAGCCTGCTGCAGGGCAGGCCGGGCGTTATCTGATTTGATTCCCGTAGCGCCGTAGTCTTTCACATGGAAGACCGGTTGAGCGCTCAGCAGACTGGTGAAGGTTGCAAAGAGGAGCGCGAAGCGTCGTGGCATTGTTACAGAGCGTATCACTGGCGGCTTCGGCGCGCCACCGAACCACACACCCAACAAGAAGGTGGAGTTGATCACGGTGAATGGGACCTTTCATCGCCCAGCCTGACGAACTGACACGCGGTCGATATTCACGTCACTCTTACGGCGTTGCCATGATTGCTGGTGGGCCTGTCAAAGCAGAGGCCCTGAATTTACAAAAGACCGCGGCCTTGCAGTTTGTCACCGCCTGCGGCCGCGCGAAAGCGAAGTGGACTCCCTCTGGAAATCCTCCTCGCGGATCAGGATATAGTAAGCTTCAAACAACAAGGGGAAGCTGCTTATGGACGCAAAACTCGCAGCGCGAGAACGTTTCGAACTGTCCCGCGACGGCCTGATCGAGCTCAGCCACCGCATCCATGCACACCCGGAGCTAGGCTTTGAGGAGGAGCGGTCCTCTGCCTGGCTGTGCGAGGTGCTGGCGGACGCCGGTTTCGCCGTGGAAAAGGGCATTTGCGATCTTCCAACGGCCTTCCGCGCCCGCTTCGGATCAGTACCGCTAAACATCAATACGATTGCCTGCCCGGCATCGGCCATGCCTGCGGCCACAACATCATCGCGGCCTCGGCGGTGGGCGCGGCGCTTGCTGCGGCCATAGTGGCCGACGAGGTAGGCCTCACCGTCAGCGTCATTGGCACGCCCGCCGAGGAAGTGGGCAACGGCAGCGGCAAGATTCTGCTTCTTGAGCGCGGCACTTTCCGGGGCATTCATGCCGCCATGATGGTGCATCCGGCGCCCTTCGACCTGCTCAAGGCGAAAATCATCGCGGCTTCCAACCCGTTCGGCCCAAGAGTGTTACCCATGTCTTAGGAACAATCTGTTAAAACTGAGCAGGAAACACGCGGCTGCAACGATAACGATGAAGGGACCGGTTTGGCGATGGAAGAAGGAGGCCAGCCACGTTCCGGCGAGAGTGGCCGCCACCGCGATGCTGACGGCGAGCACCAGCATCTCAGTCAGGTTCCGCGCAAGGCGTTTCGCGGTTGCCGCGGGAATGATGATCAAGGCGCCCATAAGGAGTACGCCCAAGAAGCGCAACCCGAGCGCAATGGTGAGCGCGAATGAGGCGCCTTTGACCCGGCCCATCCACACCAGCCGTGGGCTCATCGAGCAGAAGAACCGAAGGATTGCCTAAGAGCGCGAACGCAACCAGTAGACGTTGGAACTGCCCTCCCGAGAGAATACCGATGCTGCGCTCGCTGGCCTCCTTCGAAATGCCGACCCGTTCGAGCGTGCGCGAGATTTCGGCATCTGATCCCCGAGTCGAATCCGGGCGCGCCCGAAGGAAGTCCCTTCCCGTGATGGGCACATCGCGTTCGAGATCGAGCTTCTGAGGAACGTACCCGATTCGGACATCTGGCGCCCACCGGATAGTCCCTTCGAATGGAATTGAGCCGATGAGAGCTTGAAAGAGGACGGTTTTTCCCGCGCCATTGGGGCCGATGACTGCCAGCGAACCTCCTTTTGCAACCTGGAAGCTCAGATCCGTGAAGACTTCGACGTTCTCAAAACGGACCGACAACCGATCGACTTCAAGCACGTTGTCCAAAGCTCTTCCCCTTATTCGGACATCCGCCCGGCTCACTTCTTCTCGCTCGGCGGAAAATGTTCGAACATCTTCTGCGCCACACGTAGGATGGCGGCCTTCATGGATTTCCTTTCTAATCCCCAGCTTCTAGCGTCAGATTCTATGCACGGCCTTCACTGCCTCTCCAAAGACCTGACGTCTCTTGAAGAAGTCCTGCCACGGGTCGGAACCCGCAAGGAGCTTTTCGAGATTGCCCAGGTTGAAACGCGATGGATCGAGCGAGGGTTTCACATCCGGCCAGCGGAGCGGCATCGAGAAGGGCGCCTTGTCGCGGCGGCGTAGCGAATAGGGTGCTACCACGGTTGCTCCAAACGCGTTCCGAAGCGGATCCAGGTATACACGACCACCTCGAGCCTGCAGACGTTGCTCGACGGTCAATAGGTCTGGATGGGCTGCTGCCAGCCGCTTGCCAAACTCCTCTGCGAAGGAGAGTACCGCGCCGAAATCCGGTCCCACTTGAATGGGCAAGAAAACATGCAGCCCCCGGCTGCCCGAGGTCTTGGGAAAAGAGACCACACCCAATGCTTCCAGCGCGTCTTTCAACAGCAGGCCCGCCTTCGCCGCGTCGGCGAATTCACCAGAACCCGGATCGATGTCGAAGACCACCCAGTCGGGCTGATGCGGATGGCTTGCGCAGCTACCCCAAACATGCACCGGAATGCAACCAAGATTCACCAGGGCGATTTCCGTCTCGAGGAGACCTCCAACCACATAGTGAACGATGCGATTCTGATGACGGATCGACTTGGTGGGAGTGCCTGCGGGCATACCCTTCGGCGCTTCCTTCTGGTAGAAACACTGGCCGCGCATTCCGTCCGGACAGCGCTCCATTGTGAGCAGGCGATCGGCGACGTAAGGCTGGAGCCTCGGAAAGACCGCGGCGTAGAATCGGGCGAGGTCGAGTTTGGTATAACCCTCGCCGGGCCAGAAGACCTTGTCGGGATGGGTGAGCTGCTCCAGGGTCACTTGGCCTCCGGTAAGGCGACGTCTTCCGGGCGCTTGTCGTCACGCAGGCCCAGGAAGACCGGCTGGCGGAGCTTGCGATCGTCGGTCAACTCTTCGTAGGCGATTTGAGCGACCAGGCGGGGAGCCAGGAAGGTGACGTCTTTCAGGCGCGGCGGCTCGGCAACCGGCGGTTTGCTTCGGATGAACGGCTGGAATTTGCGATGGAGCTGCGCCAGCGATTCCTGGGAGAAGCCCGTTCCAACTTTGCCCACGTAGATCAATTTGCCATCCTGGTAAGCTCCCAGCAAGAGCGCGCCTAAATGCTGGCGGGAACCGGCGGGTGCAGTGTAGCCAATGATGACAAACTCGTCTTCTTGATGGACCTTGAACTTGAGCCATAGCCGCGAGCGGCCTTCCACATAACGGGCGGAAGCGTCTTTGGCGAGCACGCCTTCGAAGCCGTTTCGCCTGGCCACCCGGAAGGCCTTCAGGCCATTATCCGCCAAGCGGTTCGAGGGGAAAATAGTCGTGCCCTTTGCGGCGCTCTTGCCGACCACTGCTTCGAGCGCTTCGCGGCGACAGGTCAGCGGCTGCGCGCGCAGATCGCGGCCGTTGTGATATAGGCAATCAAAGACGGCGTACTCGGGGTCGGATTTGAGATTCTGCAGAAGCTGGAAGCGCGAAACATTGCGGCGATCGAATACCGCCATCTCGCCGTCGAGCAACAGCGATCTTGCCGGCAGCGCTGCGACTGCTTTAGCGAGGCCCGCAAAGCGCTGGGTACGATCATTTTGGTTGCGCGAGAGCAGCGTCACTCGATCGCCTTCCTTGTAAGCAAGGATACGGTAGCCGTCGTACTTCTCCTCGTAAACCCAGCCCGGCCGATCGAAAGGCTCGCGGACCAGCGTGGCCAGCATGGGCTGCACCCGAAATGGAATGCGATCGCTCACCGCGCGCGACTCCCGGAAAGATCGCCCTTGGCGGCCTTTGCGACGTCGCCGCCTTGGTCGCGCGCGATGCCGGCCAGCGGCCGCCTGGAAACGACCGAGCGAGGGAACTCGGCGGTGACATCCCTGGTAGAGGCGAACTTGTCGCGGTGCTTGATCAGCAGCCATTGAGGCTTGGCGGAACCACCATAGCCAAGCTTGGTTCGAACGAGCACCCACGAGCCGCGCAGCTTCTTGCCAAAGAGCGAGAATTTCAGGTCGCCTTCGCGAAGGGCGGCGTCGACGTCGGGAACTTCGGGAACCCACGTTCCGCGGTCCCAAAGCATGACGGTTCCCCCTCCGTACTCACCCTCAGGAATGACCCCTTCGAAGTTGCCGTATGCGAGTGGATGACCTTCCACCCGCGCCGCCAGGCGCTTCACCGAAGGATCGAGCGAGGGGCCTTTGGGGATCGCCCAGGAGAGCAGCACTTTCCGCCATTCCAGGCGGAAATCGTAGTGCAAGTGCGAGGCCTGGTGCTTTTGGATCACGTACAGCAGTCCGTTCTCCGAGGAGGCTTCCGGCTCGGCATCGCCGGCGGGTTCGGGCGTGACTTCGAAATCGCGCTTGCGCCGGTAGTCGCTGAGGGGTTTTCGAATCTGAGCCATCGGGATATTTCCCTTCCGTAATTCTGAATCACGCTCACCCGGTTACCGATACTTTAAACAAATGGCCTATGCCGAAGGTCCTCCGCGCCGTGCGAGAGTGTCTTTTACTGTATAGCCGTACCATTCCTCTCCAAAGCAGGCACTGCTGACGGCTGTTACCCGTCGTTTCGTTTGCGGAGCAAGTGCTCCACCGTGGTCGAGACGTCAGTCGATCGCCCGTCAACATCGGCTGTTTGCGAATCCCGCCGCGAAGTAGGAATCCGTTCCGACTTAAGAGTGAAGCCGCCATATTTCACCGTGCAGACGAACGCCGCCGGCTCGTCGGCAAAGCGAATGTAAACGTCCATTTCCAATAGCGCCCATGCCATGTGTGTCCCTTCCTTTCTTGGGTGCTTCTGTGCCAAATGTTCTCGAGTTTGAAACGCTCGATCAAACGGGATGCCACGCCCGCTCTTGGATCAAGTTGCCTTGCAGTCTAGGCGCCGGACATCCGCCGTGCAGAGTGCAATTGAGCAGCCAAAAGTCATATCCCCGCATTTTGGTTAAGTAGCCGGCCGGCGGTATTTTCCGCCAGATGCGAGGTACCGCGGGAGCTCATTTGCCGGCTATGTGTCCAACAGTTGGTCACCGCGACTCGTGACATTCGGTCCCGCGGCATTTCGTCGCTCAATTGCTGCTCCCTGGCGTGCGAGTGAGAAGGAGACGCTTGCCGAATTCAACCAGCACCAGATACGCCACCGTCGCTGTCGCGAGATAGGCGAAGTATATTCCCGGCAGGGGTGCGAAGCCTAGTGGGCCCGCCAGGGGACTGAACGGCAGCAGGGTGCCGGCTGCGACGATAATCAGTACGGTTGTCATCAGGGGCCCGCTGGGCCGGCTCCGCAGTGGATTCTGTGAGGTGCGGATGACGAAAAGCACAAGCGTTTGCGTCGCCAGCGACTCCACAAACCAGCCGGTGTGGAAAAGCACTTGATTCGCATGGAAGAAATGCAACATCACATAGAAGGTCAGGAAGTCGAAAATCGAGCTGATCGGCCCGATGACTAACATGAAATTCCGGATCAGGCTGATATCCCAATGCTGCGGCTTTCGGAGATATTCGTCGTCGACATTGTCGGTCGGGATGGTGAGCTGCGACAGGTCATACATGAAGTTGTTCAGCAGGATCTGCGTGGGCAGCATGGGGAGAAAGGGCAAGAACAGCGAAGCACCCGCCATGCTGAACATGTTGCCGAAGTTCGAGCTGGTGCCCATCAACAGGTACTTCATTACGTTCCCGAAAGCCTTGCGCCCTTCCAGGATGCCGTTGGCGAGAACATCCAGGCCCGGCGCGACGAGGATAATGTCGGCGGCTTCACGGGCCACATCCACAGCCGATGCGACTGAAATGCCCACGTCGGCGGCATGAAGCGAGGGGGCATCGTTGATTCCGTCGCCTAGGAATCCTACGACGTGGCTGCGATGTTTGAGCGCCAGGATGATACGGTTCTTCTGCGCCGGTGACACCCGCGCGAAGACTGTAGTCGCCTCGGCGACATGCGCCAGCGCAGTATCGCTCATCCTCTCCAACTCGTCGCCAAGCACGATCTTGCCCGGTTCCAGCCCGACCTGGCTGCAAACGTGAGCTGTGACGAGGTCCCCGTCGCCAGTGATAATCTTCACTTCCACCCCGTCCTGCCGGAGCGCCGCCAAAGCCTCGCCGGCGTCCGGCAAGGGCGGGTCGGAAAAGGCCAAAAAGCCTGCCAGGACGAGGCTCTTTTCGTCGTCCGCCGTATAATTGGCGCGAGCGGCGACCTCGGTGTACGCCACCGCTAGCACTCGGAATCCCTGCCGGCTTAAATCTTCGTAAGTCTTCCGGCATCGATCGAGCGCGGCTGCATCCAACGGGGCCGTGCGGCCGTCGGATTCACTGGAGACCGAGAGTGCGAAGATCCCCTCAGGAGCACCCTTCGTGATCAGACGTCGCTGTGATTGCCGCTCCACCACGATCGAGAGCCGGCGGCGCTCGAAGTCGTATGGAATCTCGTCCCGCTTTTCGTAGGCGGCTGTCTCCTTTGGCTCGGGGCTTTGCAGAATGGCCACGTCGAGCGGACTCCGAATGCCCGTCTCGAACTTGCTGTTGAGATAGGCCAATGTGGACGCCCGCTGAGACGGATTTCCGAAGGGATCGAGAGACCGGTCGAGGATCATGTTGCCGGTAGTGAGGGTCCCGGTCTTGTCACTGCACAGCACGTCGATGCTGCCGAAATTCTGAATCGCTGAAAGGTGTTTGACGATCACCTTCTTCCTGGCCATGGCCCGCGCCCCTTTAGAAAGGGTCACGGAGACAATCATGGGAAGAAACTCCGGAGTCAGACCGACGGCCAGCGCCACCGCAAACAAGAGCGACTGAAAAGGATCCCGATGCCTGCCCACACTTACCACGACCAGGAAAATGACCAAAAAAAGCACGGTGCGAGTGAGGAGGAGGCTGAAATCCTTCAGGCCGCGGTCGAACGCGGTTAGCTCGGGCCGCCCGGCGAGGCGGGTAGCGATGTCGCCGAAAGATGTCTTGGCGCCGGTGGCTACGACCAGGGCGCTCGCCGTTCCGCTGACGACGGAGGTACCCATGAAGACCATGTTCTCGGCATCGGGCCTGGTGGAGACCTCCTCGCCCCCCGCCTGCTTTTCGACTGGCAGCGATTCGCCCGTCAATGACGCTTGCAGCAGGAAAAGATCGCGCGATTCCAGAAGGCGCGCGTCCGCCGGGACCAGGTCTCCGGCCGACAGCCGTACAACATCGCCGGGCACGACGTCGCTTCGCCCGATTTCCTGCCACTTCGCGTCGCGCAACACGGTGGCGGTGGGTGCCACCTGTTGCCGTAACTGCTCGATGGCTCGCCGCGACTGATAGGTCTGGGTGAAATCGAGCGCGGTGCTGAGCAGGACGATGACGGCAATGATCGCCGAGTCCGCCTTGTCGCCGAGAAAGGCGGAAAGGAGGGCGGCGATCAGCAAGATCAACACCAATGGATTTAAGAAAAGGCGGAGGAAGTCCAAAATTGCCGAATGGCGTTTGGGCGGGGCAGGATCATTGGGCCCAAACTGGCCGAGCCGTGCCTCGGCTTCCTGCGAAGTCAAGCCGTTGGCCGCGGCCATAGAACTCACCACTTGCGCAGTAGTCTGAGTGAGGTTCTGCACGCTCATCCCGTCACCTCTCACTTCGCAAGGAGTTGCCGGTCCAAGCTCGCCACCAGCCGATCGATGCTCTTTTGGACTGCATGACTCATTTCCACCACCACCGAGTTCACATCGCGGGTTTCGACTCCCAAGGTCTCATCCGCATTACCAGTCCACACGGTGGCAGCGGTTCGCAGATCAACCAGTTCGGCCGACAGCTTCGCTTCCACCCGGACACTGCCTCCGGAATCGATCTCTTCCAGCCGTTCGAGCCGGCCGCTCATGAGATAGTCTTGCTGGCTTTGGCCGTCATATGGTTTTACGTACGCGAATAACCGCGAAGCGCGGAGTGAATCGATCACTGCCGTCGTGACCGTCTCGGCGGGATCGGCAGCCCAGCGGTGATACTCGTAAAAGCCAATCTCCGCCGGGCCTTGCCGGTATACAATCCGCCCCTGCCGCAGGTACGGCAGAGTTTCGAACCGCCGGACCGCCAACGTGGCCGGCAGGCGCGAATTGCTCACTGCCGGGCTTGGCGCCGCCGGAATATCCAGCGCATAGTAATGCGGATACAGGATCTTGCCTCCGCAGCCGGCCATCCACAGCGCTATCGCGCAAGCGCTTGCGCCCGCCCAAGTCTTCGTGGTCATGGGGTCCTCGTCATTTTTTGGGAACCTTCCGATCCTGGGGCTGCCTGATCCGTATCAAGCTCCACGGACGCTCCTTCACGGACTCTGTCAGATCGTTCAGGTTTTCGGTCGCCATACGAAGGTTTTCGATCGCATCGGTAATGTTTTGATCTTTGGCCCGCGTGGCCGCCTGCAGATTCGCGATTAGGCCACGCGCCTGCTCGAGCGTCTTGCGTATTTCGGCCAAGTCTGTCTGCAGGGGATCGGTTACATTGGTTATGGCGCCGTTCGCATTGGACACGGTGGCATTCACGTTGTCCACGGCCGGCCCCATCTTCGCGATGACTCCGTTCGCATTATCCGTCAGGGTAAGAATCTGATCGCTGATCTGGTCGATCTTCGGCGATATTCGCGTCACTATCGCATCCGCGTTTTTCAACATCTCCGCCAGGCTCTGCTGATTGGGTTTGCCCGTGACCTGCTTCAGGTTCGCCATTAATTGCCGGGCATCGCCGGTGACTTCGTTCACGTCCGTATGCACCGCTTCCAACAGTCCCTGCGCGGAATCGGCGACGGCCACGATTTTGCGCTCGTCGTCGTCCAGGCTAATTGTCTCCAGCGAGGCAATCACGCTGTTGGCCGGCAAGCGGGGCGCGTCATTCGATCCCATGCTGATGGAGATCACCGGGCTGGTAATCACTGTCACCGATCCGAGCTTCGCCACGGACTTGGCGTTCAGCGGCGTGCCCAGCTTGACGTCCAACAGAATCTCAATCCGGGTGGGGTCCCGCGGGTCGGGCCGCACGGCGCTCACCTGGCCCACCTTGATGCCGCCAAACAGGACGTCTGCTCCCGGTTCCAGCCCGCCTGCGTACTTCAGGTACGTCCGGTAAGGAACGCGTGCGCCCTGAATCTGCTCGCTGCTGACGCGATAGACGGTGTAGAGCAGCACGGCCAAGCAAATCAGAACGAAGGCGCCGACTTTGGCTTCCGTTTTCATTTGTGCCCTCCCGCCATGCCCGCCAGTTCCTCCATGCGGTCCTGAACGGCCGTGCTGTCAATGGGATCGGCAACACGATCCAGAAATTGCCGGATGCGAGGCTGGGTGCTCGTCCGGAACGCATCCTTGTTATCCACGGCAATGAGTGATCCCCGGTAGAGCATGGCCACCCGGTCGGCGACGCGGAAGGCACTCGCCAACTCGTGGGTCACGACCAGGATGGTCATGTGGAGGGCGCGCTTCAATAGCAGGATCAGTTCATCTAACCCGGCTGCGACAATCGGATCCAGCCCCGCCGAGGGTTCATCGAAGACCAGAATCTCGGGGTCGAGTGCGGTGGCCCGGGCAACGGCAGCGCGCTTTTTCATGCCCCCGGACAATTCTTGAGGCATCTGTTTGGCGGCTTGGCCCAAACCCACGGCGGCGAGTTTCATGTACGTCATGATTTCGATGACCGGGTCGGCCAGGTTGGTCAATTCGTGCAGAGGCAGGGCGACGTTTTCTTCGATGGACATCGCATTGAATAACGCACACTCCTGGAAGGCTACGCCCATGCTGCGCCGGATGTCCTTGAGTTCTTTCGGCGAGCAGCGATTGATATCGACGCCCCGAACCCGGACCGTGCCGGAGGTTGGCCGCTCGAGTCCGATAATATGCCGCAACATCGTGGTTTTGCCGGAACCGCTGCCGCCGAGCAGCGCCATCACTTCGCCCGCTTCAATGTTCAGGCTCACGCCATCCAGCACGCGATGGTCCCCGTATTGGACCGTCAGGCTGTCGACTGAGATCACGGGGTCTGCCATGCGTTAGCCCTTATGCACCAGATAGAAGATCGCCGTAAAGAAAACGTCGGCCAGGATTACAAAAAACGTCGACCAGACCACGGCGGAAGTTGCGGACCGCCCCACCGCGTCCGGTCCGCCTCGCGTTCGGAAACCTTCCAGGCACCCGACGTTGACGATAATGATCGCGAACACCAGGCTCTTCAACAACCCTAGGAAGACATCATGCAGTTCGATCGACTCGGCCACGTATCGCAGGTACATGGAGAGCCCGTACCTGGTGGTGATGTACATAAACCCGGCGCCGGCCAGGATGCCAAACGCGTTGCTCATGATGCTCAGGCAGGGGATGGTGATCATCGCCGCGAGATACTTCGGCGCCAGCACAAACTCGATCGGATCGATGGCCATGGTCCGAAGCGCGTCGATCTCACTGGTAACCACCATGGTTCCGATTTCGGCTGAGAATGCCGATCCCGACCGGCCGCTCACGACGAAGGCCGTCAGCAGCGGACCCAGTTCGCGCGTGAACCCGATCGCCACGGTGTCCATGACGTACTGCAGAGCTCCGAACCTCCGGAGTTCGGCCCCGGCTTGCATGGCCAGGATGAATCCCGCGCACACAGACATGATGCCTACCATCGGTAGCGCATCCACGCCGATAGCCGCCATCTGGCGCAACGCCGCTTGCCAGCGGCCGCGCTTGCCCACGAGCGGCAGCACGCGGGGTGTGGCGCTCAGCCCGAACCATCCCTGCATGGTAAGTCCGCCAATATAGCCAAGTCCGCGGATCACACCGTCGCCGATGGCATTTAGTACGTTCACGCGCCTGCCTCCGGTCCAGCCATGTCGAACAGGCGATCGAGATGCGTGATTTCGAAAAGGTAGCGCGGCTGATCGTGGATCCCGCCCAGGATCAGCCGCGTGCCTTGTCTGCGTGCCAGCCGGACCGCTTCCACCAGCGTGGCTAGTCCGGAGGTGTCGATGTACGAGACATCCGACAGATCGACGGACACATTTGCCGGCTTTGCACGCAAAGCGTCAGACAGCGTTCTGCGCATCTCGCCCGACGTTGCGATGGTGATCCGGCCGTGGATGGCGATTTTGTCCCCCACCCCGGAATCACCGCGCGCGGTATGAATATCGCCAGGCACTTCGACACCTGTCCTCTCCCTGTTAAGACGCCCGCCAAGGGCCGGTGAGGCCCCCTGGCCTCACCGGCGGCGAACACTTAACTGGCCTTTGCGAAGTAGCGCTCCCTGCCGTCCAGAATGGCCTGCACCTTCTTGGACTGCTCGTCGGTGAGAGTCGTCTGGAGGACGGTGCCGCCGTAGCCGCGAAACTGCTCAGCCACTTTAACCGGGTCGACCGTGCGCAGCATCGCGAGGATTGCCGAGTCGCCAGGCTGGACCATGGCTCCGGTCCCTGTTACGAAGGCTTCCGGGATGCCGAACTCGTCCTTCCACCAAGTGGCGTCGAGCGCACCGCCCGTTGCGCCGATGGCGCCGCCGCCCAGGACTCCGGCGGCCAGCGTGCCCGCGAGGACCGCGCCACTGGCCCCGGCAGTGAACGGCATCGCAATCAGAGCTCCAATCAGGGAGCCCCAAAACAAACCCCACCCAGCGCCTTGGCCGGTGGTCATCTGGTAGCTTTGGTCCACCCTCAGCTTGCCGCTATAGTCCCGATAGACCGCGACGGCATCGCGAAGATCGACCACCCAGTCATCATTCATGGCAGTGAGCTTGTTGAGAACCTCCGAAGCCCGGTACATGTCTTTTTTGAATCCAACCACAATCAGTTGTGACATCTTAATTTCCTTCCTCTATTGGTATTGATTTCTTCTCTCACGGTCTACTCCTCAGCAGCGCAAAGCTCCTGCAAAGGATGTCGGTCTGTTCGCCGAGTGTGCGTCCGGCGCCACTCGGATGTCGTTTATGACGTGGGCCGCGAGTCCTGCCGCGGCCAAATGCCGGCGCTCCTACTTCTCGAGCCGCGCAGCCGCTTTCTCCAATTGCCCGGCGAGCAAGTGTTTCAGCTTTGTCTCGGACTGTTTCTGCTCTGCGCGGATGCGTTTTACGCGTGCCTCAAAGGTGGCCTTGATGTCACCCTGAGTTTTTTCCGCCTTTTTCTGCAAGGCCTGCACCTTGGCTTCGGTCTCGCTCTTGATTTGCTCCGCCCGCTGCTTGGCCTGATCCAATTTGGCTTGCAGCTTGGCGTTGAGCTTGTCGATCTTGGCCTGCAGCTTAGCCTTGCGTTCGCCGTGGGCGCGAGCGAGCTCGGCCTTCATTTGATCGATCTCCGCCCGAAGCGCCGCCACGTCTTGGGCCCGTTCGTCGTCTTCGACCAGCTTTCTGGCCTTGCGAAATACCGTGCCGCCCAAGGCTTCCATTCTGGTATCCACCGGAGTGACCCACTCCTCGCTGATGTCTGCGATCACCGCGCACTTGCCGGGGGTGAGCGTGGCGGCCACCTCGTCGACGAAGTCCGCGTCGACTCCCGCCACGTGCAGGTCGCCGATGCTGCCAGCCAGCAAGCCAGCCGTTGCGCCGACAGCTAAGCCAACCGGGCCTTCGAGGAGCCCGATGAGGGCGCCAAGCGCCGATCCACCGATGGTGCGGATGGGGAAGTCGTCCTCCGACTGCTTGACCGTGACCGTGCCATCGGTATTCTTCTTGATCACGGCCTCACCGTGAATCGCGATGCTTCCGTCATTGTCGAGTTGCTTGAGGGCATGCGATCCCTCATAGGTCTTCGGTTCGTCGTTGAAGACCACAACCAGCATTTTTTCCATATAGATATTCTCCTTCTGTCGAGTTCCGTTACGCGGTTTGGTAAGCCCTGGGCAGATGGTGTATCGCACTGGCGAAACTGGAAACCGCGACACCGTCAAAGATGAGATCCACACCGACAGCGAATCCGATGAACCAAACGCCGGTAACCGGCATTTGCCAAAGCACCATGACGCCCAACACCACCGAGACGATTCCGGAAAAGACAGCCCAGCCCCAACGAGGGAACTGCGCCATCCCAGAGCCGATTGCTCGGAACAGCCCGCCCACTATGAAGAACGAACCGAGCACCAGGGTAAGGCTCTCGGCTCCGATGACCGGATAGCGAACCAGCAAGTACCCGGTGAATCCCCGAAATAACGCGCTGAGCAGATATAGGAAGAATCCGCCCCAATTCCCGATCGTAATCGCCTGTACCAATGCGAAGACTCCGCTGATCAACAGCAGCCAGCCAAAGACCAGCACCGTGGTGAATGTGGCGGTTACGTCGTAGATGATGCAGCCCACGCCAAGTACAGTGAGCAAGATCCCGAGGGCCAGGAACCAGCCCCAGGAGCTGCGGACCTCATCCATGCCCGCAATGAGTGGATTGTAAATGGTTTGTGACATTGTGTATTTCTTCTCCTGATGTGAGATTAAGGGAACTCGGGATCGCAGTCGTGAGGTTGCGGTCAGGTTTCGGTGGAAGGAAGGGTTGCAGCGCGGGCGGCCTCATTTCGAGCCGCGAACGTTAGGCGGATGCGCAACCGATGATCACGCTCTGTTTAGGTCGACATGTGGATCAGATCCAACTGATTCCGGCAGGTTTCGAGCGCGCTCCGCAGTTTCCTCCGTCCAGAGTTGTCCAGCTTCATGGCTTGCAGCCGCTCGAATTCCGCGATGGCGGATTTCATGGCCTTCCCGGCTTTGGCGAAGGCCCGTTCCGCCGGATCGCTTGGGTTCGTTTGGCAAACGCCATCGCGGCGGAGCGCTTCGACGGCCTCGGCGAGTTTCGGCGCGTTTTCCGGTTCCAGGGCGATGACTTCGCCGCCGTAGGCCAGACCTTCTTCGGTTACCGCTCCGGCAATCAGGCGGTATTCCGCGGGTTTGATCCGCGTGAAGCAGGCCAATTTGGAAAAATTGGGACCGAGATCGTTGTATTGCCGGATGACCCGGTCCACGTACCCGCGGGTCATGCCCAGACGTTTGACGCAGAACTCCTCCCAGGTGTGTTCGATCGTCCGAAAGAGTTTCTTCTCCCGGATTTCGAACAGGATTTCGGCATCGGCGGCCGAACAGCGTCCCGCTACCAGGGCGAACGCCTGCCTGCGCCCCACCCACGTTCCCACATCGAAGGCTTCGTCGATCGTCGTGCTTGGTTGTTTCATAGAGTCTCTCCCAAAAGGAAAAACCGGTACTGAGTACCGGTTCTCTTAGCTAGAATCAATGATTTACGAGGCGAAAAGCAGGTACTCCAGTACCCGATTGCGGTCACCATCCAGGCGGACTGCGCCGCGTTCTTCTATCCTCTTATTCCAGTGTAGCGGGCGGCTGCCAAGAAACGGCCCTTCGCGGGAGCTTCGGACCGGCCTTAAGTCCGGCAAGATCAGTGTATTGGAGAAAATTCTCAGAACTTGTGACTGAGATCGAGTGCGCCCAGGTGTTGGAGAGCGGCGTCTGGAGTCCATGCGCCAGGCGATGGCGGAACTGAGCTTGCAGAGCCCGGTAGCTCGAATTCGCGTCCCAGTGTAGAATTGAACAGAATATTGGGTTTTTTTGCTAGCGTTTGCGCTGGCCATAAGTTGCTGGTATGGAGGTCCAGGACTTGCGGTGTTAGCGGCCGTCTCTTCAATCGGCGTCCACCAGTACTTCCTGCTGCCGACCCGCCCAACTGGCACACGAGCAGAAATGGCGCAGCATCCACGGCAGCATCGGATCGCAATTGCTCTTGCCGCAGGTCTGCTTGCCAGTCTCTTAAGCGCTCCCGCGCCCGCACAATCACAACCCCCGCAGTACGTCACCACGGTTTGGCAAACGGAGCAAGGTCTGCCGCAAAACTCGGTGAGTGCGATCTTGCAGGATCGTCGCGGCTATCTCTGGATAGGCACATTCGGGGGGCTCGCGCGCTTTGATGGCGAACGCTTCAGGGTTTTCGACTCGGCGGGTACTCCGGGTTTCGGCAGCAATCGCATCCTCTCTCTGTACGAAAGTCGTTCCGGAGTATTGTGGATCGGTACGGAAGGCGGTCTCATCCGGCTGGAAAACGGCGTTGCCACCACATACACCGACCGCGACGGCTTGCCGAGCAGTTTCATCACATCCATCCGTGGAGATCACGAAGGGAACGTGTGGATCAAAAGCTCGCGCGGCGTAGCAAAGTTTGCCGGCGCCAAGCTGGAGGCTTATCCCGCTCACCGCGGGAAGGCGGTCAGGGAGTTTTACCTGCAGGCGCAGGACGGAAGCATGTGGTTTCGCTGTGGAGCAGACCTTGTGCGTTTCGGCGCCGACGGTTCCATCGCAACCTTGAATGTCCGCAAGCCGAGTGTTTTTCTCGTTCAAGAAGCTCGCGACGGAAGTGTTTGGGTCGCTGTCCGCGACGAGTATCGGCTGGTGCGCTATTACCAGGGGGTATTCTCCGACGTACCGCTGCCGCCTGTTGGGCGGCGCGCATTGGCGGGGAATCCCGAGTATGCCGTCAACATAGCGGAGGGCGCCGATGGGGAATTGCTGCTATTCACCCCGGCCGGACTCATTCGGATTGTGGACGGGAGGCTCACTCCTCCCAAACCATTATCGTTGCCTGCGAATGGCGGCGAATTGCCCAAGGTACGCAGCCTCCTGGTGGATCGGGAAGGCAACCTGTGGATTGGAATGATTGGGAAGGGGCTGCTTCGTCTCCGGCCAGCCCCGCTGACGGCGTATGCAAAGGACGAAGGCCTCTCCGATTCAAGCTTCAACACTGTGTTTCAGGATCGGGAGGGCCGCATCTGGCTGGGCGGGGATTTGCTGGATTGGTTCGATGGGCATCGGTTTCATCCGTTTCCGGGTGTGACGGACATTCTCGCCATTGCCCAGACGGCCGATGGCGACCTGTGGTTCGGCGGGTACGGCGGGCTGTATCGCTGGCGATTGGGCGCGCTGAGCCATTTCAAGGTGGAAGCGCCGGCCGTGGGATCGATTTATCAGGACCGGGAGGGCACACTTTGGATCGGCGGGGCCATGGAGGAGCGCCCCGGCGGGCTTTACCGGTTTCGCGAGGGGAAATTGGATCAGATCCCCGGCATCTCCGGCGTGCAGAATATTATTGGGGGCCGGGACGGCGGCTTTTGGGTGGCTGCCGTCGAGGGACTCTTTTATGTACGAGGCGGCAGAGCCTTCTTGCACGAGCAGAACCGAAGTCTGCCCGGCCACATATCGGATATTTACCAAGATTCGACCGGGACTCTCTGGCTTGCGACATACGGCGGGGGACTGTTCCGTTTTCGGGACGGCCGCCTGAAAGCGATTACGACGAAAGACGGTCTGCCCAATAACATGTTGCTGCGCATTCTGGAGGACGGAAAGGGCAATCTCTGGTTCAGCTCCAATCAGAATATCTTTCGCCTCAGTCTGCAGGAGCTAAACGATTTTGCCGCTGGGAAAATCTCTTCCATTTTGCCGGTCTTGTACGGGATCGCCGAGGGCATGAGGAGCAGCGAATGCAATCGAGGGAGCCCTGGAGGCTGGAAAACCAGGGACGGGCGGATATGGTTTCCCACCCTGCGCGGCGTCGTGGCCATTGACCCCACCGCGGGCAATCGCCTTCCTCCGCCCGTGGTACTGGAAGAGGCATGGGCAAACAAGTTGACGCTGGCGCGCGACGGCCAGACTTCCGTACCCCCCGGCAACAACACATTCGATTTCCGCTTCACGGCCCTCAGCTTTTCCGCCCCGGAAAAACTGCGCTTCAGGTACCGGCTCGAACCTTTTGATAAGGACTGGGTGGACGCCGGGACGCGCCGCACTGCGCACTACACGAACATGGCTCCCGGAAAATACTCGTTCCAGGTGGCTGCAGCGAACAACTACGGCATCTGGAACGAGCAGGGGGCCGGCGTGCGGTTCGTGCTACAGCCGCACTTTCACCAGACGGATTGGTTTTACGCCCTCTGCGCGATCTTTTTTCTGGCACTGCTCATGGCGCTGTACCGCTACCGCCTCCATCAGATCGCTCAGGAATTCAATATGCGCCTGGAAGAGCGCGTCCATGAGCGCACGCGCATCGCCCGCGAGCTGCACGATACGCTGTTGCAGAGTTTTCAGGGGTTGATGCTGCGCTTTCAGGTGGGAATCGACCTGCTTCCCCCGGGCAAGGCCAGGGAGGCACTGGAAAAAGCTCTGGAGCGGGGGGACCAGGCGATTGCCGAGGGCCGGGACTCCATAAACGATCTGCGCTCCTCTACCGTGATCACCAACGATCTGGCGGAGACGGTGAGATCGCTGGGCGACGAACTGGCCTCCCAGGATTCCGCAACGTTCAGTCTGACGGTGGAAGGCCAGGCCCGGAGCCTGCATCCGATCCTGCGGGACGAAATCTACCGGATTGCCCGCGAGGCGGTGCGCAATGCTTTCCGCCACGCGCAGGCGCGGCGGATCGAAGGGGAAATCACATATGGCGAACGGCTGTTCCGGCTCCGCATACGGGATGATGGAAAGGGTATGGACGGTGGAGTCATGGAGAAAGGGCGCGCAGGACACTACGGTCTGCCGGGAATGCGCGAGCGGGCCGCACAGATCGGCGCGCAGTTGAATATCTGGAGTGGGCCGGGCACCG
>Ga0181530_10001933_pt1 | contig 25378 bp, 15 predicted proteins | sample PEATcosm2014_Bin_42_FD_119769 | JGI IMG/M metagenome (GOLD analysis project Ga0181530, IMG submission 119769) | Peatland microbial communities from MTU Mesocosm Facility, Houghton, MI, USA - PEATcosm2014_Bin10_60_metaG | ecosystem: Environmental > Terrestrial > Soil > Wetlands > Peat | place... | reverse complement strand
TCCTGTCGGACACCCGTTTATAAGTGACAAAGAGCGTCGCTTCGCTCCGACAACTGTCCGACAGGATTACATTGGTGTCCGGCAGGATTTAGAATGGGTGTCCGACGGCGTTAGACTACGCACGTGAAGGAGTCAACCCCGAAAAGCTGTATGAGATTTGATGAAAACAGAGAAAGAGACGGCAGGTCATAAAACTGCCGCGCCATGATTATGAATAGAGTTCCGAATTCCGGGCTTGATGCCGTGACAATAAAACGTCTCACTTTTCTGTTATTATCGTGGCTGCTTTTGGGGTTCGCCAAAGCGGCCTTCGCTGACAAGGTTGAGGACCAACTCGCCCAGTTGCAGGATCAGGATTCAGGCTGGCGGGCCGATGCTGCCTCGCAACTGGGTCATTTGGGCGACGCGCGGGCGGTGGAACCGCTGATCGCCAGCTTGAAGGATCAGGATTCGAGGGTGCGGGAATCCGCCACCGCCTCCCTGGGCTTTTTGGGCGACAAACGGGCTGTCGAGCCTTTGATCGCCTGTTTGAAGGACCAGGATTGGCAACTCGTCAACAATGCCACAGAAGCGCTGGGGAAATTGGGCGACAGCCGGGCTGTCGAGCCTTTGATCGCCTGCTTGAAGAATCAGGATTCGAGGGTTCGTTGCGAGGCTGCCGGAGGGCTGGCTAAATTGCGGGACGCGCGGGCTGTCGAGCCGTTGATCGCCTGCCTGACGAATGAGGATTGTAACACGCGAGACGACGCTGCCGATGCCCTGGGTAGTTTGGGCGGCACGCGGGCTGTCGAGCCGTTGATCGCGTGCTTGAAGGATCATGATTCGTGGGTGCGAGAATCCGCTGCCGGGGCGCTATGCACTTTGGGCGACAAGCGGGCTTTTGAGCCGTTGATCGCCTGCTTGAGGGATGAGGATGAATTTGTGCGATACAAAACTGCCACCGGCTTGGGCAGATTTGGCGATGCGCGGGCCGTGGAACCGTTAATCGCCTGCTTGAAGGATCAGGAGTGGAAAATGCGAGAATCCGCCGCCGAGGCGCTCGGTCAGTTGGGCGACAAGCGGGCCGTCGAGCCTTTGATCGCCACCTTGAAAGATCAGGAACGGAAAGAATTCATAGGATGGAACGTGCGGAAGGCGGCTGCCGAGGCGCTTGGCAAATTGGGCGACCATCGGGCTTTCGAGCCGTTGATCGCCGGCTTGAAAGATGAGGATGAGGAGGTGCCGTTTGCGTGTGCCGAGGCGATTGGAAAACTGGGCGGCCAGCGCGCCTTCGACGCTTTGATCGCCGGCTTGAAGGACCCGGATTCGCCGACGCTGCGCGGCAGCGCTGCCAGGGTGCTGGGTGGTTTTGGCGACGCGCGGGCTGTCGAACCGCTGATCGCCTGTTTGAAGGATGAGGATCAGGAGGTGCGGCAGTGGGCTGCCGAGGCGCTGGGTAAATTGGGGGACAAGCGGGCTGTGGAACCGTTGACCCCGCTTTTGAAGGATCAGGATGAAAACGTGCGCAAAGTCGCAGCGTGGGCGCTGGCGAAGATCAACTCGGAGCAGCCTGGCATTCAGGGCAGCAATTCCCTGCCGGCGCCGGTAAGCCGGCGGTACCCGGTGACTTATTGAGCTGCATGAATAATTGAAAAAGAAGATAGAGACGGCAGAGCATAAAACTGCCGCGTGATGATTATGAATAAAATTCCGAATTCCGGGCTTGACGCCGCGAAAATGAAACGTCTCACTTTTCTATTATTATGGTGGCTGCTTTTGGGGTTCGCCAATGCAGCCTTCGCTGACAAGGTTGAGGACCAACTGGCCCGGTTGAAGGATCGGGATTCAGGCTGGCGGGCCGGGGCTGCCTCGACTCTGGGTGACTTGGGCGACGAGCGGGCGGTCGAACCGCTGATCGCCTGCTTGGGGGATCAGGATTCGAGGGTTCGAGAATACGCTGCCGCTTCGCTGGGCAGTTTGGGCGATAAGCGGGCGGTCGAGCCGTTGATCGCCTGCCTAACAAATGCGGATTGGAAGACGCGAGACGAAGCTGCCTTTGCGCTCGGTCTTTTGGGCGACAGCCGGCCTGTCGAGCCTTTGATCGCCCGCTTGAAGGATGAGGATTCGAGGGTTCGTTGCTCGGCGGCCAATGCGCTGGGCAGATTGCGCGACGCGCGGGCTGTCGAGCCGTTGATCGCCTGCCTGACGAATGAGGATTGGAACACGCGAGATTACGCTGCCGATGCCCTGGGTAGTTTGGGCGGCACGCGGGCTGTCGAGCCGTTGATCGCGTGCTTGAAGGATCATGATTGGGCGGTGGGAGAATCCGCAGCGGAGGCGCTCTTCACATTGGGCGACAAGCGGGCTTTCGAGCCGTTGGTCGCCCGCTTGAAGGATCCGTTTGTGCTGGTGCGATGGGACACTGCCGGCGGGTTGGGCGAATTTGGCGATGCGCGGGCTGTCGAGCCGTTAATCGCGTGTTTGAAGGATGAGGATGGGACCGTGCGAAAAAACAGTGCCGAGGCGCTGGGCAAATTGGGGGACAAGCGGGCTGTGGAACCGTTGACCACGCTTTTGAAGGATCAGGATGAAGACGTGCGCAAAGCGGCCGTCAGGGCGCTGGAAAAGATCAACGCGGAGCAGCCTGGCATTCCGGGCGCCAATTCCCTGCCGCCGCCCTTATGAAACATGAGGAGCTGCTTCAAGGCAAGGTGGCCAGAAGGATCCAGATGGAGCGATGGAAGAAGCCATGAAATTCACCGGCGCGAAAACCAAACGGGAAGCCGTGGTGACGGCGCTGGAACGGTTTAACCGGCTCAAACGTCTGGAGAAGCTCAATGGCCGCGTGCGGGGCCAATTCCGTGATTTCATGACGCAGGCCGAACTGAAGGCCATGCGCGCAGCGGATATGCCCAAGGTTGGCATTTCATGAGGCGGACCCGCCCCGGGGAATCCAAAAAACGCGAAAAAGTACTTGCGCTCACCGGGCTTATCGCTTTTATTTGTCATGGAAATGGAATGTTGCAGCAGTCATAACTAAAATTTCAATTTTATGGCACGCATCTTTAACAACATCGTTGAAACCGTCGGCCACACCCCGTTGGTCCGCTTGAACAAAGTCACCGCCGGCCTGAAGGCCACCGTCCTCCTCAAGTGCGAGTTTTTTAATCCGCTGGGCAGCGTGAAGGACCGCATCGGCATGGCCATGATAGAAGACGCTGAAAAGCGGGGCGTATTGAAGAAGAACACGGTGATAATCGAGCCGACGAGCGGCAACACCGGCATCGCGCTGGCGTTCGTCGCCGCCGCGCGGGGCTACAAGTTGATTTTGACGATGCCGGACACCATGTCGGTGGAACGCCGCACGCTGCTGGCCATGCTCGGCGCCAAACTCATCCTGACTCCCGGCGCGGAGGGGATGAAAGGGGCCATCGCCCGCGCCGAGCAGGTGGCGCGCGATACCCCCAATTCCTGGATTCCGCAGCAATTCGACAACCCCGCCAATCCCGAAATCCACAAGAAAACCACCGGCGAGGAAATCTGGGCCGACACGGACGGCAAGGTGGACATCCTGGTTTCAGCGGTGGGGACGGGCGGCACGATCACCGGATGCCTGGAGAGCATCAAGCCCCGCAAGCCCTCCTTTACGGCCATTGCCGTGGAGCCAAAGGAGTCGCCGGTGATCTCCCAAACTCTGGCCGGACAGCCTCTCAAGCCCGGCCCGCACAAGATTCAAGGAACCGGCGCGGGTTTTATCCCCAAGAACCTCCATCTCAAAGACAGCAAGGGGAATCCGCAGATTTGCGAGTGCATTCAGGTGAGCAATGACGACTCCTTCGCCATGGCGCGGCGTCTGGCCAAGGAGGAAGGATTGCTGGTCGGCATATCCACCGGCGCCAACGTCGTGGCCGCCATCGAGGTCGCCCGGCGCCCGGAGAACCAGGGCAAGCTGATCGTCACCTTTGCCTGTTCCACCGGCGAACGCTATTTGAGCACCGCCCTGGCCGCGGAAGCCAGGGCCGAGGTGGGCGGATGAGGCGGAATTGCGGATTGCGGATTGCGGATTGCAGATTGGGGAATGCAAAACCGGCTGTAGCGGCGGTCTGTGACGGCCGCAAATGAGGCAAAAGCGCGGCGCGGGGGGAGCGGGAAACCGGCCGCGGAGAGGGGAGTTGCGGGGGGCGCCGGAGCGCCCAACCGGCCTTTGCCGGCCGGCCAAAAACCGATAGTGAAAAAAAAGGTTGCATTATTCGGGGTTTGGGCTGATTTTTTAGGCGGTTGAAGGTCTGACCGTTGGCGCGAGGGGATTTAAAGCGGCAAGGCGCAACGGTCCTCCAAAAATTCTGAATTCAAAGCGAACTTGATTTTTAGGGGCAGTTCATTGACGGCCTTCATCCTATTGCAAGAGAAATCCTATGAGCAACGCGCCCAGCGCCACCACAGCCGACCTTGGAGCCGGATTCCTGGAAATTTCCGAAAAGGGTTTCGGATTCCTCCGCACCAAGGAAAACAACTACCACCCCAAGCCCAGCGACATCTTCGTGACGCCGGACACGATCAAACGCAACTTCCTGCGCGAAGGCTGCCTTGTGGCGGGGGAAACCCAGCCGCCCCACCGGGGCAACAGCCCCCAGCTCAAGACGGTGGCCTCGGTCAACAACCTGCCCTTCGACGCCTACACCAAGGCCGTCCGCTTCGAGAACCTCACCACTATTGATCCCATCGAAAAGATCAACCTGGAAACCACCCCCGACCAGTTGGAAACCCGGATCATTGATCTGGTCACCCCCATCGGCAAGGGCACCCGCGGCTTGATCGTCTCCCCGCCCCGCACGGGCAAGACCACCATCCTCAAGCAGATCGCCAACGCCGTCACCGCCAATCATCCGGAAATCTATGTCATGGTGCTTTTGATTGACGAACGGCCCGAGGAAGTCACCGATTTCCAGCGCTCCGTCAAGGCCGAGGTCGTCGCCTCCTCCAACGATCAGGACCTGGAAACCCACGTCCGCCTCTCCCGCTTCTCCATCGAGCGCTGCCGCCGGATGGTCGAATGCGGCCGGGATGTGTTTGTCCTTCTGGATTCCATCACCCGCGTGGCCCGAGCCTACAACAGTGTTCATGGCGGCAGCGGGCGGACGATGACGGGCGGCGTGGACGCGCGCGCGCTGGAGATTCCCCGCAAGATGTTCGCCTCGGCGCGGAAGATCGAGGAAGGCGGCTCGCTGACGATCATCGCCACCGCGCTGGTGGACACCGGGTCGCGGATGGATGAGTTGATCTTCCAGGAATTCAAGGGGACCGGGAACATGGAGTTGATTCTGGAGCGCAAACTGGCCGAGCGCCGGCTGTTCCCCGCCCTGGACATCCCGAAGAGCGGCACGCGCAAGGAGGAGAAACTGTTCTCGCCGAAGAACATCGAGTCCATCCGCAAATTGCGGCGGATGATGGTGGACCTCAATCCCATCGAGGCGATGGAAACGCTGACCGCGGCGCTGAAGAAGCACAAGACCAACGACGAATTGCTGTCCAAAATCATTTGAATTGACAACGAACCTGCCCGGCTTGACACCTTCCCCGAAAAAGACCCTTTTCTCGCGCCCGCCGATGGAGCGGATGCTGCGGATTCACCAGGCCATCCAATCGGGCAAACATCCCAATGCCGTCTCGCTGGCCCTGGAACTGGAGGTCAGCTCCAAATCCATTCATCGCGATTTGGAATTCATGCGCGACCGGCTGGAGTTGCCGCTGGAGTACAGCGAGGCCCGCAAGGGATATTACTACACCGAGGAGGTCGGCGCCTTTCCGACCCTGCAGATTACCGAGGGGGAGCTGTTCGCGCTGCTGGTTGCGGAAAAGGCGCTGCAACAGTACCGCGGCACCACCTTCGAGCGCCCGCTCCGGAGCGCCTTCAAAAAAATGGCCGCGTCCCTGCCGGACACCATCTCGCTCAACCTGGCCGAGTGGGAGCAGACCATCTCCTTCCGCACGAGCGCCGAGCCGGTCCTTAACCTGGAGAACTTTGACACGCTGGCCAAGGCCACCGCCCAGCGCCGCCAATTGGAATTGACCTATCGCAAGCCCGGCCGCCGCGAGACGGAGCTGCGCGTGGTGGACCCCTATCGCCTGGCCAACATCAACGGCGAGTGGTTTCTTTTCGCCTGGTGCCATTTGCGCCGCGACATCCGCACCTTTGTTCCCGCCCGCATCCAATCTGTCAAATATACCGGAAAAACCTTCGTCCGCCCCCTCCAGTTTTCCCTCAAGAAACGACTGCGCGACAGCTTTGGCGTGCAATCCGGCCGGGGCCGGTTCGACGTGGTGATCCGGTTCCGGGAAATGGTGGCCGACTACATTCGCGAGAAGAAATGGCATGAATCCCAGCAACTGCGCGAGCTGCCCGACGGCGGCGTGGAACTGCGCATGAGGCTTTCCAGCCTGGCCGAAGTGGAGCGCTGGATTCTCGGCTGGGCCGGCAACGCCCGCGTCCTCCAGCCGCCCGAACTGGCCGAAAGCGTAAAGCGGTCCGCCGAAAACATATTGCGCAATTTCGCGGATTGATCGCTGTAGCGGCGGTCTATGACCGCCGCTAATTCGATTGTGGCGAGGATGATCGCTTCCAGTTCCGGGTTCATTCCGGGAAGACCTGCTTCAATACCTCGTCCGCCTGCGCGTCTGAGAGAGTGGGGTCATGGAAGGTGTCGTAAGCGTCCTGCAATTGCCGGACCCGCACCTGCAGGCGGGATACCAAATCCGGTTCATTGAAATCCGGATCGGCGATCAGGGTGTTGATAAAAAGGCAATAGCGGATGGCCAGCTTCAGGCCGCTCTTGTGTTCTCTGAGTTGCGCCGGCGTCGGCTCGCGGAACACGAACATCCGCCGGTGAACCTCGAGCATGCCGTCCATCCAGTCAAACCACTGTTCCATTTGCCGCAAGGTCAACTCGCGGGCCTGGGCTTGAATGCCAGAAACCGTGCTGTCGGAAAGTACCGAGTTCATGCCATAAGGAAACCCCGCCGGAAGCCTTTGGCAAGGCTGAAATTTGCCGAAAACATATTGCGCAACTTCGCGGGTTGATCCCGCATGGCGCGCGCGAACCGCCGCGCGCCTATTGATTCGTTGTCATGCTGAACGAGCCGCTGATATTGGTAAAGAACCCTCCGCCCATGTTTGAATTTTGCAGGACGGCGCCGACTCCTTTCGCGCCAATGCCATTGCTGTTAATATAGGTGATGCTCAATAGCCCGGTCTTGTATGCAATGGAACCATAGAATGAATTGGTCGCCGTGTTGGTCGTGAACGTGTTGGTTGTGGTCAACATTACGTCGAAGTCGAGATTCGACCCCACGACCGGTCCGGAAAGCAAAAACAGATGATTGGTAAGCGGAAGCGCATTGCTCTTTGGCCCCGGACTGTTCCAGGGCGAACTTTGCACGGAAAGCGTGTTGGTGAACCCGCCGGTATCACTAAGCCAAGTGAGGCCATTGCTGGCCCTCAGTAAATCCACGTTGGTTAAGTTGACCCAACCCAGGAGCAGGCCGGTATTTCCATAGAGGCTGTCATAAATGGGAAGGTCGCCGGATTGCGAGAGGGGAACGGTTTGGTGGAAAGAGGTTCCGTCCGCCAGCGCGCCGCTGAAGGTGAACATGCCGTTGTAATTGGTAACCAGGGCGTAACCATCGCCGGGCGGCGTGTTGGTGTTGGTATTGGACAACAGCATGGTGTACTCATTGGAATTCGTGGTGTACTCATTGGGAGGGAGGCTGGTGGCGGCCAACTCGGCTGTCAGATTGGCGCTCCACAAATTGTTGGAAACGGTCCCCCCGATTTGATTTGTCGCCAATGTCATTTCAACCACCAGCGGACCGCTGTTTGTGTTTGTGCCGAAGCTGTTGGATGCCTGCCCGGATAGATCGAAGCTGCCCGTGAGGGGATAATTGGTTCCCGCAATGAACAGCTTGCCGCTGTAAGCGCCGTTTGTTTTCACGCTCAAGTTATAGAGCATCCCGGCGGTATCCCAGGTAACGCTATTGGCGTTGGTGTAGAAAAGGCCGTTGTAAATTCCGGCGTTGGGGATGAAGAAATTACTGGTGAAGTTGGCCGTCAACGTCATGTTGGACTGCATGTTAAACGTCAGAGGATTGCTCGTCGCCGTGCTGGTCACGGTGGCGGAGTTCGTGGTCCACGTTTCGATCCAGTTGGTGAACAAAGTGTTGGAGCCGGGCGAAGCGGTGACGGTGTAGTTCTTGCCCACCACCAGGTTGGAGTAAATCACGCCGTTGGGCGGATAAGTGGCGTGCTTGTTGGAGAAATCGGGCTTGATTGTGCCGGAGCCGTTGGTCAGCAAGGCCAGTGTGCCATAAGTCACATAAAAAGTCGTCACCGTGTTGGTCAGGGAATGATTGCCAATGTGGTCCACGCTGTAGGCATGGAAGAAGTTTGTCCCCGGCTGCAACGCCCACTGGTCGGTCCAATTTATCAACTTGTTCGTCCACTCGTTCGTCGGCGTCGTGTCCCAACCGTTGGAGAGGATCTGCGCGTTGACGCCGTATTGCCATTGCACGGCGCTCAACCCATACTCATCCGAGGCGGTCCCCTTTACTGTCAGCGCCGGGGTCGTCGTGCTCGAAACGGGCGCCGTGATTGTCAGCGTTGGCGCCGGAACCGTCAACGTCGCCACCGCGCTGGTGGCCGAGCCGTATGCGTTGGAAACGATAACGAAGTAACTCCCGGCATCCAGGATTCCTTCATTGACGATCGTCAAGTTGCTCGTCCCCAATCCTGTGAACGTACCATCACTGGTCCCGTTGGTTCCTCCAGTAAACATATTGGTCCCGTAAATCCCGACAAATATCCATTGATAGCTCAACGTCGGCGCGCCGATGGCCCCCACAATAAAGTGATTGGTCCCCTGCGGCTCGTATTTCTGGCTGGCGGGATTCTCGTAGATCATCGGGCCATTGGTGGAGAGATTTGTATTCAGCGTGAGTAATCCGGCGCCGGAGGCATTGGTAAAGAACCCCAGGGCGCTGTTGGAACCTTGCGCGACTATCCCATAGCCGGCGCCGGCCGCCTCGCCGCTGCCCTTGCCGAAGGTGACGGTGAGAAGGCCGGTCTTGGGATTGATGGAACCGGACAACGAATTGGATGGCTGGCTGCCCAGCTTGGCCAGGACATTGTTGTTGCTGACTGCCACGTAAAAGACGAGGTTTGTGCCGCTAGTGGAGAGGTTCAACTGTCCGGCGGGGTATTGCAGGGCCGCGTTCGGCGTGAGCGGATTTGTCCAAAGTTCGCTTTGCACGACAACGAAGTTGGTGAAGCTGTGGGGGATCAAGTCGTGCTGCCCCTTCAGCCTGATCCAGGTCAGATCGCCCCCCGGCACTTGGTTGGTGATGCCCAACCGGCCCCACAACAGCCCGCCATTGGGCAGCGCCGCAAAAATCGGCAAGCCGCCGTCTTGCGAAATCGGGACGGTTTCGTTGAAGGCGCTGCCATCGGCCAGCCTCCCCGTCACGGTGGCGGTCCCATGATGGTTGGTAACGAGCGCGTAGCCATAACCGGGGACATTGGTGGATCCGGGGGCATTGGTGGGGGGCTGGATCAGTATCGTGGATTGGTTCGAGCCAGTGTATTGGGCCGCATTGGTGTATAGGGCCGTATTCGTATATTGTGGCGAAACCACATTGGTGGCAGCCAGTTCCGCAGTCAGGTTGGTGGCAAGAAACGAGCTGTTGCTAACCCAGCCGGTCACTTGCGGCGGAATGTTGGTGTTGGTGCTGGTAATCAGATTCATTCCCAGCGTCAGCGATGTGTTCGTGATTTGATTGGTGGCGGCGCCGTAAGCGTTGAAAGTGCCGGAGACGGCGTAGTTCGTCGCGTTGACATAGAGTCTGCCGCTGTAGGCGCCTTTGGCCCCGACGGCCAGGTTCAGGAGCAGGCCGGCGAAGACTCCGTTCGTGTTCGTGGTGGAAAACAAACCGCTGTAGTCTCCCTTCGCGGCGAGGAATGGATTGGGCACAAAGTTGGCCGTCAATGTCATGTTGGACTGCATGTTAAACGTCAGCGGATTGCCCGTCGCCGTGTTGCTCACGGTGGCGGAGTTCGTGCCGGAGTTCGTTGTCCACATTTCGATCCAGTCGGCGAACAAAGCGTTGGAGCCGGGCGAAGCGGCGACGGTATAGTTTGAGCCTACCACCAGGTTGGAGTAGATCACGCCGTTGGGCGGATAAGCGGCCTGCTTGTTGGCGAAACCGGGCTTGTTGGTGCCGAAGCCGTTGGTCAGCAAGGCCAGTGTGCTGTCGGTCACGTAAAAAACAGTCGCGCTGTTGGTTTGGGAGTGATTTCCAAGAGGATCCATGCTGTAAGCCTTGATGATGTTCGATCCGGCCGTCAGTGTCACCGGGGCGCTCCAGGTCAGCCAATCATTGAAAATCGTCGGGTTTGCGTTCGTCCAGGTTCCACCGTTGATCTCGTAAAGAACCTCCGTCACCTGGTCGCCCGCCACCCCGCCGGGCACGTTCGCCGTCCCCGTCACCTTCAACGCGGCGTTGGTCGTGTTCGGGCTGGGCTTGGGTGTGATGGCGATGGTGGGCGCCGGGATTGTCAAGGTGACAACGGAACTGATTTGGAACCCGGCCGCGTTGGAAACCACCACCTGGTAACTGCCCGCGTCCAGGAGCGCTTCATTGCTGATCGTCAAAGTCCGGTTGGTCGCGCCTGAGAACGTCTGGTTATTGGGGACATTGGTGTAATCCGAGTTGTTGGTGGCGGCCCGTTGCCATTGGTAGCTCAAACCGCCGGACCCGCCCGCCGAAGCTGAGGCTTGAACCGTGAATTGGGCAGTGCTGCCGAGGCTCAAGTTCACGTTGGTCGGTTCCTTCGTGATGCCCGGGGGAAAGGTCAGCGCAAAGACATTTCCATCGTCTTTCGAGGCGCCGGCGGTGGTCGTCCCATAGACCTTGAAGTCCGTTCCCTGTATCAGCCCCGCCATTGGAAAGGCGCCGGGATAGGCGCCGCCGCTGCCATCGAATGAAAACACGTCGGTCAGCGTGCTGGGGGGGTTGGTGAACAGCCCTCCCGAAGCGCCGTAGGTGGTCCCGTTGGTCCAGACGACCCCGTTGGTCCCCCCGGTGCCGTTGGTGGTCATCTGGAAGACCACGCCCAATCCGTTTGCCCCCCCTTGCAGGGTTGTGCCGTAGAGGAGTCCGTCGGCGGCCAGCAGCAGCGGGCTATTCGGAGTGGAGCCGTTGGCGAGGTCGAAGGAGGCCACCAAACTGATAATCCCCGACAGGGTGACGCTAAAAACCGCACCCAGATTATAGTTGCCGCCATCTGAGGTTGTGCCCACCAAATTGTTGTTGATGGGCAGCAGCGCCCCGGGATACGCGCCGTTGTAGTTCGAGAAGGAAGCCAGCATATTGACCGCGCCCGATGATGGAATGAGTTGAAACACCGTGCCCACCCCATTGGAGCCTCCTTGGGATGTCGTGCCATAGAGATTGCCGTCCCAGTTGGACACCAATCCGGCCTGCGGGTAGGCGCCGTTGGTGTAGGTGAACGAACCCAGGGACACCAACCCGCCCGCCGGGGACCACTCAAAGACGGTTCCATACCCATAGCTGCCCCCGGACGAAGTCACGCCGTAATAATTGCCATTCGGCCCAGCCGTCAGTCCGCCGACGGGATTCCAACCGCTTGCCGCGCTGCCAAATGTGGCCAGATTTGTGACAAGGCCGCCGGTTGTCACGCTGAAAATAGTGCCATAATTGTTGGTGCCGTAATTGTTGGTCAATCCGTTGGTCACGCTCGCGGACGCGGTGCCGTAGAAAAAGCCGCCGGGTGCCAAAACCAGGGGGCCGGAGGGCGCCCCATTAGTGGAACCAATATTCCCGGTATTCGGGCCAAGATTGGTGCCGTTAAACAGGACCAGGTTGGTAAATTTGCCCTGTGGCGTGATCTGGAACACGCTGCCATAGACTCCGGTCCCAGACCCCGTCGTTGTCCCATAGAGGTTGCCATCCGGCCCTTGCACCAGGGCGGCCGCCGGGATTGCGGCGCTGGTAAAGGAATAGAGGTTCGTCAACGCGATGGTCTTCGGCTTGGTGGTCGTGGTGTTCGTTGAAGTGCTGTTCGTTGAAGTGCTGTTTGTCGAGCTGCTGCCCGGGGGCCCGCCTGAGCCCCGCGCCTCCGGCGCGGCTGGGCCGGCCAGGATGATGGCGGCGATAGCGGCTGCGGCAAGGGCGGAGACCGGGCGGAGATATATGGATAAATTCATGTTTATTATGCCCTTCGTATCATCGGGAGAATAGAGCGCGCGGTCAAGCTCGGATTCGACTCCTTTTAGACGGTCAGACGGCACGGTTGCGCCAAAGGTTTCATTGGAAAGACAACCCCGTTCAATCGCGCCCCACCCGCCCCTGTAGCGGCGGTCTGCGACCGCCGCCAGATTCCCCCCAGCCCACCGCCGCTCGACCGCGCCCCGCCTGGTCCGGCAACACGTCCTTCCCAAAGGTTGACGACCGCGCGGCCGGGGGGCAAACTGTCCGCGCAAATGACAACCGCCAATTCAGGAGTTTTGTAACATGGGCGCGCAATGGAAACAGGCCGGCCGCGAAGCCAATGCCCAGAAAAAAGGGCAGATGGTCATCAAGCTCGTCCGCGAAATCATGGTCGCCGCCAAGCTCGGCGGCCCCGACCCGGATTTGAATCCGCGCCTTCTGGCGGCGGTCGAGAAGGCGCGCAAAAGTTCAGTCTATCGCGACACCATCGAGCGGGCCATCAAGAAGGGAGCGGGATTGACCGAGGAAAAGGTCGCCTTCGAGTTGGTCACCTACGAAGGCTTCGCCCCGCACAAAGTCCCCATCGTCGTCGAGTGCCTGACGGACAACCGCAACCGCACCGCGCCGGAGATTCGGATGCTCTTCAAAGCAGGCTCAATGGGGCAGCCGGGCAGCGTCGCCTTTTTCTTCAATCGCCTCGGCGTGGTCGAAGCCACCCATGCCGATCCCAACCGCGACGCCGAATCCGACGCCATTGAAACCGGCGCGCAGGAGGTGGAGGCGCTCGAAGCGGAGGAAGTGCCGGCGGGCCAAAAGGGGGCGCGTTTCCTGACGGAAATCAAAGACCTGGACGCCGTGTCCAAGGCGTTGAAGGCGGCCGGCTGGAACATCCTCGCCGCCGAAATCCGCTATCTGGCCAAGAACTTCGCCACGCTGGACGAGCCGGCCCGCAAACAAGTCACCGATTTCCTCACCGCCCTGGACGACCACGAGGACGTCCACCGCGTCTACGCCGCGTTCAAGTGAGGGGGTTGGTGTCCAAGTTCCTGGCGCTTACCCGCATGGAAGCAACCCCAAGAATCTCAAATCGTCTCAGGAACCCTGTGGAGAAGAAGCCCGGGTTCGCGGCGTCTGACTGGCTTTTGGCGCTGGGGTTGTTTGCGGCGGTTCTGCTGGCGTATCAGCCCGCCTGGAACGGAAAGCCGATTTGGGACGATGACTTCCATCTCCTCGGGCCGGCCTTGCAGTCCTGGAACGGTTTGGAAAGAATCTGGTTCCAACCCGGCGCCACGCCACAGTATTACCCGCTGGTTTTCAGCCTGTTTTGGCTGGGGCAAAAGCTCTGGGCCGGCGCCCCGCTGGGATTTCATTTGCTCAACATCCTTCTGCACACCGCCTCTGCCTTGCTGATGGTGAAGGTGTTGCGGCGGTTGGAGGTGCCGGGGGCGTGGATCGGGGCGGCCCTGTGGGCGCTGCATCCGGTGCAGGTGGAGTCGGTGGCGTGGATGTCGGAATTGAAAAACTGCCTGTCGGGCCTGTGCTACGTTGGGAGCGGGCTGGCATATCTGCGGTATGACCGCGAGAAGAAGGGGGTGTTTTATTTGGTTTCGCTGGGATTGTTTGGGGCCGGACTGCTGGCCAAGTCGGTGACAGCCACGTTGCCGGCGGCATTGCTGCTGGTGTTTTGGTGGAAACGCAAACAGTTGCGGTGGAAGGAGGATATTGCGCCGCTCGGTCCCTTTTTCCTGGCGGGGCTGGGGATGGGAATGTTCACAGCGTGGATCGAGCGAACGATGATCATAGGAATTGACCGGGAATCACACCTTACCATCATGGAGCGATGTCTGATCCCCGGTCGTGCGCTCTGGTTTTACTTGGGGAAACTGGCCTGGCCGCATCCGCTGGTGTTCATATATCCGCGATGGGAGTTGAACGGGGCGGCGGGGTGGCAATGTCTCTTTGCGGTGGCGGCGCTCCTGTTGGCGGCCGGTTTGTGGCATTGGCGGCGGAGACTGGGTTTTGGGCCGCTGGTGGGGCTGCTTTATTTTGCGGGGACATTGTTTCCAGCGCTGGGGTTTTTTGATGTCTATCCGTTTCGCTATTCGTTTGTGGCCGACCATTTTCAATACTTGGCGTGCCTGGGTCCGCTGGCGCTGGCGGGAGCGGGAACGGAGTTGGGATGGAACTGGCCGGCCAGGCGAACGCCCCTTTTGAAACCCGCCTGTAGCGGGGTGTTGCTGATGGTTCTTGGCGCGTTGACGTGGGTGCAATGCCGGCAATATGCCGACGTTGAAACGCTCTGGCGGGCGACTCTGGCAGGAAATCCAGGCTGCTGGATGGCACATGATAACTATGGAACGATTCTGCTCCGCCAAGGAAAGCTGGACCAAGCCGCCGGCCATTTCAAGACGGCCCTTCAACTCCATCCCGATGATGCAAACGCACACAAGAATCTCGGCATTGTGTTGAGCCTGACTGGGGATGTGGCGGAAGCCATCGCGCAATTCCGAAAAGGCCTGGAAATCCTGCCCAATGATGCGAAAGGGCGCGACCGTCTCGGGAATTTGCTGATCCAGCAGGGAAAAGTCGAGGAGGCCGTCCTGGAATTCCGAAAGGCCCTGGAAATCGAGCCTGGTTTCGCGGACGGCCGCAATGATCTCGGCATTGCGCTCCTGCGCCGGGGAAAGGTTGCGGAAGCCATCGCGCAATTCCAAAAGGCCCTGGAAATCGAGCCTGATTGGGCGGAAGTCCGCAATAATCTCGGCATTGCGCTCATGCGGCAGGGAAAGGTTGCGGAAGCCGTGGCGCAGTACCGGGCGGCGGTGGCCATCCGGCCCGGTCATGCGAAAACCGTTGCCAATCTGGGCCATGCGCTGCTCCAGCAGGGAGAGGTGGTGGAGGCCATCGCTCAATTCCAAAAGGCCCTGGAAATTCAGCCCGATCTTTCACAGGGCCGCGAAGGCCTGGGCCTTGCGCTCCTCCGAAACGGAGATTTTAATGGCGCGATGGCCTGTTTTGAAAAGACCGCCGTCCTGCCTTCCGATCCGGTGGAAAGATGGTATAAACTCGGGAACGACCTGTATGAAGACGGGCATCTGATTGAGGCCATTGTGTGTTACCGGCAGACCTTGGCCATCAGCCCCCGCTTGTTTAATGCGTGGGGCGGTCTTGGGATGGCCTTCCTCCAAAACGGCCAATCCAAAGAAGCCGTTGAATCCTGGCAAAGATCTCTCGATATCAACCCCGCCCAGCCGCTCATCATGAACAACCTCGCCTGGCTCATGGCCACGGCGCCTGATGCTTCCTTGCGGAATGGAACAACAGCAGTGGTGCTGGCCGGGCAGGCCAATCAGTTGACTGGCGGCACAAACCCATTGGTTTTATCCACCCTGGCCGCCGCTTATGCGGAGTCCGGGCGTTATGACGACGCGTCCGCAACCGCCCGCAAGGCCCTGAATTATGCCCATGCGCAAACGAACGAGCCTCTGGCCGCCTCTCTGCAAGAGCAAATCAAACTCTACGATAAGCGCCTCCCTATGCGTGCTATGGAATAGCCGGCTATGCTTCGATCCTGAAGCAACTGGTATCAAATATCCCAGAACGGCTTCGTGCGCGCCTCTATTTTCGCGAACAATTGTGCGACATCGGGCGGGATGGAGTCCATGGCCTCGGCAATCCGCCCGCCCAATTGGCCGTCGTACTCCCCGATCTTGAACTCGGCCAGCAGGTCGCGCAGCGCCTTCTTCTGGTCCAGCAAAACCAGCGCCGGGTCCAGGCGCGTCTCCAGTTCGGCTTCGGAGAGGGTGATGGCGGGAAAGGCCTTGCGAATGGCCTTGGGCTTGAGCAGGCAGCCTTCCACCTCCGGCAAATCCAGCGTCACCACCTGGTCGTCCGGCAATTCCAAATGTTGCGCGATGGCCTTGCGATTCTGCGCGCTCCCGTTGCCAAACACCGCGAAGACCACCGTGCGGACGAACCGGCTCAACGCCACCCGCGCGTTGGCGTGGTATTGCAGCGTGTCGCCCCCGCCGCAGGCCAGAAATTGCACGCCGATGCGGAATCCGTGTTTTTTCGCCCACGCTTCAAAGACGGGAATGGAATCGGCCTGTTCCACAAACACCACGGCGTCGGATTCAAATCCGAAGGAGGCGCCGATGCCCAGTTCATCCGCCACCTGGACCGCGTTGGCCGGCGTGACGGGCAGGGCGACGGTGCAGTTGTCGGCGTCGCGCCGGAGGAGGAACAAGGAGGCGATGGGGCAGGCGGCGGCGACGGCGGGAGAGTGGGTGGCGCCGAAGATGCGCTTGACAGCGGATTCGGCGCGCAGGAATTGCATGAGGCGCGCCTGCGCCCTGGGATGGAGGCAGTATTCCGGCTCCTCCAGGCAGAGCCAGGCCCCGGGCGCGGCGAGCATGACCTTGGCAACCAGGGCCACCATGGCCCGGGTGCCGGCGCTCATCTGGCTCATGGAATAAACCAAATCCTCCTCGCGCGGGTCCATCAGCGCCAGCGTCGTCGTCTTCTGCACCGTCGGGGTGTGAAGCCGGCCCAGACGCGGGATCAGCTTCTGCACCTGGGCTTCGATCCGGCGGAATTGGCTCGGCTTGTTATTGTAAAGCCAGTGCAGCACCTCGGGCAAATTGGCCGCTTCCGCCGCCAGCGCCGGCTGCCGGTTGTCCGCCGACGGGATGCGATCCGGCGGCGACGCCCATTCCAGCGCGCTGAACTGCCGCCGAACGCCGTCGGCCAGTTCGTTGGACACCGGCAGCGCCGCGCCGCATTCGGGCCGGCCCAGGCGCAGCCGAAACGGCTGGCTCGGTTCCGGCGGAAGCGCGGGCGCGGCCGGTTCGGGCGGAGCGCCTTCCGGGACCTTCTTGCACACCGCCTCCAGCGGCCCGCAGGCAACCTCCGTTTTTTTCGGCGCGCCCTGGATGGAAAAAATCCGGCACGGCCGGCCGCCGCTCAAATTGGGAGTGGAAAGCTCCTCGGAAAAGAAATCGCGGCCAATTGTCACCTTGAGCGTGAGCGCCGAAAGAAAATCGCCGGCCAGCGCGCCGGCCAGCGCCTCCGGCGTGTTTTCGGCGAAGAGTTGCCGGATCAAATCGGCCCGTTTGTCCGCCGCCAGGGCGAAGTCAAACACAAATTCCATCCGCGCGTGCGGATTCTTCCGGTGCAGCACCTGGGCCAGGTCGCCGCCGCGCGGGGCCAGGGCGTGCTCGAAGCTGATGGCGGCGTCGGCCAGAAACTGGAAGGCGTCGAGGAGATTGGATTTGCCGGCGTTATTGCGTCCGGCCAGCCAGACCATGTTCTCCAGGTGGTCCAGTTCGATTCGCTTGACGCTCCGGTAATTGGCAACGACAAAACGAGTCAGTTTAAGATGAAACAATTCCATGACTGCCCTCCTTCATAATCCCTTTCCCGCGGCTTGGCAATCCCGCGACTCAAACGAAAGGCCCACGCTGTACGTGGGCATGAAACCAAATGGGAAATTCCAACTGGAGCAAAAAACCTCATTTTCCGTCTAATTAAGCGCCGTCTATTCTGTGGCGTGAACTGTTCGCGCCCGAATGGCAAAGAAACTTTGTGATTGGTTATTGGAAGAGCGCGACGCCGCTGTGTAGCTTCCTAGATAAGTCCGCGCGGGCCAGAGAATAACCGGAACGGTCTGGAAAGAACTTCTTGCAAACCAGTGGAACCGGAAGAGAATCACAAAAAAGGCCCACGCTGGCCGTGGACAGGAAACCATGGGAAATCTGACCTAAGAATTGGAGGAAAATATGTCGCAAGCGCGAAAAGATGAAGCTGAGGCAGTGCGGACCACCATCGTGGGTGGCCGTCCGCCGGGCAGTGGCCGGAACAACGTCCCGGTGCCCCGAGGCATTGAGGTGCTGGTCAAGAAAGCGTCGGTGGATGCCGAGTTCCGCGAATTGCTCCTGAAGCAGCGAGGCAAGGCTGCAGCCACTATTCAACTGGATCTCGATCCGGCGGAAGACGCCATGTTAAGCGCCATTCCACATGAGCAATTGGCCCAGACTGTGGACCAAACCACGGTCCCGATGGAACTGAAGTCCGCGTTTCAGGGCCAAGTCGCCCTGGTGATGCTGGCCGCGCTTGGCGCAAGCTTGACGGCGTGCAGCCCTGCCCAGCCGCTCGGGGCCCAACCCAACCAATCCAACGCGATCCCGCCCCAAGCGCAACCTGCGAACCCGTCCTCATATACGGGTCCGCCCATGGCCGTGGCTGGCGCCTTGCCCCTGACCACGAACGTGCCACCACCCAATGTCGAGAACACCAACCCACCTCCACCGGACCAATTCCTCCCGGTGGCAGGCTTGAGGATGCAAGTGCCGCCAAATCCGCCCACCAACGCGCCAGCCACCAATGCACCAGCCACCAACATGCCACCATCGCAGACTGGTGACACTCAGCCAGACCGTCCCGTATTCGTCTTCGGTTTGATGGTGAGGCCACCCGCCAATCCGCCACCCACCATTCCGCCGCCCACCAATCCGCCAATAACGGAGGCGACGCCCACCAATCCGCCATCTGTTGAGACTTGGAGGGTTGCCATTCATGGCCTCCCATGAAATCCGAGGGTCAAGCCACCAGTCTGTTACCATTCCATGCCCTCTGACCTGACCCTCATCAACCTCAACCTGCTCTTCATACGTTATGGAGAGCAAATCGAGCGCGAACGCCACGTCCCTCTCGGCTGCCTTTATCTGACCCGGGCACTGGAGGGGGCGGGCTTCACCGTTGATTTTCGGGATTACCAATTATGCGAAGCGGAGGACCCGTTCGATCTCGACGCGTTTCTCGACTTTGTGGCCGAGCCCGCGCCAGTCGTCGGCTTGTCCTGCATGGCGAACTTGCTGGCCTTTACGCTCCTGGCGGCCGAGGCCCTCAAAGCCCGCTATCCGGACCGCAAGATCGTCCTCGGCGGGGTCGGCGCCAAAGCCGTGGAAGACAGAATCCTGCGCCGGTTTCCCTGTATTGACGTGATCGCGCGCGGCGAAGGGGAAGAAACCGGGCCGGAACTGCTGCGCGCCCTGGGCGCCGGGAGAGCCGATGCTCTGGCCTCGGTCCAAGGCATCTCGTACCGCCGCAACGGCTCGATAGCGCACAATCCCGACCGGCCCCGGCTGCGCAATCTGGATGCGCTCCCCTTTCCCGCCTTCGAGAAGATCCCCCTCGACCGTTACCGTGGTTACGGGATGATGACCAGCCGCGGCTGTCCGTATCCCTGCACCTTTTGCTCGGTGGCGCCGGTCTGGAATTATCAGAGCTTCTCGCGCAGCCCGCGGAACATCGTCGAGGAAATGGCGCTGCTCCATCGCCAGGCCGGCGCGGACTTGTTCCTGTTTCAGGACGAGTTCTTTGTGTCGGGCAAAAAGCATGTGATGGCCTTCTGTGAGGCCCTGGAACGCGCCGGCCTGGCCGTCAAATGGAAAGCCTTTGGCCGCGTCAACCTGATTGACGAAGAGATGATGCGCGCGATGGCAGAATCCGGTTGTGTCGAACTGCGCTTTGGCATCGAATCCGGCTCGGACCGGGTGCTCAAGCTTATCAAGAAAGGCTTCACTGCGGCCGAATCGCTCGCGCTGATTCCCAAGGCGGTCCAACTCTTTCCGAGCGTGGATGCGTTCTACGTTTGGGGATTTCCCTTCGAGACCATGGAGGACTTCAACCAAACGCTTTTCCAGATGGTCACGTTTCGCACGATGGGCGCTCGGATCCTGCCCAGCCTGCTCTGTCTGCTGCCGCAAACGCCCATTTACCAGGACCTCGCCCCGGACACTCGCCTCGAATTCTGTCCCTGGTTCCTGCCGCACTTTATGATCACCGGCCACGAGGTGTTGCGCGGAGACAACGTCGAGGTGCCGGCGCGGCACCGCCGTTACTTCGATCTCATCACCGCGAACCCGGACCTCTTCCCGGGTTTTTTTCACTTTGACCTTGAAGGAAACGTGATGCCCAAGCTCGAACTGCTCCGCCGCTTTGGCTTTTACCTCAAGCCCGAACTCGTGGCGGAATCGAACCGGGAAAGTTGCGGCGCGCCACGGGTGGAACAAGCGGCGGGCAAGCGCGGGCCTGATGAAGAAAAGACTGCCATGCTTTACCGCAAAGCAGGAAAGACCGAAAAACTGGTTTCGATATTGGGTTTCGGCTGCATGCGCCTGCCGGTTAGGGAGGGGAAACTTCATCTCATTGACGAAGAGCGGGCCTTGGCGATGGTGGACAGCGCCATTGGCCGGGGCGTGAACTATTTCGACACCGCCTACGTGTATCACTCGGCGGCTCCATTTGAGGCGGGCATGAGCGAGGTGTTTCTGGGCCAGGCGCTGAAAGGCCGGCGGCACAAGGTCAATGTGGCAACCAAGCTGCCCAGTTGGCTGATTGGCAGCCGGGCCGACATGGACCGGTATCTGGACCAGCAGCTCGAACGGTTGCAAACCGGCCATATTGACTTCTACTTGCTGCACAGCCTCACGGGAGCGCTGTGGAGCAGACTCAACCAGCTTGGCGCCGCCCAATTTCTCGACGCGGCCATCGCCGACGGCAGAATCCAGCACGCCGGTTTCTCTTTCCACGACGAGTCCCCGCAGTTCAAACCGATCGTGGACGCATACGACTGGTCTTTTTGCCAGATTCAATACAACTTCATGGACGAAGACTTCCAGGCGGGGCAGGCGGGCCTGGAATACGCGGCCGACAAAGGGCTGGGGGTCGTCATCATGGAACCCCTGCGCGGCGGCGGGCTGACCGCGAGAATTCCGGCTGAGGTGCAAGCCGTGTGGGACAAAGCCCAGGTCAAACGGACGCCCGCGGAATGGGCGCTGCGGTTTGTCTGGAACCGGCCCGAGGCGAGTGTGGTGCTGAGCGGCATGAGCGAGTTGCGGCAACTTGAGGAAAATATAAACTACGCCGGCGGAGGACTGGCCAACTCGCTTGCAGCCCGCGAACTGGAACTCATCCAGGAAGCCAAAGCCATTTACCAGTCTCGTATCCGTGTCCATTGCACCAATTGCGGCTACTGCCTGCCCTGTCCCGCTTCGGTTCAAATCCCGGCTAATTTCCAGCAACTGAACAACCTGGCGGTTTACCAGGACCGCAATTTCGCCGGGTTCTTCTATCATCATGTCCTCACCGCCGAGCAGCGGGCTTCACACTGCGAGGAATGCGGCCGGTGCGAAGACGCCTGTCCGCAGCACATCCCGATTCGGGCGATCTTGAAGGAAGTGGCGCGGGAATTCGAGCATGGGTGAAGTGGATTATTCCCGGATTTCCCGGATTCGCTTCACAGGAACCCGGAAGGGACGAGTTGGACATTACTGCGGGTAGGGACGCCTCGCCGATGCGTCCACGGGCCGGACGGCTTCCCGATTCGGAATCGGGATCCCTGCCTGCGAATGTTTTATCCGTGTATTCCGTACCACTATAGTGAAAAATCGCGCATTTCCGACAAGATTTTATCGACTCTCCTTTTCTCTCTGTTTCCTTCGTTTGCTTCTGTTCCAAATCCGTTTGGTTGCGGCTTCGCCGCTCTGGGTAATCCGTGGTTCACTCCATTGGTATGAAAAATGACGACCCGAATGAGGGCAGGGGGAATTACCTTCCCGATTCCGAATCGGGAGATTACACGGATGAAGACGCAACGCCTGACCCCGACCGCGGAATTCCACTGGTAACGTCGAGGAACCGAAAAGTGCGGCGCTCTTCCGGGTTTCGGTCGGCGAGTCGCCGACCGTCACAGGCGGGTCGCCTGTGCTACCCTACAGCAGGTTGGCGGCCAGTTCGGCCAGTTCGGAACGCTCGCCTTTCTGGAGTTCGATGTGCGCGGCTATGGCCTGCTGGCGAAATTTGCTGATGATGTAGTTGAAGCCGTTGGAGGTGGAATCCACGTAGGGATTGTCTATTTGATACGGGTCGCCGGTGAAGATGATCTTGGTCCCCGTGCCGACACGGGTGATGATGGTCTTGACTTCCAGCGGCGTGAGGTTCTGCGCCTCGTCAATGACCATGAATTGGTGGGCGATGCTCCGGCCGCGAATGTAGCTCAGGGCCTCCACCACGATCGTGCCAGAACGCATCAGGTCGGTGCTCCGCCGGTGGTCGGCGCCCATGTTCAAATCGCTCAACAACTCCAGCGCGTCGTGGATGGGCTGCATCCACGGGTTCAGCTTCTCCTCCAGCGTGCCGGGCAGGAAACCGATCTCGCGCCCGACGGCGACGGTGGGCCGGGCGACGACCAGGCGGCGGAATTCCCGGTCCATCACCGTGCGTTTCAGGCCGGCGGCCATCGCCATCAAGGTCTTGCCGGTGCCGGCCTTGCCCATGAGGGTGACGAGTTTGATGCGGTCGTCGAGCAGGGCGTCGAAGGCGAAATGTTGCTCGCGGTTGCGGGGCTTGATGCCCCAGATGCCTTCGCGGCAATCGAGTATGGGGACCAGTTTGGCGGCGGTGGGGTCCACTTTGGCCAGAGCCGTGCGCTTGGGGTTGGTTTCCTCGGTCAACGTGCAGAATTCATTGGGGAAATAGCTGCCGTGGCCGTTGAGGTCCAGTTCGCCCTCGGTGCGGAAGCGGGCCATTTTGTCGGCGCTGATGTTCAGCTCGAACATGCCGGTGTAAAGGTCGCTCAGCGGAACGCGGTCGCTCTCGTAGTCCTCGGCCTCCAGGCCCACGATGTCGGCCTTGATGCGCAGGTTGATGTCCTTGGTGACGAGGATGGTGGGGAGCTTCGGCTCGGCCTTCTGGACGGCCAGGGCGAGGTTGACGATGCGGCTGTCAACTGTATTATTCTCGAACACCGACTTGCCGTCCGCCGGCCGCTCGTGAAAGATGATGCGCAGTTTGCCGCCGTTGTCCAGCTTCACCCCCTTGTTGAGATGGCCTTTGGCGCGCAGGGCGTCCAGGGCGCGGGAGACGTTGCGGGCGTTCTGCCCCAACTCGGTGGATTCGCGCTTGAAGCGGTCCACCTCTTCGATCACCTCGATGGGGATGAGAACCGTGTTGTCCTTGAAGCGGTGGAGGGAATTGGGATCGTGGAGGAGGACATTGGTGTCAAGGATGTAATTTTTCACTGTTCGGAACGGTTCTGGCGGCTGTGGACATGCGCCCGTGCCAATCGCGCAAGCGCGTATGGGCGGCGGGCAATTCGTAATGCCCGGAATAAAGGAAATTGGCCAGCATCCCCCAGAGGTCGAAATCCACAAAGTGCGGCTCATCGCGCAGGAGAAAGGGCCGGGTGGCGAGCATCAATTCAAAGGGCAGCAGGTTCTTGGTCAACTGCTCCAGCCAGCTCGATTGCTCGGCGCGCCATTGTTCCAGGCAACCGCGGCCGAACTTGCGCTCCTTGTGCCGCCGGTAAGGCAACTGCTCCGCATCGGGGACGATTTCCTCAAAATAAATGTCGTTGAGCCGGAAGCACGGGCCTTCGATCTGGTCTTCGATGTTGCGCCAGACCATCCGGTCAATCCCCTGCCAGGGCTTGGGGAACAAATTAAGCTGGAATTTGCCGTCCAGGTACTTGGCGATGATCTGCGAATAATCGTCGGTTTCAAAAACCACCGTCTGGCCGTCCTTGATGATCGGCACACAATAATAGCGCTGCCGGGTCAGCCGCCAGACTCGCGAGCGGTCGGAAGGCGGGATGTTGGTCGTCTTGAACGCCGCGCCGGAGTACTCCAGAATCCGGCGCTGGACCAGACAGAAAGGACTCCATGGAAATTGGATAAGTTCAATCATTTCTTTGGCCTAAACCACGCGGCGATGCTAAAGGCGCGCCGCCGCGGTTGCAAGAAAAGTTTTCACAGTTTTCAAGGATTTCACCGACAAAGCATTCGCAGGCAGGGATCCCGATTCCGAATCGGGAAGCCGTCCGGCCCCTGGACGCCTCGGCGAGGCGTCCCTACCGACATCCGTGTAATCCGCGTAATCCGTGGTAACACCGTTCTCATTTTATGCTTGCAATTAACCCGTCAAGGCTTTAATCCGTCCAGACACTTATGAAAAGCAACCCATCGTCCCCGTTCAAAATCATTGTTGCCGGCCTTTGCATCGCGTTGTGTCCGGCGCTTGTTTACGCGCAACCCTCCAGCATCCCCCTCCAGCCGTACACTTGGAAAAATGTCACGGTGAAGGGGGGCGGCTTCATCTGCGGGGTTGTCTTCAACCAAACCCAGCCGGACCTGGCTTATTGCCGGTGCGACATCGGCAGTTCCTACAAGTGGGACAGCCAGAAGAAGTTGTGGATTCCGCTGACGGACTGGTGCGGCGTGGGCAATTACCACGGCTCGGAGAGCATCGCCACCGATCCGATTGACCCGCAGCGCGTTTATATCGCCGCGGGGATGGGGCCTGGCCAGACGGCCATCCTGCGCTCGATGGACCAGGGCAAGACTTGGGACGTGGTGCCGGTGACATTCCAAATGGGCGGCAATTCCAATGGACGCGGTGTTGGAGAGCGCCTGGCCATTGATCCGAATTACAACGACATTCTTTATTTCGGTTCCCGCTCCGCCGGGCTTTGGATCAGCAAAGACGCGGCGAAGACCTGGAACAGAGTCCCCGGCTTCCCGCCCGCCGCGGCTCCGCGCGCCGAAGCCGGCGCGGCGGCGCCGGGAGCGGGTGAAGGGGCGGAAGGCGCGCGGCGCGGCAGGGGCGGCGCGGGCGGCGGCGGCGGCGGGGTGGGACTGAGCTTCGTGGTCTTCGACCCCGGCACCGGAACGCGCGGCCAGCCGACCAAAACGATTTACGTCGGCTCGACAGATTCCGGCGCGAGCCACCTGTTCCGCAGCACCGACGCGGGCGCAACTTGGGAGCCGGTTCCCGGCCAGCCCGCGAACTTCATGGCCATTCATGCGGCCTTCGATACGCAGGGCATATTGTATGTCGCTTATGGCAATGGCCCCGGGCCGGGCGGCGTGTCCGATGGCGCGATTTGGAAATACAATCCCAAGGACGGCGCGTGGACGGACATTACCCCGGAAAAGGGCGCCAACCGGGCGCGAGGCGGCTACGGCGGCTTGGGGGTTGACCGGCAGCATCCGGGCACGATTGTGGTCGCCACGATTGACCGGATCAATCCGAACCTGCCCGCGCGGGCAAACGACGATGACCG
>Ga0181530_10001932_pt1 | contig 25389 bp, 19 predicted proteins | sample PEATcosm2014_Bin_42_FD_119769 | JGI IMG/M metagenome (GOLD analysis project Ga0181530, IMG submission 119769) | Peatland microbial communities from MTU Mesocosm Facility, Houghton, MI, USA - PEATcosm2014_Bin10_60_metaG | ecosystem: Environmental > Terrestrial > Soil > Wetlands > Peat | place... | reverse complement strand
AGTAGCCAGCGGCAGTGTCTCGTCATGAAGCCATGATCGACACTCAGATCCTCGCAGAAACATGTGGTGATGGCAGGCATTACCCCCTTCCAGTTCATCCCAGGCCTCCTGCTACTGTGGCTGCCTCCGGCTTTGCCCTGCCTCGAAATCCCGCCAGGCTTGCCACTCGTACGGGAAAAACCGGCGGCCGGACCGAATCGGGGTTCCATCCGAAAAGAAACTGCGTGGCTGGCCCGCATACTCTGCCCTGGCAGGGGCCCATGCCGCAACGGGTGTGCAACTTCGCCGCCCGCCAGGAGGAATGCTGCTCAAGACGGGAGTACGGAACGTCCTCACATCGGCACACCATCGTTTCGGGAGACGGCAGGCTCTTGAGTTCGGGGCGCAGACGAAATGTCCGGTCCAGAATGCGGGCGAAGCGTCGTGCCTTTCGCCGCGCACCAAACAGCTTCTGGGCTTCTGTCCTGCAACCAGCGGCGGCTAGACCTGCGAATTGTCCTTCGACGAGCGACAGTTCAACGCCTCCGATGCCCGTGGGTTCGCCGGCACAGAAAACTCCGCTGATCGTCGTCTGCTGGAAGTCGTCGACCTGCACCAAGCCGCCACGGACCTGGCATCCCAACAACAATGGCAACTCGATGTTGGGAACCAGATGAAACCCGCACGCAAGATAGTCGCATGCCAAAGTTTGAGCCTTCCCCGCCCGCGAGATGGTGACACCTTCGAGAGTCTGACCGCCGTGAGCCGCCACGGGCCAACTATTCGCGACGAAAGGAACGCCAGCAAGTTTACGCTTCAACTGCAAAGCCTGGGCAATCTTGCCGGGCTGGCCCAGGAGCTCCCCGGTGAAGCGGGCCAGTCTGCTCCACGGCGCCTGTTCGCAAACGATGAGGATTTCTGCACCGTGCTCCCGGAGGTAGGCGGCAACTGCCAGCAGCAGAGGCCCCGTCCCGGCAACCACCACGCGCTTGCCGCGAATGGGGAGCCCACTTTTAACCAGCGCTTGCAAACCACCAGCGCCCAGCACATTCGGCAGCGTCCAGCCAGCGAAGGGCAGAAATCGTTCCCGGGCTCCGGTTGCCAACACCAGAGTCCGGTAGCCCAACTCGAATAGGTCGTCAGCGCCCTCCGCAAGCAGGACGCCGGGTTCCGGCTGGTGAAAAACTCTCCTCCCGCACAGAGTGGTGATGCCTGCGGTTCCGAAGCGCCGGTACCATCTCGCTGCTTCTTGGGTTCCTTCCTCTTGACCCTGCTCCTCAGAGGTGCCGCGCCAAATCTGCCCGCCCAAGGTTGCATTGTCGTCCACGATCCCGACACGGACGCCGCACTCGGCTGCGCGGACCGCGGCAGCGATGCCGGCGGGTCCTCCGCCGACCACGAGAACATCGAACCGTCGCTGCAAGTCTTTACTCAATCCGTTTTGACTTCCATCCCGGACTCACACAAGGTCTGACAACTCCGGCAATGCGGTTTCCCATTGATTGCCACACAACATTCGAAGCAGATACCCATACCGCACAACGGTCCGCGCGGCTCGCCGGTAACCGAAGCTCGACATGCCTGCCCGGCGATCGCCATGGCCACCGCCACGGTTGCTCCTGAGGGCACTGACACTGTTGCCCCGTTCACCGTCAGTGTGACCTGATCAGGCATGCACGTGTACCTTGGCAGCTCGCGATGGCGAGTAGGGCTCGATGGGAATCTCTGCTTTCGCGCCTGTGATCTGATCCACAAGGATTCTTGCGGTTCCCAGTGAGGTTGTAATCCCCAGGCCTTCGTGCCCGGTGGCGAGGAACAGAGATTTATCTCCCGGCCAGGGGCCAATCAGCGGCAGCTTGTCGGGCGTGGCGGCGCGGAATCCGGTCCACGTGCGCACGGCCGACATCATTGCGAGCGCCGGCATGTATTCCCGTGCGCGCTGCAGCATGCGGGCAAGGATGCCGTCGTCAACCTCTTTGTGTTCGGCTCCGTACTGCCGGGAGGAACCAATCAGAATCTGTCCGGTTCGCCGCGGCTGGACATTGAAAGCGACGGAATCGCTGGTCACCGCGTGCGCGCTCTTCAAGTACCCGAGCTCCACCAACTGATGGCGGAGAAATCCGCGATAGCGATCGGTAATCACGAGGTGGCCTTTACGCTTCTTGACTTCAATTCTTGGAGTGAGTTCGGGCGCCCAAGCTCCAGCCGCGTTCACAATGATCTCGCCGGTGATTTCCGAACCATCGGTCATGCGAACCCGACCTTGCCCAATCTGCGCCACTGAGACGCCCAGCCGGAGTTTGGCACCTCGTTCCCAAGCATGCTCCAGAAGAAAGCGGGCAGCGCAGGGTGGATACAGCACTCCGTCCTCGGGAACCAGCAGGCCGCCGGCTAGGCCATCGCGCAGGTTCGGTTCCAGATGTTTCAGGGTCCGCGCATCCAGCACTTCGGTCGGAACCTCTCGTTTCCCGTAGTAGTCGTGCTTGCGCCAGACCTCCTCCATTTCTTCGTCGTCGGCAGCAACCCAGATGGTTCCGCACTGCTCGTATTCGACGTCGGCCGGTAATTGCGGCCGCAAGTCCTGCCAGTGTCGCTGGGAGTAGCGGGTCAGCGCGAACTGGGCATCGGAGTCGTCCATGACTACGATGTGCCCCATCCCGGCAGCAGTGGCGCCGCTCCCTGCGACATCCCGATCCACCACGGCTACCCGCAGGCCACGCCGCGCGCATTCCTCTGCGCAGGCTGCACCCACAATGCCGGCGCCTACGATGACCGCGTCATAGTCTGCGTCACTCATGGGGCTTGCTCAAGCGCGAATACCCGTGCAGAAAGGGTCCCGCGGATCCAGCACCAGTTCGCCTTCCGCGTTGACGAAGGCTGATCCCTTGATGCTCGGGTAGATCTTGCCATCCCGCACCTTCACGCTGCCTTCAAACACGCTCCCGACAATACTCTCTTGTTTCCAGGTTTGCCCCTCCTGAATTTTGCCGTCAGCATAAAGACAAGCCAACTTGGCACTGGTCCCGGTGCCGCAGGGAGAGCGATCATAAGCCTTGCCGGGACAAAGCACGAAGTTCTTACTGTCCAGTCCCGGGACACGCGAGGCAGTGAAAAGTTCGACGTGGTCAATTTCCTTGCCGTCATCACCCGTGACCCCGCTGGCGCGAAGCGCTTGCCTTATCGCCCAGGTAAAGTCCGTCAATTCCTCGACATTGTGGAGCGTCAATTCCATCTCATGTTCGCCAATCAGGAAGAACCAGTTTCCTCCCCACGCCACATCGCCGCGCACCTTTCCGTATCCCGGCACGTCTACTTCCACATTAGCGGCGCTGCGGTAACTGGGGACATTGTTGACCGTCACTTCGCCGCTCTCATGCAAAACCACGCTCACTTCTCCCACCGGCGTCTCGATTCTGTGCTCGCCCGGCGCGATGCGCTTCATGTACGCCAGGGTGGCGACCAGCCCGATGGTCCCATGACCACACATTCCCAAGTAACCAACATTATTAAAAAAGATGACACCGCCGGCGCACTCGCCGTCCACGGGATCGCATAGCAGCGCGCCTACCATCACGTCGGAGCCTCGCGGCTCGTTTACAACAGCGGAGCGAAAGCGGTCGTGGCGACTGCGAAATCGCTCCAACCGCTCTGTTAGCGAACCAGTCCCGAGATCGGGACCTCCGCTCACCACCACGCGCGTCGGCTCACCCCCAGTGTGAGAATCAATGATCCGAACCCTCCGGTACTCGCCACCCATCTTCGCTCGCCCGCCTCCCTAGGTCAGTATTTCATGCCCCGGATCTTTGTAAAGTTAGCACGGCAGTTTGAGATTCTGAGGCTGCGCGAAAAAACTAAGAGGACCGCTCGTAAGCTACGCTTGGGTGCCCGAGCAACGCCAGACGGCAGCTTCCAAGCCTTCACCAGCTTTGACAAGAAGACGCAACCCATGGTGCTTCCACTTCGGGACGAGCGCAATCCGTTTCTTTTCCTACGAGTCAGGGGCCACCAGCGACGCCAGCTTTTCACCCGATGGCAAGTAGATGGTCTACGTCTCCGACGAAACGGGACGCTCCGAAGTTCATGTGGTTCCCTCCCCGGAGGGGGCGGCAAATGGCAGATCTCAACCAGCGGCGGTTCCCGCACCTGGTGAGTGGGCCATGGCGAAACCGGCGAACTCTCTTACCTGGACAGCCAGTCCCATTTGGCTTCGGTGCAAGTACACTCAGGGAGCCGATCTGGGCATCGGCAACGCCCAGGTGCTTCTGGGAGCCGATGACAATCGCGTCGTATTGCTGCGGAGTGGTCAGGATCACACCTTAGATTGGAAAAGAGGGGAACCGACTTTCGTACTAGCCGGGAGCTTGCGCCAACGGCAGCCGCACCTGAAAACTTGTATCTCCAGGTTTGGAACGGACCTGGATATTCCCACGGTGCTTTTTCACGATGCGTTGGACTGTGTCGAGGCCAAGCCCGGTTCCTTCCCCGACTCCCTTGGTGGTGAAGAAAGGTTCGAAGATGTGGGGCCGGACTTCAGGAGAAATTCCGGGACCATTGTCGGCGATCTCGACCACGACGCAATCGTCTTCGCGATAAGTGCGAACTCGAAGTTCGCCTTTTCCATTCATGGCGTCAATCGCGTTGTCGATAAGGTTGGTCCAGACCTGGTTGAGCTCGCTCCCGAAGGAATTCACGAGAAGTGGAATTTGCTGATAATCGCGCTGCACGGCCACGCCGCGTTTAAGCTTGTGATTCAAAATGGTCAGCGTGGTCTCCAGGGTCTTCACAATATCTACGTTCTGGACCGGCGATTGGTCCATAAACGTGTATTCCTTGATCGCGCCCACTAGCTCGGAGATCCGCGACGTGCTGTGCTCGATCTGGTTCAACAGGTCCGCGATCTCAACGGAAGCCGAAATCCTCACCAGCGCCGCCCGGGCAGTTCCCGCATCGAGCGCAGCGAACAGCTGCTCCAACGCTTCCGGCTTGAAATTCCTGCGCGCGAGATCGGCAGCGAGTTGCCACAGATCGCTTTGCCCATGACTACGAAGCAAGGAGTCAAGCTGGTCCTCCAGGTCGCTGGCTGCGAGGGCATCTGGTGGAGGCCCGTCCGTTTGAACAAGCGAAGCCTCCAACTTCTCAATTTCTGATCTTTGCGCCGCGGAAAGGTCGCGCCTTCCCAGTTCGTGGCTGGCATCGCGGACCCGCTTCAGAATGTCGCGCAGCTGGCTGGTAGCTCGTGTCGCGGCAGATGCAGGATTGTTGAGTTCATGGGCGAGGCCCGCCGAGAGCTTGCCCAGTGCAGCAAGCCGGTCTCGTTGCTGTTCGAAGCGGGTGGTCTCGCGGATGCGGTCCGACATCAAACCGACGAGGCGCGTTGCCAGTTCGGGCATCTTCTGCAACAGCTGCGGAAAAAGCGAGGCGGAAAATCGCAAGACGCGCGCCTCGTTCGTGGCCCGCCCGCTCAGGGTGAACTGCTTCATCCGGGAAAATGGCAATATACCAGTTACCTCCCCCGCCGGTCGCTCGAACACCACGGTTTCGCCCGCAAGTTCACCGCGCCACTGAAATTCCCCTTCGAGGAGCACAAACATTGCGTCAGCCGGATCGCCCTGGCGTGAGTAGTTGTCACCCGCCTTGAGATGCAGCTCTTGCGATTGGCTGATGAACCAGGCGATCTGGTCGCCGGGCAGGTCCGCGAATTGTGGGACGCGACGCAGGAGATCCGATGTTTCGACCATTTATACCTTGCTCAAATACTGATGGATGAACTGCACCGCGACCGATCCTTCGCCAACTCCGGAAGCAACGCGTTTGACCGAACCGTGCCGCACGTCGCCCACCGCAAATACTCCCGGCACATTCGTTTCCAGCAGGAACGGATCCCTATCCGGCGCCCAGCCCTTGGGACGCTGTCCACCTTGCATCAGATCCGGGCCGGTCAGAATGAAACCGCGGTCGTCTCGCTCGAGGGTGTCCGCCAGCCAATCGGTCCGCGGCAGAGCTCCAATGAAGATGAACATTGAGCTTGCCGGCACACGCTCCACCTTGTTGGTGTCTGAACACAGGACCGAGATCTCCTCTAAGTGTGTTTCGCCGTGCACCTCGGCGACGGTAGCATGCGACCATAGCTGAATGTTGGGAGTCTCCTTAATCTGATCAATCAGATATTGCGACATCGTGCTGGAGAGCGACTCCCCGCGCACAAGGATCACGACACGCTCCGCGTATCTCGCAAAATTCATCGCGGCCTGGCCTGCAGAATTTGCGCCGCCCACGACGTAGACCATCTCTCCTTTGCAGGAGAGCGCTTCCGTGGCGCCGCCGCCGTAGTAGACTCCCGCGCCTTGCAGCCGGTCAATGCCGGGGGCGTTCAGTCGCCGCCATTGCACTCCGGTCGCAATCATCAACGCGTGGCAGGAGATCTCGCTGCCATCGGCCAATTTGATGATCCGGTAAGGCCCCTCCGTTCGGACATCGACAGCCTCTTGCGGTGCCAGGATTTCGACTCCAAAACGCCGTGCTTGCACCACTGCACGACGGGCCAGATCGCCCCCGCTCAGCCCGCTGGGAAACCCGAGATAGTTCTCAATCCGGGAGCTCATTCCGGCCTGACCACCCGGGGCCTCGCGGTCCAGCATTACCGTGTGCAAACCCTCCGAAGCCCCGTAGACTGCAGCCACTAGGCCGGCTGGCCCTCCTCCCACAATTGCCATGTCGTAAAAGCTGGTTTCGGCGCGGGTTCGCAAGCCAACTTTCTGCGCCACTTCGGCCGGTGCACTGTTGAGCAGCTTCGTCCCATCCGAAAACAGGACCACCGGAAGCTCGCTCGCATCCGGCCCGAGGGCCTCGAGCAGCCGCTTGGTCTCTGGATCGTTGGCCGAGCCCTCAACGTCAATCCACTGGTAGGGAACGTGGCTGCGCGCCAGAAAATCCCGCAGTTCGTACGATCGTGGAGACCATCGCGTGCCCAATACCCGGATTCCCTCGAAAGCGGGACGGTACGAAGCTTGCCAGTCGTCGAGCAAGTCGTCCAGTTGAGGGTACAGATGCTCGGTGGGAGGATCCCACGGCTTCATGAAAAAATAGTCGAGGCTGGCCTGGTTAGTGGCGTTGATCGCGGCGTTCGTGTCGGCATACGCCGTGAGCAACGCCCGTTTCGCGTCAGGGAATATCTGCCGCGCTTCCTGCAGGAACCCAATACCATTCATACGCGGCATGCGCTGATCCGCCAGCAGGAGGGCTACCCCGTCGTTGCGAACCTTCAGCCCCTTGAGGAGATCCAGCGCCCCTTCCGGAGAGTCGCTGCTGAGAACGCGATACTCAGCACCGTAGTGCGATCGCAAATCGCGCTCGATCGCCCGCAGGACATCGGGATCGTCGTCGACGGCCAGCAAGATCGGCTTCGCCATGATCGCTCTCAGACTTAATGATGAAACAGGGGATCCCGGAAACCCCAGCCGGAACAGATTGATTAGATACAGAAATCCTTATTCCGTTGCATCCTTATCGCGCATGATCAAACCCGCCATCAAGCCACAAGTTCACCTGGCTCGATCTCGTCCACGTAACACCACACCCATGCCTCCCCAGGCTCAATCGAACGGATCAGAGGATGCTGCGTTTTGTGGAAATGTTTGGTGGCGTGCTTGTTCTTGGAAGAATCGCAGCAGCCCACGTGCCCGCAAATCAGGCATAGGCGCAAGTGCACCCATGTATCGCCCATCTTTACGCACTCCTCACACACGTGCTTATTTGTGTTCCTAAACTTGATTTGATCTAGGTGGCTGCATTCTTTCGGCATCGGTTCCTCCACGGAAAACCATGATCTTAAGTCAAGTCACTTCGGTCATGTAACCAAGGGCTCAATCACCGCCAAGACCCGCTTCTTGCACTCACAATATTTGTGGAGGTCTTCATCTGTGTTGCGGCTTGATTATCTATCTTGCGTACTGACCGTCACATCCACGATTCTAATTGGACGACGGTGCTGGGAAGGCTGGGCCCTGGCTGGCGTCAATGGTGTGCTCATCTGCGTTATCGGATTCAGAACCGACCAACTGGGCTTCATTCCCGCCAACGTGTTTTGCATCGTGATGAGCGCGATCAACCTGCGCGCGTGGCGCAAGTCGGGCGTGTCTTGAGGAGCGAGTCCGGATAGACGTCGATTCCACTCACAGGCTGGCCTGACCGCGAATTCACTCCGCGATGAGCAGGTTCTCGGCAAAAGACCATTGCTCATCGATCCACTGAGCCTCGCAGCGAAATCCGGCGTGGCCCGCGGTCGCGACAATCTCCTCGGCCGAGTACTTGTGGCTGCTTTCCGTCCATATGGTTTCTCCTTCATGAAACTCGACCACAACTTCTGCCTCCGGAATGCTCACAATCTGCCGCCGCTTCGACCGCAGGTGCATCTCAACGCTCCGAGCGTCGCGATTAATCCTTGCTACGTGGGCAAACTGGCTCAAGTCGAAGTCGGCATCGAGTTCGCGATTAATGCGAGCCAGCAGGTTGAGGTTGAAAGCAGCCGTTACACCGAGTTCGTCGTCGTAAGCCGCAAGCAGTTGCGCGCCGGGCTTTTCCAGGTCTGTTCCAAGAAGCAGAGAATCTCCGGGTTCGAGAATCCGCCGCACCTCGGCCAGGAACTTCACACCCGCCGGGCGATCGAAGTTTCCAATCGTGCTGCCTAAAAAGAGCACAAAGAGGCGCTGGCCGCTTTGGCGGCAGGCGGCCACTTCGAGCAACCCATCGAGATATTCGCGCTCGAAACCCAAAATGCTGATCGCGTCGATATCGCCCAGCTCCCGTTCGCACATAACCAGTGCCGAGCGAGATATCTCGACCGGGTAGTAGAGCGTCCGTTGGCGCCGGCACAACGCTTCGAGTAGCCAGCGGGTCTTCTTACCACTGCCACTACCCAATTCTGCCACAGCAACCGGCCCGCCGATGCGGTCCACTATCTCATCTGAATGGCGTCGCAGCAATCGCTCGTCGGCCCGCGTGAGCCCGTACTCCGGAAGGCGGCTGATCACTTCAAACAGAGCTGAACCTACATCGTCGTAAAAGTATTTGGACGGAAGTTCCTTCTGCCCGGGCCGGGTGAGCCCGGCACGAACGTCGGAAGCGAATTCGTATGTCGCATTTGTAGGAATCGCATGGACGAGCATTGAGCTGGCTCCTTTTTTTGTCAGCGGCGCACGCAGCGGAAACCCGCATACACGTATTGGTAATGTGCTTGAAACCAGTTCCGAAACGTCGGCCGCAGCATGCACTTGGCCGTGCGCGCCGAACCACCTTTCATCACAAAGTGCTTGCCATCGAAAAAGTCTGCCGAATATCCGCGATAGAACGGAAATGGCTCGAATCCGGGAAACGGGCCGAAAACCGTGGAGGTCCACTCCCACCCATTACCCAACATACCGTCCACGCCGAAAGCGCTGCGGCTTAGCGGAAAAGCATTCACTGGCGCGGGATCCCAGCGATTGAAATCAAAGTTGCCAAAATTCAAGTTGGGTTCTTCTGACCCCCAGGGATAGCTTCTCTCGCTGCCATCCACCGTGCCGTAGGCGGCGCGTTGCCACTCCTGCTCCGTCGGCAGTGACTTCCCTGCCCAGCGCGCGTACGCCGTGGCCTCCGCGTGACTCACGTAGACAGGCCAGTTGAGAGGCAACGGAATCTCGTCGAACATCGTGCGATAAAGCCAGCTGCCACTTGCTTCATCCCAGAACGCCGGATGAGACACACTGTGAGCCGTCCTCCAGTTCCAATCATCGTCGCTCCAGAAATCGCGCGCCTCATAGCCACTCGCGGCCATAAAATCGAGATACTGCCCGTTCGTCACCATGTACTGGTCAACCTCAAACGCAGGCACCTGCACGGTGTGGGCCTCATACTCGTTGTCCCAGCCGAAGCTCTCGCCCTCTCGTGCGAGGCCTAGTGTTGCCGTGCCGGCCGGGACCGGAACCATCCGGTGGTTTGCAGGTGGAGTGACGAGACTTGGCCGATCTACTTGCGGGACTTTCCGGGCCGGCGGTAAGCGGTGCAACATGTAAGCCAACGTCTCCACGTGCATCAACCGGTGCTCAATGGCAACGTTGAGCAGGGTGTCGAGGGGGAAACCGTCACGACGATCGCGTGATCCATGAGCGCGTGACTCCAGAGTTCCATCGCTCAGCTTCGCGTCCAGCGCGGAGCGGATTCGGCTTGCGTAATCGTGCACAGCCTCCAAAGACGGCCATTCCGACGGCCGGTCGGAGGGCAATCCACCACCCACGGGATCAATGCCGAAGGCAAACAGCCGGTCAAAATCGGGATGAAAGCTCCTCAGCCCGAAAATGCTTTCGTGAAGCAGATTCCAATCAAAGGCCTCAAGATGCCCCAGATAAAAGATGATGCGGTGACGCTCCGCGATCGGCCGCTCGTAAATCGAGTCAGCGTGGACAAGGTTGAACAGAGCGTCACTTCGCCGGCGGGCAGATGAGATTCGCTCCAGTGTTTGGTGCCGAACGGCCATTTCCCCTTGGGCAGCGAGCATTTGCCCCTCCCGATTTACTGCTTGGACGAAGCGGCGAAAGAAACGGTCACGACTGCGTCAGACACATCCGCTCGGTACACGTCAGCCCACATCTGACGTTCCACAACGCTGCGAAGGCCACGTAAAATACTTCGATGCGCATTCCCTTGTTTCAAGTTGATGCGTTCACCGAGCAGCCATTTGCAGGCAACCCCGCAGCGGTCTGTCCACTCGATTTGTGGTTAGATGACCAGATGCTGCGCAAAGTCGCAGCCGAAAATAATCTTTCTGCCACCGCCTTTTTTGTACCTGGGGCCGGCCACTACGAACTCCGTTGGTTTACGCCCCATTGCGAGGTAAGACTATGCGGCCACGCGACCCTCGCGGCCGCCTACGTCGTGCTCAACATCCTGCAGGCGGGGCTAGAGACGGTACGATTTGAAACACGGTTCAGCGGCGCGCTGACTGTGTGCAGGAACGAAGACCTATTCTCGATGGACTTCCCGGCAATGTTTGCGAAGACTTGCGCGAAGCCGCCGGACATACTGGTTCACGCTCTGGGCCCCAGCTCGCCTCCATCCGAAGTTCTGGAGGTGAATGACACCTACGTTGCCGTCTACAAAACTGAGAGCGCAATCCGGAACATCCGCCCCAATTTCGCGCGATTGGAACAGCTTCATCCTTTTGCCGTGGCAGTTACTGCACCTGGAGAGGAGGTCGACTTCGTGTCGCGGTATTTTGCTCCGAGTTACGGCGTTCCAGAAGATCCTGTGACCGGCTCGGCCCACTGTGCTATGACCCCATACTGGACACGCCGCCTTGGCACGACGCAACTCCATGCACGCCAGGTGTCGGATCGCGGCGGAGAACTCTGGTGTGAAATGGCAGGAGAGCGGGTTGTCCTCCAGGGCGCTGGGGTGCTGACACTACAGGGCACGCTACTACTCTGAAACCAGACAAGCGGCCGAACTATTGGATAAGTCCCTGCTTCCTCAGAAACTCGCGAGCCACCTTCTTCGCGTCGCGATGCTGGCCGTCGACGGCGTAATTCAGTCGCTGCATCTCTTCGTCGGAGATCTTTCCCGCGAGTCCCGCAAGCGCTCCGCCAACCTCCGGATGCTGCCGTAAAGTTTGCTCGCGAATAACCGGAACCGCCTCATAGGGCGGAAAGTAGTGCCGGTCATCCTCCAGAACGAACAAATCCAGAGCGGGAATCAGCCCGTCGGTGGTATTGCCCGCAGCCAAGTCGATTTGGCGATCTCTTAGCGCCCGCGCGAGCAGGCCCAGGTCCATCACGCGCGGGGGTTCAACGAAGTGCAGACCATACGTTGCGGCCAGAGCACGATAGCCGTCAGGCCTCTCCATAAATTCGTAGCCGAACCCGGCCCGCCATTGCGGAGCAAACGCAGCCGCCTGGGACAACGTCCTGATGTTCAAGCGGCGAGCGTCCTCGCCCCGGATTTCCATCGCAAAAGTATCGTCGAAGCCGAAAGGCGAACCTAACGTCAGCCCGAAACGATGTTCATATTCTTCTTTGACCTGGCGATAAACTTCCGCCTTATCGCCGACTACTTGTTGCTTGAGGATGGCGGTCAGCGCAGTGCCGGTGTATTCCGGATACATGTCGATCCGCCGGGCCAGGATCGCCTGCTGACAAATATAGGTTCCCGCCAGATAGAAGCGCCGCTCCACTTTCAGATTGGTGTGGGCCTCGATCTGCTGCGCCATGATTTCGCCCAACAGAAAGGACTCGGTGAAGTTCTTGGACCCTATGACGATGCGATCAGAACCGGACGGCGAACAGGACGGCAACAGCAAAGCTGCCGCCAGCAGGAGCAGCACACAGACGGCCGATGGAGGGTGCTCATCGCGCACGCAAACGCCTCTCCAGCCATCCCAGGGCGAGGTCCGCCCCCAGCGCCAGGATCGCGGCTGGAATTGCGCCAGCCAGAATCACTCTGTCGTCGACCATGGCCAGGCCGCGAAAAATGAATTCTCCCAGCCCTCCAGCGCCAATCGCTGCAGCGATCGTAGCCAGCCCAACCGAAATGACCACAGCCACCCGCACACCAGAAAGGATCACGCTCACTGCCAGAGGCAGTTCCACTTGAAACAGAAGTTGCGATTCCGTGAGCCCCATGCCTCGTCCGGCCTCCACCACAGCTGGATCGACTCCGCGGATTCCCGTGCACGTGTTCCGAATAATCGGCAACAAAGCGTAAAGCGTCAGCGCCAGAATCGCCAGTCGATCCGCACGCTCACCCAGCCATGGCACTGGCAGCAAGAACCCGAAGAGTGCAAGACTCGGGATCGTCTGAATAATATTGGCGCTCGCCAGCACCGCCTTGTCCAGGCGGGACCGATGGGAGATCACAACCCCTAGCGGTATGCCGATCAGCGCCGCCAACAGTGTGGATAGCCCGACGAGCCAGAGATGTTCCAGCGTGAGTTCCAGCACCTGTCCTTGGTTTTGAAAGATGAATCGGAAAACGCTCATGACGTGCCTCGATTTACCGCTGACTCCAGTCCATCTCCGAACGCCCTCACGTAGGCAGACGCCCACGGATCGGTAGACCGCAAGAATTCCTGAGGCGTCAGGACGGTGACCAGCCGCCCCGCTTCCATCAAGGCGATACGCGATCCGAGCCGCAACGCCTCGCGCAGGTCGTGCGTGACAAAGACTACAGTCTTCCGGAGTCTCTTCTGTAAGGAAAGAAACTCGCGCTGCAGATCGTCTCGCGTAAGAGGATCAAGCGCACCGAAAGGCTCGTCCATCAGCAATATCTCTGGATCTGCGGCCAACGCGCGAGCCACACCGACCCGCTGCCGCTGCCCTCCCGAAAGCTGATTTGGATAACGCGACGCCATCTCGGGAGCGAGCCCCACTAATCGCAATAACTCCGCCACCCGAACGCGAATTCGTTCTTCCGGCCACCTTTCGATCCTGGGCACTAGCCCCACGTTTCGCTCGACAGTGAAATGCGGAAAGAGACCAACGTCCTGAATGACATAGCCTATGCTGCGCCGCAGGCGAATGACATCGCCTGATGCATTGGGCACACCTCTTACTCGCACTTCCCCGGCGGTGGGCGATAGCAGCCGATTTACCAGCTTCAGCGTTGTGGTCTTGCCTGAGCCGCTGCGGCCCAGCAAGACAAGAGTCTCTCCGAGTTGGACCTGCAGATCGACTCCGGAAAGAACCTGTGTATCGCCCACGCAGTAGGAAACATTACGGAATTCAACGACTGGATTAGCCACTGGAGGTTGCATTTAGGCCCAGCATACCCGAGTTCAAGTCAATACCGAAAGTGATTCCGCTTTAACGAACTCATAGGGCCTTACGCCTCGTCCGATACCCTGTGATGCGTGACAGGGCAGAAACCTGAGTTTGCGTTTTCTGGAGTTGCATTGTGCAACGAGCGCCAGGGTCGGATTGCGACGCCCGATTTTCGGCCGCTTGAGCGATGAAGCCGGGGTCCGTCAATTTTGCCACTATTGTGAGTGAAATCCATCCAATAGCATCCCTTTTGTCGCCACGGCTCCATGAAACCTATTCTGATCCAGTAAAGGCCGCTAATTATGGTTCTCGATTCGGCTGCACCGTGGTCAGCCGCGGTCACCACAATAACTTAACGATCAAAAGACCCGCATGGACGGCTTCCAAGAAACGTTGGAGAAGTTGGCGAGATCAAACCGAGTCCAACTGCAAAGGACACAAAAGAGACACAGCGCACCTTGGCCGACAGTCCTAACTCTCGACTGATTCTTTTCATCTGTGGCATCGCCGTGAAAGGGCCCCCGCTTACAGTCAGTTACCGATCCGGGATCGGCCTGTAAGAATTAAAAGCAGTCGCCAAGATCCCTTGTGGCAGGCATCTTCAAGGACTGATGAGCTCTATTTTCCGAGGAGCAATCGTTCCAATATGGGGCCGAGGGCCAAAGCTGGGAGATAGCTCAGAGCCACCATCGCTATCAAGCAGGCGGCGAGTAGGACGCCGAACAAGAAAGAATGGGTCGGAAGAGTTCCCGACGTAGAAGGAGTGTTTCTCTGACGCCCAAAGAGAGCGGCCAATGACAATGCGGGAATCGCCAAGCCGAACCGGCCCACCATCATCGCTAGCGCCGTCGTGAGGTTGTAAAACCGAGTGTTCGCACTCAGACTGGCAAAGCTTTGGCCATTGTTGGCGAAGCAGGAAGTGAAGGCGAAGAGAATCCCTGTAAAACCATGTGGGCCGGTGTTGACTGTCAGGCCGGACAACCCCACCTTGGTGCTCGCGGCAATGGCGGTGAGTGGGAGCACGATCAGCGGCGCAGCGAAAGCGTAGAGCATGATCATTTTGTTCTCCGCGGGCCCTATTTTCTTTCCCAGGTATTCAGGCGTGCGACCAACCATCAGGCCAGCGAGAAACACGGCGATGGCAGCGGCCATGACCATGCTGTAAAGGCCCGTCCCCAAACCTCCAAATATGAGCTCTCCCAGCAGCATGTTCACCAGGAGAACCATGCCGCCTAGCGAGGTGTAGCTGTCGTCCATGGAGTTGTTCGATCCCGTGGCCGTGTTGGATGTGACGACAGCCGTGAGGGTGGAACTGCCAATGCCGAAGCGCACCTCCTTCCCTTCCATGTTGCCCCCGGACTGGAGGCTACTGTGTCGGGAATTCACGTTTCCGATGTGCGGGAACCCTCGTTGTTCAAAGTGATGTACGAAGACCAGTCCGCAGACGAAGAGAAGCAGCATCACGCCGTAGAGAAGCCATCCCTGTCGAGGCTGGCCCACCATCCTGCCGAAGGTGTTGGTGAATGCTGCGGGCAGGAGCACGATCGCCAACATTTCGAGGAAGTTTGTAAGGGGCGTGGGATTCTCATAAGGATGAGCCCCATTCGCGTTGAAAAAGCCGCCGCCATTGGTTCCGAGATTCTTGATGATCTCCAGCGCAGCTACCGGACCCTGCGGTATGACCTGCTGCGAACCTTCGACGGTAGTGACGATCGCATAGTGGTGGAAGTTCATCGGAACGCCCTGCCAGACCAGCAGAAAAACGCCGATTAATGCTCCCGGCAACAAGATCCACAGCAGGGCGCGGGTCATGTCAACCCAAAAGTTGCCCAGCGTGTCGGAGAGCTGCCGGGCTAGGCCACGGACAAACGCAACACCGACGGCTAACCCCGCCGCACCAGCCAGAAAGTTCTGCGCGCAAAGTCCCACCACCTGGCTGAAATAGCTCATCGTGTTTTCGCCGGCGTAGGCCTGCCAAGTTGTGGTGGTCGAGAAGCTGATCGCCGTGTTCAGAGCCAGGTCTGGAGATAATGGCGTCGTGTGGTACTGCGGAAAAAACCAGGGAAGAAACCGCTGCATTCTCAGAATGGCATATAACAGGAGCGTTCCGGCAAGACCAAAGAGCACAAAACATGTCGCATACTCTTTGCCGTTCATCTCCACGCTGGGATCAACTGCCGTGATGCGATAGATGAACCGCTCAACCGGAAGGAACAACCTATCGATTCTGGTCTGCTTCCTGGAGAAGACCCGTTCCATGTACCCGCCCAAGGGCTTCACCAGTGCGGTGACGATGGTGACAAACAACACGTATTGGCTCGCGCTATAGAGATCCACCAGCCCTACTCAGGACCAGGCCGACCGCGAGATCCTCATATGCTTTAGCAACAATGTCATATTCGGTTTTCACGACAATTGTTTGTCTGTGCGCGAGAAAGGGCCGATCCACTTCACGCGCCAGCAATTAATCGCTGTGCTGCCTGATATTCTAATGCCCAAGAGGTTGTTGGTGGGAATCGCGGTGTTAGAAGAAGAATTTTGCGCCCAACTGAACGCGGCGCGGCGGATTAGCACTCACGACTTGCCCAAAAGTAGAACTACCGATATTGCCGTCCACGGATTGAGGTCCGAAGAATTGGGCATGATTGAAGACGTTGAACCCCTCCACTCGAAGCTGAAGCAACTCCGATTCGGTCAAACGCACGTTCTTGAGAAGAGCTATATCGTAGTTGTCCAACCCCGGTCCGGAGAAAAAGCGCCGCTTAGCGCTACCCGGCGTGCCCAACGCATTCTCGCTGAATTGAGAAGTATTGAAATAAGTCCTTCCATTACTCGGATCATGATTCAACTCCAGAGCGCCTCCCGAGTAATCGGGCTCATCAATTCCATAGTTGTTGATGCCATTCGGTTCGGCCCCGAGCAGAGAATTGTCGACGTAGTTGACCAGCGTCACGGGCAGACCAGAACTGAAATGTGTGATCCCCGAGACTTCCCATCCGTGCGTCCAGCGGTTTGAGACTCGGAATAGGCTGTCGAATGGAATCCTGTACTTGTAACTCGCAACAAAGTTGTGCCTGACGTCAAAAGAAGACAGGGCATAGCTGAGAGCGGGATTAATGGGGTTGACCTCTTCTCCCAAATTGGAAGACTCATCCAGCGACTTGCCGTAGGTGTACCCGGCCGACAGTTCCAGTCGTCCGCTGGTGTGGCGCAGGCTGAGTTGAAGAGCGTTGTAATTCGATTTCCCGATCGTTGTCTGCTTCGTGTCGCTTCCGAAATTAGAGCCCAGCGGCCCGCGAGTTCCGTTGATGACTTGGCCAGAGACAGCTGTGAATACATTGCCCTCTCCAAAAGGACCACATGTTGGAGAAGTCGGCGATACGTCGCTCGGTTGACTCAGGCTCAGGCAAAGCGCGGGATCGCCGGCATTGGCCTCCTCCATCACGAGAAGTCGATGCGACTGGGTTCCCACATAGCTGGCGCTTAGTACCGTATTCGCTCCGAGTTGCCGCTCCAGCGACAGCATGTATTCCTCGACATAGGGGATCCTGTTCGTCGCCGCATATCCTGGGATGCCGCTGATCGGCTCATACTGCGGCCAATTGATGTTCGAGTCCGGGTGGCTGCGGGACGCCTTTTGCGTGACCAGTGCGACTGGAAATGGCTGGCCTTGGAACTTCCCGCTTGACGCGGTGATGAACGGCGCAGCAAATAGCGGCGGTGCGGGACTCGAATAGGTGATGCCAAAGGGAGCGTTCCCGGCGAGGATGCCGACCGTCAGCGCCTCGATCGCGGTGTAATACATTCCGAAACCGGCTCTTACGCTGGTCTGTCCCGGCCCACCCAAAATCTCACCCAGAAGAGTGCCTTCAGTCCCCTCGGGAGAATAAGCCACGCCTATGCGAGGAGCGAAGTCCAGGTTTCCGGGAGGCGCCAGGGTTCGAGGAACGCCCGGATCGGTGGGAAACAAAACTCCTACCGGCGCTCCTGGAAACACCAGCGACTGCTTGCCGGGTTCGAACGTGGAGATTCCGTTGTTCTTTTCATACCAGGGCTCGATGCGATCCCAGCGCAGGCCGTAGTTCAGAGTCAGGTTGGAGCGCACACGCCAACCGTCCTGCGCGTACAAGCCCCCGTACTTGTTGCGACCATAAAACGGTTGCAACTGGCTCTGGTTGTATTGGCTCGGAAATCCCAGCAAGAAATTCTCGAAGTCGGAACCCGCGTCGCTGCCCGTGAATAGAAAGTTGCCGTTGAATTGCGCGATGGCGTTGGTGTTGATTTGGTCGTAGTGAAATTCTGACCCGAATTTCAAGGAGTGGCGACCGACAACTTTGGAGAAATTGTTGGTCCACTGAAAGGTATTGTTGACCTGCCTCAGTTCGTTGGCGTTTGTCCCGATCGAGAACGCATTGAAGACTATGTTTTCAACCCCTTCGCCTTGTGGATTGAGAGGTACGATGCCGGGTGTTCCTGCCCCGGTCACAAATCCCTGCGACGCCAGGCTGGTACCGAGTCCGCCGACCGGTTTCCCAAGATCGCTGTGATCGCGCATGTAGGTGAAGTGAAATTCATTAACCGCCGTCGATCCCAGCGTCTTTGTATCGCTCAAACTGAGCAACTGGGCGCGGCCAAGGTAGAGCGCGTTAAAGCCCGGAACGGATGCTCCGCTCTGCGCCACGGGATATGGGTTATTGAGGGTGTAGTCGTCTAGAAAGTAATAAGCCGAGAGCGTCCCCCAGTGACCGTTGTGGTCGAGTCGAAAGGCGCCCTTATCGTCCCGCAGAGTTTCGTTGTAGGCGGAGGTCGCGAATTCGTTCGTGCCCACGTTCGGCTGTGGAATATATTGCAGCAGATGTTTGGCCGGGGCCGACCATTCGCTTTCCGGAATAATGTCGCCATCCGGAAAGATGCCGCTGCGCTCGGCCACGGTTGGCACCGCAATATCGCACGTGTCCACACCCTGCGTTAAGCGAGTTCCTTGGTAATCAGCGAAGAAAAACACCCTGTTTCTTCGCATCGGCCCGCCGAATGTCCCTCCAAACTGGTTCTGGTCAAATGCGCCGCGTGTCGGAGAACAGTAGTTGCGGGCATCGAGATTCGTGTTGCGAACGAATTCAAACGCATCCCCATGAAACGCATTCGTACCCGACTTTGTAACGACGTTGATCTGGCCTCCACTGTGGCCTCCATATTCCGCATCGAAGTTGCTGGTAAGGATGCGGAACTCGGCGACGGAGTCGAGGTTCGGAATGATGGCGGTTCCAGAATTCACATCTTCCTCGGCGTCGCTTCCGTCCACCGTGAACGCATTCGAGAACTCGCGTTGTCCGTTGATCGAAATCGTACCGGGATTCAACCCACCTGAGGGCGAAAGGGCGCTCACTCCCACGTCCTGCTGCGTGTTCGAGGTAAGTGACGTCGTTGGAACCACGCCCGGCTGGAGTGCCAGAAGATCCGTGTAACTGCGCCCATTCAAAGGTACGGCCGCCATCTTCTTACCGCTGATCACTTCGCCCATCTGCGTCTCGGACGTTTCCGCGTGCACCGCAGTGTCGATGACCGTAACCGCATTCCCTTCCGAGCCAACTTCGAGGGTCGCGTCCACGGTCAATGCACGGTTCGCGTCGATGGCGATCTCGGTTCGCTGATAGAGCCGGAAGCCCGTCTTCTCGATCGCGATGGTGTACCGTCCTACCGGGAGTTCGGGAAAGGAGTAAAAGCCGCGGCCGTTGGTCGCACCCCGGACCTGCACTCCGGTGTCAAGGTTGTTTGCGGTTACGGTTGCGTCAGGAACTACAGCACCGCTTGCATCCTTTACCGTGCCCGACACACTTCCACCCGTCCCGGCCCGCGAGTTGACGGCGGCGAGCAGAACCACCGCAAAGGAAAGAAATAACGTAAGACGCTTCAGGAGATTAAGAAGAACAATCAAATTCAGACCCTGCCCGTACCAGCTTCGCTGCCATCGTGCGTTGGCTTTTATCGACTTCCGGTAAATCGCACTAAGATGCGATCGAGTCGCAACTACATTGCAAAAAATAACCGTCACTTCCTGGTTTTTTGGCACTGTTTGCAAATTCCGCCCACTTCCAGTCGCACAACCCGGATCTGGAAACCGCTCTGCCGGACCATTTCCTTCTTTAGGTTGTCGAAACTTGGGCTCACGTACTCCATGATGGCGCCACACCGGAAACACGCCATGTGGGAGTGATCGCGGCTGGTCTTTGCTTCGTAATAGTGCTTTTCACCCTCGATGTGCATCAAATCCAGCTCGTCGATCAACCCATGTTCCTTCAGCAACGCAATCGTTCGATAGACGGTGGCTCGATCGATAGCGGCATCCTGTTTCCTGGCAATCTCCAACAGTGAGGCAACATCGAGATGCCGGGGCGAATCTTGAATAATGCCGACAAGTAAGCGTCGCTGAAGGGTCATGCGTATTCCCCGCGCAGCCAGTTCTTTCATCAGGGAGGGTCGGGTGATCCCGTCGCCTTTCGATCTTCCCAGATGCGAGTCACTCGCAACAATCGCCTCAGTCTGCATGTCTTCCTCCCGTTCGCAACGCTAGTTGCAACTGGGTCGCAATATGTAACTCTCATTGAACTGCATTCGCCTTTTGCTGTCAAGGCGCGGGAAAGGCATCCAGCATTAAGGCCAGACGAACTCTGGATGTTAGGTACGGCATCGTTGAACTGGGGGCGGCAGTGAACCTGAACGATTGCCGGTCACTCATGGATGACTAATGGGGCCGAGAAGTCTAGAAACACAAACCCAGACTAAGAGAGCAGGAAAATCTCCTGCTCTCTTATAGACAATGCCCATGCCACCGCCGCCCAGTTTCTTGACGATGCGGTTGTGCGAGATGGTTTGTCCGATCATGGGTAGGGCAGTTACTCTCCCTTATCAGAATGAACGTCTGTCCTGGTCATCTGACATCGCGGATCAGCACCACGTCTTGTTTTGGTGTGCCACGACTCATAACGAGCCGTTTGCCGTCTCGCGACACGTCGAAATCATCAATCTCTTCGTTGTTGAAATGGGTGATCTGCTTTGGCGTCCCTCCCGCAATCGGCTGGCTCCAGAGGTTCGAGACGCCGCCTTCGCTCTTGCTGTAAAGAAGCGAGCGACCGTCAGCGGCCCACCGGAACGCCGTTAGTTCTCCGTTCGGGATATCGAAACGCTTCGTCGGTGGCCCACCTTCGAATGCCATGATTGCGATTCCACGCGGGGGATTTGCCGCAGCGTCTTCGTAGGAGTAAGCGATCGTTTTTCCGTCAGGCGAGACAGTCGGAACATGTGCATCTGTATCGCTAAGCCGAACGGCATTGCCACCTTCCATGGAGACCTTCCAGACTCCCTTCTCCGGGCCCCACCTGCCGTAAACTACCCACTTTCCGTCCGGCGAACAGTCTGATCGCGGATGTTGAAACGGGCTGTCGGTCAACTGCTTGGGGTTATTGCCGTCGCTGTCCATCCTCCAAATCTGCAAACTCCCCGAGCGCTCTGAATTAAAGACAATGTGGTGGCCGTCCGGTGAAACTCGAGGGTAGAAGCTTTCTGCGTTCGAGGTAAACTGCTTCCGGTTGCTTCCATCCGGTTCCATCAGCCAGATGTTCCCGTCCGCGTAGTTAGAATAAGCAACCCTGCCGTCCGGGCTCCACGTCGGCCAATCCCCACGACCATCCGATGTGATCGGCGTGGCGCTGTCCAATGCCGCCATGGGCGCGACCCAAACATCGAACGGCCATTCGGATTGTATCGTCGCTACAACGCGGGAATCGGCAGTTACGCTGACGTTGCCGTAATAGTTCAAATCGCTGGTAATCCTGCGAACCTCACCATTCGCATACGAGACGTAGACGATTGGTGCTAGCCCCTCAATCCGCTCTGGACTGCGCGTTCCACGTGGTCATTTTCATTTTCCTTCTCCTCTTCTTCCTCCCACCTCAAACGGGATGCATCTTGCTTTGGGGACGGTTTGAAAGTCCTTAAGAAGCCATCAAGAAGTTTTGAATAGTTTTTAAGGCGGGCTATGGATAACGCAGTCAAGCACTTAACGGAACTCGGCCCGTTCCGGCTGGACCCCGAGCAGCGCGTCCTCCTGCGTGATCAGGAACCGATTCCACGCTCACCCAAGGCTTTTGACCTGCAGCTGGCGCTGGTCCAGCGGAGCGGGCAAGTCGTTCTCTTACAAGGGGTTCGTAGACGAGATTCTCGATCGCCCCCGGATTCGCCGAGCCCTTCCGCGACCAGATCGTGGACGGATCGCCCGTCACTCGCCAAGCGAGCAACTGACGACCCTCGCAGTCGCGCTGCGACCAAACGGAAGTATGCCCGGTCTCCGTTGAAGTACAGTTCGCTACTGCAACTTCGCGTACTCAGCTTTGGCTGCTTTGAGGATAGGAAGGTCGGGGTCGGCGTCTTTCCAGAGGCCGAGAAAATCCTGGTAGGCAGCCTTGGCTTTCGCCGTATCGCCAGACAGAGCGTAGGCGCGCGCAATTTGCAGGTGGGCGAGCGGGCCGAGCAACCCGTTCCCGACCAGGGCGGGATGATCGAGCAACTTCTGGAATTCGGCCGCCGCTGCCGGACCATTCTTCTGCGCCAAATAAGCCTGGCCGCGAATATAGGCGGGATAGATCCAGCCGATATTGCCCCCAAGCTCATAGGGGAGTGCCGGCTCAAGCGCAAGGATCGCCCGGTCCGGCGCCGATTGATCCATGTCAATCGCGGCGTCGATGAGCGGAAACCAATACACCTTGAGAAACGTATTCGTGGACTCGGCCTTTTCCGCTGCTTCCAGCAACGCTCTCGCCTTCGCTGCATCGCCGCCGCGCGCCAGCGCCAAAGCTGCCAGCACCTTCACATAGCGCCCCGGAGCCAACGCCAGACCCCGTGTGGTGGCCTGTTGCGCCGCTGCACCATTACCGACTTCAGCCTCACGCAGCCCCTGAAAGGTGATCCACACGGCGCCGGCCTCTTTGGAATCCGCACGCACCGCCGACTCGACTGCACGCCGGGAAAGGTCGCGCGCTTTTTCCATGCGTCCGTAGTAGGCCTGGGTATCGGCGTGATTGCTGAGCATCTGGTCTTCTTCACCAGGGCGGCCAGTTGCCCATGCCACCTGGCGCTCCATCTCGGCGTTATCCGCGGCCAGGAATGCCAGGCTGTAAAGATCGCTGCGAATGAGCAGGCCGTCAAAACCCTTCTGCTGGGCCTCTGCCAGCGTGTCGCGGGCATCCTTCAGCCGGCCTACGGATGTGTACCAGCTCGCCAGATTTCCATAGCTGACGATGCTGGGTGCAATTCGTTGCTGCGCCTCGGCCGACGCGATCGCCTTGTCGAATTGCCCCAGGACCCAGTAATCCACGGCCAGATTGCCCAGTGGCACCGCGTCTCGCGGGTAGCTTTTCGCCCACAGTTCGTATGCTTCCGTGCCCTTCTCCAGTTCCCCCATTACGTCATTAAAGTAGTAAGCCGTGATGCGGTAGCGCTCGCGCTCACTGACCCGGTCGCGAAGGTCGTAGGCCTTCTTGCCGTTCTCCGCGGCCAGGGTCGCCTGTCCCAGATTTCCGTACTCGATGGCCAGTCCCTCGTACGCAGTCGCGAAGTTCGGGTCGAGTTCGATGGCCCGCTTCATGAAAGGAATCGCTTCGGCATCGCCCTTGGTGCGGCTGGTCGTAATGGCCATGCTGTAGGCCTTCAGGGCCTCAAGGGACGGAGTGGTCGCCTCCACCGGCACATCGAATTTCTGCACCGACGCAAGCGACTCGCCGAGGCGGGAACGCAGGGCAGTGGCGGCAGTGTCGAGCGCCTTGAGCACTCCTTCCTTGCTGGGGGCTTCGGCCCGCTCCTTAGCCAGGTCATCGCCGGTACCGCAGGCGACGGCATCGAGGCCGACGATGTACTGACTGCCGAGATTCGAGATCGAGCCGCCGATGACGGCCTTGCTGCCGGTGCGCAGGCAGAGCTCCTTGGCCACGTCGGCAGTGACATGCTCGGTGGGCGACCGGCCCATCAGCTTCAGTGTCTCGCCCACTTTGCGGTCCGAAAGAATGTTGAGAAAAGGTGACTGTTCCAGATCGACGGCCAGGGCCTCCTTGAGCGTGCCGTCGAAGACGGGGTCGGAGGTGAAGTTGGCGAAGTCGGCGAGCACGACCGTGTCTTTTTCGGTAAGCGCGGTGGCGGGCGCGGTCGAGCGCGAACGCAGATAGAGTCCTGCGGCCACCAGGGCCGCAACCGCCACCAGCGCGACCGGGAGCAGGATCTTGATGCGCGAACTGGACGGCGCCGCCGGAGGAAGCGTGACAGACGAGGTCGAAGGATGAACCGGAGTCACGCCGCCCGCGGAAGCGACCGAGGCTGCCGGAGACGAGGCAGCTGAAGAGGCCGATGGTGAAGAAGGTGTGGCGGCGGCCGGCGCGGGAGTGAGCCCGCTTTCGGCGAACGGCACGCCGCTGGCTGCGGATACGCGGCCCGAGTCGGTATCGCGCTTGAGGCGCTGCAACTCGGCCCGCATCTCAGAGGCGTGCTGGTAGCGCAGTTCCCGGTCCTTCTCGAGCGCACGATTGATAATGCGTTCCAGTTCCAGAGGCACATCCGGATTCAGCCGCACGGCTGGCACCGGAGCGCGGTTTAGGATGGCATCGAAGATGGTCGCGGAACTTTCGCCCCGGAAGGGCAACTGGCCCGTGGCCATTTCGTAGAGGACCGCTCCAAAGGAGAACAGATCGGTGCCGGCGTCCAACTCCTTGGCGCGAGCCTGCTCCGGCGACATGTAGGCAACGGTGCCGAGGGTCGAACCGGGGCTGGTCAGGTGCTGCTCGTCGATGGTACCGGTGACCGTGTTGGCCGATGCAATATTGCTCGATGAATCGCGAGCAGGTCCCATCTTCGCCAATCCGAAGTCGAGAATCTTGGCGTGGCCGCGTTTAGTGACGAAAATGTTGGCTGGCTTGATGTCGCGGTGGATGATGCCTTCGGCGTGAGCGGCGTCGAGCGCGTCGGCGATCTCGATGGCCAGGGCTAGCAGAGTGTCCGTGTCCAGCGGCCGGCCCGCAGTGCGGTGCTTCAGCGTTATGCCGTCGAGAAACTCCATGGCGATGAACGCCTGCCCGTGCTGATCGTCAATTTCGTAGATCGTGCAGATGTTGGGATGATTCAGCGCGGAGGCAGCCTTGGCTTCGCGCTGGAAACGGCTGAGGGTTTGCGGGTCTTTGGCTACGTCGTCGGGCAGAAACTTGAGGGCGACGAAGCGGCCGAGCTTCACATCCTCAGCCTTATAGACGACGCCCATGCCCCCGCCGCCGAGCTTCTCAACGACGCGGTAGTGAGAGATGGTCTGGCCGATCATTCGAGAGACGTTGGCTTTTGCGTTGCTACATCTTACGGACGCGTCATACTTTAGTCAAAGAACGACAGCTCTGGCAGAAGCATATCGAGCCCAGAACACTTGCTTTTATGAAGGGATAACCGTGCTGGCGGTGCGATAACTCCCGGTTTGTCGCTAGGCTTGATCGGAAACGCCTCGGGCAAGAACGCTGACAACGAAGTGGAACTCGATCCGAGGCGTTTTCGATAAGCAGACTAGGAGGAAGCCGCTGGCGTTTGCGGCGGACGCGGT
>Ga0181530_10001931_pt1 | contig 25405 bp, 19 predicted proteins | sample PEATcosm2014_Bin_42_FD_119769 | JGI IMG/M metagenome (GOLD analysis project Ga0181530, IMG submission 119769) | Peatland microbial communities from MTU Mesocosm Facility, Houghton, MI, USA - PEATcosm2014_Bin10_60_metaG | ecosystem: Environmental > Terrestrial > Soil > Wetlands > Peat | place... | reverse complement strand
TACAGCGACGTCACGCAACCGGTTTATAATCGCGCGGTTGGCCGTTGGAAGCATTACGCGGAAGTACTGGCACCGATTCAAGAACGACTGGCCCTTTATTGCCGGACATTCGGTTATATCTGACGCGTGAGGGAATGCGTGGGGCCTTAAGCTGTGCGCTCGGAGGGGTGAACCAACCTCGCGGACACCATCTTCTGATCCGGGCGCGCAAAACGGCCTGATATCACAACGCTGCAAAGTAGAATGATTCACGACACAAAGAATCCGCTTGCGCCTGAAGCCTGCTCCCGCCGAAGCTGTTAGCTTATACATTCCTATGAGCACAGTGATTGTCACCGGCGCCGCCGGATTGATCGGATCGGAAAGCGTCAAACGATTTGCTCTTGAAGGTTTCAAAGTCGTCGGCATTGACAACGACCTGCGCCAATGGTTTTTCGGCAAGGAAGCATCCACCCTGGCCAACCGGCAAAAACTCATCGAAACGGTACCGGGGTATCAACATTACGATTTCGACATCCGCGACCAGCAGGCGGTGGAAAATCTGTTTCGCCGACAGGGCAAGGAGACGGTTTTGGTCATCCACGCGGCGGCGCAGCCGTCACACGACTGGGCGGCGCGTGACCCTCACGCGGATTTCAGCGTCAACGCTACCGCCACGCTCAATTTGCTCGAAGCCACCCGCCAGTTCTGCCCCGAAGCGGTCTTCATTTTCACTTCCACGAACAAGGTCTATGGCGATACGCCGAACCGCCTGCCGCTCGTCGAACTGGAAAAGCGCTGGGAAATCAAAGCTGGCCACGAATACGAAGCCGGCATTTCGGAGACGATGAGCATTGACCAGACCAAGCACTCGCTGTTCGGCGCATCGAAAGCCGCCGCCGATGTGCTGGTGCAGGAATACGGCCGGTATTTTGGGATGAAGACCGCCTGTTTTCGTGGCGGATGTCTGACCGGCCCGGCGCACGCCGGCACCGAATTGCACGGTTTTCTTGCCTATCTCATGCGTTGTACGGTGGACGGCACGCCCTATCGCGTGTTTGGCTACAAAGGCAAGCAGGTGCGTGACAACATTCACAGCCACGATCTGGTCGAGGCTTTCTGGCAGTTTTTCCAGAAACCGCGCGCGGGCGAAGTCTATAACATCGGCGGCAGCCGCCACTCGAACTGTTCGATGCTTGAAGCCATTGATCTGTGCGAACACATCAGCGGTCGCAAATTGAAATGGACTTACGTCGAAGACAACCGCATCGGCGACCACATCTGGTGGATCAGCGACGTGCGGAAATTTCAGTCGCATTATCCCGACTGGAAATTCCGCCACGGTCTGAAGGCAATTCTGGAGGAAATCCACGCCGCCTGCCGTGCCGCCTGAATGAACCCGTCCGTTCCAGAAAGCATTTTGGTCACCGGCGGCGCGGGCTTCGTCGGCAGCAGTCTTGCCTTTCACCTCAAAGCCAGCCATCCCCGCACGCGGGTCGTGTGCCTGGACAATTTGTATCGGCGCGGCTCGGAATTGAATGTGCCGCGCCTTCAAGGCGCCGGCGCGGAATTCGTGAAGGGCGACATCCGCTTCGCGAAGGAATTTCCGCCCGGCCCGTTTGAAATCATCCTGGAATGTTCCGCCGAACCGTCCGTGCTGGCTGGCTATGGCGAATCGCCCGATTATTTGATGGAAACCAATTTCCTGGGCACCTACCGCTGTCTGGAACAGGCCCGCCTGTGGAAAAGTAAATTCTTGTTTCTTTCCACGAGCCGGGTTTTTCCGATTGCAATTCTGGAAAAACATCCCTGGACCGAACAGCCGACCCGCTTCACCTGGGCCGATGTTCCCGGCGCGGCGATTTCCTCGCACGGCGTCCGCGAGGATTGTTCGATGACCGGTTCGCGTTCGCTTTACGGCCTGACCAAATTCGCCAGCGAAGGTTTGATTGAGGAATATCGCCACGGTTTCGGCCTCTGCGCTGCGATCAATCGTTGCAGCGTCATCACCGGGCCGTGGCAGATCGGCAAGGTGGACCAAGGCGTGGTGGCGCTCTGGGTGCTTCGGCATTTTTTCCGCCGACCGCTCCAATACATCGGCTACGGCGGGACCGGAAAGCAGGTCAGGGACGTGCTGCACGTGGCCGACCTTTGCGAACTGGTCGAAGAGCAAATTTCCGACTTCGACCTTTGGGACGGCTGGCTCGGCAATGTCGGCGGCGGGCTGGAAATTTCCGTTTCGCTACAAGAACTCACTGCCGCGTGCCGGAAAATTGTCGGACGCGAAGTGCCGGTTGGCGCCGAACCGGAAAACCGTCAGTCCGATTTGCGGATCTTCCTCGCCGATTGTTCGAAATTGTTTGCACGAACCGACTGGCGTCCCAAACGCGGCGTGGCCCAAATCGTCGTGGACATTTTTGAATGGGTGCGCGCCCACGAAAAGGCATTGCAACGGCTCGTATGAAAAGCGATTCACGCGCCGGAAATCTATTGCAGAGCGGCATCATTTTCGCCGCCATCAGTTTTGTGACCGGGCTGGGCAATCTGGCCTTTCAGGGCGTGCTGGGCCGGCACTTGAGCGGGCCGGGCCAATACGGCAACGCGAACAGCGCGTTGAACGGTTTTATGCCATTGCTCGGGTTGCTGCCGGCGGTGGCCACCTTTGCGGTCACACATTACATCGCGCATTTCAACGCCAGCGGCGACAATGCGCGCTTGCAGGGGTTGTTTATGGGCTGCCGCCGGTTTCTCTTCCGCCTCACGGTCGCCGGTTCCTTGCTGGCCGTGGTCGCCGTGAAACCGTTGAGCGATTTTTTTCATTACAGTGAAAGCCTGATGCTGGTCACGCTGGGCTGCACGCTGTTGGGGTTGTGGGGTTCCTTTGCCGCGGCGTTGTGCCAGGGACTCGCCTGGTTCAAGCGGCTCGCGCTGATCGGTTTTCTGGTGATGGTTCTGCGGATTTTATTCGGCTGGTTCGTCACGCTGAAATGGCCCATGCCGGAGACAGCCGTGCTGGCTTCGGCCTTCGCGCTGCTGGCCAACCTCGTCCTGCTGTTTTGGAGAAAGGATTTGTTGCTCCACGGCGAGCCGGTTTCGCCGTGGAACCGCGAATTTGTCCTGTATCTGGCCACCAGCGCCGCGTGCGTGGGCGGCGGATTCTTTTTCACGCAAGGTGATTTGCTGGTCGCCAAAAAATTCTTTTCCGGCGCGGACAATGACGCCTACAACTGCGCCGAACGGCTGGCGGCAGCGCTGCCGATGACCGTGGCTCCGCTGCTGACCGTCCTGTTTACGTCGCGCTCCGGCGCGCGTTCGGGAAACGTTGTGACTGAACAATTGAAGCTGCTGGGACTTTACGTCCTGGCGCTTCTGTTCGGCGCCGGCGCGTTGTTCCTGCTTCGCGGTTTGTGCGTCAAAATCATTCTGGGCCGGCCATCGCCCGAGGCTGAGGCCATGATCGCCCAGCTGTCCGTCACGATGGTCTTCGTCGGATTGCTGCAAGCGCTGGCGCTGTGGTCGCTGGCCAGCCGCTGGCTGAAAATCTCGCTGACCTACGGCGTGCTGGGCGTTGGTTACTGGGTAACGTTGCTTGCGCTCGGGAGAACGCCCACGGCTCTGCTGCAAACCATGCCCATCGCTGCGGGCATCGCGTTCGGCGGGTTGCTGGTCACCTGGTTGGTCACAATGCAACGACATCACTGGCCTGCTGCCCAAAGCTGATTTGAATTCGTCCTGGGTTTCGGCCAGACTTGCCTTATGCCGTCCGGTCCGGAACATCTGTCGCGCGTCAGTTTCATCATGCCCACGCTGAATGCCGGGGCGTTGCTTGACAATTGCCTCGCGTCCATTGCCCGCCAGACCTGGCCGCGCGACCGTTATGAAATCATTCTGGCCGACGCGCACTCGACCGACTCGACCCGCGACATCGCCAAAAAATACGGCGCCATCGTCATTGATGACGACGGCAAAAACATGGAGGAAGGCAAACGCCTCGCTCTCCGCCATGCCACCGGTGATTACATCGTCTTCGTGGACGCCGACAACGAAATTACCCACCCAGACTACATTGAACTGGCGGTGAAGGCACTCGCCGCCAACCCACAGGCGCTGGGTGTGGAGAGTTACTATCTCCCGTCGCCGAAAATGAGTTCGTTCTGCGCCTATCTCACGCATCTGCTGCATATCAGCGATCCCATTGCCTGGCTGATGAGCGCAAATCCGAAACTTGTCGCGCGCGATGGCGAGGTCGAACGCTGGATCCTGCCCGGCGATTCACTTTCCTATCCACTTGGCGCGAACGGATTTGTTTTTCGCCGCGCCGATCTGGAGTCGGTGAAGGCAGACGAACATTTTCAGGACACCCATGCGGCGTTGCATCTCATGCGGTCGGGCAAGCGCGAATGGCTGCGGATCCGCGGTCGCGGGGTGCATCATTATTACATTCAGACGCTCTGGCGATTCGTGCAAAAACGCCGTCGCGCCACGGTGCATTTTCTCCGCGTGCAGGAGGAGGCAAAAACAAACTGGATGAAGGAAAAACCGCCGGTGCCGCTCTGGCTGGCGGGTGCCTATTGCATCAGTCTTGCCGGCCCAATCTGGCACACGGTGCGCGGCATGGTTCGCGACAACGATTTGCGCTGGCTCTGGCATATGCCGGCCTGCCTCGCAAGCGTGCTTGGCGACGCGTGGGGCGTGTGGACATACAAAAGGCGACGCAAGGACAAAAAACTGGTTGCCGAATTGAAGGTGGAACAAACTCTGAAACGGAATTGATTTGCTTTGACCTTTAACTTGAGGCGCCCAAGGCGGCTAATTCCGCTTCCGTCATTTCGATGATGGTTTGTTCGAAGGTGATTTCCGGTTGCCAATTCAGAAACTGTTTTGCCTTGGCGGCATTGCCCACCACCTGGCGCGGATCAGCCGGGCGGAAAAGCTGTCGCTCCTGCCGCACATGTTGGTGCCAATCCAAACCGGCAACTCTGAACGCAATTGCCACAACGTCCTGAACGCTATGAAGCTGGCCGGTGGCAAAGACAAAATCCTCGGGTGCGTCGTGTTGCAACGCCAGCCACATTCCGCGTACATAATCGCGGGCGTGACCCCAGTCACGCCGCGCATTGGTGTCGCCCAACACCAGCTCTTGCTGCCTGCCCAGTTTGATGGCGGCGGCGGCACGGCAAACCTTCCGTGTTACAAAATTCAGACCACGGCGCGGTGATTCGTGGTTGAAGAAAATGCCATTGACGGTGAAAAGCCCGAAAGTCTTGCGGTAAACCTGGGCCATCCGGGTGCCAAACGCCTTGGCGCAGCCGTAAGGCGTTACTGGTGCGACCGGCGTGGTTTCGTCCTGTGGCGCATGCTCCGGGCTGCCGAAGATTTCGCTGGAACTGGCGTGGAAAAAACGCGGCGGTTTTGGCAATCGGCGAATCATTTCCAGCAGCCGGATCGTGCCAAACGCTGTAATCCGGCAGGTTTCCTCGACTTTCTCAAAGCTCTGGCCGACGTGGCTCTGGCTGGCAAGGTGATAGATTTCATCCGGTGCGGATTTTTCCAGCGGCTCGCGCACGGATTCGGCGTCTTCAAGATCGGCAGAATAAAGAAACAGGCGTTTCTGATGAATGCTCTCATCGCAGACCAAATGTTTCAAGTTGGGAACATTGGAACTGTTCGCGCGATACACCAACCCGTGGACTTCATATTTTTTTCCAAGGAGCCATTCTGCGAGATAGGAACCATCCTGCCCTTCCGTACCGGTGATGAAGGCGCGCTTCACAAGTACAGATTAGACGTTTTTCCGACTGGCACCAGCCGGCTGGGTTTTCAAAAGTTCGACGTCGGCGTCCACCATAAGCCGGACCAGGTCCGCGAATTTGGTCTTGGGCGACCAGTTTAATTTTTTACGCGCCTTTTCGGCATTGCCAACAAGCTGGTTCACTTCGGCGGGGCGGTAAAACTTAGGATCAATTTCCACATGTTTTTGCCAGTCCAGCCCCACGCGATCAAATGACAGTTCCAAAAACTCCCGCACGCTATGCGTTTCGCCAGTGGCGATGACATAGTCATCCGGCTCCGGCTGCTGAAGGATGAGCCACACGGCCTCGACGTATTCCTTCGCATAACCCCAGTCGCGTTTGGCTTCCAGATTGCCCATGAAAAGTTTGTCCTGACGACCGGCCTTGATGCGCGCCACGGCACGGGTAATTTTACGGGTGACGAAGTTGTCGCCACGCCGGGGCGATTCGTGGTTGAACAAAATGCCATTATTGGCGTGCAAGCCATAGGATTCGCGGTAGTTCACCGTAATCCAGTAAGCGTATACCTTGGCACAGGCATAGGGACTGCGCGGATGAAACGGTGTCGTTTCGTCTTGCGGCATCTTCTGTGCTTTGCCGAACATCTCACTGGATGATGCCTGATAAAACCGCGTGCGGAGTCCGCTGTTGTGAATCGCTTCCAGCAGCCGTGCGGCACCCGTCGCGGTAACGTCCGCCGTGTAGCCGGGGATGTCGAAACTGATCCGCACGTCGCTTTGCGCAGCCAGATTATAAACTTCATCCGGCTGAATTTTGCCCACCAACCGGGCAAGCGAACCACTGTCGCTCAAGTCGCCGTGATGAAGGAACAGTTGTTCTGAATTAAAGCCAGGTTCGGCATAGACGTGTTCAAGCTGGCCGCTGTAAGGTGCGGCGGTGCGACGGACAATGCCATGGACTTCATATCCTTTGACCAGGAGCAACTCCGTCAGATACGAACCGTCTTGCCCGGTAATCCCGGTGATGAGAGCTTTCTTCGCCATAGCTGTTCGTGAAGTGTCCCGTAATTTTTAACGCACCGCAAGCCCGGACGACGGGAGAATCATGAGTTTGAGGCCACGGCAGCCAAATGCGCAACGAGTTGCCGGGCGACCAGCGGGTCATCGTATTGGCGCATGAAACTTTTTTGCCCGGGAGAGACTTCGCCACTCTGCCGGAAAGCGCGGGCGAAATCATCCGGGTCGCCGAGTCTGGCATAAATCGGAAAATCGCCAAAGATGGATTGGTAATGTTCCAGTTCGTAGCAGATGCAGCGACATTCACAATACAACGCCTCGGCCAGAGCAATTCCCCAGCCTTCCTCGTAACTGGGAAAGAAGAAGTATTTTGATTTCTTCAACAGCACAATCTTTTCTTCCTCGGAGACAAAGCCCGCCAGCTGGATGTTGGCTAACTTCAATCGTTGCATTTCGAGGATTAAAAAATCCCGTTCCGATCCGGTGCCGGCCATGATCAGGCGCAAGTCCGGATGGCTGTGCGCGAGTTTGGCCATGACTTGCAACAAATCGAAAATGCCTTTTTGCGAAACGAGCCTGCCAACGAAACAAGCCAGATTGGGGGCTTTTGCTTGCGGTGGCACCCGGTCAATAAAGGCCGCGTCAAATCCCGCCGGCAGAATAAAAATGGATTTGCCAGGCACTCGCGCTTCGAGTTGACGCTTGGTAAATTCGTTGCCCGCGACAATGAAATCACACGCCCGGCGGAGAATGCGCATCATGATCCACTGTTCGACCGCCGCCAGCCTGAACCGGATACGGGTGGCAAAGTTGACGGGTTTTCGCTTGGGAATAAGATGATAAACCACAGCTCCTTTGCGTCGCGCTTTCCAAAACCAGGTCGGAATCACATCCACGCTGAAAGGCGAAGCGGCCAAAGCGATGTCATACCTTTGCCGATTTCGAAAGCTCCACCAGATACCCTGTAATGTCCGGACAAGAAACAGAATTAAAATTCCAAATAGCGACAATTGCCGGTGGCTCAACGTTGGAAAAAATCTGCCCCGTGTTTCCACAAAGGCTTGGGCACACCTCGGGATCAAAACATCCGGCTGGAGACCTGATAACCGAATGAATTTGAACAGGACCATGTCGCCGCCGCCAACCGTCTGGCCCCAGCTGGCCAGACTGCCGTTCAGGACAACAAGCACAGAAAACGGCGATGACGCCGGAATATCCGGTGGTTTTTTAGCGATGGCAGACATTGGTAATCCGAACTTGCTCAGAGAATGTGGCGTAAAACCGGCTATTACGAGCGCGAAAGGACCCCTGCGTGCTGCGGTTCCAACAAAATGCCGATGTTGCGTTTTATGGTTGGGATCAGACCGCCGTTTTGCGCCCACCAACCGGCTGGTTTGAAGCCGCACGCGGCACACAGATCCCGAAGCGAGCGTGGTGTGAAATCACGGATGTGCCCCGACGGTTCAAAACGCTTGAGCCGGCTTTGTAAAAAGCCAGGCCAGAAACCATAGGTGATGGATTCCGTGCCCACTTCACTGCCAAGCGGCTGGCCGCAGACGAGGAAAGCGATGCGGTTTATCCACGCCGCAATGTTGGGAACGCTGATGACAACCAATCCATCCGGCCGGACTACGCGGTGGATTTCGCGCAAGAATTTTTCCGTCTCGAAGATATGTTCGAGAACATGGTTGCAGCTCACGAAATCAAAGCTGCCGGTGGCGAACGGAAGCCTCTGCCCATCCACGCTCTGCTGAAAAAATTCCGGCGCCGGCGAGATCGCGTCCAACAGATTGCCCTCGGCGCGAACCAAATCCACAACGGCAACGCGGGTGACACCAATCTGATGCCGCTGGCGCAAGGTTCGGATTACATCCAAGAGGAACTGGCCTTTGCCGCAACCGATGTCCAGCACGCGCAACCGGGATTTGTCAATGCGCTGGAGCCAGCGGCGAAAGGCGGGAGCGGCCATCAGGCGTGGTACGTCATAGACATTGCGTCCGTAAGCGGTGTCATTGCTGTGAAGCCGCTCGTAAAACTTGCTTTCAATCTGCACGGTGTGGCTATGCTGGTAGAGCAGCCGTTACAGCGTCAATGCTATTGTTGGCAAGCTTGTCATGGCCGAAGCTCCAATTCCCCAAGGCGAATCGTGTTCAGCGGATGGCCACAAACTGACTTCGCCCGATTTGGTGTTTCAAAAACATCTCCACCGGGTGGAACATCCGGCGCAGTGAAGTGAAAAATGGACGAACGCCTGGAAAGCGTGGTCGGGTTAATGATTCCAATTCATGGAACCAATCGTCGGGAATAGAATTTTTGAAGTTTTGAAGCAAGTGCTCGCCGTAATTTTTTTTGCCCAACATGCACGCGAGAATGACTTGCTTGGCGACGGCTTCAGGCAGGGCTTTTTCATAAGTGCCGGCCAACCGCTCCGGCTGCAGCACGAACAGAAAATCAGCCCACTGAGCGCGGCCTTGCACTTGAAAACGCCGATTCGGCGTTTTGTATTGCCAACGGTCAATATGCGATATGTCCAGGACTTCGTAGCCATGTTTGGCGAGCAGGTTGACTGTCTCGTGAAAGCCGGGCTCGGATTGATAAAACGGCCTGAACCGCAATTCGCATTGGATGAAAAGCGTTTTGCCCAGAAATTCCTCGCAGCTTTGGACGATTTCGTGATCCAAACCCTCAACGTCTGTTTTCAAGAAGTCCAAACTGGCGATCTGCTCTTTGCGCAACAGGTTGGGAAGGGTCTCGCATTCGAACTCGATGCGCTCAATGAGCCGGCAGTAATTTTCCATGCCGAAGGCCTCGACGACGCCGTCCAGCGGCTCCAACAAGGAACAGGTGCCGGGGAAATTGTTGCGGCGAAACATCCGCTTGCCGGCGCGGCCGGCGATGGGCTTTTGGATAACGATTTTCCGGTGATAATGCTTGCCAGTGACGGCGCCACCTTCCACATCCGCTTCAACAACCGTTAGAGTTTGCAGGATTTCTTTGGGCAGGAGAAAATCGGCATCGCCAATGCACCCGAGATTGACGATTGTAAAATTACCTTTCAAAGCTGTGTATAAATCTTTCATGGGACCTTTCGATGCACAAAATTGTTAATTGTATTTGCCCTTCATTTCAATCCGGATCGAAGGCCGGTCGGTCGCGTGCGTCAGGTCTTCGTTGAAATACCGGGACACATTCCAAGCAATGTCTCAAGCCGTTCACGATGGAAGTTTTCCACATGAGTGTTCCACTCTTTTCGGAAGCGGTCAATGGCAGCAGCGAACTTTGGATATTGCTCCCTTAACTGCAAGATTGCTTGCTCAATTTGTTCTGGTGACGGCTCGACGACACGACCGACGCCACGTTTTTCAAACTCGGCGTTGAAGTGCGCGACGTTGGTGATGACAACCGGTACATTGCTGGCAAAGCAATAAAGCGTCTTCGAAGGGAATCCATAATAACTGTAACTGGTCGGCCCCGTGTTCCGATAAATGGCGTAGCCGCAAAAGCACCGGCTGAGAATTCCCTCGATCTTTTCCTCATCGTTGAGGATTCCATGGAAGACAGTGTCGGGTGGAGCAAGCCGTTTGATGGTTTCTAAATAGGGTGAATCTCCGATAATATTCAGGCGAAAAGAATGCTTTCTGCAGATGTCGAATAACACATCCAACGCATGATCGTAAGTTGGATAACCAATGTAACCAATCTCCTCGCGCGGGCCGGCAGGGTTCCGGCAGGTATCCACATGCATTGGCACCACGAAATGGCGCGGATTGGCGTAGGCGGTGGGAATGCGCGGTGAGAGTGCCCAAACTTCATCCGCCCGCCTGGTTGTCTGATACACGAGCCATCCGGTCAGGCGGCGATGGAGGCGTACCAGCCAAGAGCCGTGCAGGGGCAGATAATCGGTTAGAAAGAACGAAATCTTCCGCACTTTACGGAACAAACGTAACAGTAACATCGCAAGACCGCTGCTGTAAAATCCAGTTACAACCAGGTCAATCTTTGCTCCTTTTGAGTAATACAGCACCAGCCGGATTGTGCGGAGAAAACTGACGAATCCGAACAATATTTCATCCACCTTCCAGAGACGGGGAGTTTTAGTCTCCGGTCCGGAATAGATCCGCCGTTCATGCTCCCAAACTTCCACATGCTCAACCAAACCGAGTTGGATAAGCGTCACCCGGCCAAATTTGGAAAAGTCTTTAGCCCAACCCCGCTCGTTAAGACCGGAGCCAAGCACCAGGACGATGTGTTTCATAGACACGACACGATCAAGCCGGCGAAATCGCAGGTTCCATTAACAGAAGGGACCGTTTCATTTTGCGTGCAGACATATTAGCCCGGCGTCCGGACGCAAACGCAAGGTTTAGTTTTGCCCACCGATGGTGGGCGTCGTCCTGACACTCACCCGAAGCGAAATCAGCCGGTTTTCTTCGTTTTCACGCAAAGAATGGACGCGGCCTTGGAGGGATGCCAGCGGGTCCACAGGAAATGTCCCAGCAGCGAAACCGATCCCCAAAAAACCTTGGGGCGCCACTTGAGCATATGGTATTCGCCGCGCAGAAACTTCGGCCCCAACATGCCGAGCACACGATATCCATGGTCCTTCATCTCCGAAGCTTCCCACCCGGAAAGATGGACCTGCAGGTCTCCCTCCTCCACGTGGTGCTGTTCCAGCCAACCGCTGGGCGTGATAATGATGATCTTGCGCCGCGCGATGGCCTCCATGTCCCGCATCATCTTCAACCCGTCCTGCTTCGTGATGTGTTCAATTACATCCACGGATAGGCAGGCGTCGAATTGACCTGGCTTGAAATGCTTGTCCAGCTCGCACACATTGCCCAGCACCATTTCATCATGGGAGCCGTTCTGCAGGGCTTTCTCGTAGGTCGGCTTGTGGGCTTCGATGCCCACGCAATGGTTCACGCCAAGCCAGCGCAAGTCCATTGAAGTCCCGCTGCCCACGTCCAGCACACTGTTGCAACCGGCCAAAGCATCCCGCATCATCATCCGGCGGAGAATTTGCGCGGGGTCAAAACCTTGCTTGAGCAGTAAGAACAATAACCTAAGACGGCTGCGCATGGCTGAAGGAACTGTGGCGGTGGATTGCGTTTTGAAAAGCGGCAAAGCCCGACCGCCCGGGTGCCTGAGGCTGGCAGGGCGGGCAGCACGAATCCACAGGCGCGTTTCTCACAGTGAAGGAAAGCTTTGCATTTTGCTTTTTGTCCGCGACACTTTTTGCATTGGTGGGATAAATTTATTGGCCGGGCGCAACCCATGTCAAATAAAAAGAGGGTTTGATTCCGGCAAACGGGCCTTTTCATTTTGCGTGCGGACATGTCAGCCCGGCGTCCGGATGAAACCGCGCGGTTTGGTTTTTTGCCCGCCGGCGGGGACGTTGTCTTGACACTCACCTGGCGCATAATTAAGAATTCCCACGGCCCGCGGTTTATGAAAGTTACCAAACAAAATCCTGCGTCCAAGCCCGGCGGGCTGCTCGTCGCTTTGTTGCTGGCCATCATCCTGTCCGTTCTTTTTTGCAAGGGCTTTTTGCCTGATTATGTCCATTTTTCCAATGATGGACCGCTGGGCGCGCAGAATGTCGCCTGGCTTCGGCTTCCCGGGGCGATGACAGGGATGTGGGATGACCTGAATGACATCGGGTCCAATGGCGGGGCAATGCCGCCAGGCGTGACGGCACTGCTCCGCTGGCTGCTTGGTCCCTTATGGATTGCCAAAGTTTTCGCTCCCATCGCCCTGTTTATTTTGGGACTGGGTGCATGGACGTTCTTTCGGCAATTACGGCTCTCGCCGCTGGCGGCCACCCTGGGGGCGCTGGCCGCAACCCTCAATTCCGCTTATTTCGCAACCGCCTGTTGGGGCGTGGCGTCACAGCAAATCGCCATTGGCATGGACTTTTTTGCGCTGGCGTTGGTGGTTTCCAATACTTCGGAAACCCCGGCTCTCATTCGTTGGGCGAGACTGGCCCTGGCCGGGCTGGCCGTCGGCATCAACGTGATGGAAGCGGTGGACATCGGCGCCATTTTCAGCATGCTCGTTGCAATTTTTGTTTTTTTCAAGGCCGTCGCCGATGAAAGCGGCCCGGCTTTGGTCAAAGCAGGGCGCGGCATCATCCGTGTGGCGGTCATCGCGTTTTTCGCCGGTTTCATCGCCATCCAAACCGTTGTGTCGCTGGTTGGCACTCAGATTCAAGGGGTGGTCGGCACCGGGCAGGACACGGAATCCAAGGCCCAACACTGGGACTGGGCCACGCAATGGAGTTATCCCAAAATTGAAACGCTCGGCTTGTTTGTGCCCGGCGTGTTTGGCTACAAATATGATACGCCCAAGGACATAATGGAATTCCTTCAGGACAGCTACCGGGGTGGCGTCTATTGGGGTGCGGTCGGGCGTGACCCGGCTTGGGACCGCTATTTTGCCAGTGAAGAAAAAGGCCCCCCCCCGCCGCCGCAGGATATTCTGCGTTTTGCCGGCGGCCAGCATTACGCAGGCATCCTCGTAACGTTGGTGGCGCTTTGGACAATCGCGCAGTCGTTGCGCAGGCAAAATTCGGCCTTTCCTGAACCCCAGCGGCGGTTTATCTGGTTTTGGGCGGTGGTGTTGATGGTTTCTCTGCTATTGGCTTATGGGCGCTACGCGCCGTTCTACCAGTTTTTCTACAGGCTGCCGTATTTCTCCACGATCCGGAACCCGGTGAAGTTCATTCTCGTCTTTTCCTGGGCGATTGTGATCCTGTTCGCTTACGGCGTCCATGCCTTGAACCGGCGTTATTTGGAAACGCCGGCGACTGGTTCCGCATCGCTGTCGGAAAAACTCAAGGACTGGTGGACAAAAGCCGGCCGGTTCGATCGAAACTGGACCCGGTTTTGCCTTCTGGCCTTCGTCGTCAGCGTGCTCGCGTGGCTGGTTTACGCCGCGGAAAAGCCGGACCTGGTCCGCTATTTGCAAAAGGTGGGATTTCCTGACGAAGAAACGGCAAAACAAATGGCCGCTTTCAGCGTCGGGCAAGTTAGTTGGTTCATTGTCCTGTTCGCGCTGGCCATCGGGCTTTGCCTGCTCGTTCTTGCCGGCGTCTTTGCCGGGAAACGCGCCCGATTCGGCGGTCTTTTGCTCGGCGTATTCCTCGTGGCAGATTTAGGGCGGGCGGACCTGCCATATATTACCCATTGGAACTACAAGCAAAAATACGCGAGCAATCCCATTATTGATTTCCTGCGCGACAAACCTTATGAACACCGCGTCGCCGGCCTGCCGTTTCGTGCACCGCAACAATTTGCATTGTTCGAGGAGCTGTATCGCATTGAGTGGATGCAGCATCATTTCCCGTATTACAACATCCAATCACTGGACGTTGTTCAGCGGCCACGCCTGCCGGCGGATTTGGAGGCTTATGACCTGGCGCTCGATCCTGAGCGAACGCCGGGATCGGTTTATCTCTTTGCCCGCCGTTGGCAGTTGACCAACACCCGGTATCTCCTCGGCCCGGCTGGTTTTCTCGATGTCCTGAACGAACAGCTTGACCCGCTCCAACACCGTTTCCGGACCATCCAACGATTTGACATCACTCTTAAACCGGGCGTCGAACAATTTACCAAGCTCGAAGACTTGACCGCCGTTCCCGGCGACAACGGCGCTTACGCACTCTTTGAATTCACCGGCGCCCTGCCACGCGCGAAACTTTACACCGACTGGCAAACCAATAGCGTCGCCGACTTGAAGAATTTCACAACCAACAATTTGGACGAGGCGGATTTGGAGATTTTCAGCGATGCCGGAACGAACGGTTTTCTTATATTAAAGAAACTGGCATCCCCGTCCTTCGACCCGCAACGAACCGTTCTGCTCCCTGCTCCATTGCCAGAAGCTAATCCAGGCGCCGCCACGAATCAAAATTCCGGCACGGTCGAATTCAAGAGCTACGCGCCGAAGGACATCGTGCTGGCCGCGCAAGCGGACGCGCCATCCGTGCTTCTGCTCAACGACAAATACGATCCGAATTGGAGCGTGACAGTGGACGGCAAGCCGGCGGACCTGTTGCGCTGCAATTTCATCATGCGGGGCGTTTATGTGCCGCCCGGCGCGCACACGGTGGAATTCCGGTTCAGCCTCCCCAATGGTCCGCTTTACGTCACATTGACGGCCATGGGTGCCGGCTTTCTCTTGTGCGGCTTCCTGATTTTCTCAACGCGCCGCAACGCCAGGCCGGCGACCTGACCGTAAAGGTTTTTAATGCCGGGTTCGGCATAAAATTCGGACAGGTGGAAACTAAAATGAGCCATCAGGATACCTACCACCATAACGAAGCCTACGCGGAGTTTCTCGCCAACTGGGACGCAAATTTTTACGCCAAATACGCCGACACACTCCGTCCCGCGCGGCCCGGTGCGCGCGCCTTGGATGTCGGCTGCGGCGCCGGACAAGTCGTTGACCTGCTCACCAAAGCGGGCTTCGAAGCGTGGGGCGTGGATGTTTCCGAACCAAACATTGCGCGCGCGCGGCGCTTCAGTGAGCGCTGCCAATTCTATGACGGCAGACGGCTGCCGTTTCCCGATCAGCACTTCGCCGGCGTCGGCGCGCTGAACGTACTCGAACATGTCGAGGAGCCGGAAGCGTTCATCACTGAACTGGTGCGCGTCACGGAACCAGGCGGTCGCGTGGTGATTTCCAGCCCGAATTTTTTCCGGGTCTTCGGCTTTCGCGACTACCATCCGCACATGCGCGGCCTGGGGAACAAATGGCGGAACTGGCGCCGGCTTTCCGAGAAACGCCGCCAGATCGCCAGCACACCTGCGCAAGTGCGGTTCGACCACATGACGCCCATCGTGAAAGAACCGTTCACGCCGGACGACGACGCCATCGTCGCCACCAACGCAGTAGAGATGGAATTCTTTCTGACGCGCAACGGGTGCGAAGTGGAAAGCGTCGAATGCACCGATCGCTACGTGGCCGCGCCCGTGGATTTCCTGTTGAATCTTGGGCCGTGGCGCTATCTGATGCTCAATGCATTTGTGGTGGCGCGGAAACGGTAGTTACAAGCCGGTTGGGTGATCCAGAAATTCCCACGGCAGCTTGAATTTCCTGGAAAGATGCGCCGCCAGCGCCTTCACGCCAAACGTCTCTGTCGCGTAATGGCCGCCGTAAAAGACATTCAGGCCGAGTTCTTCCGCCGCCGCATAGGTCCAATGCGGGCCTTCGCCGGTAATGAACGTGTCCACGCCTTCGCCCGCCGCCTGTTTCAAATCACCGCCCGCGCCGCCGGTCACGACGCCGATTTTTTCGCAAATGTTTTGGCCGCCCGGAATCACTCGCGGTTTCGCGCCGGTGGCGCGCTCTAAACGTCTGGCCAGATCCTTGCGCGATATCCTTTGGCGCGCCTGAAATCCGATGAACCGGCCGTGACTGAAGAAAAATGGTTTCAGCTTTTTCAAGTCGAGCGCGGCACAAAGCTGCGCGTTGTTGCCGAGCCGCGGATGCGCATCCAGTGGCAGGTGCGAACTGTAAACCGCCAGATTGTTTTCAACGAGCAACCGGAGCAGTTCGTATTTTTTGCCCGTCCACGGATGCGACGGCGACCAGAACAATCCGTGATGGACGATCATCATGTCCGCCCCGGCCGCGATGGCGAGTTTCACCGTCACGAGACTCGCGTCCACCGTCGCGGCCAGGCGCGTGACCTCGCCGCGATTTTCCACCTGCAACCCGTTTACCGCACCCTCGTAGTCCTGGGCTTCTTTGGTACGCAAAATCCGGTCGCAATAATTTGCGATGGCAGTGAGCGATGCTTTCGGCACGGCGCGATGAAAGCAGAACCTGGCGGGGTTGCAAAGCGTGAAAGAGGAGGCAAAGATTGGCGCGTTTGTTCAAGCTCTGTTGCCGAAACAAGGTTTTTCCGGCTTCCACCCGCACTCCACGCTCTGCGTAAAATAAGAACACGGCCCGTTTTTCCTTGCCCGGATGGGCTGGTTTCCCCTATTTATCCGGAAAATTTTAAGAAGCTGACTCCCCGGCGTTTCATAACCTCGACGGAACAAGCTTGCGAACACAAAATTATATGCAAACAAAACGACTCGTTGAGAAAGACCCGCCCCTGAAAACGGACGACTTGATCCTCATCACCGGCGCGGGCGGTTTCATCGGCGGCAACCTCGCGCTCTACTTCACGAAAAACGGGTTCACGCGGATTCGCGCCGTGGACAAGAAGCCACTTTACGAATGGTACCTGAAGGTGCCGGGCGTCGAATCGCTTTGTCTCGACGTCAGCCAGGAAGACAATTGCCGGCGCGCTTGCGAAGGCGCGGTTGAGGTCTATCAACTGGCCGCCGACATGGGCGGCATGGGCTTCATCGAACGGTTCCGCGTCGAGTGTCTGCGCAGCATTCTCATCAACACCCACATGATTGAGGCCGCCTATCAGGCTGGGGTCCGCCGCTACTTTTATTCCTCGTCCGCCTGCGCTTACAACACCGACCTGCAGCAGGACCCGAACGTCCGCGCGTTGAAGGAATCCGACGCCTACCCGGCAATGGCCGAGCGCGGTTACGGCTGGGAGAAACTCATTTCCGAAATGTTCTGCCAGGAGTATTGGATTGAACGCGGGATGAAAACCCTGATTGCCCGTTTCCACAACGTCTATGGTCCGCACGGCACTTGGGACGGCGGCCGTGAGAAAGCCCCCGCCGCGCTGTGCCGCAAGGTCATTGAGGCCATTGATGCCGGCAAGAAGAGCATCACCATCTGGGGCGACGGCACGCCGACGCGCAGCTTCATGTACATTGACGACTGCGTGAAGGGCATTGACATGATCATGCACTGCGATGACTTGATCGCCACGCCCATCAACCTCGGCACCAGTGAACTGGTCTCCGTCAACGAACTCCTCTCAAAGATTGAGAAGATTGCCCGTGTGAAGCTCAAACGGCATCACGACCTGACCGCGCCGCGCGGGGTCGCCGGTCGCAACAGCGACAACACGTTCATCAAAAAAGTTCTGGGTTGGGAACCGAACACGCCGTTGGACGAAGGTCTGGCCGTGACCTACAAGTGGATCAAGGAACAATACCACAACCGCAAAAAAGGCAAACGCGTCGTGGAATAATACCAATTCCCGGAGATTGCCAGTAACAGTTGCCCGACGGCAGGGCCGTGCGGCCGCGCGGCCACACAGACCGGTGGCGCAGCAGCGCCGACGGTTTGTCACCTGCCGCTCCGGGCGTTTATTCACAACCTTGTGCACCACGACCGTTCGTGCTCTGACGGTGACCCTCCCGCGCCGTCTTTCATCCGCCGCCCCGGAAGGCCGGGAACCGGCGTGGATGAATCCATTTGACAAAGTGCGGTTCATTACCTACCGTTCGGTAGGTTTATGGCCAAACACGGTCCCGAAACACGGCGACAGATCCTCCGGGCGGCGCTCAGACGCTTCGCCAACGGCGGCTATGCCGCCACGTCCGTCCAGCAAATCGTCGGCGACGCGAAGGTGTCCAAGCCGGCGCTGTATTATCATTTCCGCGACAAGGCCGGATTGTTTCAGGCGCTGGTCAGCGAGGCCCACGACGAGCGGTTGCAGGTGGTGCAGGAGGCAGCGGCGCGGGGACGCAATGTTCGCGGACAACTGATTGAGATTCTCACGGCGCTGTTCGATTACTTTCACAAAAACCGCGAGTTGACGCGCATCGCGTTCGCCACTGCGTTTGCCGCGCCGGGCGAAGTGCCGCCGGAGTTGCGCTATCTTGACCGCTGCCAGCGCAATCTGGAGTTCATGCATTCCCTCATCAAACGCGCCCAGGCCGCGGGCGAACTGGATGACCGTTTCGACAGCCGGGACCTGGCCTATGGTTTTTACGGGCAGGCGCACCTGTACGTCACCTCGCATTTGTTGATGCCAAATTATCGTTTGAACCGGCGCGCCGCCGAGCGCATCGTGGATTTGTTTCTCGCCGGTGCGGCAGCAAAGAAAAAACGAAAGGGAAAATCGTGAAGACAAGGAGATTGACTAAAACAGGCGGCACGCAGCCTTTGGACTGCGCGGACGTGTCCGCGCTTTGGTCCGATGCGACATGTCGCATCGTTGGAAACCGGCGACGTGTCGCCGCACTCCAAATTGCGGTCGCTGTTGGGGCAACGGTGCTGTTCACCGGCTGCGGCCAAAAAACGGGCGGTTCCGGCGCTTACAACCTGCCGCCGCCGGAGGTCGGCGTGGTCACCCTCGCACCGGAGTCCGTGGCCCTGACGACGGAATTGCCAGGGCGCATTGATCCCGTGCGGGTGGCTCAGGTGCGTGCGCGGGTGGACGGCATTGTCCTGCATCGGGAATTTCGCGAAGGCGCGGACGTCACGAATGGCGAGGTGCTCTACCAAATTGATCCCTCACCATACAAAGCCTCGCTCGACAGCGCGAACGCCAGCCTGATGCAGGCGCAACTGCTCGCGCAGCGCTACAAACCGCTGGTGGGTATCAATGCCGTAAGCAAACAGGATTACGACAATGCCGTATCCGCGGCAGCTCAAGCCAAAGCCGCGCAAGAAATCGCTGCGGTCAATTTCGGTTATTGCACTGTCACCGCGCCGATTTCCGGAAAAATTGGCGCGGCGCTGGTCACCGAAGGCGCGCTGGTGAGCCAGAGTGGGGCGACGGAAATGGCCGTGGTCACGCAACTGGACCCGATTTATTGCGACTTCACCGAATCGTCCACCGAATTGCTGCGGCTCCGGCGCGAAATGGAAAGCGGGACGCTTAAAACCGTCGCGCCCGGCCAGGCGAAGGTGACGTTGCTGCTGGACGACGGGACGACTTACTCACAGCCCGGCAAATTATTGTTTTCCGACGTCACGGTGGACCCGACCAGTGGCATGGTGACGCTGCGAGCGGAATTTCCCAATCCCTGCCATTTGCTGCTGCCGGGAATGTTTGCGCGCGGCGTGCTGGAACAGGCCGTTGACGCCAAGGCCATCACCGTTCCCCAGCGGGGCGTTAATATCGGCCCGAATGGCGTCGCAACCGTGATGGTGGTCGGAGCGGATGGCAAGGTGGAGTCCCGGGTGATAAAAATCGGCCAGGCCGTGGGAAACAAATGGATTGTCACGGACGGGCTCAAGGCCGGGGAAGAGGTCATTGTTGAAGGATTGCAGAAAGCCATGCCGGGGATGCCGGCAAAGCCGGTGCCGTTTAATTCTGCGGGCAGCAACAGCCCCGCTTCGCCGGCCCCGGCCCCAGGAAATTAACTGGAAACCGCCATGCCGAAATTTTTCATTGACCGCCCGATTTTTGCCTGGGTGCTTTCCCTGCTCATCATGCTGGGCGGGGTTCTTGCCATTACGCATTTGCCGGTCGCCCAATATCCCACCGTCGCGCCGCCGTCCATCGCCATCAACGCCACTTACGCCGGCGCGTCGGCGGAAACGGTGCAGGACACGGTCACCTCCGTAATCGAGCAGCAGATGAACGGCATTGACAACCTGCTTTACATATCATCCAGCAGCAGCGCGAGCGGCCAATCCACCGTGACACTGTATTTCCAGTCCGGCACCGATCCGGACATTGCGCAGGTGCAAGTGCAGAACAAGCTGCAATTGGCCGTCCCCAATCTGCCCCAGACAGTCCAGCAACAGGGCATTACGGTCGTCAAATCCACCCGCAACTTCCTGATGTTTTTCACGCTATCGTCCACCAACAAGGAGGTGAGCGACATCGCGCTGGGTAATTTCATTTCGTCGAGCGTCCTCGACCCCATCCGCCGCGTCACCGGCGTGGGCGAAGCGGACCTGTTCGGCACTCAATATGCCATCCGCGTCTGGCTGAAACCGGCCCAGCTTGAGAGCTACAATCTCGACGCCAACGACGTTATCAACGCCATTGAGGCCCAAAACACGCAGGTTCCGGTAGGACAACTCGGGGCGCGCCCGGCAGTGAAAGGACAGGAACTGAATGTCACCTTGCAGGGTCAAAGTACGTTGACCACGGTCAAGCAATTTGAGGGCATTTTGCTGCGGGTGAATCCCGACGGTTCGCGCGTGTATTTGCGCGACGTGGCCCGGGTGGAGTTGGGCGGCGAGAGTTATGCCTTGCAGGCGCGGGTGGACGGGCGGCCGGCCGCCGCCGTGGGCATCCGGCTGGCGCCCGCGGCCAACGCCGTGGCCACCGCCAACGCCGTCCGCGCCAAGGTGGCGGACCTTTCCAAATTTTTCCCGGCGGGCGTACGGGTGGATTTCCCTTATGACGCTTCCGAATTCGTGCGCGCATCCATCCGGGAAGTGGTCACGACGCTGGTGGAAGCCATCGTGATGGTGTTCCTGATCATCTTCCTGTTCCTGCAAAATTTCCGGGCGACCTTCATTCCCACCATCGTCATCCCGGTCGCGTTGCTGGGCACGTTTTCCGTCATGTATGCGCTCGGTTTTTCCATCAACGTTCTGACCATGTTCGGCATGGTGCTCGCCGTGGGCGAACTGGTGGATGACGCCATCGTGGTGGTGGAAAACGTGGAGCGCATCATGAGCGAGGAAGGGCTGCCGCCGCGCGAGGCGACCGTCAAGGCGATGAAACAGATCACCGGCGCGCTCATCGGCATTTCGCTGGTGCTGACGGCGGTGTTCATTCCGATGGCTTTCTTTGGCGGGTCGGTCGGCGCGATTTACCGGCAGTTTTCGTTGTCGCTGATTTCGTGCATGTTGTTCTCCATCTTTCTGGCCATGTCCCTGACGCCGGCGTTGTGCGCCTCGCTGCTCAAGCCCGTTGAACAAGGACATCATTTGCGGAAGCAGGGATTTTTCGGCTGGTTCAACCGCGGTTTCGCCGCCACCCGGAAAGACTACGAAGGGTTCCTGGGCCGAACCATCAACAAGACGCCGCGGTATCTGGTTGTTTATCTGGCGATTGTCGCCGCAGCCGGCTGGCTTTACCTGCGTTTGCCCTCGGCCTTTTTGCCCGACGAAGACCAGGGTTATTTCATCACCCTCATCCAGTTGCCGGTGGGCGCGACCCAGGAACGCACGGTGGACGTGCTCAAGCAGGTGGAGAGCTATTATTTGAGCCGGCCGGAAGTGGCGGGCATGGTGGACGTCGCCGGCTTCAGTTTCAACGGCCAAGGACAGAACGCCGCCCTCGCTTTTGTTCATTTGAAAGACTGGAGCCAGCGCCACGGCGCGCAACACGGGGTGGACGCAATCATCGTCCGCGCCTTCATGATATTGGGACAAATCAAGGACGCCATCATTTATCCCATCAATCCGCCGCCGATTCCGGAGTTGGGCATTTCGGCGGGCTTCGATTTTGAATTGGAGGACCAGGCCGGCCTCGGCCACGACAAACTGATGCAGGCGCGCGACCAGTTGGTTGCAATAGCCGCGACCAATCAGGACATCACCCAGTTGCGCTTCGTGGGATTGGAAGACACGCCGCAGCTCAAGGTGGACATTGACCAGGCCAAGGCCAGCGCGCTGGGCGTTTCGCTGGCGGACTTGAACACAGCGCTCGAAACTTATTTCGGCTCCGACTACATCAACAATTTCGTGAACGGCAACCGCGTGCAACGGGTTATCGCCCAACTGGACGCGCCGTATCGCATGTTGCCGCAGGACGTCAGCAAGGTTTTCGTCCGCAACAGCAGCGGCCAGATGGTTTCGCTGGCCAGCCTTGCCACCCTGCACTGGATTTACGGCTCGCCGTCGCTGCAACATTACAACGGCTTTCCGTCACTGGAACTCCAGGGTCTCGCACCACCGGGCAAGAGCACGGGCCAGGCCATGACTGCCATGGAAAACCTGGCCGCGAAATTGCCCACCGGCTTTGGCTACGAATGGACCGGCCAATCCTTCGAGGAACGTCTGTCGGCCAAGCAAGCGCCGTTGCTCTACGCGCTGTCTCTGATTGTCGTGTTTCTGGCGCTGGCCGCGCTCTACGAAAACTGGTCCATACCGGTGGCGGTAATTCTGGTCGTGCCACTCGGCATCCTCGGCGCTTTGTTGGCCGCCACTTTTCGCGGGTTGCCCAATGACGTGTTTTTCAAAGTGGGTCTGTTGACCATCGTCGGCTTGTCCGCCAAAAACGCCATCCTCATCGTCGAATTCGCCAAGGATTTGCAGGCGCAGGGCAAGGGTTTGATTGAAGCCACGCTGGAAGCGTCGCATTTGCGGCTGCGGCCGATCTTGATGACGTCGCTGGCGTTCATTCTGGGTGTGCTGCCCCTGGCGTTGAGTACCGGCGCCGGTTCGGCCAGCCGCCACGACATCGGCACCGGCGTGGCGGGCGGTATGATCACGGCAACGGCGCTGGCCATTATCTTCGTGCCGGTGTTCTTCGTGCTCGTCCGCCGGATCTTCAAAAGCCAGAAACCGTCGCACACCATGCTTCCGCCCAAACCGGCCGGTCTGGAGGAGGACGACGATAACCCGAATCCGCCAAAGCCATGAGCAAGTTTCTGTCGCCCATCCTTGCGTTGTTCATTGTGGCCCTGGCTGGCTGCACGCTAATGCCGAAATATCACCGCCCCGCCGCGGCCATTTCGCCAACCTGGCCCAAGGCGCAGGGGCAAATCAGAGGCGCGACCAACGCCATTCCGGCCGCGGACATCGGCTGGCGCGAATTTTTCCGCGACCCGCGCCTGCAACAACTCATCGAGCTGGCGCTGACCAATAATCCCGATCTGCGCGTGGCGATGTTGAACGTGGAACAAACGCGCGAGCTCTACCGCGTCCAGCGGAACGCTTTGATTCCCACCGTGGACGTCAATTACAACAGCTCGCGCCAGCGCATTGCCTACGGGTTCGCCGGCAACGGCCAGGGCGCCACCTACAATCAGTTCAACGTGAACCTGGGGGTCGCCCAATATGAACTGGACCTGTTCGGCCGGGTGCGCAGCCTCAAAACACAGGCGTTGGAAACCTACTTTGCCACCGAGGAAGCCCAAAAGAGCGCTCAGATCACGCTGGTGGCTGAGGTCAGCGCAGCCTATTTGACGGAACGCGAACTGGCCGAGCAACTCGCCTTGGCCCGGCAATCGCTGAGAGCGGCGCGCAACGTTTATGACCTGACCAAAAGCAGCTACGAAGGCGGCGTCCTTTCCAGACTTGATTTGAACGCCGCCGACATCCAGATGCAAACCGCGCGGGCAAACATGGCCGGTTACGAACAGCAACTCGGTCAGGCTGACAATTACCTCGTGCTCCTGGTGGGCCACCCGTTGTCCGATGACTTGCCCGCGCCTCAGCCGTTCAATCCGCAGATTTGCCTGTCTGACCTGCCGGCAGGCCTGCCCTCCGACCTGTTGCAGCGACGACCGGACATTCTTGAGGCCGAGCATCAGCTCAAGGCCGCCAGCGCGAACATCGGCGCCGCCCGGGCCGCCTTTTTCCCGACCATCACCCTCACCGGCTCCGCCGGCTACTCCAGCACCTCGCTTCAAAATTTGTTCGCACCCGGCTCGCAGGCCTGGAATTTCTCGCCGCAAGTGGTATGGCCCATTTTCGCAGCGGGCACCGCTTGGGCCGAACTAAAGGCCGCCCAGGCCGGCAGGCTCATGGAAGTTGCGAATTACCAGAAGGCCATTCAAACCGCCTTCCGGGAAGTTGCCGATTCCCTCGTGGCGCGGGACACCGTCAAAACCCAACTGGCGGCCAACCAGGCCCTGGTCAGAGCCGAGCGGCAGAATTACGAACTGACCCAGGCGCGCTTCGGCAGCGGCGTTGACAGTTCTCTCAACGTCCTTGTCGCCCAGCAAGCCCTCGACAACGCGCGGCAGAACCTCATCCAGTCCCAATACTCGCGGCTGTTCAATTTGATCAATCTTTATCAGGCGCTGGGCGGCGGCTGGCAGGAATACTCGCCGCAACCCTAACTCCTGTCTGAAATGAGAAGAAATTGAATTTATGAATGAAAGCAAATCAACTCCTGTGCCTGTGGCGAATGGCGCGAGACTGGCAAAATTGAATTCGCCGTGGTTCATCTGGCCCGCAGCCGGCGTGCTCGCCGTGCTGTTGTTTTTCGGACTGGATTATCTGGTCACCGCCTTCACCCACGAATCCACTGACGACGCTTTCATTGAAGGACACGTCGTTTCCATTGCACCGCGGATTTCCGGCCAGGTTTCCGCCGTTTACGTTCTTGACAACCAGATGGTCCGCTCGAACGACCTGCTCGTGGAGATTGACCCGGCGGACTATTCGACGACCGCCGCGCAGAAACAATCCTCCGCCGACGCGCAGGAAGCCAATTACAAGACGATGCTCGCCGCCCTCGATTTGATGACCGTGAAAGTGGCCACCGCTGAAGCCACCTCTGATCAATCGAAATCCGACGCCGACGCGGCCCAAGCCACCGATGCGCGCGCGCAGGCGGATTTTCAACGCAGCCAGGAATTGCGGAAACAAAACACGATTTCGCAGCAGGAATTTGACGCCGCGCAGGCCGCGGTCAGCGAGGCCGACGCGAACCTCGCCGCCGCGAAACAAAAGGCCATTGCCGACGCCTCGAGAATCAACGAAGCCAAGGCGCAGTTGGCTGCAACCAAAACCGGCGTTGCCATGGCGCTCGCGTTGTTCCGGCAGGCGCAGACCGCCGTGCAGTCGGCGCAACTCGATCTTTCCTACACGAAAATTTACGCGACAAGCGACGGTCGCGTGACGCGCAAATCCGTCGAACCGGGC
>Ga0181530_10001929_pt1 | contig 25417 bp, 20 predicted proteins | sample PEATcosm2014_Bin_42_FD_119769 | JGI IMG/M metagenome (GOLD analysis project Ga0181530, IMG submission 119769) | Peatland microbial communities from MTU Mesocosm Facility, Houghton, MI, USA - PEATcosm2014_Bin10_60_metaG | ecosystem: Environmental > Terrestrial > Soil > Wetlands > Peat | place... | reverse complement strand
TAAAAGTAAACCTGGGGGTTGGAAAACTTATTCGTGTCGGCGAAGGGTTCCGCGACCGTACCATAACTGCCCGTCGCCCCGCCATTGATAAATGCCAGCAGGGTGGTCTGGCTGTTGCTCCCGAAAATGATGCCACCGAAGGAAGTCAGACTGTCCGCGATGGCGCCGGGAACGAACATGCCTTGCGGGACGCTGAATTGCGCCAAACCCGTTTGATACCCCAGACAGCCGTTTGGCCACGCCACCGAATCGCTGTTGGTGCGCAAAATCGAGGAAACGCCCAGAATGTTCACGTTGAAAATGGCGTTGTCAAAACACGGGTACCGGACGTTGCGCGAATTGTCCGAACTCTTTGCCAGGACCACCGGTGATTGGGGAAAAGTCCCATCGCTGGCGACGCCTTGATCCACCAACTGCTCCGCTTGGGCGAGCGAGTCACCCGTGATCATCGTGGCCAGGAAGGAATAGCCGGGGGTGCCGACCGGCGCCGACCGACGGAAGACCGCCTCGCTGGCCGCATAACTGTTGGTGATGCCCAACGGATCGCTTCCGTCGCCCTGCCTGGAGCCATAGAACAAAGCCGAGGTGGTGCTGTTGATCACGGAACCAAAGCTGGTTTGAAACGGAATATCCATTGAGAGGACGAGATAATCAATCTGGTTGGTCAACTGGTTGGCCGCCAGCATGTTCAGCAGGGGAGTTACCAGATTGCTTTGCAAGTCATTGCTGGTCCAAAGGGTGTTGCCGCCCGGCCAATTGATGAATAAGACGTTTTGCGGCGGCACCTGGCGCCGTTGGCAGTAGTAATTGCCCAGCTCGCAGGAGTTGGAACTGGTCTGGTTGACGACGACGACCGTGTTCAGTCCGCTGCCGCCAGCGTATAGCTTGCAGACCAAGGCGCAGCACCCCCAAACCATTCCAAATACTTTACACTGAAAACTGCCGTGCATAAACTCAAACAGTTCCAGCAGAACGTACTGCTATTACCATCAGACGCAAGGTCTTATGGCAGAATTCTTTCCGATGCTGACAAAACGACAGGCCGGTCACCAACCGGCCCTGGGTCAGCCAATTTGCAACCGGCCAGATTCTTCCTCAGGACACCTGCGTCGCAGCGCCAACCTCAGCGCGCCAACCCCCAAGGCGATTAATGCCACGGTTGACGGCTCGGGAATAACAGTGTAGGAAACGGAAACCATGGCCAACTGATCTTGAGCCAGGCTGCCGTCCATGTTGAAGAGGTCCAGAGCCACCACCCCATACGCTCCGTTTGAATCCGCTTTGACTTGGGTATCAGTAATACCGCCCAGCGCGGTTTCAGCCAGAGCCACATAGCCATTGTTCTGACCCCCTTCGTCCTCGAGGTACCAAATTGCATTCTGGAGTTCGCCGGCATTTGCCAATCGATTGCCGTCGAAGTAACTTCCCGTTCCGGTATCCAGCGTCAACGTACCAACCCGGAACTGGCTGTAAAGCCAGGCGGTGCCAATGGAAATATTGTCCATCGGTAAACCGGTGTTCGGGTCGGTCGCGCTGGCGCCAGCATCGCCAGGAACGGCACCTGTGTTGATGGTGTACGTGTAAGGTCCGCTGGGAGGTTGACCGATATACTCGCTGGTTTCGAGACAGAACGTGGCGAAACTGCCGAGTCCCGTCGTAACCGCATTGAATTCGCCGCCATCGCCATATTGATACGTGGAAGCGCCAAAAGTGATTGTTCCATCCAGACCATTATAGGCGAACAGGCTGGGCGCCATCATCACGCCCGCCAAACCGGTCACCAGGCCTGCCACGTATAAATTTCGTCTCTTCATGCTCATGTTGCGCGGTCGTGTTACTGTGGTTCAACCTTTCCGGAGGTTATGCCTTTTCAGGGCTTCTCCTTGAGTCTGTTGGGTTATCTGCTGTCCAGGGCCTGCATCCATCGGGCCGGCCCCGCCGGATTGGGGTTCGAATAACTACACTCCTTGGCATCGATATCACCGCAGGGACGGCGTTGTCGTTACCCGTTACTTCTTTTGGTGTGACTTTCACCCGTACGTCTTGCCGTCGGTTTTGATGATTGCTTGGTTTGTTACTTCTCAGCTTCGGGCTTGCTTCTAATTGATTATGCGGGGGACTGCTTTGCTGCAGGGATACAGGCTAAAAGCTCGACGGTGTAAATGGAAAGGAGCGCCGACACATTAACGGCACACCAAAAAAGAGGCAGCGGACTGATGCTACAAATTGCCGCGCGCATGATTTACGACTGGTTGGAATTGACAGCCGATATCAGGATGCGGAATGATGCCGCTGAACCGTCCAACCCATCAGGCAAAGGCCGCCTAACACGGCCAGCGCGGTCGTGCCCGGTTCCGGAACCACCGTGACTTGCAAGCCTTTGTCCTTGCTTATGTCTTCCTCGTCGCCCGGGTTCAGGGTTGCGTCCCATTGGAATGCCCACGAGACATCGCCGGTAACTGCCGAGGTATTGTCACTCAGGTTAAAATTTGAATTGAGCGGGTTGTTGAGTTCATTCAGCGTTGTTGGAACCAACGCCGTTTCGCCGTGACTTGCGCTCGGTGCAAGAATCACTTCGGCAATGCCCGTACCCCCCGGTGTGCCTGTTGATTGAAAGGCTCCAGTATAAGCACCAAGGCTGCCGGTAATACTGACGGTATTGTTGTTGTTGTTCAGCAGGTTAAAATTGGAATATTGAAAGAAGCTAACATTCAGCGTCTGCGCCGTCTGGCCTGCTGAAACGTTATCGATCCATATGTATTCCATTATATCGGCAGATCCAGAACTGGCGCCATTGCCGGTCAATGTGTAATCAACATTCACGGACAACTGTGAGTTTTGATAGGTCACGGTCACGTCATTGGCCCCGTTAGGGGTGGTGGTCAACCCGCCGATTGTGTTGATGGGCTGCGGCGCGCTGCCATTCACCGAATACCAAAACCACTGCTGGTCCAATTGGTTCTGCCCGTTGAGCACAGTCCAACTGTTCATGCCGAGATTGCCGGTGCCAGCGCCTAGGTTCAGTGTCGCCGTAGAACCTCCATCGGAAAGTGAGTAGTTTTGCGCCATGCTTTTGCCTGGCAAAAAAACAAAGGCGGCCGTTACCAAGGCAGACAAAGTTGCGACTCCACTTCTGGTCATAAATTTTTTAACATCTTTCATGTGCCTCCGCTAGTTTTTGATTTTTGTTTATTTTTAGTTGTTTTAATTGTTCTCGCTGTCAACCGCCCGAAATTGTCTCAATTGCGCTGCCCGGCGTCGGCGTATCAGAACCAAGGCCGCCGTTCCGCCCGCTATCAGCGCCACGGATGAAGGTTCAGGTACCGTAAGAAACTCGGTTCCGCTGATGGTTAAAGAATTCCCATCAGCCAAGGACGTTGCATCAGATTCAAAGGTAAAACTCGTCGAACCGTTGAGCGCACCGTTGGGCGGGAGGGGGCCGGTCGGAGGCCCACCGTCCGCCAGCATTTCCGTTGAGGTTTGACCTGTTGGTTGCCATTGATCTTGAAGCGAAGAAGCGCCCCCGTTCCCGTACTGCATGGCCAGGTATTGGAAATCGGGAGTAGTAACGGACATCTGTATGGTCTGGGGCCCCGGAGGCAAACTGGCGACCGAATATTGGAACAAGCTTGCGTTTTCCGGACTTCCGGAACCGTTGAAAAGTTGCATGTTATAAAGTAAAGAAGCCCCATTAACAGAAGCACTGAGAGTGTAAGTTAAATCAAGTGTGTTGCCGTTACCCAAATTATAATCAGCGATTAATTTATTATAGGTTGAGCCTTGTTTTACCGTGTAATACGAAGTCAAGTCTGCACTGTTTAACTGCTGAATCCCGTTACCCACATTGTAATAAATGGTTTCCTGGCTCAATTGATTCACACCATTAAAGTACCAATTAATCAAACCGGCGTTGGGGTTAAACCCCACACTGGAATTAAAGCCAGTGCCGCTTTTGACAATGTTGGTTATCTGCGCGTCGCTTTGAACCACTGCCCCGGCAATCAAAATCGCAACAAGAGCGCCTCGATACAACCGCACTCCACTCGCGAGTGGTTTTCTCAAAAGCCTCATGCCTCCCCGTTTGTTTTGCGGTGATTTGATCGTATTCATGATTTCATCTGATTGATCACGCTTGGGTTTGCATCAGGATCCCGAACCCGCAATGGCTTCTGATTGGTTTTTAGCGAGGGCCCGCTTCGAATCCTGGGCACACACCAGGATTTCGGCGATGAAAATTAAAGAGATTGCCAGCGCGTAAATGACGCACCAAAAAAGTGTCAGCGGACTGACTGTGTACATTAAAATGCGCATGATTTACAACTGGCTTTTAAGGGTTGGCTGGTTTTGCTTGTTTCAGGTTTCGACTTCCAACGGTTTCCGATTGGATATTGTTTCATTTTGAAAGTTACGTTGGATCAGGAACGCCGGTTTTGGGTAAAGCGCTGGACACAAACCAAGACACCCAAGCCCAGCAGAAAACAGCCGACCGTCGTGGGCTCGGGAACGGCCACAACATAACACTGTTCACCACTGAGGCCATTGGGACCCACCAAACCCGCCAGATCTGCCTGATCGGTAAGGTTGGGAAGGTTGGCTAACATGCCGGCCGCTTCGGTTGTAACCGGATCATTGCCATTCACGGTGATGCTGTATGGAGTTGTGGCCTTCGCGGCTATGTCCTCCCATATGGCCACCTGTAGGGCTGCAGCATCCTGGCTGCCCATGGAGGGTGAGTAGTACGCTGCCCATAATTTCTCGATGTCGGTTGCGGCGGCAGAGCCCATGGGACCAGCGGGAGCCAGCGGAGAAGATGCCAGGTCGTTATAATAGTAGTCGGTGAACGTATTCCCGTTATTTTCGTCAGCTACATCAATGCAGAAGGATGGGGTCGCCACTCCATCCACAATCAGATTGTATATTCCGGCGTATACTCCAGTTGAGATCCAAGGATCAACGAGATTTACCGTTTGGGAGGGGTCCACATTTACAAATTGAACGGTTGTGGCACTCGCGCTCATCGCGCCAGCCAAACCGACCGCCATAATCGTCAGTTGTAATTTTTGTATTTTCATATTCCCTTTATGCTTTTGTTGCTGTGGTTAACTTTCTTTTCTGGTTTTTTGCGGGGGCCTGCTTGGATACACTTCTGATTCGGGTTTTGTTTTCTGATTAGCTTTTTGCGGGGGCCTTTTTTGGATCCCGGCTGCCCGCCAGGATTCCGGTGACAAAAATCAAAAAGAGGGCCAGTGCGTAAACCACATACCAAAAGAGTGACATGGGATTGATTAGGCTCTCTGGAGGAATACGCATAATAGGTGGGTTTTAATGGTTATCTGGTTATTTCATGGCTGAACGCCGCCGCATGACCAACAGACTTGTAAGCCCACAAACCATGAGTGCGAATGTCCCGGGCTCGGGGACCGTGGAGGGCATCAGATCTTCCTCAAAACTCGTAGTTCCAGCGAATGATATTGAAAAACTAAAATCCAGAATGCTGTTATCATTTGCAACCGGAGTGCCGGCATAATAGTCGATGTACCCGATCCAGTCGCTGCCAACCAAGGTCGGTGCGGTGACAATGTCTGTCCACCCAAAATTGCCCACGCCGACATTGGAAAATGAAAATGACTGGCTCATCGTAATCGTGACGTGGTAGTCGTTCCAAGTGTACGCGGTGTCATTATTAATTACTTCGCCGAGTTGCAGCGTTGGGTCTGTCCCTGTCCCGTCCGTATAGATAGTTCCTCCTATGCTCCCCGCGGCCCATGCGAACTGCGTCCCATCAATGCTCAACTGGTAGTTTCCAGGGCTGACTGTTACAAGAGGGCCATAGGAACAAGTCATAACAGTACTGTTATTATCCCAGATGTTGATATTCGTGATATTATCCGCCCGGCAGATACCTGCACCCGCCAGCAGCGCGGCCATAATTGCAACCATTCTAGTTTTCATAAACATTCTGATTCGAGTTTTGTTTTTCTGATTAGTTTTTGCGGGGGCTTTTTCTGCATCCCGGCTGCCCGCCGGGATTCCTGCGCCAAGAAATGGATTGGGGGTTCAAATTAATCATGGCTATAGAGCTAATAAAATTCTGAGACGGTTGAACAATCCGAGGGATATTCCCGGACGATCTTCGGCCGGCATCCTTGCCGACCGGGAGCGACCGAATCCCGCCTTTTTGCCGATGGGTTCACCCAGGTTGGTCGTTACTTGCACGCAACGATCATCCCACAATTCGATCATGTGCCGGTCTTTTACGTTGGTCACTTCCAAATCCGGCAATCCACAACTGGCCAGCCATTCTTTGATCGCCGCCACCTGCCGGGGCGATGAGGCGCGGGCGGTGAAAATTTTTACGGTGCGTCCTTCGGCAATCCATTTCTGCACGCGGGCCAGCATCGGCTCAATGGGACTGCCAATCTCGTCCCCGCGCGCACTGCCCAGGTCGCGGGCCAGTGTCCCGTCCAGATCCACACCAATCCACGGGGAACCGTTGTACCGCACCTGGGTATTGTCCGCAAACTGCTGGCCGCACTTTCGGCACACCGCGCCGAACCGCCCGTCCTCCAGCCAGAAAGGCTTTAATTCCTCACCGCAACAGGTTTCTCCGACTTTGGCCGATGCGAAACCGTTGTCCGGCCCGTTTTGACTGTCTTGGTCGAACCGGGGCATGTAGGGCATATATCGTGCGCCACCCTTGGCCCACTCAACATTGGCCGTCATTTCGCCTTTATTTTGTAATGCCGTGTTCATTCGCAAAGACTGGCGCGCATCCCATCAAACCGCTTCTGCTTCCTCGCGGCTTCTCACCGATGCACGCGCCTTTAATTCCAAGGCACACTGCCTCTTATTTTCACACTTACTGTTGTCGTCGTAAGCCGGAACACTTACAACGATTTCATGTTCACAATTGGCCATTAAATGCTCACAAATTGACCGGGGTTATTAACCAGGCGGCGGGATATCCACATTCCACATCGGAACCGGAAGGATTATCCACCATTAGGAAAGTTATTCACAATTTAGGAAAGTTATTCACAAAGTGTATTGTTTTATTGACAAAAGTGTCTTAAATATCTACACTGCGGGTATTAGCCACGGGCAAAAGGTTTGAAGAAGGTTTTGCTCTTGGAAAAATTGGGATGTCATGCTTCCAGAAATTCTGGTAGCTGAGAGATGAGAATTTGGCAGCGCTATTGTAACACGATCAGTTTGGAAGTTGTTTCAGATTGAGGGCAGTGATTACTGTAGAGCGGTGGGTGTAAAGTCGTAGTTTCCATGAAGTTTATGGTAGGCAATACCGCCATCCGACAGGCAAATCAGTTGCCGAGAGAACATGTGGACAGTGGCCTGGCCAATCTGTTACATGGCAGCCTGACAAATCTGGCCTGCAAGTGCTCGATCAAAGATACCGCGGACTTCTTAATCAAGAAGGATCGGATTGTTTGCGCCTGTTGCGACCGGGAGGTTTTTTGCCTCCCTCCCATACTTGGGGTTTACAAGGCCACCTGTAGTTGCTGCAGCTCCTTTTCGGTCAAATCCACTTTTGTTCTGGATTCGCGGGGACTCTATACCTGCACCTGGTGCGGGCGAACGAAATAAACGGGTTCGGGGTTGCAAATGTCTTCGTCAACCTGGCTCATTTAGCCGGTTCGCGACCCGTGAAACAAATGCAGCCCCGTCGGGAATTCATTCGCGCGCAGGCGGCAGGGGGATTCCGCCAATGTCTCTGGCCCGCTGCTTCACCGCCGTTCAGGGTCGGCGGCGGATCAGTTCAAAATTGCAAAGCCGCACTTCAGGTCTGCCCATGGCGTCGAGCACCAGCTTCTGTGCCGGGTCGAAGGAAATCAACAGATGATGCGGCCGGAGGTTGAGATCATCAAAACCGCACCCCGACAGCCGGCGCGACATCATCTGTGTCAACTCGGTCATCGTTTGCTCGGAAATCAGCTTGCCGGCAAAGGCGCGCTTGACATTGATGGCCTGGTAGAATTTTCCGTCCTGGGCCGCCAGCACCTCGTCCGGGCCGTTCCAAAAACCCCAGATGGTGATATAGTCACGATCCTTGCGCGCCACCGGCTTGCCGTCGGGCGTGAGAAAATCCGCCAGCCCGTCGTAATGCCGTTCATCGGCCACCTGGCGGGCGGAGCCGCGCTGGCGGCCGGTCATGTAAATGGCGCGGGGATAAATCGTCTGCACGCCCTGGCGGCCCATTTCGAGCGCAAAGGCAAATTCCTCGAAGGGACTGTTGAAGCCGTAGTTCCGCACTTCCTCCTCGTGGGCCTCGGGATTCTTCAACCACGGCGCGTCGCCTATGCGCGAAATCTTCCACACCAGGTGGATGTTGTCCTTGGTGCGCGTGTAAAACGTCTGGTTGCGCGACGACAATTTTTTCCTGGGCGTGCGCCGCCAGCGTTCCGGCAGAAAATAATTGAACAAGTCCGGGTCCTTGCCCACCACCCAGAGCAATCCGCCCGTGCTTTCGGCGCGGCCAAAAATGTAATCCACCCCCAGCACGTTCGTCGCGCGGAGATGCGCCGGCAGTGGATTGGCGGCGGTGGTGTCGAACCGGCGGGCCATGTGTTTGAGATAAAGCTGCCGGTTGACGCTCCGCACGGCCTGCTCGTGTTCGGGCGTCCGTTCGAGCAGTTCGTAATCCACCAGCGCGTAGGCAAATTGGTCGTTGTGGTCGCGCAACAACGTCTTGTCCGGCTGCGGGCGCAGGATGATGTGCGCCGGTTTCATGTCCACCACCCGGCAGCCCTTCTGCCACAGCTCATGCGTGACCAGGCTGGTGACGCGGGCGAGAAATTCCGCCTGCGCCCGGCCTTCCAGCCCGAATTTTTCCGACGTTTCCACCGCATCCAGGCCCTTGATCCAGCCAAACAGCACGACGTACTGTCGCAGGATGTCAATTTCCACGCCGGGATGCCGCGTCACCTTCGCGCGGATTTTGTCCTCGGACCGGCCCGTCTGCCAGAGCTGCAACCGCTCGCTCGGCACGTAAATCGCCAGAGGGAGCTGGGTGCGGATGCGAATGGCCGCCGGGCCGGCCTCGCCCCGGCGCAGCTCCATGAGCAGCGAAAATTCCTCGAACGGACTGTTGAATTCCGCCTGGATGAACTTGTTGACCGTGAGGGTGTCGAACGGGACCATTTCTCCCACGCGCGACCATTTGACGACCAGATGCAACACCTTGCCGTTCACCGAGCGCGTCGGCACTTTATAGACCGTGCTCGTGCCCTCCAGCCGCTCGCGCTTGGCTTCAAACCACTCGCGCGCATACCAGTTCTCCGGCAGCAGGCTTTTCCAGAATGGCAGCCCGAAGCGCGTAAGATACAGGTCGCCGCCATCCTCCGTCTTCAAGTGAATGTAATCCACGCCCAGCAGCGACATGGCGCTGCGCGATGCCGGCAGGTCCGCCGGCAAAACCGGCGGCGGCAGACTTGCGGCGGGACCGGGCACCGGCGAGGTTGAAATCTCGCGCGCCGGGTTGAACGTCAAAAGTTTGGCATCGGCAGCCACACGGTTAATCTAGGCATTCCCCCCGCCGCCGCAAGCGGCGATTGTTTTATCGGAGGGCCGGGGCGAGGGGATTTGAATTTCGGCCTCCTCACCCCGGCCTTCTCCTCCTTTGGAGGAAGAGGGAGAAAAAATGGCGGGGGCGTCAAGCTGCGCCCCGCTACCGAACGCCGGGGTGTCGTGCGTTTTTTCAATAAATTCTTGTAACCGAAAAAAAATTTGGACAAAGTGCCGCGCTAAAACAAATTTGCCATGTTGGAATTCAAAAATAAAATTCTGTTTGTCGGTTACGGGGCCGTGGCGCAATGCGCCCTCCCCATTCTGGCCAAACATCTCAAGACGCCGTGTTCAAACATCACCGTCATGGATTTTGAAGACCGCCGCGGCGTGCTGGCGCCCTGGCTGAAGCACGGCGTGAAGTTCGCCCGCCAGCGCGTGACGTGCGAAAACATGGGCGCGTTGCTGGGCAAACATCTGGGGGCCGGCGACCTGCTGATTGACCTGGCCTGGAACATTGACTGTTGCGAAATTCTCCAGTGGTGCCACGACCGCGGCATTCTTTACATCAACACGTCGGTCGAATTATGGGACCCTTACGAAAACGCCCAGGGCGCGCCGCCGCAGAAAATGACGCTCTACTGGCGGCACATGAACCTCCGCCGCATGATTTCAAAATGGGCCAAACCCGGCCCGACGGCGGTGCTCGAACATGGCGCGAACCCCGGCCTCATCTCGCATTTCACCAAACAGGGTCTGATTGACATTGGCAACCGTGCCATCAAGGACAAAAAAGTTACCGGCGCAGCCGCCGACGAAATCCGGCAGCTCATCGCGGAACAAAAGTTCAATTACCTGGCGATGACGCTCGGGGTGAAGGTGATTCATTGCAGCGAACGCGACACCCAGATTACCAACCAGCCGAAGCAGGTGAACGAATTCGTTAACACCTGGAGCGTCGAGGGTTTCCGCGAGGAGGGCACGACCACCGCCGAGATGGGCTGGGGCACGCACGAGAAGGAGCTGCCACCGCTGGCTTACGAACACACCGAAGGCCCGCGCAACCAGATTTGCCTCGCCCGCATGGGCATCAACACCTGGGTCTCGTCCTGGGTGCCCAACTACTGCATCCACGGCATGGTCGTGCGCCACGGCGAGGCGTTCACCATTTCCGACCGGCTCACCGTCTGGAAAAACGGCAAGGCCATCTACCGGCCCACGGTGCATTACGCCTATTGCCCGGCCGACGTGGCCATCGTCTCGCTGAATGAACTGCGCGGCTACGACTACCAGCTTCCCAAGAACCAGCGCATTCTCAACGACGAAATCATCAGCGGCTCCGACATCCTAGGCGCGCTGTTGATGGGCCACGCCTACAATGCCTGGTGGACGGGCAGCGACCTGAGCATCGGCGAATCGCGCCGGCTGGTGCCGCACCAGAACGCCACCACCATGCAGGTCGCCATCTCGGTCGTCGCGGCGGCCATGTGGATGATTGAGAATCCGGCCAAAGGCGTCTGCGTGCCGGACGACCTGCCGCACGAGTACATCTTGAAGATTTCCAGGCCGTATCTGGGCAAATGGATTTCCAAGCCGTCCGACTGGACGCCGCTCAAGCACTACACCAACGCGTTCAACGGGCACAACAACCCGCAAATTGACCGGGACGATCCGTGGCAGTTCAAAAACTTCCTGATTACCGACGGAGACTGAAATGATCAACCGCCGCCTGCTAAAAACCTTGGCCCGGGAAAACGGCACGCCGTTGTTCGTGGTGGACCACGACGAATTGCGGCGCAACTACGCCACGTTCAAAAAATACCTGCCGCGCATCCAGGCCTACTACGCCGTCAAGGCCAATCCCGATCCCGCCATCGTCAAAACGCTGTTCGATGCCGGCGCGAGCTTCGACGTGGCCTCCATGCCGGAATTCCGCATCGTTTATGAATACATCAAGGACCTGCCGGACAAGCAGCGGCAGGATTGGATCTGGGACAAGATCATCTACGCCAACCCGATCAAAGCCAACGAGACGCTGCAGGAATTGAACCCGTACAAGCCGCTGGTTACCTACGACAATGACGAGGAAATCCGCAAAATCAAGAGGCACGCCCCGCAGGCCGGGCTCGCGTTGCGGCTGAAGGTGCCCAACACCGGCGCCATGGTTGAGTTGTCATCCAAATTCGGCGCCGCGCCCGGCGAAGCGGTGGATTTGATTCTCGCGGCGGACAAAGTGGGGTTGACCGTGGAAGGCATCAGCTTCCACGTCGGCAGCCAGACGACCAACTTCGGGAACTACGTCGCCGCCATCAATCTGGCCGCCAACATTTTCAAGGAAGCCAAGGACCGCGGCTACACCAAAATGAACCTGCTCGACATCGGCGGCGGCTTCCCGGCGCCCTACGACGCTACCGTGAAACCGTTCCGCGAACTGGCCGGCATCATCAACCGCGAACTGAACCGGCTTTTCCCGAAGAACATCCAGATACTCGCCGAGCCGGGCCGGTTCCTTTGCGCCACCGCCGGCACCGCCATCTCCAAAATCATCGGCAAGGCCGTGCGCGACGGCAAATTGTGTTACTACATTGACGATGGCGTCTATCACACCTTCTCCGGCGTCATCTTCGACCATTGCCATTACCACTTGAAATCCTTCAAACGCGGCCCGACGCAGATCTGCTCGGTGTTCGGACCGACGTGCGACGCGCTGGACGTGGTTTCGCTGGCGGAGGAACTGCCGGGCGACCTGCAACTCGGCGACCTGCTTTACAGCGAACAAATCGGCGCCTACAGCCACGCGTCCTCGACCTGGTTCAACGGCTTCCCCCCCGCGACCGTGGTTCACATCAACCAGTGAAGACCTGCATCGTCCTCGGCCTCGTTCTCGTCCACGAAAGTCGGACCACGGAAGGTAGGGCGCGAAATTGATGCCGCTAAACCGCCCCGGCCCAGCCATCAACGTGTGCTTTGATCCGTGGACCGCCCGGTTCAGCGGGAATGGAGTTGAATTTACCTGGAGCGAATTGATGTTCCGTCCGGAACGCTGTTTGAATAAATTGTTTTTATCCGTGTGAATTCGTGTCCATTCCGCCGTCGCCAAGGCTATGGCGGACAGGTTGTGGTTGAACCGATTTGTTCCAGAGCTTTCCGGCCCAAGCCTTCTCTCCGTTGACTCCGTTAGCTCCTGTTCATAACTTTGCCTCTCACCATGGGCTTGAATTCACACCCCGCCTGCGCCATGCTCTCCGAAATCCATGAAACCCAATGACTTTTCCGATGCGCGGGTGCTCGTCACCGGCGGCGCGGGCTTTATCGGCAGCGCGCTCGTCTGGGCGCTGAACCGCCGCGGCTGCGACCGCATCGTCGTTTGCGACCGCCTCGGCACGGATGAACGGTGGCGCAATCTCACGCCGCTGCGCTTCGCCGATTACGTTGAGGCCGACGATCTGCGCCCGCGCCTGCAAAGCGGCGCGTTGGGGAAATTTGACCTCGTCCTGCACCTCGGCGCGTGCGCGGCCACCACCGAGCGCGACGCCGGTTTTCTCATCCGCAACAATTACGAATTCACCCGGGACCTCGCCACCTGGGCGCTCGGGCAGAAAACGCGGTTTGTTTATGCGTCGTCCGCCGCAACTTATGGCGACGGCTCGGCCGGCATGGACGACGATGATGGCAGGCTGGACACATTGCGTCCGTTGAACATGTACGGCTATTCGAAGCACCTCTTTGATTTGCACGCCCGGCGCGCCGGCTTTTTGAACCGCCTGGTCGGTTTGAAATTCTTCAATATTTTTGGCCCGAACGAGGGCCACAAGGGTGACATGCGGTCGCTCGTCCATAAATCCACGGCGCAGGTGCAAACCGAGGGCGTCATCCGGCTGTTCAAGAGTTACCGCCCTGATTTTCGGGATGGCGAACAAAAGCGCGATTTTCTTTACGTGAAGGATGCCGTGGCGATGACCTTGCATCTGGCCGCCAGCAAAAGGGCCGGCGGCCTTTTCAACATCGGCTGCGGCGAGGCGCGGACATGGCTGGACCTGGCGCGCGCCGTCTTTGCCGCGTTGAAACGCAAGCCGAAGATTGAATTTACCGAGATGCCGGAAGCCATCCGCGACAAATACCAGTATTTCACCCAGGCGAACCTGGCGCGGCTGCGCGCCTCCGGTTACACCGCGCCCGTCACGTCGCTCGAAGACGCCGTGAACGATTACGTCCGCAATTATCTCGTGCCGGACCAGCGGCTCGATCCGGCAGTGGCGTAGTTTGGTGTAGCGTCGAGCCTGTGGCTCGAATTTTCTCAAACCCCGGAACCGAGACGCCAGACCCTGATTAATTTCACCGCCATGTAACTTGCCAGCGGCCGGGTTTTATTGTCATTTTAAGCGGGAGTGACCTTGAAAATTTCCATCCATTGCCTGCTGGCTGCCTTCGCCCTGACGGCGGCACAGGCGGCCGCTTCGTTGGAAAATTTCGACGCGACGACTGACGCTGTTGGCCGCAACGCCAGCGGCTTCGAGACCCCGGTCAATCAATTGGTCGCGCCCGCCGGCACCCTCGTCGAACTTCCCGGCCTGAGACCGCTGGCGCTGGCGCTGAGTCCCGACGGCCAATTGCTTGTGACCGCCGGCCTGACGCACGAAGTGGTTGTGGTTGACCCGGCAACCGGAAAAATCCGGCAGCGCGTTTCCCTCCCGTCGGACCGGGCGCAGGAACCGGCCCCGGTCTCCACCGCAATCCTTTCGCCGGACGAAAAAGCGCAGGTCAGCTTCACCGGTCTCGTTTTTTCGCCGGACGGCTCGCGGATTTATCTTTCAAACGTCACCGGCGACATCAAGGTTTTCGGCGTACAGCCGGATCACAAAGTCGTTCCGCTGTTTTTCATTCCGCTGCCGCCGGCCAACGCGCCGGGACGCACGAATGAAATTCCGGCCGGCATCGCGGTTTCACCGGATGGCAAAAAACTTTATGTGGCGCTGAACCTTTCCAACCGCCTGGCCGAACTGGACGCCGCAACCGGCCGGGTGTTGCGCCTTTGGGACGTCGGCGTGGCGCCGTACGACGTTGCGCTCGCCGGCCGCAAAATTTACGTCAGCAACTGGGGTGGCCGCCGGCCCGACGCCGACAGCGTCACCGGTCCCGCCGGGCGCGGCACGCTGGTGCGGGTGGATTCCCGTTCCATCGCCAGCGAAGGCTCGGTTTCCATCATTAATCTCGACCCCAAACCCGATCTCCGAAATCCGATCTCCGAAATCCTCCCCGGCCTGCACGCCGGCGCGCTGGCGCTGTCGCCGGACCGACGCTGGCTCGTTGTAGCCAACACCGGCAGCGACACGTTGTGCGTCATTGACACCCGCAAGGACCAAATCGTCGAAACGGTTTGCGCGCGGCAGAATCCCGGCGACCCATTCGGCGCGCAGCCGAATGCGCTGGCGTTTGACAAGCCGGGCAAAACCCTTTTTGTCTGCAACGGCACGCAAAACGCCGTCGCCGTTTTCCAGTTCAAACCGGGCGAAACGAAATTGCTCGGCCTGATCCCCGTCGGCTGGTTTCCCGGTGCGATTGCCTTCGACGCACGGCGGAAGGAAATTTGCGTGGCGAACGTCAAAAGCCCGGGCCGGGGACGCCTGGGCAAATCCGGCCAGACCGAATTCAACACGAAACAATATGCCGGTTCGCTGTCGCTGGTGCCGCTGCCCCCGGAAAAAGAACTGGCAGCGATGACGCAAACCGCGCTGGCCAATCTGCGTTATCCGCTGCTCGCGCAGGCGCAATTGCCGCCGCGGGCCGATCAGCCCGCCCGGCCCGTGCCGGAGCGCGCCGGCGAGCCGGGCGTGTTCCAGCACGTCATTTACATCATCAAGGAAAACCGGACTTACGATCAGGTGCTCGGCGATGTGAAGGAAGGCAACGGCAACGCCGATTTATGCACCTTTGGCAGGCGCGTCACCCCCAATCAGCACAAGCTGGTCCGGGATTTTGTGCTGCTCGACAACACCTATTGCTGCGGCATTTTGAGCGCCGATGGCCATCAATGGACGGACACGGGGTTCGCAACGGATTACCTGGAGCGCGAGTTCGCCGGCTGGCCGCGCAGTTATCCGAGCGGCGGCGACGGCGAGAACAGCCGCGACGCACTGGTCTATTCGCCCGCGGGTTTCATCTGGAACAACGCGCTCGCGCATGGCAAAACGCTGCGCGATTACGGCGAATTCGCCACCGCCGTTGCGCGCTGGAAAAATTCGGCGCGCAAGGACAAACCGCGTTTTCCCGATTTTTACCAGGCATTCCTCAACGGCACGAACGACCCGGCCATCGGGTGCGAACCCGACATTGAATCGTTGCGGCCTTATCTTGTGACAAACACGGTTGGCTGGGATCTGGATGTGCCGGACGTTTTTCGCGCCGCGCAATTCATCAAGGAACTGAAACAATTCGAGGCCGCCAGCAATTTCCCCAATTTCGTCATCATCTGGCTGCCGAATGATCATACCAGCGGTGTGAAGTTCGGTGCACCCACCCCCGCCGCCCAGGTGGCGGACAATGACCTGGCATTCGGCCAGGTTGTCGAAGCCGTCAGCCACAGCCGGTTTTGGACAAATACGTGCCTCTTCGCCATTGAGGATGATCCGCAAAGCGGGTGGGACCACGTGAGTGGCTACCGCACGACGGCTTATGTCGTCAGCGCCTACACCAAACGCGGCGCGGTGGTCGGCACGCAATACAATCAAACCAGCGTGTTGCGCACGATGGAGCTCATGCTCGGACTGCCGCCGATGAATCAGATGGACGCGACGGCCACCCCGATGTTTGATTGTTTCATCCCGCCCGGGGCGGGACCGGATTTCACACCGTTCGACGCCGTGACCAACAATGTGCCGCTCGACGAGATGAACCTGCCGCTCAAACTCATTTCCGACCCGCTTTTGCGCAAGGACGCCCAGGTCTCGGCACGCCTGCCGCTCGACAAGGAGGACCAGTGCCCGGAGGATTTGTTCAACCACATCCTCTGGCGTGCAGCGAAAGGTTCACAAACCCCTTATCCGGACTGGGCGGTGAAAATGGTGGAAGACAACGATTGAAGGGTTTGGCAGTTTGAATTTTTGCGCTCTGATGGCGCTGAAATGGCAGGGGCGGGCAGTCCTTCCGCCTTCGTTTGTTGGCAACCCATCAAAAAAACACCGACATTTCTTGTAACTTTGGCCGCGTTTTGCCTAAGTATTGGATAAAATGGATTAAAATATGTTCCCCCGGTTAGTTTAAATTTCCGGAACGAATTGATGTCCAAGCTGTCTTAATACCAAAAAACATGGCAAATTCCAAAAAACGCAGGAAGATCATCATCTTTTCGGCCATCGGGCTGGTGCTGGTCACATTGATCCTGCTGGCCATCTTCAAAAAACGCGAACCGGTCGTCACTGTCCAGACGGAAAAGGTCGCGCGCCACAGCCTCACCAACATTGTCGTGGCCAACGGCAAAATCCAGCCCGTCGTGCAGGTCTCCATCAGCGCGGAGGTCAGCGGCGAAATCATCGAACTGCCGGTCAAGGAAGGGCAGCAGGTCAAGAAGGGCGATCTGCTGGTGAAGATCAATCCGGACATTTATATCGCCGCGGTCAACCAGGCCAAGGCCGGTTACGAATCCTCGCTCGCCGCCAAAGCCTCGGCGGAGGCGAACCTGGAAAAAGCCCAGGCGGACTATGACCGCAATTTGGAATTGTTCCACCAGAAGCTGCTTTCGGAATCGGATTTCATCGGTTTCAAGGCCGCCCGGGACGTGGCCAAGGCGCAACTCGACAGCGCCAACGACCAGGTGAACGTCGCCAAGGCTCTCGTGGACAGCGCGCAGGATTCGCTGATCAAAACGACGATTATTTCCCCGCTCGACGGCACCATCAGCAAATTGAACTCGCAACTCGGCGAGCGGGTCCTGGGCACCGCGCAATTTGCCGGGACGGAAATCCTGATCATCTCGGATTTGAACCAGATGGAGGCGCGGGTGGACATTGGCGAGATGGACGTGGTGGGCATCAAGCCCGGCCAGAAGGCGCGGCTGGACGTGGACGCGTTCAAGGACCGCAAATTTTCCGGCACGGTGACGGACGTTGCCAGCTCATCGAAGGACAGCAACCAGGCCGCCAGCTCTTCCGGCAGCAGCCAGTCGCAGGAAGCCACCAAGTTCCAGGTGCGCATCCGGCTCAGCGACAAGGAAGACTTCCGCCCCGGCATGTCCGTCAGCGCCGACATTGAAACGGAGTATCGCACAAACGTGCTCACCGTTCCGCTGGCCAGCGTCACCACCCGTCCGCCCAAGCCGCCCAAAAAAACCGATCCGCCGAAAACCGGCGGCACCAACACAGCCACCACCCAAACAGGCACCAATGCAACGGTTTCCAGCAACGCCGTGGTTTCGGGCAATGTTGCCACCAACAGCGGGCCGCCGGACAAAAAATCCGCCAAGATGCTGGACGTCGTGTTTGCGGTGGCTGGCGATCATGTGGATGCCGTGCCGGTGAAAATCGGCATTTGCGACGACAATTACTGGGAGATCACCGACGGCCTCACCAACGGACAGGAAATCGTCTCCGGCGGGTACCGCGCCATCAGCCGCGACCTCGATGACGGCAAGAAGATCAAAAAGGGCACGCCGGACAAGGGCGAAGCCAAGGAAGCAACGAAACCATGAGAACCGGGATGGATTATTGGATTGGTGGATGAATGGATTGTGCCGCTCGCCAGCTCAATAATCCACCAATCCATCAATCCATTTATCCAATGATGCTTTTGTGATGAGTTTGATCCGCCTCCAGAACGTTTCGCGGCGTTACCAGATGGGCACGGAAACCGTCCACGCGCTGCGCGACGTGTCGCTGGAAATCCAGCGCGGCGAATATGTCGCCATCATGGGGCCGTCCGGCTCCGGCAAATCCACAATGATGAACCTCATCGGCTGTCTCGATACCGCCACGTCCGGCCGCTACGAGTTGAACGGCATCGGCGTCAGCGACATGGACGACAACCAGCTTGCTGAAATCCGCAACCGCGAAATCGGGTTTGTCTTCCAGACCTTCAACCTGCTGGCGCGCTCGAACGCGCTGCACAACGTCGAGCTGCCGCTGATTTACGCGGGCGTGCCCGCGGAGGAGCGCCGCCAGGTCGCGCTCGACGCGCTTACGCAGGTCGGCCTGGCCGACCGCATTCATCACAAGCCCAACGAACTTTCCGGCGGCCAGCGCCAGCGCGTGGCCGTCGCCCGCGCCCTGGTCAACAAACCTTCCATCCTGCTGGCCGACGAACCGACCGGCAACCTGGATTCCAAAACCGGCACGGAAATCATGGCGTTGTTCGAGGAACTGTCCCGGAAGGGCAACACCATCATCGTGGTGACACACGAGGAGGACATTGCCCGGCAGGCGCGCCGCATCATCCGCATCCGCGACGGGTTGATCGCCAGTGATGAGACATTGACGAAATGAACATCGAACATCGAACATTGAACGCCGAACATCCAACGAAACCGCACCCGACGATTGTTCATTGGGCGTTGGATGTTCGATGTTCAATGTTCGATGTTTCCCTCCCATGAAACTCCTTTCCGAACTCCGCGAGGGCCTCGGCATTTCCTGGGACGCCGTCCGCGCGAACAAAATGCGTTCGACGCTCGCCACCCTGGGCATCGTCATCGGCATCGTCACGGTCACGCTCATGGGCGCGGCCATAAACGGGCTGAACCAGTCGTTCATCAACAGCATTTCCGCGCTCGGCGCGGACGTGTTCCACGTGGCGCGCTATAACTGGATGTTCGAATTTTCTTATGACGACTGGATAAAGATGCAGCGGCGCCGCCCGCCGCTCCGGCTCAAGGATGCCGAGGCGCTGGCCAAACAATTGACGCTTGCCGCCGCCGTCGCGCCCAAGATGCGCGGGTGGGAACCGGTGAAATACAAGACCCGAAGCGCCAATCTGGTTCAGATCATCGGCACTTCGGATGCCTATCTGCAAACCAGCGGCGTGAACGTGGCCGAGGGCCGGTTTCTGAACGCCGCAGATGCCGAGGGCGGGCAGCCGGTCTGCGTGATCGGCAGCGACGTGGCCACCAATCTGTTTCGCGGAGAATCCCCCATTGGCAAGCGCATCAAAATTGCGAATCAATCTTCCCAGGTCATCGGCGTTCTGGAAAAGCAGGGAAGCAGCATGTTCATATCGAGTGAAGACAATCACATCATCATTCCCATCCGTGAATTTCTGGCGATCATTTGGAACGGGCCGCTGTTTGACTGGGATGGCATCGTCGTGAAGGCCAATGGGCTGGCGCAATTGGATGAGGCGCGGGAGGAATTGCGCCAGGCCATGCGCCGCATCCGTCATTTGCGGCCGGATGAACCCGACGATTTTGGCATCAACCAGCAGGACCAGTTTGTGAAATGGTTCCACAAGCAAACCGGCACGATTGCCCTCATCGGCCTGTTCGTCACCAGCCTGTCGCTGTTCGTCGGCGGCATCGGCATCATGAACATCATGTTCGTCTCGGTGGCCGAGCGCACCCGCGAGATTGGCGTGCGCAAGGCCATCGGCGCCAAACGCCGCAACATTTTGCTGCAATTTCTGGTCGAGGCCGCCTGCATCTGCCTGATGGGCGGGCTGGTCGGGCTGGGCATCGCCTGGGGCACCACGCTGGCGGTTTCCCACTTCTTTTTCCAAGCAACCCTGTCCTGGCCCATTGTCGCCGTCGCCCTGCTGGTGTCGCTGCTGACCGGGGTGGTTTCCGGTTTCCTGCCGGCCTGGCGCGCGGCGCGGATGGACCCGGTGGAGGCGTTGAGGAGCGAATAGATAATGACGAAACCCGAAATCCGAATGCCGAAAGAATATCAAAATCCGAAACCCGAAACCACACTGGTTGGAGCTTCCGTGCTTTTTGATTCGGCATTCGGGCTTTGGATTTCTTTCGGCATTCGGCATTCGGCATTCGGATTTATGCCATGAGCACCGCCGCCCCCAAACATGGCCACGGCACCCTGCTGCTGGCTGAAGTCCGCGAAAGCTTCTCCATGGCCATGAACGCGCTACGGGCGCACAAGCTGCGCTCGGCGCTCACCCTCCTCGGCGTGTTGATCGGCGTGTTCTCCATCATTGTCGTGATGACCGCCATGCGCGTGTTGAAGCATTCCGTCGAAACCGGACTCAGCCAGTTGGGCAGCCAGACGTTTGCCATCCAGCGCTGGCCCGAGAACCAGTTCGGCGACAATTCCGACTGGCAGAAATACTGGCGGCGCAAATACGTCACCCTGGACCAGGGACGGCGGGTGGAGGAGAAGGCCACGCTCGCCGCCGTCGTGGGCATCCATGGCGATTTCTGGCGCGGTCAGATTTCGACCCGTTTCGCCAAGACGGCGCCCACCTCCGAGTTGTATGGTGAAACCCCCGGCAGTTTCCCGGCGCGCAACTGGGACGTTGAGGAGGGCCGCGCCCTTTCCGAAGACGACGTGGACAACGCCCGCGACGTGTGTGTGCTCGGCAGCACCCTGGCCAAAACCGCTTTCCCGTTCGGCTCGGCGATGGGCGAAGAGATCAAAATCAACGGCTACAAATACGCGGTGGTGGGCGTGCTCGCCTCCAAGGGCGGGGCGATGGAAAGCGATCAGGATAATATTGCCATCATCCCCATCACCACGGCGCTCAACCGTTACGGACGCTGGTGGAACGACCTGACCATCCTGGTGCAGGCGCGGGACGTGGCCGGCTACGATGATTGCATGGAACAGGTCCGCGGCATCCTGCGCAACCTGCGCAAGATCCCGCCCGGTGAGCCGGATGATTTCGAGCTGTTCTCCAACAACTCGCTCATTGAACAATTCAACACCTTCACCCGGGCCGTGCGTATCGGCGTCACCGTCGTCAGCTCCATCGCGCTCATCGCGGCGGGCATCGGCATCATGAACATCATGCTCGTCTCGGTCACGGAACGGACGCGCGAAATCGGCGTCCGGCGCGCCATCGGCGCCAAGAAGCGCAACATCATGGCGCAATTCATCATGGAAGCCATCGTGCTGTGCGAACTCGGCGGCGTCATCGGCGTCGTGCTGGGCATTCTGGGCGGCAACGTGCTCGCATGGTTTATGAAAGTGCCGCCCGTCATCCCGGTGGACTGGATTGTGCTCGGGTTGCTGATCTGCTCCATCGTGGGAGTCGTGTTCGGCACCTACCCGGCCTACAAGGCGGCGAATTTGGATCCTATTGAGTCGCTGAGGTACGAATAAAACAGTTGTGCTGCAAATCCCGGCGCGCGAATTTTCAAGGGGACGGTGAATGGTTCTCCTTCTTGGAGGCGAGGGTCGGAATCGGGCGGCTAATGCCCGATTGACAGCCTTAAAATAGCCGTTTTCATTGGAGATTTCAACAAAAATCGGCTAACAACCTGTAACAATTTTTAACCCGTTTACTGAAGGTTTCACTGAAGGTCGGCGGTAAGATTTCCAAGTTGCTGTGCGCCGTTGTTGTTGAAAAAACAATCATGTTTTTTCAACCGGGTGTTGGCAGGTTCCCGATGTTCACGCCGCCGTGACAGTCGGGAATTAAATCAATGCGTCGCTAACCGGAAAAAGGATGCCGAACTGTTGGTGGTCGCCGATATGTTGTTCAGCCCATTAACCACGGAAATCGGGCCAGCATCAATAACCCAGTTCGAAGAACCTAAAGAATCATTCCTCTGTAGAAAAAAATTTGTAAGGGAACAAGCCCAGCTCAGACTGATGCCTTGCGCTGAATTTTGTATGAACACTAACGGTACGGCCGGAGCTGTGAAAATCGTGTCCCCGTTATTGGCAGCAATCCAGTTGCCATTATCGTTCATCACCAATCCAGACCAATTCCCATACGGACTATTGGCTGCATTCCAAGTCGCACCTGCATTGGTAGAATTGTAAATTGGGCCTTGCGAGACAGTGGCCAGAAGTGTCGCTCCATCTTTGGAACAAGCAACGAACGATGCCGGAATTGACGACGTAACCCAAGAACCGCCCGAATTTGTCGAAATCCAGATGGCATTGTAATCCGAGGCAATGAGGAAAACCCCATTGCCGGTAGCAGCAATGTGTCCCCAAGTTGAACTTGGCGCGCCGGTCAAAGCCCAATTGGTTCCGCTATTTATTGAGGAGTAAATGCCACCACCATTGATCCCAGCAAACATGATGTTCCCGTCGGCAGAACACCAAGATGCTGTTCCCACGCCATTGATACCCGAAGGGTGAGTCCAATTTGTTCCACAATCGTGCGAGACGTAAATCGAGCCTGCTGTGGACCCACCGAATAAAGCACGAACAGCAAGCACGACATTACCATTAGAAGAGCAGGCAACGCTGCTCCAAAGCCCCGGAGGCGCGGTGGTTGTATGCCATGTCGCGCCGGCATCCGAAGACTGAATAATCTTGAGGTCGGCAATCGCTACGATTTTGTTCATGTCGGCAGATGCGGCAACCGAGACCCAATTAGTAGCAGGGACTTCGATGGCGGACCACTGCCCTCCGGCATTGCTTGAAACATAAGCGCCCCCGCCTTGCATGGCTCCGAAAACACGGACACCGTCCGCTGATTCACAAAGGCAAGCCCAGCTACCAAGTGGTGCCAACGTCGGTGCCCAAGGTATTGATGGAATCGCAGTTGAGAAAATCTGTCCACCGGTCTTGGCTGCCAACAGCTGTAAACCGTCGCTTGAACATGAGACTGCCTTCCATTCCTGACCGCTGCAACAAGCAGTCCAATCCGTTGCCGAATCAGTGGAGGTGTAAAGGCAGTTTGGGCCGGCCGCAACCAGCATACGACCGTCGTCAGAACAGGCGACGCTATTCCAACCTGGGTTTGGGGTGGTATTTGTCGCCCATGTCATCCCAGAATCCAAAGACTTGAAATATGGATCGCCGGTAGCAAAAGGCATCGCGAAAACTTTTGTGCCATCAACAGAGCAAGCGATGGCTCCCCACTCATCGGACGGCATATTTAGAGGCGACCATGTTTTTCCTGAATCGCCGGAAAAATATAAGGGGTCAATGCCGGCCGTTCCGGCAAAACACGTCTTCCCATCGCCCGATGAGGCGAGTGTCAGCCAACTCTTGGACGGTGCATTGCCGGGATTCCAAGTCTGGCCACCATCCGTTGAGAAGTAGATTGTGTCTCCCCACACGGACGCGATTAACGTGGTGCCATCGCGCGAACATTGAATTGAATCCCACCAAACATTGCTGGGAGCTGAAGTCTTGAACCAACTGCCGCCTGAGTTCGTTGAAATATAGATTGAACCATACCACATGGCAGCAGCCACCTTTGTACCATCTGCAGAACAGGCCAGAAAGAACGTGTTTCCAGAGGGCAAATTCGCATTGGCCCATGTCGCCCCACCATTCGTTGAATAATAGACAGGATTGATACCCGCGTTCGCGGAAGTGGCTGCAAACAGCGCCCTGCCATTCGTGGAACTCACCAACTGCCACCACGGTTCAACCGGTGCTGTCGTCGCGACAAAACGCTGTGCCATGCTCAACTGACAAGCAACAACAATGAATGCCATGAAGATGATGACCTGAATTGCTCGCATCTGAAGGTGCCATTATGAATGATACGGTACGAAAAAACAAATCATTCTCCAACGACAAGCACAGCCAACGCGCTGCGTTGCTACAGCACGCTATCTACACTCCGGCGGCAGGACGGTCGAGCGGGTGTTGATTGGCGTTCGCCCAGAATTTTTCTTCTGAACCACGCATCATGAGTAGATGTGCAATGACCTCGTCGGTTGGGCACATGACCCCTGCCCAAGTATCGCCATAATAGCCAATCGGGTGCAGACAAAGAGCGCACAGTGCAAAGTTGACTTCCTCGTCCTGACGCAGCGCGATTGTCGGACGGCCTTTGCGGAACAGGTATGTCAGCCGACTGCGTTTGCTGATTTCAGGAAAGTGACCAGTCAACATGTATAACTCGAATGCGTCGTCAGGGATCAGGCTGGCGAGTTTCTCCTGGGCCTTCTTCTCAGCCTCGACGGGCCAAACGGCGGCGGCATCCAATGTCCGAATCGTGAACTCCAGCCTGTCCTCGAACAGCACGCGACATTGGGCACGGCCTTGCTTGTCCTTGACGACGAGAATCGTCACCTGATACCGGGCATTCCACCAAGAATTGACGGTCTTAAACTCGGACTCCTTAGGGGGCGGCGGCTCATCGATGGCGTGGCGGACGCCGTGCTCATCGTAGAATTCCTTCCAGCGAAACTCGCTCAAACATTTGTGCTTGTAGCGGGGCTCCAGCACCAGGTTCAGACCCGCGACCGGCACTGGCAAACCAGACCAGTCCCGCTGCCCCAAGTGCGCCTCCGCCAGTTGGCGGGAGGCTTGAGCGTAAGTTACGAGGTCTTTGCCGACCTGTGGTTGCGATTCCTCGCCCATGTTCAGCCCCCTGCTGAACGGCCTACCGCCGTCGCCCTCGCTTCGGCTATCGGGACCTCCTCGGCAGGAGTGCTGCCGATGATGTAAACATTCTTGTCCACGTCAAACTTGCGGACGCGAAACGTTTCCGCGCCTTGTCGCACAAAGATGGCATAGCCGCGCTTGAGCATGTCAGTGATTGTTTCTTTGGCCTTTTGAACCTCGTCAGGCTTGTTCGGGTCAAAGCGCAATTCAAAATCGCCGTAGCCGGTGTTGAGCACGTCAATCCCCGGTAGGGGTCTTTCATTATTTTCCATAGTGTTATCTTGGTTTTGCCTGTGCGGCTTCATATTCCCACGGTGCCTCAATCATCAGAAGCGGCGGGATCGGATTCTCCGTAAAATCATCTCGGGATTTGACCACGACTACCCGCCGGCGTCAATGCCATGGGCGGATGCGATTCATCTGCATTGCAAATAAGGCGTTGT
>Ga0181530_10001927_pt1 | contig 25429 bp, 12 predicted proteins | sample PEATcosm2014_Bin_42_FD_119769 | JGI IMG/M metagenome (GOLD analysis project Ga0181530, IMG submission 119769) | Peatland microbial communities from MTU Mesocosm Facility, Houghton, MI, USA - PEATcosm2014_Bin10_60_metaG | ecosystem: Environmental > Terrestrial > Soil > Wetlands > Peat | place... | reverse complement strand
CCGTCACGCCGCTCAAGAACGTCGTCGAGATCAATGTGCCCGCGGGCGATGCAGCTAAGCCGGTGGCGTAGAGTTGCACCGCATCGCCGGGGACGGCGTCGCGGAACGCCGGGCCGTTCGACGGGTCGGCGGCGATCTTGCCATCCGAATTGAAGACCGCGGCCGCGTAGTTGGTGCCGCCCAGGATCACCGGGAAAATGCCGGGCGAACTGGTGGCGGCCGCGGCGGTGACGGAATTGCTCGTCTGGCCGTTTGCAATTACCTGCACGGACGCCGTGCCCGTGATTCCCGCCGGCACCTGGAAACTGACTTGCGTGGGGCTGATGTAATATACGGCCGCGGGCTGGTTGTTCACCATCACCTGAACGCCGCTCAGGTTGGTGGGCAGGTTATTACCGAGGCCGGTGAAATCGGATGCGGCCCAGATCCGCGTGGTGGTGCCGAGGCTGGTGCCCTTAACCTGCGCCCACGATCCCGGCACCAGCCCTCCGGCAAGATACGTCGCGCCATTCGCGAGAGTGCCGGATAGCAGGGATGGCTCGGGCGTGGGCGTGATCTTGGCGACGAAGCCGTGGTAGCAGCAAGTTGGAACCGGACTGGGATTGGTGGTCTGGAATGCGCCCGGCGTCGTAATCAGGTTTGCGCCGATGGTACTGCCCGCGACGTAAATATCGCCGGCGGAATCGACCGCTAGCCCGCCGGTCTCCATGGGATCTTTTCCGCCGGAGCCGATGGGTGTAGAGAACAGCAAGTTTGAGCCAGTGGGATCGAGTTCGACGACCACCAGCCCGCCGTTGCAGCACATAGTCCCTTCAACGGAGTTGAACAGGGGGAAATTCGGATTGGCTATCCCTTCGATGTAGATGTTCCCTTTCCCATCCAACTGAATCGGACCGGTGTAGAACAGGTCGTCGCCTCCATCCTGCCTGGCGGCGCCTACAAAGGTGGACCAACTGACGGCGCTGAGGGTCGGATTCAACTTGGTCACATGTCCCGCCGCGCAGATTCCACCGCCCGGGGCGCAAACGGTGCTGTAGGCTCCGGCCGTCACGGGGAAATCCGCGGAGTTGGTGTACCCAACCACGTAAATGAAGCCGCTGCTGTCAACGGCAATGCCGCTGAGATAGTCGCTCAGATTCCCCGTCTTCCCGCCGAGATAGGTGCAGACGGCGAGGTAAGCTCCGGTGTTCAGGGTGACAGGTTCAAACTTCGCGATGAACCCGCGGTAAGCCGTCACATAGCTGCCGGTCCCGTCGAGAGGGACAGCGTTGGGCTGATATGCGCCCTGTGTCCCCGGCAGCTTGCCGGCCTGGGTATAGCCGATCAGATAGAAGTAACCGTTCGAATCCACCGTTATCCCGGCAGCCCCGGTCCCGCCGGAGGTTACCGTGGTACTCGTTTTCAATCCGTTCAGGTCGCCGAAGAGAGTGGAGTAGAGCAGGGCGGCGCCGGTGGGGTCGAACACGGCGGCGAAGCAGAAGTTTGTAACGTTGTTGGCGTTGACGGTTTGGATTGTCGCGCCGGTGGTGGTGGGGAAGCAGGCTTGAAAAGTATAGGAGGTGTTGCAGGGATCATTCTCGTTGCCGGCAACGTAAGCGCGGCCGGCCGAATCCAGGGCAATCGCGGTTCCGTAGGACCCCCCGAAGCCGCCCAGGAATGTCGAATAAACCAGGCTGTTTCCGGCAGGACTCAGCTTGGTCACAAAAACCGAGGGGGTAGAGCCGTAGCAGCCTGTCGGCGCATCATTCGCCGACACCGACTTGTTGTTCGGCTGCGGAGAGCAGACGGTTTGGTACGCTCCCTTGGTAATCGGGAAATCGGCGGACTGGGTCAGACCGGTGACATAGGCGCTGCCGCTGGAATCCACCGCGATCGCATAGGCGTAGTCCCAGTTGCTGCCGCCCAGGTAGGTGGAATAGACCAGAGAACTGCCGTCGGGGCTGAATTTGGTTACGAACGCCGAAGGGGCAGTCCCTTTGGACGGCGTCTCATAAGGGTTCTTGGTCGGGAAATCCGAGGAAGCAGTGCGGCCGGTCACGTACACGCTGCCCGCAGAGTCGATCGCCATTCCCTGCCCGGACCCGTTGTGGAGAATGCCCGGGCCGGTGGTTTGGCTGATCTCATCGGTGCCGGTGCTGGCGAGGTAGGTGACGTAGGTGAGTATGGGATCGATGACCAGCGGCTTGGAACGATCGTAGGTGCCTAGCCGGAAGCTAACCTGGCGGCCGGCCACCACGAAGGCGCCTTCGACGTTGGCCTTCCGGGCGCCCCACATCTGGTACACCACCGGCTTGCGGAAGGTGGCCAGGCCGTTGGGCGCGCTCAGCGTCAGATCGCCTTTGGCGTCGACGCTGGCGCGCGCGCCATCGATCCGCCAGGCGATGCGGTTCGGGTCGGCGCCGGCAGCGACTATGAAGTCGTACTCTAACTGTCGTTGGTTCCCGTAGAAGACCAGGTCAATCCCGGGGTAGACCTGCGGGTAATCGACTTTGCCGTAGGTCGGGATGCCGGTGCGCCATTTCTTCGGGTCGTTGCCAATCAAGTAACTCACCACCCCGGTTTGCCGGGCCTGCCCTACGGCGCTCGCCCCGGCGTTTGCCCCGATCAGCCTCATGCGCAAGGTGTCGGCTGCTGTGCCATGGGTTGCGTGAGCGGCCGCGGCGGGCGGCGGCTGCTGCCGTTCCAGGTTCAGCACCGCGTTGCCGTGACTGAGGAGGAGCGCATAGCCGGAACCGCGCGAAAGAAACTCCGCCTCGGAAGATGTTTGCCCCCGGTTTGGCTCGAAGCTTAACGGCGCGCTCAGCAGCTTCGCCGCGGCACCCGCCGATGCCGCCGAAGCAGGCGGCCAGCCAAGTCCTAAGAATGTGGAGATTATCGCAAACGCCGGTATTGTTGCCTTAACGCCCCAAGCCCGGTGTGCGGCCAAAGACCGTTCGCTTTTCATGCTCATCCTCCCTTCGTCCGGAATAACGCGGGAGCCTCATCAGCCAGGAATTCGTAACGGCTTCCGATCAAGTATAAACTATGATCAGGCCTGTTTGACCGAAATTCCGTTGGTCTGCGGCTCAAAACAGCCCTCCAGCGGGCATGCGGGTTTACGGCCGAGAACTGCCTCATGGGGGCCTTAAGCACCCTTGCCGGAAAGACACTTAGTAAGAGGACGGTCACGCCTTCCTCAATAATTTCTCGCCTTCATTCCAAACCATTTACCCGGTTTCCACCCCAAACTCTCCAATCCCGCCTGTTACCCTGAAGCCGGGACAGCTCCTTCGCGGCTCTGTCCCATTTCCAATTTAAGGACTCCAGTATGTCTACCGTCAGTCAGATCGAGGCCAATCGCCTCAACTCGCTAAAGTCCACCGGTCCTCGCACCGCCCAAGGCAAAGCCGTGTCTTCTCAGAACGCTTTCAAATCCGGCCTCGACGCCGATTCCCAATTCTGCTACGGCGAACAACGCGCCGACTTCTACCGCCTCCAGGTCGAGTACTTCGCCCGCTTCCAACCCCACTCCCCCGAAGAGCGCTTCCAGGTCGATTCCCTCATCCGCAATGAATGGATGCTCCGCCGTCTCTTCCGCGCCGAAGCCCACCTCTGGGAATTCCACACCAGCCGCGGCTCGCGCTTCGACGGCGGCCCTCTCGGCGAAGCCTTCCACAACGCGCATCCCGAGTTCATGCGCCTGCACCGCCGCATTACCCTCTTCGAAAAATCCTACAAAGATTCCTTCGCCCAGCTCCAGACACTCCAGCAGGACCGTCTGGCCGCCCAAGCCCAAACCCCCGGCGTGGCAGCCTCCGACCCATACGCGCATCCCACGGAAGAAGAACTCACTTACCCCGGACCTCGCATCACTGTTTACGGCGACCTTGAGACTCAATCCCCTGCCCCCGAAACTCCCGTTGACCCGGGAATTGGCTTCGTTCCTGAATCCGTGGGGCAGGCGCCCTCGCCTGCGCCGGACCCCCTGGTCCGGCTCCCCCAACCCTCCGCTCCGCCCGTCGCGATACATTCCACCCTCCCCCAATTTGGCTTCGTTCCTCAATCCGCCCATCCCCTCCCTCGCCCGGCGATATAATCTCCACGATGCATAATCTCCGCCTCCCACTCCTGATCGGCGCTGTCACCGCCTTCGCCATCGCCGCCACTTACGACGCCGCTGTCTTCGGCTCCCTGCAATGGCGCAGCATCGGCCCCTTGCGCGGCGGGCGTTCCATCGCCTGCGCCGGCAGTTCCGCGCGCCCCAATGAGTATTACTTCGGCGCCACCGGCGGCGGCCTCTGGAAGACCACCGATGGCGGCACCACCTGGCGCCCCGTCACCGACGGCCAGATCCACAGCTCATCGGTCGGCGCCGTCGCCGTCGCTTCGTCCAACCCCGACATCGTCTACCTCGGCATGGGCGAAACCGAATTGCGCGGCAACATCATGCAGGGTGATGGCGTCTACAAATCCACCGATGCCGGCCGCACCTGGAAGAACGTCGGCCTGGCCGACACTCAGGCTATCTCCCGCATCCGCATCCACCCCACCGATCCCAACATCGTCTACGTCGCCGCTCTCGGCCATCCTTACGGCCCCAACCGCCAGCGCGGCGTCTTCCGCTCCCGCGACGGCGGCGCCACCTGGCAGCCCGTGCTCTTCCGCGACGATCATTCCGGCGCGGTCGATCTCGTCATGGACCCGCAGAATCCCAACGTCCTCTTCGCCGCCATCTGGGATGCCGGCCGCACGCCCTGGTCCCTCACCAGCGGCGGACCCTCCAGCGGTCTCTACAAAACCACCGACGGCGGCGACCACTGGACCGACATCACCCGCAATCCAGGCCTGCCCGCCGGCGTCATCGGCAAGATCGGTGTAGCCGTCTCCGGCGCCGATTCGGGCCGCATCTACGCCATGGTCGAAAACGAAAACGGCGGCCTCTTCGTCTCCGATGACGCCGGAGCCGCTTGGAAAAAAGTCAACGAAGACCGCAATCTCCGCCAGCGCGCCTTCTATTACACCCGCATCTACGCCGACCCCAAAACCAAAGACACGCTTTACGTTCTCAACACCTCCTTCTACCGCTCCACCGATGGCGGCAAAACCTTCCGCGCCCTCCAGACGCCCCACGGCGACAACCACGATCTTTGGATCGATCCCGCCAACCCGCTCCGCATGGTGGAAAGCAACGACGGCGGCGGCAACGTATCCATCAACGGCGGCCAGACCTGGACCGGCCAGCAGTACGCGACCGCGCAGCTCTATCACGTGGCCGTCACCACCGACATTCCGTACCACGTCTGCGGCGCCCAGCAGGATAGCTCCACCATCTGCACCCCGTCGACCGCCGGAGGCCGCGGCGGGCGTGGCGCCGCCAACACGTACGGCGTGGGCGGCGGTGAGAGCGGCTACATCGCTCCCGACCCGCGCAATCCCAACATCTTTTTCGCCGGATCCCAGGGCGCGCTGCTCACCCGCTACGATCGCCGCACCAATTACTCCCGCGACGTCCAGGTCTACCCGCTCTTCTTCTCGGGCGAAAGCGCCGGTTCCCTTCCCGAGCGCTGGCAGTGGACTTACCCCATCGTCTTCTCGCCCGTCAATCCCGACATCCTCTACACTTCCTCGCAGCACCTCTGGAAGACCGCCGACGACGGTCACACCTGGACCCGTATCTCCGGCGACCTTACCCGCGCCGATCCCAAAACCCTCGGCGATTCCGGCGGCCCCATCACTCACGATCAGAACGGTCCCGAAATCTACGGCACCATCTTCACCATCGCTCCCTCCCGCAAGGATGCGAATACCATCTGGACCGGCTCCGACGATGGCCTGGTCTACATCACCCGCGACGGCCAGTCCAACTCCCCGCACTGGACCAAAATCACTCCGCCCGGCGTGCCCGATTTCGGACGCGTCAGCTTGATCGATGCCTCTCCGCACTCGCCCGGCGCCGCTTACGTGGCCGTCAAGAATTACCAGAACGACGACCGCCGTCCCTACATCTTCAAGACCGCCGACTACGGCCAGACCTGGACCAAGATCGTGACCGGCATTCCCGAGAATGACTTCGTCCACGCCGTCCGCGAAGATCCCGTCCGACCGGGCCTCTTATTCGCCGGAACGGAACATGGCATCTACGTTTCCTTCGATGATGGCGCCGGGTGGCAATCCATCGCCCTGAATCTGCCCGATACCCAGGTCTCCGACATCGTGATCACCGGCAACGACGTGGTCATCGCCACCCACGGCCGCTCCTTCTACGTGCTCGACGACATCACCCCGCTGCGCCAGTTGAAGCCCACCCTGGTCACCGAGAGCGTCCACCTCTTCCAGCCGCCCACGGTGGAGCGCAACGTCGAACAGGCGCGCGTCGATTACTATCTCGCGAAGGCCGCCGACAAAATCACTCTCGATATCCTCGATTCCAGGGGCCAGGTCGTCCGCTCCTTCACCGGCACTCCCAACAACGCTCGTGGCGCCGGTGGACGTGGCGCCGGCGGTCTTGCCACCGGCGAGCCGGCCGCCGAAGGCGAGCCATCCGCCGCCGGTGGTGGCCGGGGCCGCGGCGGCGTCGTCAATGCACCCGACCGCGCCGGCCTCAACCGCTTCACCTGGGACATGCGCTATTCCCCCGCCGTCACCTTCGAAGGCATGGTCCTCTGGAGTGGCAACACCCAGGGCCCCGTCGCCGTGCCGGGTTCTTACCAGGTCCGCCTCACCGCCGACGGCCAGAGCTTCACCGAAAAGCTGGTCATTGAGAAAGACCCGCGCCTCGACAGCGTCACCGTGGCCGATCTCGCCGAGCAGTTCACCCTCGCGCTCCAGGTCCGCGATGCGCTTTCCCAGGCCGACGAAATCGTCATCCTCATCCGCGAATTGAAAAAGCAGATGGACGATCGCCTCAAATCCTCCACCGACGCCGCGCTCAAGACTTCGCTCGACGGTTTCCGCGACAAGCTCAGCGGCATTGAAGAAGAGGTTTACCAGGTGCGCAATCGCAGCGGCCAGGACCCGCTCAACTTCCCCATCAAGTTGAACAACAAGATCGCGGCTCTCGGCGCCAGCATCGAGCACGGTGACGGCAAACCCACCGCCGCCTCCTACGAAGTCTTCAAGCTTCTGAAGGAACGCCTCGCCGGGCAGCAGTCCGCGCTCGACGCGCTCCTGAAGACGGATCTCCCGATCGTCAACAAGCGCCTGGCGGACCGCTCCCTGAAAGAGCTGGTCCCCACCAAGACCGAAACCAAACCCCCCACTCCGGCCCCCGCGCCCGCGGGCTGACGTAACGTGGGGCAGGATGGAATCCTGCGCACCGATTGTCAATAATTGTCAATCGGTGCAGCCGGGCGGAGCCCGGCCGCCTGCCTGCTCCCGGCCCAGCGCCTCCGCAAGTTTGCGCCCCGCCTTGACACTATGGTATAGACCGTCTATGGCGGTGCGAGGGGCGTCGTGGATTCTGCTGGCTGCTGCCGCGCCGCTGCTCGCTGCCACAACCCCAACCTACGTGGGCGCCGCCGCCTGCGCCAGGTGCCACGTCGAGGCGCAGCGCACCTGGGCCGCCTCGCGCCACAGCAGGATGCTGCAGCCCGCCACCGCCCAAAGCGTCAAAGGCGATTTCAGCCGCGGCCAGGTACAACTGCGCGGCGCCATGTACGGCCTCAGCCAGAAGGACGGCGTTTACTACATCACCGAATCCTACCTTACCGGCAAGCAACAGGAACACCGCGTCGATTACACGCTGGGCAACCGCCGCATTCAACACTACCTGACCACGCTCTCGAGCGGCCGCATCATCGTGCTGCCGCCCAGTTGGGACGTGCTCCGCAAAGATTGGTTCCACAACTTCGATATCGGCGATCCCGACGAAACCAGCGACGTGATGGTCCAGGTCTGGAACAAGAACTGTTTCTCCTGTCATGTCAGCCGGCAGGAGAAGAATTTCGACGCCTCCACCAACCAGTACCAGAACGCCTGGCAGGATTTCGGCACCAATTGCGAGCGCTGCCACGGGCCCGGCAGCGAGCATATCGCCCATTACTCCGCCCCCGTTCCGCCGTCCGGACAACCGCGCGACATCGTGCTGCAGACTCGCCTCTCGCCCGCCCGCAATACCATGGTGTGCGCGCAGTGCCATTCCTTCCGCGACATCTACGCGCCAGGCTACTCGGCGGGAGCCGACTACTACGACTTCTTCCTCCCCATCCTGGAATACAGCCAGCCGCTCGACAAGGACCCCGCCTACTGGCCCGACGGCCGCACCCGCCGTTTCTCCAACGACGCTTTTGGATTATGGCAGAGCGAGTGCTATCTGAAGGGTTCCGTCACCTGCGTCGATTGCCACGTCGCCGCACACCAGACCGAAATCGAAAAGAACCCGCAGCTCCGCCCCGACGCCTCGGTTCTCTGTACCCGCTGCCACGCCGCCATCGGCAAGGCCGTCGCGGCTCACACGCATCACGCTGAATCGAGCGCCGGCAGTTCCTGCGTGGAGTGCCACATGCCGCGCACGGTCTTCAGCGTCAAGGCGGCCATCCGCGATCATTCCATGACCATTCCGGTTCCCGAGAACACCATCCGCCACGGCATACCGAACGCCTGCAATGTCTGCCACACCAGCCGCGATGCCAACTGGGCGCTCCAGCAGATGAGTCAATGGTACGGCGCCCGCTCGCGCCAGAAGCTCATCCAGAGGGCGGACGCGTTCGCGCAGGCGCATGCCGGCGATCCCCAAGCCGTCGGCGCGCTGCTGGAGATTCTCGCCAAGCCCTCCGAGGGCCCTCTCGCGCGCGCCAATGCCGTGGGCTACCTCGCCCGCTTTTCCGGCGATCCGCGGGTCTACCCGGCCTTCGAGCGCGCGCTCGCCGACACCGAACCGCTGGTGCGCGCCGTCGCCGTGCGCAATATGAACCCCGGCCAGGCCAACCGCGATGCCGCGGTGCCGGTGCTCGTCCGATCCCTCCGCGATCCCGTAGCCGTGGTCCGCCTGGGCGCCGCAGTCGCGCTGGTGTCGCTCGGAGTGAACCGGCTTTCGGGCGCCGATGGCGAGCGGTTCGAACTCGCCAAACAGGCTTACCGCGCGCGGGCCGAACTGAATTCCGACGACCCCGGCCAGCAGTTGGGCGCCGGCAAGTTTTACCTGATCACGGGCGACCCCGTCAGTGCCATCGCAGCGCTTGAGAATAGTCTGAAGCTCGATCCCGAAGCGCCGGCCCAGTATTTTCTCGCCTATGCTCATGCCCAGCAGGGCCAGTACAGCGAAGCCCGCGAGATCCTCCTGGCCATTCCGCCCAGCGATCCCCAATTTGCCAGAGCGCAGGAACTCTTGAGGGCCATCGCCAACCATTGAGGGTTTACCGCTTGGCGCTGGTTCCCGGCCCGGCGCAACCGCTTTTACACTGACTATAAAATCCACAGCAACTATTTGCTTGACAATGCCCGCCATCTACCCTACAATTCCTCCCAATATTTATTTCTCTGTCATGTCTGTAACAGGGGTTGGGATCTGCGCTAACTGCGTTAGTAGTTAGTTGCTTTCTGGCCTAATTTTAGGAGGGGATACTATGAGCCTACGGCTCAATTGCTTCGGCATTTCCACAAAGGTTTCCGCGTTCCTGTGCCTGGGGATCTTGCTTCTGGGCGCAAGCGGCGCATGGGGTCAAACCAGCACGGCCGGGACTGTTGCGGGAGTGGTCACGGACCAACAAGGCGCCGCCATTCCCGGCGCGGCAGTCAGGCTCACGGACACGTCAACCAACGAGGTCCATAATTCCGTGACCAACATCGACGGCCGCTATGCCTTCACCTCGGTGACGCCGGGCAAGTATAACATGAGCTTCGGCAAAGATGGCTTCACCTCGTACCGGGTAGACGGCCAAGCGGTGGACGTCGGCCAGAGCCTGACCATCAACGCCACGCTGAACGTAGGTTCCACCACCATGACGGTGGAAGTTTCGGCTTCGGCGGGCGCCCAGTTGCAGACCATGAACGCCACGGTGGGCAACACGCTCGCCGGCCAGTCGCTGCTCATGCTTCCGAACATGGGCCGCGATGCGACCTCGCTGGCTGTGCTGCAGCCGGCCACCTCCCCGTCCGGCTTCACGGCGGGTTCGTATCAAGACGCGAACACCTACCAGCTCGATGGCGCCAGCATTACCGACGACATGGCGGGAAACACCATCGGATACCAGACCAATTATTCCGGCCTCGGCGGAAGCCAGGGCGGCAGTATCCCTTCGGGCGTGATCCCCACGCCCATCGAGAGCATCGAGGAGTTCAAGGTCTCCGTCAGCAACCAGACCTCGGACTTCAACAACTCGTCGGGGGCCCAGATCCAGATGGTGACCAAGCGCGGGACCAACCAGTTCCACGGCGCGGCGTATGGCTGGTATTTCGACACCAAGGTCGGGTCGGCCAATTCGTGGTCCAACAATCACACGCCATTTACGTTCGGCAGCTTTTCGCTGCCGTATACGCCGATCATTTCCAACCACCGCGACCGGTTCGGGGGCGCCATCGGGGGCCCTATCACCAACAAAGAGTTCCTGGGCAAGCAGTGGTATTTCTTCTTCAACTACGAAGGCATGCGGTTCCCCAATGTGAACCTTTACTCGAAGAACGTGCCCACGGCGTTGTTTAAGGCGGGCGTGATCCAGGTTCCGAATGCCGCGGGCACGTACATCGCCTACAATCTGAATCCCAATGCGGTGACGGTGAACGGCGTGACCTATCAGCCGGCCATGTGCCCGGGCGGCCCCTGCGATCCGCGCGGCATCGGCATCAACCCCGTGGTGGCCCAGATCTGGAACACCCAAATGCCGGCTCCGAACAATCCGCTGGGCGGCGACACGTTCAACACGCAGGGATTTCTCGGGACCATCCGCACGCCTCAGACTTCGAATCTCTACACCGGGCGCATCGATCACGATTTCAGCGACAAGTGGCATTTCTACGTCGTTTATCGCGACTACAAGCTGATCAACCTGACCAGCAACCAGGTGGATATCGGCGGCGTGTTTCCTGGCGATAAACTAGGCATCCCGACTGCTGTGGCCCCGCGGCCCCAGCAGCCTTCGGCCTGGACCTCGGGCCTGACGACCATTATCAATCCGCACACCACCAACAATTTCGTGTTCAGTTACCTCCGGCAATTCTGGCAGTGGGGGAGCGACAACGGTCCGGCGCAGCTTCCCGGGCTAGGCGGCGCGCTCGAAATCGGCGGCGAAAGCTCGTCCGCGTACATTCCTTACAATGTGAATACGCAGAGCGTCCGCCAGCGCTTCTGGGACGGCCAGGACAAGAGCATTCGCGACGACCTGACCATGCTCAAGGGGAATCACCTGTTCGGCTTCGGCGGCTCCTACGGCCGCAATTTCGATTACCATTCGCGCACGGACAACGGTTCCGGCGTCAACAATCAGATCAGTTATCTGAATTCCAGTTCGGGATTCGTCTGGGCCTCGTCTGCCGCTGCGCCCGGCGTCGCTAACCCGTACATCCCGGCTACGGTGCCGTCTTCGCAGTACTCCACCTACGAGGGTCTCTATGCCGAGGCTCTCGGCATGATCAGCTCGACCCAGGTGATGTATACACGCGCCGGCTCGAACCTGGCCTTGCAGCCCCTGGGGACTTCGGCTACCGACAAATCGATCATCCCCACCTACGCCACCTACTTCTACGACACGTGGCACGCCAAGCCGTCTCTTACCGTCACGTATGGGATAGGATGGAACCTCGAAATGCCGCCCTACGAGATACACGGCTCGCAGGTGGAACTGGTAGACTCCAACAACCAACCGATCGTCACGGCCGACTACATCGCCCAGCGCGAATTAGCGGCGTTGCAGGGGTCGTCCTACACCCCGCAGATCGCCTACACCCTGGTGCGCAACGTGGGAGCGGGTCTCAAGTACCCCTACGATCCGTACTACGGCGAATTCAGCCCGCGCGCTTCCTTGGCCTGGAACCCGCACTTCAGCGACGGCCTGATGGGCAAGATGTTCGGCAACGGCAAGACCGTAATCCGCGGCGGATACGGCCGCATCTTCGGACGCCTGAACGGCGTCGACCTGGTCCTGGTGCCGCTACTCGGCCCCGGCCTGCTGCAAGGCGTTACCTGCGTCAACCCAATCAAGACCGGTCAATGCGCGGGAAGTGGCGTGGCGGACCCGACCAACGCGTTCCGCATCGGAACGGACGGCATGACGGCCCCGTTGGCGGCGGCTGCTCCGACGCTCAGCCAGCCGTACACTCCCGGTCTCGGATCGAATCCGGAAACCGTCGATCCCGATGCCCTGGACCCGCACTTCAAACCAGACCGCACCGACAATTTCACCGTGACCATCCAGCGCGAGCTCAGTCAGCACGTCAATCTCGAACTTGGCTACATCGGGAAGATCATCAAAAACGAATACATGCTGGTGAACCTGGATGCCGTGCCGTACATGACCACGCTGGGCGGCCAGTCGTTCGCCCAGGCGTACTCTCAGATGTACCAGCAGTTGGTGTTCAGTGGACAGAATCCACTGAACGTAACGGCGCAGCCGTTTATCGAAGCCGCGTTGGGCGGGTCGAGCGCCGCTTATTGCCTGGGCTACTCCAGTTGCACGGCGGCGCTGGCTTCTAAGAACACGACCCTGATCAAGGAAACGGCCGTCTCCGACCTGTGGACCGCCATGGGCAAGGTTCCGAGCTGGGTTTTAGGCCGCACCATGCTCAGCCAGGCGTTGCCGGGCGGAACGGTGGGCCAGAGCACCTCGGTCGGCATGAACACCAGCCTGGGTTGGGGCAACTACAACGGGCTGTTCGTCTCCTTGCGCACCACCAACTTCCACGGGCTCACCGCCGTCTCCAATTTCACCTGGGGACGGTCGCTGGGAACGTCGCAATTGGCGCAATACAACAGCGCCAGCACGCCATTATCGATTTACGATCTGGGCTCCAGCTACGGGTCGCAGAATTTCGACATCAAGTTCGTCTACAACCTCTCGATGTACTACCAGCCGCCGGTTTTCCGTGGGCAGAAGGGCTTCCTCGGTCACATCCTGGGTGGATGGACTATCTCTCCGCTATTCACCGCACAGAGCGGCAGCGGCACGGGAGTCGGCTACAGCGAAGGCAGCGGCGCAAGTACCCAGGCCTTCGGTGAAGTGAGTACGGGGAGCGGCACCGGCTCGACCTCGGAAGCTGCGGTCGGGTTTGGTCCGTACACCGGCACTACTTCCGTAAAATACAACATATACGGCGATACTGGTACCAACGTCTGGCAAGGTACCCAAAGCGTCGGCACCAAGACTTCCGGCACGTACGGCCTGAACATGTTTAGCGATCCAGGCCAGGTGTACGGCGAATTCCGGCCCTGCGTACTGGGTTTCGATACCAGTTGCGGCGGATACTACAGCCTCCGTGGGCTTCCTACCTGGAACCTGGATGCGCAGGTAGTGAAGGACATCGGCCTTCACAAGGAGAGCGTGGGCGTCACCTTGTTCGTAACGGTCACGAACGTCCTGAACCACTTCCAACCGAGCGGTCCGAGCCTCAGCCTGACCAGCCCGACGACCTTCGGCCAGATCACCGGCCAGTCGAACACGCCGCGCAACATGGAGTTCGGCGTCCGGATCCACTTCTAACCACTACCCTCTTGTAAACACGGGGAGGACGGCTTTAACAGCCGGCCTTCCCGTTTTCTTGTGTGCGGCTTTTCCTGGTGCGCGGCTGCCGTGAGAGAATCGCCTGATCTACCAGTAGGACCTCGCCGGCACGCCCGACAGCCCGCCGCTCCGCAATTTGCAAGGGCGCAGGAACTCTTGAAGGCCATCGCCGACCACTTTCCGGCCCTGTAGTGATTATCGACAATTTGCTATTTGCTTGACAATGCCCAGCCATCTGCCGTACAATCTCTCCCAATATTCATTTCTCTGTCATGTGTGCAGCAGGGGTTGCGATCTGCGTTAGTGGTTAGTTGCTTTCTGGCCTAATTTTAGGAGGGGATACTATGAGCCTACGGCTCAATTGCTTCGGCATTTCCATGAAAATTTCGGCGTTCCTGTGCCTGGGAATCTTGCTTCTGGGCGCAAGCGGCGCATGGGGTCAAACCAGTACGGCTGGGACCGTCGCGGGGTTGGTCACGGACGAACAAAACGCCGCCATTCCCGGAGCGGTGGTGAAGCTCACGGACACGTCAACCAACGCCGTCGAGACCTCGACTACCAACACCGGCGGCCGCTACGTCTTCAGCTCGGTGAAGCCTGGCAAGTACAACCTGAGCTTCGGCAAAGACGGCTTCACGTCGTACCGGGTGGACGGCCAGGGGGTCGATATTGGCCAGAGCCTTACCGTCAATGCCACGCTGAGAGTGGGTTCCACCACCACCACGGTAGAGGTTTCGGCTTCCGTTGGCGCTGAATTGCAGACCATGAACGCCACGGTCGGCAACACGCTGAGTAACCAGTCGCTGATGGTGCTGCCGAACCTGGGCCGGGACGCGACCTCTATGGCGGTGCTGCAACCAGGCACCACGCCAAGCGGCAACGCGGCCGGGGCCGTCGTAGATTTGAATACCTATCAGCTCGATGGCGCCAACGTTACCGACGACATGGGAGGGAACGTCACCACCTACCAGACAAACATGAACGGCATCGGCGGCAGCCAGACCAACGGTAGTCCTTCGGGGGTAATCCCGACACCTATCGAGAGCATCGACGAGTTCCGAGTATCGGTCAGCAATCAGACCTCGGACTTTAATAATTCGTCCGGATCCCAGATCCAGATGACCACCAAGCGTGGCACCAGCCAGTTCCACGGCGCGGCGTATATGTTTTATTTCGACAACGCCATCGGCGAAGCCAATAGCTGGACTAACAACCATACGCCGTACACCTACGGAGCCACGACGTTTCCGGATACACCGGTCGACTTCCCCAAGAACCATCGCAGCCGGTTCGGCGGCGCCCTCGGCGGTCCCCTCTTTCCCAAGCCTTTCCTGGGCGGCAAGTGGTATTTCTTCGCCAACTATGAGGGACTGCGGTATCCCAATGCGCAGGTCTTCTCGAAAATCGTGCCCACGGCATTGATGCGGGCGGGCGTGATCCAGGTGCCGAATGCGGCAGGCACGTACATTCCCTACAACCTGGGTCCCAATACGGTGACGGTGAACGGAGTGCAATATCCGTCGGCGATCTGCCCGGCTGGCGCGTGCGATCCCCGCGGCATCGGCATCAACCCCATCGTGAATCAGATCTGGAGCACGCAAATGCCGGTGGCCAACAATCCGCTGGGCGGCGACAGTTTCAACACCCAGGCATTTCTCGGGAGTATCCGCGCGCCCCTGACCACCAATAACTACGTCGGGCGCATCGATCACGACTTCAGCGATAAAGAACATTTCTTTGTCACTTATCGCGACTACAAACTGGTCAGCCTGACCACCAACCAAACCGACGTCGGCGGCGTATTGCCCGGCGACAAGTTCGGCCTCCCGGTCGCTACCGCCCCCCGGCCGCAGCAGCCGTCGGTCTGGACCGCGGGCCTGGCCAGCGTGATCACCCCGACCACCACCAACACTTTCGTGTTCAGTTACCTGAGGCAATTCTGGCAGTGGTCCGACGGCAACGGTCCGGCGCAGCTTCCCGGGCTGGGTGGCGCGCTGGAAATCGGCGGCGAGAGCACCAGCGCTTTGATCCCCTACAACGTCAATACGCAAAGCGTCCGCCAGCGCTTCTGGGACGGCCAGGATAAGCAACTGCGCGACGACCTGAGCATGCTCAAGGGAAATCACCTGTTCATCTTCGGCGGCGCTTATGCGCGGAATTACGATTACCACTCGCGCTCGGACAATGGAGCCGGCATCAACTATCAGATCAGTTACCTGTCTACCAGCTCGGGATTCAACTGGACTTCGCCCATTCAGTACATCCCCACGACCGTCCCGTCCTCCCAGTACTCCACCTATGAGACGGACTATGCCGAAGTTCTCGGAATGATCAGCTCGACCCAGGTGATGTACACCCGCTCGCTGCCCAACCTGGGCCTGGAGTCAATCGGCACGCCGGCTCTCGAGAAGTCGATTATTCCCTACTACAGCGTCTATTTCCAGGACTCGTGGCACATGAAGCCCAGTTTCACCCTGACTTATGGGTTGGGATGGAACCTGGAGATGCCCCCCTACGAGCTGCACGGAGGGCAAGTGGCGCTGGTGGACTCCAACGGCCAGCCGGTCAGCACGGCGGGATTCCTGGCCCAGCGGGAAGCGGCAGCGCTGCAGGGAGGGACCTACACGCCGAACCTCGGCTTCGACTTGGTAAGAAACGTGGGTTCGGGGCTCAAGTATCCCTATAATCCGTATTACGGCGAGTTCAGCCCGCGCGTATCTTTTGCGTGGAACCCGCATTTCGGCGACGGCATTATGGGCAAGCTATTCGGCAACGGCAAGACCGTAGTCCGCGGCGGCTACAGCCGCATCTTCGGCCGCCTGAACGGCGTCGATCTGGTTCTGGTGCCGCTGCTGGGGCCCGGCCTCCTGCAAGGCGTCACCTGTGTGAATCCGCTTCAGAACGGAACCTGCGCGGGAAGCGGCGTGGCGACTCCCGCCAATGCATTCCGCATCGGCACCGATGGGTTGACCGCTCCGTTGGCGGCGGCTTCGCCAACGCTGCCGCAGCCATATTATCCCGGCGGAGCCTATCCGAACGCCGGCGACACCGAGTCCCTGGATCCGAACTTCAAACCGGACCGCATCGACAACTTTACCCTCACCGTGCAGCGTGAATTGAACCCTCACGTGCACCTGGAGGTTGGGTACATCGGGAAGATCATCAAGAACGAATACCAGGAACTCAACCTGGACTCGGTTCCCACCATGGAAACGCTTGGCGGCCAGCAGTTCTCGAATGCGTTCGCCCAAGTCTACGAGCAGATGTTCTTCAACGGAGTGGCCGCCACCAGTGTATCGGCGCAGCCGTTCTTCGAAACGGCGCTGGGCGGGACCAGCTCCGCTTTTTGCAAGGGCTTCGCGAGTTGCACGGCTGCGGTGGCCTCCAATTACGGTTCGCTGATCAAAGAAACCGCCGTATCCGATCTGTGGAACAAACTCGGCGCGGCCAATGGCTGGATATTGCCCCGGACCGTGTACAGCCAGGCGTTGAACGGCGGAGCCTCAACGTCCAACTCCCTAGCCATGATTACCAGCCTGGGGTACGGAAACTACAACGCCCTGTTCGCTACTGTGCGCACCAACACCTGGCACGGCCTGACCTCCACGTCCAATTTCACCTGGGGGCGGGCGCTGGGCACGGGCAATCAAGTGCAGGCGAGCAGCAGCTACACGGCGTTGAATCCATTCGATGAGGGTGCCAACTATGGCTCCCAGCCTTACGATATCAAGTTCATCTACAACTTGAACATGTACTACGAAGTGCCTTTTTTCAGAGGGCAGCACGGCGTCCTCGGGCATGTCCTGGGCGGATGGACCGTCTCGCCGCTGTTCACGGCACAGAGCGGCGGCACCATTGCGGTAGGCTACAGCGAGGGTAACTGCTCCGGTTGCGAAGCGTTCGGCGAAGTTACCGTGCCGGGCACCAGCGCCGTGAGTGCGGACAATAATTCGAACGCGGAAAATGCCGTTGGCCTCTCGCCTTACTCGGGCGGCACTAAAGTACATTACGGCATCACCGGCGACACCGGCACCAACCTGATTTTCGGAACCAACTCAGTGGGAACCAAGCTGACCAGTACCGGCGTGCTGTACGGCATCAACATGTTCACCAACCCAGGCCAGGTCTATTCCGAATTCCGGCCCTGCGTGCTGGGTCTCGACACCAGTTGCGGCGGTGGGGGCGGCAGCCTGCGCGGCCTGCCAACATGGAATCTGGACGCACAGGTGGTGAAGGATCTGGCGCTCTACAAGGAGAAGGTAGGCGCCCAGTTCTTCTTTACATTCACCAATATCCTGAACCACTATCAGCCCAGCAATCCGAGCCTGAGCCTCACCAGCCCAACCTCGTTCGGCCAGATCACCGGCCAGGCAAACAGTCCGCGCTCCATGGAGTTCGGCCTCAGGATTCACTTCTAACCACTACCCCCTTGTAAACACGGGGAGGACGGCTTGAACAGCCGGCCTCCCCGTTTTTTTGGATGCGGCCCCGTGCCGAGCGGCTATCGTGAGATAATCGCCTGCATGCGCATTGCAACGATCCTCGTCGTATCGGCTGTATCTGCTCTCTGCCTGACGGCCCAACAGAAGGGCGGCCCGCCACAGCCCGAATGGGCCCGGCAGGCCCGCCAGCTCATCACCCAAGGCAAGTATGACGATGCCCTCGCGGTCTACCAGAAGGAACTCGCCAACACGCCCGACAGCCAGCAGCTCCACAGTTCCACCGGGGTCCTGCTCGACCTCATGGGCAAAGGCGCGGAAGCTCGCAAACACTTCGCCAGGGTTATCGATCTGGCCGCCAACAAGGACGCCAAGGTGAGCGCGTACCGGGCCATGGCCATGTCCTACGCCTTCGAGGCCGACTGCCAGAATGCCGGCAAGTACGAACAGATGGCGCTGGATATTCGCGCCGTCGACAACGATTTCTACCAGCAGGGCGAAATCGCCGACGAAGCCGGGCGCGTCTGCATCGACGCCGGCGATCTCGCCGCCGCCGAGAAATGGTACAAGCTGGGGCACGATTCCGGCCTGAAGGATCCCAAGCTCGCGCCGGACATGAAGGATCTCTGGGAGTTTCGTTGGGAGAACGTGCTGGCGCGCCTGGCGGCGCGGCGCGGCAACAAGGCCGAAGCCATGCAGCACGTGGCCGCAGCCAAGGCCCTCTATGATAAAGATCCGCAGATGGGTTCCACCAGCGGCCAGGCGCAGGCAATGTTCCTGCCCTACCTGACCGGCTACGTGGCCTTCTACACCGGCGACTACAAGACCGCGGTGGAGGATTTGCAGAAGGCCAACCAGGACGCGTTCAACATGAGCCTGATCGGCCAGGCCTACGAAAAACTGGGCGATAAGGACAAGGCCATGGAATACTTCCGCAAAGCCGCCGCCTCAACCGCACACAATCCGCCCGCCGCGGCCGGCCGCCTGATTGCCAGGAAAAAGCTCGGATAGAGGTATAGCCTTATGCGTCTCATCGCCGCCCTTGCATGGATCGCCGCACTGCCGTTGGCGGCGCAGACCTTCGACCCCACCATGCCGGCTTCGGTCCCCGCGGCCGCCGGCCCAGTGATGGAAGCTTACGGCCTCCGCTACATCGAGATCAAGACCGGCGATGGCGCGGCGGCCGCGCCCAACCAGGAATACACGGTCCACTACACCGGCTGGTTGCGGGACGGCACCAAGTTCGATTCCTCGGTGGATCGCGGCACTCCCCTGAAATTCATTCAGGGACGGCGCGCGGTGATCGCCGGCTGGGACAGCGGTTTCGAGGGGATGAAAGTGGGCGGCAAGCGGCGCCTCTTCATCCCCTACCAACTGGGCTACGGCGAACCGGGCCGCGGCCGCACCATTCCGCCCAAGGCCGAGTTGATCTTCGACGTCGAACTGCTGGGCGCGAGGAATGTTCCGCCCGCGCCCGCCGCCGGCGCCGACCTGAATACGGCTCTGCCGGACCTGGAAGCCCACGTGATGGCGCTGGCCAAAGCCGTTCCCGAGGAGAAATACTACTGGAGGCCCGCGCCCGGCGTGCGCACGTTCCAGCAGGTCTTCCTGCATATCGCCTACGGCAACCAGCTCATGCTGAACATGGCGAGCGGCAACTCCACCAACGATGCGCTCGAAAAGCAGGCGGAAGAGAACTCCAGAAACGAGAAGCAGCCGGTCAACAAGGCGAAAGTGATCGAGGCGTTGACAGCGAGCTTCGCCGCCTTGCACCGCGCCATCGATGCGGCGAATACCAATTCTCTAAGCCGCGAGATCAATCTTTCCGGAACGGTCACGACCACGCGCGGCGAGCTGATCCGCCTGGAAACGCATATGGCCGAGCACCTGGGGCAAGCCATCGCCTATGCCAGGATGAACGGGATCGTGCCGCCGTGGTCGCAGTAGAGGAGTGGGCCATCGACTTCCGTGGCCTGTCATGCCCCGGCAAAAAAAACGACAGCCCGACAGACGACAAAAACCGATCACTGTCCCACGCTGCGCTCAGAGCCAGTTCAGATCGGTGTACTTCTCGCCGGTGAGGTGCAGGAAGAGCGACTCCAGGGTGTGGAACTCCTGGCCGTTGTAAGTCAGCGAGCCATCGTTGGCGAGGAGCGTAACATCGCCTTCCCAGACCAGTTTGCCGGGCTTGGTGATGATGGCGACGTCGTGGCAGATGCGCTCGACGGTTTCGAGCACGTGGGTGGTCATGAAGACGGTGCGGCCCTGGTCGGCGAAACGGCGCAGCCATTGCTTCATGAGGGCGACACCGGCGGGATCGATGCTCTCGAAGGGTTCGTCGAGGAACAGGACCTCGGGCGAGTGGATTACGGCGGCGGCGAAGGCCACGCGCTTGCGCATGCCGGTGGAGTATTCGGCGAGGGTCTTCGAGGAATCGGTGAGTTCGAGCGCCTCCAGCAGTTCGGTGACGCGCTGGCGCGTGGTAAACTCGCCGAGGCCGAACATCCGGGCCACAAAGGCCAGGAATTCGTGGGCATAGAGCGGGTCGAAGAGGCCGAGCGTTTCCGGCATGACGCCGATGCGCTTCTTGATGGCGGCATTCTCGGAATCGAAGGCCTCGCCGAGGAGTTCGACGGTTCCGGAGGTAGGATCGAGCAGGCCGGTGAGACAGCCAATGGTGGTGCTCTTGCCGGAGCCGTTGGGCCCGAGGAATCCGAAGATGCGCCCCGGCCGCACGGAGAGCGAGAGATTCTCGACGGCGGTCACCGCGCCGTAGCGCTTCACAAGGTTGGTAATCCGTATGGCGTCCATCAGCTTTTTCCTTCCAGCAAGACCATGAGCGATTCGCGTTTGACGCGAAACAGCGCGGTGGCAAAGTGGAGCGAGGTGAAATAGAAAACCGCCGCCAGCAGGGCGGCCAGGATCGCGACCCACCAGTAGTCCGGGGTCAGTGCGTTGGGCCATTGTTTGGCGGCCACTTGCGGCAGAAACAGCAGCGAGAGCATGCCGCCGATGACGACGATGTTGCCGGCAAAGGAAAGATCGTTGCCGAAGCTCTGGTTGTAATTGCCGCGGCGCGGGCCGAGCAGCGAAGTCCAGAGCCCGATGCCGTGAAACAGGAAGAGACTAAAGACGCTGGCCGCCACCAGCATGGCGATGGCACGGGGGTCGAAGCGGGCGGGCACGAACAGGCTCCAGAGAACGGCCGCCGGCAGGAGCAGCGCGGCGCTCAACATGATGAACATGTAGCTGCCGGCGCGGAAGGCGGTGGCGGCGCCGGTGGGCAGAAGGAGAAAGCGGCGGAATCCGCCGCCGACGTATCCAAACTGGTTGACGGCGAACTGCCCGGTGCCAATGAAGCCGAGGATGAGGAAGACTGACAGGGATATGGCGAACTTGCCTCCCGCGATATGCACTTGCCGGCTGTAGAAGAACTGGAGAAACGCGGCCAGCGGCAGCGCCAGCGGATAGATGGTGCGGAAGCGGTTGTGGCGGGAATAAAAGCGCAGCCAGAACGCGACCAGCGGACCGTTCCGGGTTCCGAAGATTGCGCCGATGCGGTCGAAGAGGCTTTCCCATGCGACCTTGCCGGCTTCGACAACGCGAACTTTGGCTGGACGGCGTTCCAACACCACAAGAACAGTCAGGAGCGCGGCCATCCACAGGAGGATCAGGCCCAGGCCGGACAAGGCCGCGAGATTCGATTGAGTCATGGCGACGGCTGCGCCGGCCGGCGGCGTGCTCTGCCACAAGCGGAGGGCGATGTCCTGGATGCGAGGATTGCGCTGGATCACCGGCCCGAGCGTGGCCGGCAAGAAGCCAAGCAGCATGATGCAAACCAGCATGATGGCAGAGCCGCCCTTCTTCATCATGAGGCGGTCGACGAGCATGCCGAGCACGCGCGCGGCGACGTAGTTGGAGCAGAAGAGCAGCAGCACGGCGGCGAGACCGAACCAGAAGGAACCAGCGCCAAAGAGGTAGAGGCCGAAAGCGATGCCGAAATCCAAGGCCAGGAAGAGGAGCCAGTAAGGATCGACGATACCGATGAAATGGCGGGTGAAGCGGCGCTCGAGCGCGCGCACGGGATAGCGGCGCAGTTCGGTTTCGGAGAAGATGGCGGTCATGCCGAAGCCCAGCACGACGCTGGCGACGATGGCCTGGCCGTAGATGCCGCCGAGCAGAACGCCGGCGAGGAGCGTGCCTTTGCCGCTGCGGATGGCGGCCATGCCGGCGCCGGTGCCGCCGGCGGCGAGCAGCGAGACGACCATGACGAGCAGCAGGTAGCCGGCGAAAAAGACGGCGATTTTGCCGTTGCGGGTGCGAGTCTTGGCCCAGAGCAGGCGGTATCGCAGGCGGATGAGGACTCCGATGAGCTGGAAGTTCATAGAGCAGCCGTCACTTCCGCGGGCGGATCACTTCCTCATTGAGATAGGGGCGGAGCGCTTCGGGAACCACCACGGAGCCGTCCTTCTGCTGGAAGTTCTCGACGATGGCGACCCAGGTGCGGCCGACGGCGAGCGCGCTGCCGTTGAGGGTGTGGGCGTACTCGGATTTCTTGCCGGTGCGCATGCGGATGCCGGCGCGGCGGGCCTGGAAGGCTTCATAGTTGGAGCAGGACGAGATTTCCTTATAGGCATTCTGGCCGGGGAGCCAGACTTCGATGTCGTAGGTTTTGGCGTTGGAGAAGCCGAGGTCGCCGGTGGCGAGGACCACGGTGCGGAACGGCAGGCCGAGGCGGCGGAGGATATCTTCGGCATCGGCGGTGAGCTTCTCGAGCTCGTCGTAGCTCTGGTCGGGACGCGCGAACTTCACCAGCTCGACCTTCTGGAACTGGTGCTGGCGGATGATGCCGCGGACGTCGCGGCCGTAAGAGCCGGCCTCGCTGCGGAAGCAGGGGGTGTAGGCGCAGAGCTTGATGGGCAGCGACCCGGCCTCCAGGGTTTCGTCGCGAAAGATGTTGGTGACGGGGACTTCGGCGGTGGGGATGAGCCAGAGATCGTGGCCCTCGCACTTGAAAAGGTCTTCCTTGAATTTGGGCAACTGGCCGGTGCCAAAGAGGCTGGCGGAATTCACCAGGAACGGCGGCAACACCTCGGTGTAGCCGTGGTGGCGGGTGTGGACGTCGAGCATGAAGTTGATGAGGGCGCGCTCGAGTTTGGCGCCGAGGTCCCAGTAGAGAACGAAGCGGGCGCCGGTGATTTTGGCGGCGCGTTCGAAATCGAGAATGCCGAGCGCGGGGCCGAGGTCCCAGTGGGCCTTGGGCTCGAAATCGAAGCTGGGCGGGGAGCCCACGCGGCGCACTTCGACATTGTCGTCGGCGGTCTGGCCGACGGGAACGGATTCGTGCGGGACGTTGGGGATGCCGGCCAGCATTTCCTGGAAGCGCGCGTCGAGGGATTGGACCTGCTCGTCGAGCGCGGCGATCTCAGATTTCATGGCGCGCACCTGTTCCTGCTGGGCGGTGGTGTCGGCGCCCTCCCGCCGCCGCCTGCCGATCTCGGCGCTTTGTTCATTGACGCGGGCCTTCAACTGCTCGGCCTGGGTGATGGCGGCGCGGCGAGAGTGGTCGAGCTCGCGAAACTGGTCCAGGCCGGTTACGTTGCCGCGCGTCGAAAGGCGTTCGGCGATGCGCTCGAAGTTGGCGCGGAAGTATGAGAGATCGTGCATTCTCTCCATGCTAACGCATGAAGGAAGGGGGGACGGAGCAAAGGAAGGAACTGGTTCAGGTGCCGATGCCAAGAAGAGCGACGCGCTCGGCGGTGGCGGCGGCGCGCAGTTCCACATCGAGGGTGGCGAGCGGCAGACCGCGCCGCTTGGCGAGTTCCAGGTAAGCGGCATCATACAAAGTCAGGCGGTGGCGCGCGGCCAGCCGCGCCGTCGCGCCCCACGCCTGCCGGTCGGTTTCGGGATCGAGGCTGATTGGCAGAAAAGCAAGGTCGGTCAGAGCTGCGTCTCGAAAGGCGGCTTTGGTGCGCCCCCGTCGCACGCCCATTTCGAGAACGTTGGCGACCTCCAGCCGCCAGAGCGCCGGAACCCACGCACCGTTTTCGCCGACGAGATCGAAGACGTGGCGAATCGCCGCGGTGGTCTCGCTCGAATAAACCCAGGCCAGGGTGGCCGAACTATCGAGGACCAGGCTCATGGCCGGCCGGCATCCCGGTCGGCTTTGAGTGACTGCCAATCGAACGGACCGAGTTTCAATTTCCTCGCCCGAGCGCGAATCCGCAGGGAGGCGGCGCGAGCCTGTTCGCGGTCGATTCCACCGGAGTTTGGCACCAGGCGGGCCACCGCCTTGCCGTGCCGGGTGATGACGATCTCCTCGCCGCGCTCCACGCGGTCGAGCAAAGCGCCCAACGTGTTTTTGGCCTCGAAGGCCCCGATCTCCCGCATATGGCCGCTCCTTGAAACAGACCAGCTTAAGCTAGCTTAACACAACCAGCCGGTCGTTTCGTCTCCCTGCAGAACCGGGGGACTGCCCTACTTCCAGTTGCCGATGAGAATGAAGGGAGCCCAATAATAGGGGTGCGTCCAGCCAGTCGCGGCGACGGGTGGGGCGGTAACGCGGATTCCCCGGCTGGCGGCACCGGCAGCCTCCGGCTTCAGAATCCCGCCGGCCATCTGCTCCTGGGCCTGCCGCAGCGACTCGCTCTTTCCCAGCTCGGGGTGGGCTTGCCGGATGCGGTACATCGTCTCCATCAGCCGGGCGGTGGCTTCGTCGCTCACGCTCCACAAACTCGCGATGACGGCCCGAGCGCCCAACCGCTGCGCGATGGTGCCGAAACTGTCCACCTCGCGGCCGTCCTCGCTGCGGTTGGTGAATGCCGTGCTGCAGGCGGAAAGCGTCAGCAGATCCACGCCGCTGAACAGGCGCGGCGCAGCCTCGATCTCCGCCAGGCTCATCTGGCTTCCATCGCCCAGCAGCAGGTGCGAATTCGCGGCCACGCCGGGCTGCGAATCGAAGTGGGTCGCAATATGGACCACGGCTTTCTCCGGCTGCCGCATGGCCGCCGCAAATGTCTCGCGCGTAAAGTCGCGATCCAACTCCACCGTGCCCGGCACCGGCGCATCTCCGGCTTCGCCTTGCCGGAAGATGCGGTGCAGTTCCTCGGGCACCGCCGGCAGCGCGCTGAAGTTGCCCCTGGCTTGCGAGACGCCGAAGCCCGCGCCCTTCCACAAGCTTTGCGAAGCCTCGGTAAGCCGCGTCAGGCTGGTTGGGGTGATGAGCGAGTTGCGGAAGCGCGCCACCAGGTACTGCCGGCCATCATGCAGCGCGGCGATGGGCACGTAGCGGATGGTGCTGTCGATGGACCACATGATGGTTTTCGCGCCCATGCTGTCGAGGTCCTGGCGGAGTCCCTCGGG
>Ga0181530_10001926_pt1 | contig 25446 bp, 22 predicted proteins | sample PEATcosm2014_Bin_42_FD_119769 | JGI IMG/M metagenome (GOLD analysis project Ga0181530, IMG submission 119769) | Peatland microbial communities from MTU Mesocosm Facility, Houghton, MI, USA - PEATcosm2014_Bin10_60_metaG | ecosystem: Environmental > Terrestrial > Soil > Wetlands > Peat | place... | reverse complement strand
TTTTACCAACGCGCCCCGCTCGCCGCCATCGGCTCCTCGGACTATCACGGCATGGGACCCCTCGGCCTCTGCCGTACTTACGTTTTTGCGCGGGACAGTTCCGAACAGTCCATCCTCGAAGCCATCCGCGGGCGCCGCACCGTGGTCTACGATGGCGACGGCAGCGCCTGGGGCGATTCCCAACTCATCCAACTGGCCTCCGGCCGCCTGCGTGGTCGCGAGCCCCAACCCTCCGGCTCTCTCGATCTCTTCAGTCGCGCCGCCGGCCTTCTGGGCCTCATCGGTTTCCTGATGGCGGGCAATCGCGTTGTATACTCGGCTAAGGAAAAGGAGATCGTACCGAAATGAAACGAATCGTCATATGCTCCCTGTTGCTAGGCGGAATGCTGCCTGCGCTGGCCCAGGTGGACAAGGAAAAACTCAAGGTCCCGGCCGATGCGCAAAGCCCCTACGCGGAAACATCCGTCACGGTGAGCGGCAAGACCCTCTGGATCGCCTACCATGCTCCCTCGGTCCGCGGCCGGGTCATATTCGGCAGTGCCACCGCCCTTCAGCCCGAGAACACCATCTGGCGTCTGGGCGCGAACTACGTCACCATTCTGCACACCGATGCGGCCCTGGATCTTGGCGGTCTCGCCGTCCCCGCGGGCGATTACGCGCTGTATGCCGCGCTGGATAAAGGCAAGTGGCAGCTCATCGTCAATAAGCAGATCATGAACGGTGCCCGCTATCAATGGGGCATCAACATGGATGGCAGCACCACTGACACTCCCGCCAACGAGGTGGGCCGCGTCGCCATGACCATGGGCAAGCCCCCGGCCTTGGTGGAAACTCTCAAAATCACGCTCAGCGCCGCCGGCAACAAAGGCAAAATCGACGTCGCTTGGGAAAACGTCACCGCTTCCGTCCCCTTCACCGTAAAGTGAGTGGGACAGACCATCGCCTTCCGTGGTCTGTCTCACTTGCTTCTTGAGTGGGACAGACCATCGCCTTCGGTGGTCTGTCTTCTTCAGTGCGTCATCGAGTAGATGACGTCGTTAATTCCCCAGCGAATTCCCAAAGCGGCCATGCTCTCGGGATAACCCGGATCGTCGGCCCACTCCCAGGAATCTCCCACGTCCGAATTAAAAGAGATCGCCACCATCATGCGGTTGTGGTCGTCGTAGATGCCCATCCAATGCGCCACCGTGCCGGCCGCCCGCTGCCACATACCGCCGCCGCCGAACCCTCCTCCGTAGCCGCCGCGGCGCGGCAAGGCCCAGGAACCGAGAATCTGGAAGCGGTCGTCCAGATCGTAGACCATGTGAAAAATAGGGTCCTTGTCGTCGATGTCCACCACTTGCCGGTCGGGAAAAATGCGGTTCATGGTTTCGGCGAAGCGGGCGTATTCTTCCGGACCCCAAAAATCGTCGAGCAGCAGGAAGCCGCCGCGCAGCAGGTATTCGCGCACGGTCTTGGCCTGCGCATCGGTAAGCCGCCAGTCGCCCATTTCGCCGGCGGCCAAAAAGGGCCAGTTATAGAAATCGTCAACATCGTCCGGGTTGATGGGCTGCTCCACCGAACGCACATGGACGCGCGTGAGACGCCGCAGAGCGGCCGCGAAATGCCGGTCCGCGCGCGGATAGTCCTGGGTCCAACTGGTATAGCCCTCGCGCCAGTCCATCATCACGCCCCCGCCGAAGCGGCCCCGGCCGCGGCCGCCGAAGCGGGCATAGGGATGCTGGGGATACATCAGGCGGGCGAAAACGTACTCGGCGCTTTCCTGCCAGTCCGGCGGCACGGGGATCTGGTCATACCCTTCCAGGCTGGGATAAACGCGGAACGGCTTTTGGAAGGCGTACACCGCTCCGATGAGCAGCAGGCTGCAGGCGGCCAGACACAAAGCCCTCTGAGAAATCATATAAGGAGCGCCTTGCTCTGAAGGATATCACTTGTGGGGCAGCCAATCCTGGCTGCCGCGTGCCGATGAACCCGGATCAAAAGAGAGTTGTTTTACTATCGGCGGCTCAAAATGATCCTTCCAAACTACTCGCCGTTCCCGTTGCCCAGTACCTCTTGCGCCTTCTGGAGGAATTCCTCAGCCTTGGTTTTCTGGTCGGGCGTCAGCAGAGCGTAGAACTTCGCCATGGCCTGAGAACGCACGCCCAGCACGTTGCCGCGCAGACTGCCAATCTCAGTGGAAAGTTGCTGGATCTTGGCGCTGTCGCCGGCCTCGACAGCCGCGGTCAGGGCTGCGCGGTCCTGCTTCAACTGCTGTGCCAGCGGCTGGGCGGTCTGTTTGGCCGATTGCAGGATGGTCTTGGCCTGCTGCCTCTGCGTGTCCGTCAGATTCAGAGCTTTGATCATCCGGGCGCGCACGCCCCTGCCCCTGGCTGCGCCCGCTTGGGGCGCGGCGGTGGTCTGCGCGATGGCCAACCCGGCGGCAAGGGCGCCCACTGCTGCGATACCGGTCAAAATTCGTTTCATGATGTTCCCTTCTGGTTACGATAAACCCTAATCGGAGCCGAAGGTTGCGCGTCGCGGCCTTTACGAATTCTTACAAATCCAGCATAAGCCTTACGCCGGAGCGTGGTAAATTTTAGCCGTGCACATCTTGCTGGTGGATGACGACGCCGAACTGTGCGGCCTGCTCGGCGAATTCCTGACGCGCGAGGGATTCACCGTGGAATGCGCCCACGATGGCGCGCGCGGCCTGGAACGCGCGCTCTCGCCCGGCGTGGACCTGGTGCTGCTGGACGTCATGCTGCCCGGGATGGATGGCTTTGAAATCCTGCGCCGCCTGCGGCCCTACAGCAAAATCCCGGTAATGATGTTGACCGCGCGCGGCGAGGACGTCGACCGCATCGTCGGCCTGGAACTGGGCGCCGACGACTACCTGCCCAAGCCCTTCAACCCGCGCGAGCTGGCCGCCCGCATCCGCGCCATCCTGCGCCGCTATGAACCCCGCCCGGCCGTCGCGGGGCGCCTCGATGTCAACGGCGTCTCGCTCGATACCGGCACGCGCCAGGTGCTTTCCGGCGGCAAGCCGGTGGAGCTCACCACCTTCGAATTCGACGTTCTGGAAATGCTCATGCGCGCCGCCGGCCGGGTGCTTTCGCGCGACCAGCTGATGGAGAATTTCTATAACCGCAAGGCCACGCCGTTCGACCGCTCCATCGACATGCACATCAGCCATCTGCGCAAGAAGCTCGAGCGCGGCGAGACCCTCATCAAAACCATTCGCGGCGTCGGCTACCAGTTTTGCCGCACGCCCCAGGATGCCGGCGCCGAATGAACTCCTTGTTCGCCAAGATTCTGCTCTGGTTCTGGTGCAGCCTGGCCATCACGCTGGTAGGCTCGGCCTTCATTTCCGCTCTGAGCATGAACCCCAGCCAGAGCGACCAGCGCACTCCGGCTTCCCGCCTGGTCAAGTTCCAACTGGAAGAGGCCCGCTCCGCTTACGAAACCGGCGGGCGCGCGGAACTGCGGGCATTTCTGGAAACTCTCGACGGCATCTACGACGCGCGCGGCATCCTCACCGACGAAGCCGGCCGCGACCTGCTCACCGGCGAAGACCGCTCCGGCCTGGTGCGCCGCGCGCGCCTCGGTCCGCCCGGCGCCATGCTTTACCGCTTCATTCCCATGGGCGACGCCACTCTGGCGCGCGCCGCCGACGACGGCCGCTACTGGTTTTTCTTCATCGTGCCGCGCACGTCGTTGGGGCCCTGGTTCCTCACGCCCGAGCATCTTTTCTTTTTGGTCGCGGCGGTGCTGCTGTGCTATTGGCTGACGTATCACCTGACGCGCCCGGTGGCCGATCTGCAAAAGGCCGTGGAACGCTTCGGCCGCGGCGACCTTTCGGCCCGCGCCGGCTCCACGCGCCGCGACGAGCTGGGCCAACTGGCCCGCACCTTCGACCGCATGGCCGGCCGCATCGAAACCCTGCTGGCCGCCGAGCGGCGCCTACTGCTGGATATCTCGCACGAACTGCGCTCGCCCCTGGCGCGGCTGGGAGTGGCCGTTGAGCTGGCGCGCTCGGGCGACCATCTGGACTCCGCGCTCAACCGCATCCAGCGGGAGTCCGACCGTCTGAATGCCCTGGTGGGACAGCTTCTGCAGGTGACCCGCGCCGAAGGCGACCCCAACTCGCTCGGCCGCGACCCGCTACGGCTGGACGAGCTGGTGCGGCAGTTGGTGCAAGAGTCCGAAATCGAAGCCGGCGCGCGCGGCTGCGAACTGCTCTACCACAGCCGCGAGGCTCTCACGGTGGAAGGCGATCCCGAGCTGTTGCGGCGCGCGGTAGAGAACGTGATCCGCAATGCCATCCGCCATTCGCCGCGCGGCCGCGCCGTGGAAATCACGGTGGCGCGCCGCGAGTCCAAGGCCATCGTACAAGTCCGCGATTTTGGACCGGGCGTCCCGGAAGAGGCGCTGCCACGCCTCTTCGACGCGTTCTACCGGGTGGAGAAAGATCGCGACCGTTCGAGCGGCGGCATCGGCCTGGGCCTTTCCATCGCGCGGCGCGCGATTGAGCTGCACAAGGGAAGCATTCGCGCCCGCAACGCGAATCCGGGGCTGGAAGTGGAAATGGAACTTCCCCTGCGGGCCTAAGCGAGAATTGGGTGGGGCAGACTCCCGGGTCTGCGCGGGTCCCCCTGGACCCGCTGTTCGTTCGAAGAATCAGGTCTTGCCACACGCAGAGAGCCGGCCGGGGGCCGGCTGCGGACGAGGGCGTCCGCCCCACCGGCCTACAGCAGCCGTAAAATGAAATTCGGCATGCTATCGGAACGAGCAGGGACACCCACGGGCTGGCTGGCGCGCTTGACCCGGGTGTCGCTGCGCGGCAAGAGCGTCGCCGTGCTGGCGGTTCCTTTGGCGGCCCTCTTCGCCGCGCTCACTCTCATTTACTTCGCCGAAGGCGACGTGGCCAATGCCGACCAGATGACGGCGCGTTTCTACGATACGCGCGCCGCGGTGGCCGAGTTGGGCCGCTCGCTGGTGGACGCCGAAGCGGCCAGGAACGGATACCTGGCGGGCAGGCAGGATTATTTCCTGGCCGCGTTCGAGCGGTCGCGGCAATCCGTCAACCAGTCGTTGAGCGATCTGACGCGTCTGGCGGGCGGCACCGGCGACGGTCCGGAACTGATCAAGATCCAGCGCCAGGCGGGTGAGGAGATGACGCTCCTCGACGAGCGGCGGGAGTCCCGGGACGCCGGCGGCGCAGCGCTCGAAGCGCGGCAGAAGGCGTTACTGGCGGAAGTGCAGGGCGATATCGGCCTTTTCACCGAAGAGCAGGAACGGCGTTTCCGGGCCGCGCGGAACCTGCGCGACGTCAAGCGCCAAAGGTTGTTCCGCGCCGTGATGGCGTGTGGCGTACTGGGCCCGCTGGCCGCGCTGTTCATGCACTTGATCGTGTCGGGCCGCATGGTGCGGCGCATCCAGGCGGTGGAAGAAAGCGCGCGGCGGCTGGCGCTGGGGCTTCCGCTCGACCCGTTCCCGCCCGGCACGGATGAAATCGCGGCGCTGGCGCGCCAGTTGGACAACGCCGCTTACCTGCTGCGCGAGCGCGAACGCGAAGTGCTCGAAAGCGAGGCCCGCTACCGCGACTTGTTCGATCGCGCGCCCATCGCCTTCGAAGAAACCGATTGCGAGGGCGTGGTGCGGCGGTTCAACCAGGAGGTCTGCGGCCTGCTGAAGTGCTCTCCGGATCAGCTTCTGGGACGGCACGCCTGGGACTTCGTGGCTCCCGACCAGCAGGATGCCTTCCGCGCCGCCATGCTCGAGCGAATCGCAACCGGCGCCGAGACCTCGCCGTTCGCCTGCGACTACATCCTGGAGGACCGCTCGGGAATCACCGTGGAGGTCCGCGAGAGCCTGGTCCGCAACAACCGCGGCGAAATTACCGGCATGGTTCGATCGCTGCTCGACGTGACCGAGCGCAACCTGGCCGAGGTGGCCGCGCGCAAGGTGGCGCAATATGCCATGGAATTGCGCAATAAGAACGAGCAACTGGCCCGCGCCCTGGAAGCCGCGCGCTCCGCCACGGAGGCCAAGAGCCGCTTCCTGGCCAGCGTGTCGCACGAATTGCGCACGCCCCTGAACGGCATCATCGGCTTTTCCGAATTGATGCACGACGCCAAATTGGGCCCCGTCAGCGAAGAACATAAGGAGGTGCTCGGCGATATTCTGACCAGCGCGCGGCATCTGCTGCAGTTGATCAACGACGTCCTGGACCTCTCCAAGGTCGAAGCCGGAAAAATGGAGTTCCGGCCCGAGTCCAGCCGCGTCGAAGCGCTGGTAAGCGAGGTGTGCGACGTGATGCGTCCGTTGGCGGAGAAAAAAAGAATCCTCCTGTCGGCCGAAATCGCTCCCGACCTCACCGCCATGATCGATCCTTCGAAGTTTAAGCAGATTCTGTATAACTACATTTCCAACGCCGTCAAGTTCACGCCGCAGGGCGGTAAGGTTGCGGTGCGCGTGACGCGCGACGAAAGCTCCTGGTTCCGGCTTGAGGTGGAGGATACCGGAGTCGGCATCGCGCCCCAGCAGGTTGCGCAGTTGTTTCAGGAGTTTCAACAACTTCCAAACAACCGGAATGCCGGCCAAGGAACCGGCTTGGGCCTCGCGCTGACACGCCACATTGTCGAGGCCCAGGGTGGTTCGGTCAGCGTGCGGAGCGTGCCGGGAAGCGGAAGCGTCTTTTCCGCGGTATTGCCTTTAGTTACAATACCCACTCCGCTGGTGCTCTAAATGGTTATGGGAAGTAAACTAGGGGCAACTAAAGGAGCAGGTGTAGGCTAAAATACAATTGCCATGGCTGGCGAGTCCATCTTAATCGTAGACGATACCCCGGTTAATCTGAAGCTGACTCGGATCCTGCTGGTCAACGAAGGGTACAAGGTAATGACCGCGGGCAGCGGCGAAGAAGCGCTGGAATTGCTGCGCACCTTCCACCCGGCCCTGATCCTGGCGGACATCCAGTTGCCCGGCATCGACGGCCTCGAACTGACGCGGCGCATCAGGCGGAACGAGGCGACGCGCGATATTACGGTGGTGGCGTTGACCGCCTCCGCGATGAAGGGAGACGAGCAACTGGCCGTCGACGCCGGCTGCGACGGCTACATCACCAAACCCATCGATACGCGCACTCTCGGCGCGCGCATCCGCGGCCACCTGGACCAGCGCGTGGAAAGCGTGGCCGCCAAGGCCGCCCCTGCGGCCGCAACCGCCGGCGAGCCGGCTATCCCGGCGGCCGAAATGTTGGCGCTCCGCCGCCAGTTTCTCACCGAAGGCCAGGAACGCGCGCGCCAACTGCTGCTCGATCTGGACGGGCAGTTCAATGCCAACGATGCCGCCAAGGCGGTGCATACCTGGATCGGAACGGGAGGACTGCTGGGATATATGGCCATCAGCCGCCAGGCGCGCGAAGCGGAGGCGGTGCTGTTGGAGCGGCCGCTCGAAAACGACCGGCTGCGCGAAGCTCTCACCAACCTGGCTCTGGCCTTCAACAGCCCGCGCGAGGCGCGCGAAGAGCCGGTCTCGGAAACCATCACGCAGGCGCTCGCCGGAAAACGGGTGGCGCTGGTGGCGCTGCCCAACCCCGATTCGATGCGCATGTGCGTGGCGCTCGAACGCACCCGCGGAGTCCCCGTGTTCTTCCAGATCACCGAGCCGCCCCGTTCGGAAGCATTGTTGGATTGCGATTTGATCGTAGTGCACGTGCGGCCGGAAACGGTGGGATCCCCGTGGCTGGATGCGGCCACCGTTCCCACCGCGCGCCCGGTTATCTTCATGGGCAGCCGCGATCATCTGCTGGCTCTGGACCCGGCCGTGCAGGGGTTGGCCAGCGAGTTTCTGATGGACCCCTGGCAGCCGGACGAGGCGCTGGTGCGTCTGAGCCTGGCGCTCTCCAAAGACCGCTCCCTCGCGCCGCGGGCCGCTCTGTCGGGCGCGGTCGCCGGCAAAATCCGCGTCGCAGTGGCGGACGACGACCCCACCGTGCTCGCGCTGGTGCGAACCGCGCTCCAGAACTTCGGCATGGAATGCTACATGGCCGCCGATGGTCCGGGCGCCCTCGATGCCATCCGGCGGCAACGCCCGCACGCGGCCGTGCTGGACGTCAACATGCCGGAAATGGATGGCTACGAAGTGCTGGCGGCCATCCGCCGCGAAGGGATTCCGGTTCGCGTGCTGCTGCTTACGGCGCGCCAGCAGGAAGGCGACGTGCTGCGCGGTTTTGCCTTGGGAGCGGACGACTATGTCGTCAAGCCTTTCAGCCCCATGGAACTGGTGGCGCGTTTGAAACGGCTGCTTTCGCGATGACCCGGATCGAACTTTCGGTGGCCGCGCTCCTGCTGGGCGGCTACGCACTCTTCTTCGGCGTGTTGCTCGGCGTGCTGGCGCGTCGCGCGTCGCGCATGCGCCGGCAGGCCGCCACTGCGGAAGCGCTGGTGCCGGAAATCCGCGACGCGCTGGTGGACTACCTGGCCGGCAGCAACGACCAGACGCGCATCCGCGAGTTCGTCCGCACCAACCGGCTCGACGTGGGAGATGCCGTCCTGTCGTTTCAGGGCACCGTGGGCGGCACCGCGCGCGACCGGCTCTGCGACCTGGCTCTCGAACTGGCGCTGGTGCACGACTGGGGCCAGGACACCCGTTCCAAGGAGCCCGCCGTACGCCGCGCGGCCTACGCGCGTCTGGCTTTCGTGTGCGTATACGAGCCCTGCCAGCGCGTGGTGGGCGACCTGGTGACGCGCGCCCTGGAGGATGCCGATCCCGAGGTGCGGCTGCCGGCCGCGCGCGCCCTCGTCCAATCGGGAAACATCACGGAGATCGGCCGGGTATTTGAGCTGGCGGCTTCGCAAAACCTGCTGATCCGCATTCTGCTGACCGAGGATCTGCGGAGGTACGCCGCCGAGCTAAGCGCGAACATGGCTCCCGGCATCCTCAAGTCCGGCGATCCCAAGCGCGTTCTGGCTGTGCTCGAGATGCTGGTGGCTTGGGAGCGGGCGCTGCCCCTCGCCGGCATCCACGAGTTGCTCGACTACCGCGACCACGACTTGCTCGACAACACCGACCGCGAGATCCGCATCGCCGCCCTGCGATTGGCGCCGTTCGTGCCGCTCACGCCCGAAAACCGGAATGCCATTCTGCGCGAACTGACAGACACCGATTCCGAGGTGAGCACCGCGGCGGCGTTGACGGCCGGCCGCCTGCGGCTGGAGGAGAGCATGCCCTCTCTGGCCCGTTGCGTGCGCACCGGGACCGCGGAACTGGCGCGGATGGCCGCGTCGGCCCTGGCTGCCATGCCTCCGCGAGGCTGGGAGACGCTGGGAGAACTGGCCGCCGGACCAAACCCGGCCGCCGCCTTCATCGCCTCCATGGCGTTGGATAAGGCCAAACGAAAGGCGGCCGTTTGATGGTATTCATCGGCGCGGCGGTCTTCTGGACCGTGCAGGCGCTCGCCGTGCTGCTCTTCCTGCTGGGTATCGGGGCGTTTCGGGTGTTGGTGCAAGGCTGCTTCGCGCTGCGCCGCAGGGCTCGCGCCGGCTCGCCCGACTACAGCGCCGTGCTGCTCAAATCCGCGTTGTCGCCGGCCGTGACCACCATCGCGGTCCCGCCCGACGCGTCGCCGGAATCCCGCCGGTTTGCGCGCCGCCTGCTCGATCTGGAATTCGGCCGGAACGAAGTGGTCGTCGTCCTGGACGGCCCCTCCGAAATCGAAATGGCGACCTGGCGCAGCGAGTTCAACCTCTACCAGTCGGCGCGTCCCGTTGAGTCGAAGTTGCCCACCGCGGCGGTCCGCGGCGTCTATGAATCGCGCGACCCGATCCGCGTCGTGGTGGTGGATAAGGAGCCCGGGGGAGCGGCGGACGCCTGGAACGCCGGTGTGAATGTGGCAACTTCCCCGGTGATCGGGCTGCTCGATCCGGAGAGCGAATTCGAACAGAGGGTGCTGCTGCGGATGCTCCAGCCGATGCTGGAGGCTTTCGAGGAAACCATTGCCGTGTGCGGAGGCGGATCGATTCCGGCGGCTGCCGATCTCACCTGCCGCTGGGGGGCCCTGGAATCGCTGCGCGCCTGGATGACTCGCGGGGCAGCCTTCGCCAGCCGCAACCTGGTCTTACCGATTCCCGGCAGCGCCGTGCTGGCGCGGCGCGACGCCATCATCGCTTCCGGCGGCTTTACCGGCGGTGCGCTGGAATTGATTTTGCGGCTGCACGGGTTGGCCCTCGTGTCCCAAAAGCCCTATCGCATTGCCTTTCTGCCCGCGCCTGTCAGCCATGCCCGCACGCCGCGCGGCATGGAGCAACTGCGCCAAATGGTACGGCGCGACCAAAGAGAACTGGCATCCGCCTTCCGCAACCGCACAATGCTGGCGGGGCCATTCGGCTGGCGGATGCTACAGGACCTCTACTTCGACCGCGCCGTTCGCCCCAAGCTGGAAACGGCGGCGTACCTGCTGGCGGCAGGCGGCCTGGCGCTGGGTTGGGTGGATTGGAAGCTCGCCTGTTTCGTGCTGCTTTCCACCGCCGCAATGGGGATGGTGCAGTCGTTGGGAGCGGTTGTCCTGCGGGAAGTGGCGCAGCCTGTCAGACCCGACCCGGCGCAGATCGCCTCTCTGTTCCTGGCAGCCATCCCCGAGAATCTGGGCTATCGCCAGTTGCGCAATCTCTGGCTGATTGAGGACTCTTTTGCATCCGCGGGCGCCGTAAAGCTAAACCGCGGGAGGATCGTCGCGAGCCATCCGCCCGCGGCTACCATCACTCCCACGAAAAAGTAGGGAACCATCGCGGCCGCGGCCGCAAACCATCGTACACTAGGAAATCATGGCGAATCGCGGGCGGTTTCCATCATGAGCCACTACGTTGTCACGGGAGGGGCTGGCTTCATCGGTTCCGCGATTGTGCGCGGGCTTTTGCGGGAAGGCGCCGGGCGGATTGTGGTCATCGACAACCTGCTGACGGGGCGGGAATCCAACCTGGAAGAGGTGCGGAAATCGGTCGACCTGCAGCGGGCCGACATCCGCCACTACGCGGAAATTGCGCCGCTCATCCGCGGCGCCGCCGTGGTGTTTCACGAAGCGGCGATTCCATCGGTGCCGCGTTCCATCGACGATCCGGAGCCTTCGCACGAAGTGAATATCAACGGCACCTTCAACGTGCTCCGGGCCGCGCGGGAGGGTCAGTCCGGCCGGGTAGTCTACGCGGCCTCCTCTTCGGCCTACGGGGATACCGAGGCGCTTCCCAAAGTGGAAACCATGGCGCCCTGTCCGAAATCGCCCTACGCCCTGCAAAAGCTGGTGGGGGAACACTATTGCAGCATCTTCGCCAAGGTCTACGGAATGGAGACCGTGGCCCTTCGGTATTTCAACGTCTACGGACCGCGGCAGGACCCCTCCAGTCCGTACTCCGGCGTGCTTTCGCTGTTCATCAAGGCCGTTCTGGAGCGGCACTCGCCCACCATCCTGGGCGACGGGGAACAATCGCGCGACTTCACCTACGTGGACGATGTGGTGGAACTGAACCTATTAGCCGCGCGTGCCCCAGGCGTGGCGGGCCGAATCTACAACGGCGGCAACGGCGGGCGCATCACGCTGAACCAGGCATGGGCGCTTTTGCAGAAGCTGGAAGGGGTGAAAATTCCCGCGAGCTACGGGCCTCCGCGCGCGGGCGATGTGCGCCATTCGCAAGCCGATACTACCGCCGTGGCCCGGGACCTGGGCTATGCGCCGCGGTTTTCCTTCGAAGAGGGCTTGCGCCTGACGCTCGACTGGTACCGCCGGAACCTCGAAGGGGACTAGCTTGATGATGGAAATCAGCCACAGCGAAGTCGAGCCCGCGACCGTGGTGATCAAGCTTGCCGGCAAGTTGATGCTGGGGCGGGAAGGCGATCGGATCGTCAGTCTGGTGGAAGATCTGATCGGCCAGGGAAAGCGCCTGTTCATCTTCGACCTGGCGGAGGTGGGCGCGATTGACTCGACCGGCATCGGCCGCTTCATATCGAGCTTCAACAAGATCCTGGCTGCCGGCGGCGAGATGCGGATGGCCGGCGCCCGCGCCCACGTCTTCCAATCCTTCCACGTGAGCCTGCTGGACAAAGTCTTCCGCTTCTACCCGAACGTGGACGCCGCGCTGTAGGACAGGCCATCGTCTTTTGTGGCCTGTCTTCCCGGCGTGGCGCTAAGCCGGCTCCCTCATCAAGCGCGGGCGGGGTGACAGACGGCAAAACCCGGCCGTCTGCCCCACTTCTGCCAGCCCTCACCTACTCCACGTCGAAATCCACGCTGCGCGTCACGGATTTTCCCATGGAATCGAGCGCGGTCAACTCCAGACGATAAGCGCCCGCGACTAGCCCGGCCACGGGAAGCTTGAGGCCCACCGGCACTACCGGATTGCCCTTGCGAACATAGGCTTCCATCGGAACCAGGCCGGAATCGATTTTCAATTGCCCGCCTTGGCGGTCCGACACCTTGAGCCAAATTGCCAACCGGGGCGCCGTTTCGTCGAGCAGATGCGGCTCATAAATCTCCAGGTAGAGGCCGGGCATCGACTCGGTGATCTTGAAAAGCGAGGAGCCGGCGGGAATGAATTGCATGCGACCAGACAGCAGCGGAACTTTATCCTCGATGAGCACGGAGTCCAGGCCGGCATCGCCTTCGGTGGAGAGGCGGTCATGGCTGAGAGCCAGTCCGCTCAACGCGAACTGTTTGCCATCGAACGGATCGATAGTGAGGGGCTTTTCGAGTTTCCCGAAGTCCTGGCCGCCGCCGCTGAAGATCACCTTGAAGCTGTACGTGCCGGAGGCGATTTCGAACTGGTTCTCGTAATGCAGCGGTTTGGTTTGGAATTCCTCCACCTGGGCCTTGCCATCGAAATCTAACTTGATGGTGTCGCTGAATTTGGCGCCCACCGAGCCATCGGGCTTGTAGGCCACTCCTAACACGTTGACCTCGGCATGTTGCTTGCCCTTGACCTTTTCAAAGTGGAAGGTCTTGGCGGGAATCTCCATAGCCACGTTGACGCGCGCCACGTTGGGCGAGGAATAGAAAAAGGGGAGTTGCAGCGGCGCGGCGATGGAGCCGGCCGCGGAACCCGCGGCGATGGCCTCCAGTTCCGTCTCGGCAGGCTTGCCGGCCAGTGCGTCCACCACCCGGACGTTGCAGTAGCCGCTGCGGGACCGCACGGAACTGCCGCCGCGGTCCACCTTGACCTTCAAGGCATGGCAACTTCCCTCGGGCGAATCTTCCGGCGAGTAGCCCAGGATGTAGTACTGATTCTGGTCGCGGGCGATCTTCTCCATGCCGCTCAGCAGGTCGTTGGTATCGTGGATCACGAACCCGCCGGTGCCGTCGGCCAACATGTAAAGCGCGCTGTCGTTGATCCCCATGCCCGGCGGAAATGGCGGAACGATGCTGCGGGGATTCATGTTGAGGAGGTTCCGGTTGTTCAGGGATGGATTGGTTGTAGTGGTGCCGCCGCCGCCGGTGTTGCCAGTCGTGCCGCCCCGCGAGCCGGTCGTGCCGGTGCCCGTTCCGCCTGTGCTTCCGCCGCGCGAACCGCCCGTGCTGCCCGTCGAGCCGCCGCTGGAGCCCGTGCTGCCGCCCGTCGATCCGCCGGTGCGAGAGCCCCCGCCGCCGGTGGAACCGCCCGTCGTGCCGCCGCCGGTGGACCCGCCGCCACCCCCGCCGCGCGTCGCCTGACTGGGCTCCGCAAAGGAATTCGAAAAGGATGCCAAACGGAACAACGAGGAACCACGCGAGCCCGGCGACCGCACCAGCGCCATGGGATCCTCGCGAATAATCGGCGACCCCGGCTGCATGTTGGGCGTGGTCGTCACCAGGCCGCGGACGTCCAGGGGATACACGGCCACGTTGGCATGATTGCAGGCGTCGATCGTGACCGTCAGCTCCGCGCGGGCTTCACTGGTGAGCGGAAAGCCGGCGGTCAGCATGATGAGCGTCTTGCGGCCGGGCACACTTTCCAGACCCTTGGCCAGGCTTCGGAGCGCCAGCAGCACCGAGCGTACGCCGAAATCGGCCGCGGCGGTGTTCATATTGGGAAAGCCGCCCCCGGCCGACCCCATCCCCGAGGCGTCGCTGGTGGTGGAGACCGTGGCCATCTTGACGCCGCTGACCACGGCCTTCAGGCGCTCCGGATCGTTGGTGAAGTTTTGCGTGATTCTCAGGGTGCCGGTAAAGTTGGCGATGGCGATGTATTTGTTGGGGCCGGTATTGCCATCGATGAACTTGGCGGCGGCCTGCCGAGCCTGAATCTGGTCGCCATAGCCGGCCGACGCGTTGTCGAAGAACAGCACCAGGTAGCGCTTCTGGTTATTCTGAGGGGAATTGGGGTCGGCTTCGAAGCCGAAGGTCTTAACGGATTGCTTCTTGTTGTCTTCCAGAACCTCGAAGTCCTTCTGCGTCAGATCGGTGATGTAGTTGCCCTTCTTGTCCGTGACCACCGCGTCCACCAGCACCAGCTTGGTTTCCGACCGGATCACCGTGGGCGTGGAAGTCTGTTCCACCTTCTGCGCGCCCGCCGCGCCCGCGCCCGCCAGCAGCGCGCCCATCCACAACAATATGTTTCGAATTCGCATGATAGTCTCCCGTTTACGGAATCGCGACGGCGCCGTTCGACGCCGACATGAGCTGTCCCTCGGAATCCCTCACCACCAGCCGGACCATGTAAGTCCCGGGGTTTACCGAAAAGTTCGTCTTCACCGACATCCCGGTGGCCGTCAACCTCGTGAGCGTATCGTCTCTGAGACGCAATTCCATCACCTTTTCCAGTCCGGATATGAAGTTGCCGTTGCGGTCGAAGACTCCGGAAGCGATGGTGATGGTGTTGTAGTTCCGCCCGTTCGCCTTGTGGAACTGGATGTGCTTCGGGTCCATGCGGCAGAGCACCGCCAGGGTGGCGTCTTTGTCGCTGGTCTTGAAAAACTGGGTGTGCAGTTCCACCGGCAGATCGTGCATTTCATCGCGCGAGAACAGCGCCTCTTCGATCTCCTGCTTGGCGGTCTCGGCGGCATCGGAAAGCTTCTTGGGCGCATAGTAACCCTTGCGCGCCTGAATGTCGAGCCCCGCCCGCAGCTTGAGAGTAACTTTCAGGGCGTGGAAGTTGCCGTCGAGTCTCAGGTTCTGCGGCGAGAAGCCGAGCAGGTAGTAATACTCCGGCGCGGTCGCCAGGCGGCGGAATCCTTCGTTGAGGTCGTTGTTGTTCTGGAAGAAACTTCCGCCGGTCCCGTACGCCATCTCAGCCAGAACGTCGGCCTGCGCCGAAGCCGCTTCCCGATCGTACTGGTTCTTGAAAGTCAGGAATTGGGGGGAGTGGGCGTTGTTGGGCCGGGAAGCGTCCAGCGAGGGATCCGTCCAGAGACCGCGGGCGTCCAGGCTGTTGATCAGCACGTTGCCGTGGATGGCGCGGTCCAGCACGTCCATTTTTTCCGTTTGCTCCGTGGGAGTGATAAACCCCGGCGAGACGATGATGATGGTGCGCTGTCCCGGCATGCCGGACATGCGGCGGACCACTTCCTTCAGCACCAGCAGCGAAACCCGCGTCTCCTGCGATCCGACGCCCAGCACTTGCTGGGCGGCCGCCTGCGCCATTGATCCAGCGGAACTGACCGTTATTCCGGGGTTACATGCGATCACCTCCTGCGCTGCCAGACTGAGCGCCGTGGGATCGTTCTTGTTGATCATCCTGTCCGCCATGTAATAGCTGATGTCGGGGCACTGCACCATCCCGGCCGGGTCCATCATGGACCGCGGCCGGATCCGCATCATGGTGTCCTGCAGCTTGTCCTTGTCGTCGGTGAATTCAAGCTGATCCTGCCCGGAAGTGGTATAGACGGCGGCGCGATCGGTGATCTGCATCGACGAAAGGTGGTGGATGGCCGCGTCGCGCGACCGCACCAGGTCGCCGAACTCCAGGTGCTGATCGTCGAACAAGTAAGCGATGAAGCGCTCGGGAATGTCCGGGGGCGGGGTCTGGTCTTCGGTCTGCAGGGTTGGAACGGCGGCCGGAGCCTCTTTGGTCTTGGGGCCCGGGTTTTCGGCGGAGAATTTGGTGATGACCTGCGGCTTGCCTTTGTCGAAAAGCTGGAAATCCTCCATGTGGAGCGTGCCCACGGCGCGGCCCTTATTGTCGCGCACCACTACCGGCACCATCACCAGGTTGACGCGCGTCTTGAAGGTGGCGGGAGAATCCTTGGTGACCATTTCCGGCTGTTTCGGATCGGCCGGAGGCGGCGTCGCCGGCGGAGGATTCTGCGCCGGGGTCGCGGACTGTCCCCATGCCCCCAGCGCCGCCGTAAGCAGCACCGCGAGGCGAATTGGCCGCCGTCTATCCAGATGAATCACAAAATCGCCAGCTTCACCAACTTTTATCATATGATAACGACAAAGTGGGGCGGGCGATCATGCCCGCAGCCGTCTTCAGGCGGCGGCTTTGCGCGGGCCGCTCAGGCATGCTGTCATGGTGAGGGAATGCCGCAGACACCGCTAAGCCGCCGGGCGTTTCTCCTGACCGCGGGCGCCGCCGGAATCGGAATGGCGAAGACCAGCCTGTCGCCGGCGCGCGAATTGGTCCGCAGCGGTGCTCTGGGACGCGTTGTCTTCTGCCGCGCATTTCAGGGCAATGGCAGGGATTCGCTGGATACGCTCCAGTTCCTTTTGGACGCACCCCCGCCGGTTTCGGTGGCGCAACACGGCGCCGGCCGCGCCACGCTGCGCTACCCGGGCTTCATCGCGTCTTTTGAAAGAGCCCGCCGGCGCCGGGAGTATGGCATAGTGATTTGCGGCAGCCATGCCTCTCTGGTAATCCAGCGGGACGGCTGGCGTGTCTTGGGCCCGGAGGTTTAGTACGAATGGGATCCCTTTCCGAAGCGTCCCCAAAAACAGCAGTGGCGGGCGACCAGGGCCAGCCTACTGAAAGCGGAACGATCGCGCCAGCAGCCACATCCCCGCCAGCGTAGCGGCCGCCAGCACCAGGAAGTGCGGGACCACTTCGGCGGCCGGCGCGCCGAAGTTCACCAGCTTGTGCAGCGCGTCCATGGTCAGGCCGGTGGGCAGAAACAGCGCCAGCTTCTGCGCCCACATGGGCGTGATTTCGATGGGCCACCAGCAACCGCCCAATCCCGCCAGCAGGTTGCTGAGGATCACGCCGAACCCGATGACCTGCCCTTCGGTGCGTCCGAAGTTGCCGAGCAGCATTCCGAGCGTGGCCGCCAGCGCGCCGTAGGCCAGCAGAACCAGCGCCACGGCCGGCAGGTTGCTGCCCCAGCGCACGTGGAAGATCACGCTGCCCGCGATCATGGCGAAGGCGATCTGGATGATACCCACCGCCATGCGCGCACCCCACTTGCCGGCTACCACCGCGCCGCGCGACATGGGCGAGGACGCCAGGCGCCGCAGAATCCCCTGGTGGCGCTCGATGGTCAGGCTCACCGCGCCGCTGGTGAACATCACCAGCAGGGTGAACATCACCATGGTGCCCGGAACCGATTGCTCGAACCCGGTGGGCGGATCGATGCGCCGGCCGGCCGGCTTCACTTCCAGCGTGAGCGTACGGGGTTCGCGCTCCAATGCGGCGAATCGTTCCTTGGTGGCTTCTCCGCCGCCGGCCGTCACCACCACCAGATCGGCCAGCACGGTGTAGACCGCGCGCGTCAGGCGCACGCGGTCGTAATCGGCGCCGATGTCCTTGCCGGTGCGCGTGAGGCGGATTTTTTGCGGCTTGCCCGCCAGCACCGCGGCGGTGAAACCGGCCGGGATCTCGAGGCGCGTGCGGAACTCTTCGAACTCCCGGCGCGTTTCGGTGCGCACCACGCGGTAGTCGGCGGCCTTGATGCGGTCGATCACCTGGCCGGCCAGGAAGCCCGCGTCCGCCGGCACGCTGACGGCGATGGGATCTCGGGCATCGCCGCCTCCGGCGCTCCTCCCAATGGTCCCGATGAAGTAGAAAAAAACCACCGGCATGACGAACGTCCAGAGGATGGTCTCGCGCCGCGTCAGCAGGTAGCGGGCGTCCGTGCGGGCCAGGAAGAGAGCGTCTCGCAACATCAGATCATGAACCCCGAGCGCAAACGGCGCAGCGCCACCAGGAACATCACCACGCTCACGGCGGTCAATCCGGCCACGGCCACCGCCAGTTTCCGCGCATCGATTTCACCGGACAGGATGGCCTGGAACTGGATAATGGCCCACCCGTTGGGCGTGAGGCGGCCGATGCGCGCCATCCAGGAGGGCATCCACTCAAACGGGAAAAAACATCCGCCGATCATAGCCAGCGGAAACACGATCAGGTTGCCCATCACGTTGGCGGCGCGCGCCGTGGCGGCCGCCAGCGCCACCACCAGCACCATCAGGAACAGCGCGGTGCCGGCGAAGGTCAGCCACATGACCGCGGCAGGCATACTCGCCACCGGCAGGCCGGCCAGGCCGCGCGCGGCCGCCAGGCCAACCAGGGCCATCAGCGCAAATACGCTCGCCACAAAAATCAGCCGCCCCGCCAGAAACGCTCCCAGCGGCGCCGGCGAAACCGCCAGCCGCCGCAGCGTTCCCATCAGCCGCTCTTTCCAGATGTCCAGTGCCATGCTGTTGGCGATAAAGAGCAGGCCCATGAAAATCATGCTCGGCAGAAACGTGGCCGCGAAACTCTTGCTCTCGCCCGGGTCGGCCACCACCTCCGTCTCCAGGTCCATCGCGGGCGGGCGCAGATACCGCCGCAGGCTGGCGGCCAGGTGATTGATGGAGACGCTGACCGAGGCGATCAAGTCATCCGGGGGCGCGTGGCCGGTGTCGAACGCGCGCAGTTGGTCTCCGGCCACGTGCTCCACGTAGAAGGCGCCGTCCACCATGATTGACAGGCTCTGCTGGACGATCTGCGGCAGAATCCTCTGCGCCGGGTTGGTAAAGAGCTGCAACTGGAACGGCCGGTTGCGAAGAAAGGCTTCCTGAAAACCGGCGGGAATAATCAGCAGGGCAGAGCCGTCGCCGCGATTGATGCGCGCGCGGCCGCCGGCTTGCGCGACCTTTTCCACCACCAGCATCTTGCCCAGCGGGTCGCGGTTGAAGGCCCCCAGCAGCAGGTTGCTCGCCAAGCTGTCATCCTCGTCGGCCACCAGCAGCCGGCCTTGCGGAACGGCCTGCCCGCGCCCGAACACCAGGCTCATCATGACCGCCAGAATCAGCGGGATGGCCAGCGAACTGGCAAGCGAAAACGGATCGCGCCGCACGCGGCTCCAATCCTTGCGCACCGAGATCCACAGAAACCGCATGGCTATTCCCGCAGCTCCTTGCCGGTCAGCTTGATGAACAGGCTTTCCAGGCTGGGCTGCGTCAGGGTGGTGCCGCGCACCTCCGAGCCGGCGGCTGCCAGCGCGGCAAAAATGGCCGGCAAGCGCCGCGAAGCTTCCGGCAGGGCCAGAATCAGCAGCTCCGCATCGGCCTGAAGGACTTCGATGCCGTCGATGTGCGCCAGCGCCGCCTTGGCCGCCTCCGCCTGGAAACTTCCCGAAAGCCGCAGCAGATCGCGCTCCGCCAGCATGGCGCGCAGTTCAGCCAGCGTGCCCGCCGCGATGATGCGCCCGTGGTCCACGATTGCGAGGCGGTCGCACAGCGACGCGGCTTCTTCCATGTAGTGCGTGGTGTAGAGCACGCAGGCGCCGTCCCGCGCCTGCGCCCGCACCAGTTCGAGCAGCCGCACGCGGCTCTGCGGATCAACCCCCACGGTGGGCTCGTCGAGCAGCAGGACCTTGGGTTCGTGGATGATGCCGCAGGCGAAATTCAGGCGCCGCTTCATCCCGCCGCTGAAGCGCTTCACCGGCTCGCGCGTGCGATCCTCCAGCCCGGTAAGCTCCAGCACCGTCCGCATGCGTTCGCCCAGCGCCGGTTGCCGCATGCCCTGCGCGCCGCCCCAGTACGCCAGGTTCTCCACCGCCGAGAGATCTTCGTACAGCGAAATCTCCTGCGGCACCACGCCGAGCACGCGCCGCGCCGCCGGGCCATCGCGCACGGCGTCGTGGCCGTCCACGCGCACGTGCCCGGAACTGGGCGTCACCAGCCCGGAAATGCAACTGATGATGGTGGTTTTGCCCGCGCCATTGGGCCCCAGCAGCCCGAAGATCTCGCCGCGGCCGGCGGTGAAGGAAACCCCGTCCACCGCGGTCAGTTCCCCGAACGATTTGCGAAGTTGCGCGACCTCAATCATGCGTAAGGTCAAAGTAACATGGCAGGGGGGGTCGGTGCGGTGGATCGGCGACCAGCGGGCTGGATTTCCGCTGAAGCGCCTGAATCCACCGACCACCTGCGCCGGCGGCCCGGCCCGCAACGGGGTTGGCAGGCGAAAGCGCCTGCCCCGCCAATTTGCCTTACTGGAGGTGGCTCCCGGGAAGTCAGGAGGCTATGGCCACAGCCACGGTCTCGTGCTGGTGCTCGTGTTCCTCGGGTCGGTCGAGAACCATGGACTGGAGCGCCTCGAGCGCTTCCACCACCCGCTCGACGTAATCCTCGTTGCGCGCCACGGATACCTTGATCGATTCGAAGGCTTGAGCCTGGCCCTTGGCCGCTTGTTCGATGGCGTGGACTTCGCCCGCCAGCCCCACCTGCAGCGCCGCCATCTCCTTCTGCGTGGACTCGGCCGTCTGCACGGCCGACTGCGCGAAGTGGTCCGCCCGCTGTTGCGACGCTTCCAGGCACTTCTCCACTTCGGCGAACTGCGACTGCACATCGTCGAGCGCCGTGGTTACCGCTTGCGCCAGTTCGTTGGTCCGCACGGTCACCGCCCGCTCCAAATCCGCCAGCAAGGTCGCCTGCCCCTCCAGCTCCGCGCGCACCGCCGTCTCCAACTCCTGGTGGCGCGACAACACACCCGGTTCGCTCTGGCGCTCGACAATCGCCAGGAGCTTCAGCTCCATCTGCACCTGCTGCATGCGCTGCCAGCGCGCCGCCGGATCCTTCGCCAGGCACTGCTTCACCAACTGATCCAGTCCCTCGTGGCCGATCGGCGAAAAGCCTTTCGCGATGATCTCTTCTTCCAGGGCTTCCGGGCTGTCGGCCAGGAAGGCGTGCCGCCCCGACGCCATCTCATAGACCACCGCGCCGAATGCGAAGACATCCGTTCTGGCGTCAGCCGGCCCACCCTGAAGAATCTCGGGCGCCGTATAGGGCGTCAGATCCTCCAACGCCCCGGGCGTGGCCGGCAGCAATCGGGCGCTCGACCCGTTCACCTGGATGAGCTCCGGCGTCAGGGCGCCATGGCACCGGCCCTCGGCGTGAATGCGCCGCAGCGCGGCGCCAATATTCAAGCCATAACGGATCGAGTCGGAGACCGACATCCGGTTTCCCGCCAGCAGTTGGGTTAGAGGTTGGAAATCCTGTGTCATGTGGATATACTCTTTCGCATCCAGGGTTAAGGTTACCGGATCTTGTGCTAATCGCCAAGTCATCCAAATGGCATGAACGTAGTGGTCCTACTGAAATGAACGTACTGTCAGTACATTGACTTTAGTTAACATGGCCGGCTGGGATATGTCAGGATGTGTGTGTGGAATCCCGCTTAATTGAAGTCCCCGCCGGCATGGATGCCGGCACCATCATCCCTGTTTCCCTGCTGCGCGGCGACCGCCCCGGGCCGGTTCTGGCGCTCATCGCCGGCAACCACGGTTACGAATATCCGCCCGTGCTGGCGCTGCAGAAGTTTCCCGGCCTGATCCGCCCCGCCGAAATCAGCGGCGCCATCCTCATGGTTCACGTGGCGAATATGCCGTCTTTCCTGGGCCGCACGGTCTACTTCAGTCCCATCGACGGCAAGAATCTCAACCGTGTCTATCCAGGCCGCGCCGACGGTTCCGTCTCCGAGCGAATCGCCTTCGCCATTACCACCGAGGTCATCGAAAAAGCCGACTACGTACTGGACCTGCACTGCGGCGACGCCAACGAGTGGCTGCGTCCCTATGTCTACCAGGCCGTCACGGGGCAGCCGCGGCTCGACGCCGCCATCGCCCGCCTGGTGCTCGCGTTTGGAATCGACCACGTGGTGGTGGACCGCAATCGTCCCACCGATCCTGCCCGCTCGCTGTACTGCTCCACCACCGCCATCACGCGCGGCAAGCCCGCCGTCACCATCGAAAGCGGCGCCCTCGGCATGACCGACGGTGAATCCGTCGACCGCATCCTCACCGGCATTTTCGGAGTCCTGCGCGAGCTCGGCATGTGTGAATCCGGACCGCCCCCGCTCGCCCGAGCCACCTGGCTCGACCCCACCGCCGTCTTGACCAGCCCCGAAACCGGCGTCCTCTATCCCAAGGTCGACCGCGACCAGACGGTGGCCGCCGGAGACTTGATCGCTCTGGTGACCGACTTTTTCGGAAACCGCATAGGCGAAGTGCGCGCTCCGATGGCTGGCCTGGTGCTCTACGTCGTCACCACCCCGCCCATCACGAAGGGCCAGCCCGTAGCCTGCATCGGCACGCCGGCCAGCACCGCGCCGTAAGGTTGCCGTGGCCCTCCGCCAACGGTGTCCCGGCATGAAGATCCGTCTATGGCCGAAAGAGCCGGCTGAAAGCCGGCTGCGGCCGGAGTGCCCGCCCCACCAGGGCCTACTGAATGATGATCTGCGCCGATGTGCTCTTCAGCTTTAACTTTGTCGAGGAGATCGGGATCAGCAGCGGTTTGAAGTTGTACGTTAGCTGCACCTGCACGGTGCTGCCCGGATTGTTGTTCGGGGTCCACGTCACGCCCACCGTCAACTGCGTGTTGTCCAGTGCAGTCAGGTTGGCCTGCGCCTCCGCCTGGACATCCGCCACCGCGGCCGCGTGCCCGCTGGAGCTTCCCCGCGTGGATGCCCACCGCGCCGCGCGATGCGCCGCAAACGCGATGGAATTATAAGCGAACCCCATGCGGCCGAAATCCGTGATTCCTATCAACAGAATCAGAAACAGCGAAGTGATAAACGCCGGCTCCAGCATGGTGCTGCCGCGCCGTTTCACTGGGCCCTCATGCTCACGGTGGTCGAGACCGCTCCCGCAAAGGGCACCAGCGAGTAGTTGATGATGGGCGCCGCCGTGGTTGACGCCTTCACTTGCGCGTACACCCGCACCGGCCCGGACGAGCAACTGCCGCCGCTGCAGTTCACCGTTGTGCCGTCCGAGCACTTGCACACTTTCACGGCCGTAGCCGTGAGCCCGGGTACATCCGGCGCCGCGTTCAGCGCGGCGTTCTGCATGCCCGGCGAATTCGACGCGTTGGCCGCGCTCAGGCTGCCATATTGCGCTCCCACCCGCGCCGCGTCGGCCACCGAAATGGCCATGCACATCAGCAGCGAGTAGTCCAGCGCTCCCGCCAGCAGCATCAGGATCAGCGGCAACATGACTGCGAACTCCAATACCGCTGTGCCCCGTTTCCCGGCCATGGCTATTCGCTCAATGTTGCGCCTCCCTTCACCGGCGATCCGCCGGGAAGCGACGAGTAGTTGTTGTTCAGGGTGCTGCCGCCGGAGAAGCTGACCCTGTCGGCCACGATGATGGTGTAGGCGCTCGCCGAGCCGCCCGAATACGTCAGACCGGTGGTCGGGAAATAGAGAGTTCCGTTCAGGATGGCGCTGGCTCCGCCGGAAAATGAGCTCGCCGCGCCCGCCCCCGCGCTGGAGTCCTGGAAAAACAAAATCCCCGCCAGCGAACCCGTGGTGGGTGCGCTCAGCGTTACCGTCGTGCCCCCGCTCAACGAGATCGGCCCGTAACCGTAGCCGGTGGCCGCCGTGTTGAAGAAGGTCACACCCGAGCCGGTTATGGTGGAACCGCCGCTCAGCGATAACCCGCCGCCTTTCAGGATGTATGTGCCCGGGTTGAGCGTCACCGTCGAGCCGCCGCTGATGGAGATGCCCGCGCAATAGGTTCCCGGCGAGAGCGTGGCCGTGGCTCCGCCCGAAACGCTCTTCCCGGTATAGGTGCAGCCTCCCACCGATGGTTTTGGCAGGGACGCAAGCGGATCGCTCGACGCCCCCACACCCGTCACCGGCGCCGGACTCACCGTCGAGCCGCCGCTCACCGTGTCTTGCCCGGTTAAGTCGATATAAGTAGCCGTCACCGTCGAGCCGCCGCTCACCGACATGGCCGTCGAGCTCGAGGAATCCACCATAATGCCGCAGTTGACATGCACATTGACGCCGCCGCTCGCGCTGAATGCCCCGGCTGCCGCCGGATCGAGCACGAAGAAACAGCTCGTTCCGCTCCCCACCAGCGCCACCGCCCGCACCTGCACCTTGCCGGAAGAAATTCCGATCAGCTCCATGAAGAATGTGGGCACGTTCTGCCAGATCAGGACTTCCACCGCGCTGGAATTTCCCGTCGAATAACCCGTCGCCGGAGGATTGTTCACGGTGATGGCGACTCCCTTCGAGCCGTCCGTGAACCCGTTGGCCGCCGCATCCCCCTTGGCCGCCGTCACCAGGTTCGCCGGGCCGCTCGCCCGCAGTTCCTGCGCCCCGCCCATGGCCGCCGCATCCGCCGCGGTCTGCATGCGCGTCTTGACGTATTCTTCGTATCCGACGTCGATCCCCAGGCCGAGGAAGGACAGCAGGACCACCAGGCTCACCAGCATGGTGACCACCACATATCCCTGCCGCCGGCACGCCCGGGCTGTCCCCGTGACCGCATTCATGGCTGTTCTGCCTCGACTCTAACAGCGCCGTCTCACCCTGCCAATCGGGTGGCGGGCTGATCTGCGGCGGGTAATCACCTTAGAAGTTAGAAGATAGAAGCCAGAAGCCAGAAGCCAGAAGCCAGAGGTCGGAAGTCGGAAGCACGAGGCCGTCACGGGCAAGAACGAAGCGCTCGGCTCCATTCTGACTTCCTCGACTTCTGACTCCTGACTTCCATATCCCGAAGGGATATCAAGGGCGCAGCCCTTGCTGTTTATGTGGCGATCCCGCTCGGCCCATTCGGGTTGATCACCGATCCGTCCGCCGCCAGCGTTCCCGGCGGATACGTCATCCCGGCGATCGCCGGCCCGATCACGTTCGGCTGAAATATAGGGCCCGCGCCGGGGTAATTCCCGGTCCCGCTGAGAAAGGCTACCATCTGGTCGTTGTAGCTGGTGATGGCCCCGCCCTGATTGATTTCCTGCGTCAGATCCGCGGCGAGTTGCATCACGCCGCCGCCGCCGCACCTCGCATAGTACGCGAGGTCCGCCGCATTCACCGTCTGGCCGCTGGGCAACTGGATGAAATTGGCCTTGAGCTCGGTGGTCGTCGCATAGGACGAAGGAACCGGAACTTTCTGCACCACCTTGCCTCCCAGCAGCGTCGCCAGTTGCTGCGCCGTCTGGTCGGAAGCGTATCCCGGCGAGCTGTAAGTGGGCTGGAACGAGCCGTTCAGGATGGCGGCGATCAACGCGCTGATCCCCGTCGGCGCGGGCGTCGAACTCGGAGTGCTGGCGGGTGTCACTGGTGGTGTGACCGTCACCAG
>Ga0181530_10001925_pt1 | contig 25448 bp, 23 predicted proteins | sample PEATcosm2014_Bin_42_FD_119769 | JGI IMG/M metagenome (GOLD analysis project Ga0181530, IMG submission 119769) | Peatland microbial communities from MTU Mesocosm Facility, Houghton, MI, USA - PEATcosm2014_Bin10_60_metaG | ecosystem: Environmental > Terrestrial > Soil > Wetlands > Peat | place... | reverse complement strand
TGCCGGGACTGACGAGCCACCAGACGCAATCGAGCCGCAACCGGCGCAGCGCCAAAAGGCTCGCCGCCCGATGGCCCTCGTGCGGCGGATTGAAACTGCCGCCGAAGAGGCCGACGCGCAGTCCGCGCGGGTGAGGCGGCAATCTTACATAGCAGCTTGAGCGGGCACCGATGAAAATATCGCGGGCGCCGCCCGTTATCGCATTTTCTTCATGTGCGTCGGTGGATGTCTCACGTGAAATGCGTGCAGGTGTTTCACGTGAAACACCCTTGCGCGGGGCCTTCGCCTTCACGGGCGAATCTGCCCATCGCCATGCACGCGATATTTGAAAGAGGTTAGCTGTTCAAGGCCTACGGGGCCCCGCGCGTGCATGCGTCCGGTCGCGATTCCGATCTCGGCGCCGAAGCCGAATTCGCCGCCGTCGGCGAATTGGGTCGAAGCGTTATGGATCACGATCGCCGAATCGACTTCGTTCAGAAAGCGCTTCGCCGCATCCGCGTTTTCGGTCACGATGCAGTCAGTATGATGACTGCCATATAATTCGATGTGATCGATTGCATGATCAACGTCATCTACAACGCGCACGGCGATGATCGCATCGAGATATTCAGTGCTCCAATCGTCAACGCTCGCCGGCGTCACGCGCGAATCTACAGCGCGGACGTCAACATCGCCGCGAACGGCGCAGCCCGATTCAAGCAGCATTTTGACGAGCGGCGCAAGATGCGTGGCGGCGCAGGCGCGATCAACGAGCAGCGTCTCCGCCGCGCCGCAGACGCCGGTGCGCCGCAGCTTGGCATTCTTGACGATGCGCTCGGCCTTGGCGAGATCGGCGTCGCGATGGATGTAGACATGCACGACGCCTTCAAGATGCGCGAACACGGGCACGCGCGCCTCGGCCTGCACGCGCGCGACGAGGCTTTTTCCCCCGCGCGGCACGATGACGTCGATATTGCCGCCAAGCCCCGCCAGCATCTCGCCAACGGCGGCGCGATCGGCGGTCGGCACGCGCGCGATAGCGGCCTCGGGAAGCCCCGCCTCCTTGAGCCCTGCGACAAGACATTCGTGGATCGCTTGCGTCGAGCGCAGGCTCTCCGAACCGCCGCGCAGGATGGCGACGTTGCCCGCCTTGAGGCAGAGCGCGCCGGCGTCCGCCGTCACCGCCGGGCGGCTTTCGTAGATGATTCCGATGACGCCGAGCGGCGTCGAGACGCGCTCGATCACGAGGCCGTTGGGGCGCTCGAAGCGCGCCAGCACGCGCCCGACGGGATCGGGCAGGGCCGCGATCGCCTCGATCCCTTTCGCCATCGCCTCTATGCGGCCGGCGTCGAGGTCGAGGCGGTCGAGAAAGGCGCCCGCGACGCCCCTGGCCTCGGCGCCGGAAAAGTCCTGCGCATTGGCCGCGCGGATTTTTTCGGCATTGGCGCGGATGGCGGCCGCGGCGGCGCGCAACGCGTGGTTTTTGGTCTCGGTCGAGGCGAGCGAGAGCGTATGCGCGGCTTTCCGCGCGTCGCGCCCGAGCCGCGCCATCATCGCGGCAAGATCCTCCGCGTCGTTCTCGACGCGCTTCAAATTGTCCATCGCCCTTGCTTTCGCCTGTTTTTCCAAGGCGCCTCAGTCATTCATGACTTATGCAATATTTTCAGGGGACGCAATGCGAGGCATCGACCCAGAACCCTCATGGTGAGGAACCGCCGAAGGCGCGTCTCGAACCACGAGGGCGTCGTGCGCTCATCTTTCCGCCGCTTCTTCCCGCCAAAGTCGTCGCGGAAATATCGATGGCGCTGTCATCGCGTGCGATGCGCTTCCGTCAATATCGGCCAATAGGCCTGCATCACGGCGAAGATGAAGGCCGTGCTGATGCCGAACAGCAACATGCCGTCGGCCGCCTCCAGTGCGCCCATAAGGGCCCAGCGCGGCTGTAGCGCGAGGCCCGATGCGCCGCGCGTCGCCATCGAATCGAGCGAATAGAGCACGGCATCCTGAAACGAGCCGAGCGCGCCGAGCCGCCAGTAGGCCGCCGCCCAGACGCTGGCCTCGATCCCGTGCAGGATCGCGAGCACAAGGCCGACTGCGCCGATGAGGCCAACGAGGATTGCAAAGACGTGTCGCAGCGGCAGCCGCCAGCGCGTGACGTGGGCGTAGAAATGGACGAGCGCAAGCGCCATGGCCGCCATGGCCGCGGCGTGGAACACGATGGTCAGCGCGATGAGCGAGAGGCTCCAGGTCCAGTTCTCCTCCACCACCGGTGCGTCCTTTCCGTCGCGCCCGTTCTTTTAAGACGCGGGCCTCGCCTGCTCTTCAGGATAGGGGAGCTTGCGCTTTGCCTTCAAGACCCTGGCCTGCGCACAGCGCGGGCGCCTTGACGGCGCTCACCCCACCCGCTCCCCGGCGATGACCATGTCGTCGCGGTGGATCAGCGCAGCGCGGCCGGGCTCGCCCAAAAGGCTTTCGATGTCCTGCGAGTTGCGGCCGGCGATGAGCGCCGCTTCGCTCGAATCATAGGCGACGAGGCCGCGGCCGATTTCGGCGCCGGCGGGATTGCGCATCAGCACGCAGTCGCCCCGCACGAATTCGCCTTCGACCCGTTTGACCCCGGCGGGGAGCAGGCTGGCGCCGGCGCGGATCGCGCGTTCGGCGCCGGCGTCAAGATGCAGCGCGCCACGCGGCTCCAGCGAACCGGCGATCCACTTTTTGCGCGCGGTGACGGGAGTCGAGCCAGTCAGGAACCAGGTGCACGGCGCGCCCTCGCTGAGGCGCGCGACGGGATGGGCGACGCGTCCGTCCGCGATCAGCATATGCGCGCCGCCGGTCGTCGCGATCTTCGCCGCCTCGATCTTGGTGCGCATGCCGCCTTTCGACAGGGACGAGGCGGCGCCGCCAGCCATCGCCTCGATCTCGGCGGTGACGCGCGCGACGACCGGGATCAGCGTGGCGCCCGGGTCCTCGCCGGGCGGGGCGGTGTAGAGGCCCGCGACGTCGGAGAGAAGAATGAGCAGGTCGGCGCTGGACATGGTGGCGACGCGCGCGGCGAGGCGGTCGTTGTCGCCATAGCGGATTTCCTGGGTCGCGACCGTATCGTTCTCATTGATGACGGGGACCGCGCGGAGGTCGAGAAGGCGGGCGATGGTGGCGCGCGCATTGAGATAGCGCTGGCGCTGTTCGGTATCCCCGAAGGTGACGAGAATCTGCCCAGCCGTGAGGGAGAGATGGGCCAGCGTCTCGGCCCAGATTCGGGCGAGCGCGATCTGCCCGACGGCGGCGGCGGCCTGGCTGTCGTCGAGCTTCAGATCACCGTCGGGAAGGCCGAGCACGGTGCGCCCGAGCGCGATCGAGCCCGAGGAGACGACCAGCACATCGGCGCCGGCGCGATGGAGGCCCGCGATATCCTGCGCGAGCGCTTCGAGCCATTCGCGCCTGACGGCGCCCGCGGCGCGATCGACGAGCAAGGACGAACCGACCTTGATGACGATGCGGCGGAACTGGTCGAGGCGGGGCAGCGGGCTCTGGCGTTTCGCGGCCCCGGCAGGCTGGCTCATGGCGCCCACTCGACGGCGGGGGCGGGCGTCTCGATCCTGGCGTTGGCGGCGTCGATCTCTTTCAGGATCGCGCGCAGCGCCTCGCGCACATTGACGCCGCTCGCCGCCGAAAGGCGCAGCGGCGTGTGCTTGGCGGCGCGCTTCAGGCGCAGGGACTGCTGTTTCAGGGTTGCCTCGTCGACGCTGTCGATCTTGCTCAGCGCGACGATCTCGGGCTTGTCGGCAAGGCCATGGCCATAGGCTTCGAGCTCGCGCCGCACTGTTTTATAGGCTTTGCCGGCGTGCTCCGTATTGGCGTCGACGAGATGCAAAAGGACGCGGCAGCGCTCGACATGGCCGAGAAAGCGGTCGCCGAGGCCGACGCCGTCATGGGCGCCCTCGATGAGGCCGGGAATGTCGGCGAGGACGAATTCGCGCTCGTCGCAGGCGACGACGCCGAGCTGCGGGTGCAACGTCGTGAATGGGTAGTCGGCGATCTTCGGGCGCGCCGCGCTGACCGTGGCCAGAAAGGTCGATTTGCCGGCGTTGGGGAGGCCAATGAGCCCGGCGTCGGCGATCAGCTTCAGGCGCAGCCAAATGGTCCGCTCCTGCCCCTCCTGGCCCGGATTGACGCGGCGCGGAGCCTGGTTCGTCGCCGTCTTGAAATGGGCGTTGCCGAAGCCGCCATTGCCGCCGCGCGCGAGGGTGACGCGCTGGCCGATTTCGGTCATGTCGGCGATGAGCGTTTCTTCGTCCTCGTCCAAGATTTGGGTTCCGGCCGGAACCTTGAGGATCGCGTCGGCGCCCTTGCCGCCCGAGCGGTTCTGGCCCATGCCGTGGGTGCCGGTCTTGGCCTTGAAATGCTGCTGGTAGCGGTAATCGATCAGCGTGTTGAGGCCGCCGACGCATTCGACGACGACATCGCCGCCGCGGCCGCCGTCGCCGCCGTCCGGGCCGCCGAATTCGATGAATTTCTCGCGCCGGAACGACAGGCAGCCGGCGCCGCCGTCGCCTGAACGTATGTAAACTTTGGCCTGATCGAGAAATTTCATGGTTTGTCCAAAGGGGACATGAGTATTGGGAAGAGGGGATGAATTCAAGGGCGGCGACGGCGCCGCCGCTCGTGCCCGGGGACTGACCCGGGCATCCGTCGCGAAAGCTGCTGATTTGGACGGGCCGGGTCAAGCCCGGCCGTGGCGCTGCTGCGAGACGCCTACGCCTGACTTTGCGGCATCAAGCCGAGGATCGCCGCCATTTCATCGGGCGCCTGATGCACCATCGCGGGCAAACGCCGGCTTGAACGGCTGGCCGCCCAGCGCTTGCGGCCGAGCTGGAAGCGGTCGCAGGGATGCAGGCCGCCGCGCGCGGGCAGCAGGTCAAGCCCCGAATCGACATAGGCGAAGCCGCATTTCTCCAGCACGCGGCGCGAGGCGGGATTTTCGGCGCGCACATTGGCGAGGATGCGCCCGGCCTTGGTCAGCGCGAACAGCGCCTCGACCAACGCCCGCACCGCCTCGGTGGCGTAGCCTTTGCCCCAGAGGCAAGGCGCAAGGACGTAGCCAAGCTCCAGCTCACCGGCGTCGGACAGCGTCGCGCTGACGAGGCCGATCGCGGTGCCCTGTCTTGCGTCGTTCTTCTGGGTGATCGCGAGCACCAGCGCTTCGCCGTTGGCGTTGTCCGCTCGCGCGCTGAAAATGAACCGCTCCGCCTCGCCCGGCGGATAGGGGTGCGGGATCGCGGCGGTCATGCGCGCGGTTTCGGGGAGGCTGGCGAAACTCTTGATCGCGGGCGCGTCGCAGGCGCGGGGCCAGCGCAGCCAAAGTCTTTTCGTTTCGAGGCGGAAGATGTCGTCGCAGGTGAGATCAGGGAACATAAGGACTCCGGCTGGCGAACCAAAGCGGTCCGGCCCGTTGAAGAGCTTCGTTTCTTTGTCGTCCCGCGCCAACCTCCTCAGCAGGTTCCCGATCCGGCCGCTTTATTCCGCGGCTTCAACTTTCGGCGCGGCGACGACCGACACAAACGCGCGGCCATTGCCTTTGGTCACGAACTTGATTTTGCCCTCGGCCAGCGCGAACAGCGTATGGTCGGTGCCGATGCCGACATTGGCGCCCGGATGCCAGGTCGTGCCGCGCTGGCGCACGATGATGTTGCCGGCGATCACCGCTTCGCCGCCGAATTTCTTGACGCCAAGACGCCGTCCCTTGGAGTCGCGGCCGTTGCGGGATGAACCGCCTGCCTTTTTATGCGCCATCGATCTGGCTCCCAAATCATTTTGCGGTGACAGCGCCGGTCAGCGCATCGCCTGTTTGCGTTGAATATTTGTTGGGCCTCGACGGTTGCAAGAGCAGCGGGCTCTCCAGCGCGTCAAGCAAATCCCGTTCCGCTTTGCGGCTTACGCCTCGGGCGCGCCGCCGCCGCCTGCGCCGAGCGAAGTGATGCGCACCAGCGTCAGATCCTGACGGTGGCCGCGCTTGCGCTTGGAATTCTGCCGCCGCCGCTTCTTGAAAGCGATGACTTTCGGTCCGCGCTTCTGTTCGACGATCTCGCCGGAAACGCTCGCGCCTTCGATGAAGGGCGCGCCGACGCGCGGCTCGCCGTCGCCGGCGAGCATGAGCACGTTGTCGAAGGTCACGGCGTCGCCGGGATTTCCGGCGAGGGTCATGACCGTGATGGCGTCGCCGGCGCTGACGCTATATTGTTTGCCGCCGGTTTTGATGACTGCGAACATTCTTTTTCCTCATGTTCGATCCGACGCTTTCCGGATTGGCGTCCGGAGGCCGGCTTTTTGGCAGTTGTCGAAAAGTGCAGTTGCGACTGTTCGAGGCTCGATTTTCGCGGCTTCCGCCCAAGCCTTGGGCAAGAGCCTTAGGACCTGGGCTTAGGACTCGGCCTTTGGGCCTGTCCTTCGGACGCGCTCCACAGGGAGCGGCGGTCCGGTCCGCGCAACGAAAAAACGCGGCATGAACGCCGCGCCGAGATGCAGGTTGGGTTACAGAACCCCTTCGCTTTTGTCAACCGGCTCTTGGCCGCGCGGGGCCGCTTCGCCGGGATACGCCGCATTTGGGCCATCTTCGGCGGGCTTTGTCTTCCCTTGTCGTTCATGGGCGCCTTTCATGGGCTGCGGCCCGCTGGCGCGCACGCGATTCGGCGTCAAAGTCCGGGAAAGGATTGATCCTTATAGGTCCTGCGCATAGAAGGCGCGGTTTCGGCGCGCTAAAGGCGAGTGCGGAATGGCGAGCGGCGGCCGCGAACGCGCCGCGCGACCAATCGGTGGAGAAAAGCAGCGCGTTGGCCAGGGTCAGAAAATCTCCATGACGATCAATGCGCCAATCGATGCGCCCCTGCACGGTTATCGCGTTGCGCCGGGCCCGTGGTTCAGCCGCGCGCAGCGCCCCGTGGAACTTGGCCATGAACCGGCGATCGAGGCCGACGGGGCGCGGCATTCCTCGTTCGACCGCAAGCGCGTCTCGCTGCGCTGGTTCGCGGGGACGATTCTCACCGGCATCTCCGGCGGCGCGCTGATCGGCGCGGCGATTTACGCCTCGCTCGGCAATCAGTCCTTCATCGCCGAGCCGCCCTCGCTCGCGCCGCGCAAGGAGATCGTGCTCGATTTCGGCGTCGATCAGCACAAGGCGGACCGGCTGGTCAAATCGGTCGACATCGTCGCCGCGAAGCAGACCTTCCGGGCGCCGACCGCGATCAAGGTCGGCGACAAGGAGGTCATGAAGGTCCACACCTTCACGCGCGTCGAGACGACGCTGCTCCTGAACAGCGCCGGATTCGCCGAGGACGTGCCGCCCTATAACCCGCTGAAGGTCCTCGCCGACGCGCGCAATCCGATCGACGCGGCGCCGGAGCCGGTTCAGGACGACGCCGAGGTGTCATGGTCGACGAAAGACATCGCCGTCGATGCGCTGTCGCCGATCGGGCTCAGCGTCGACGAGGTTCAGGCGCAGGTCGCCGAGCAGCTGAAGGATACGGCGGAAGCCGGGACGCGGGAGATCGCGCTGCCGCCGCAGCTGCTCCTCATGCGCACCAGCCGCACCAATTTCCCCGGCATGCTCGCCTATGCGAACCCGGGGGACCAGATCAAGACGACGCCGTTTTCGGCGATCGAGGTCCGCATGGTTCCCGAGAACGTCTCGAACGTGCCGCGTTCGCCGCAAACGACGCAGGACCGGGAGACGGACGAGCGGCTGGTCGTCGTCCGCCACGGCGAGGGGCTTGAGGACGTCCTGCGCACCGCGGGGGTGAGCCGGCCGAAGATCGCCGCCGTCAGCGCCGCCTTCGGGCTGAAACCCGGCGAATCCGTCGCACCCGAAGGACGCCGCGTGAAGCTGCTTTTCGCCGATCTCGACGGCTCCGGCCAGCCAACGACGCTGGCTCGCGTCTCCGTCTACGCCGACGACACCGTGGAGAGCGGCGTCGCCATCGACGACCACGGCAATTACGTGCGCGTGGTGGCGCCCGCGCACCCGGCCAAGCAGGCGGCGGCGGACGAGGCCGACGACGAAGATGGCATGCGGCTTTACGATTCGCTCTACGAGACAGCCCTGAAACAGCAGATTCCGCGACCGATCATCGACGATCTCGTGCGCATCTTCGCCAATGACGTCGATTTCCAGCGCGCCGTCGCCGGCGGCGATTCCTTCGCCGCCTTCTACGACGAAACCGACGAGGGTGACGGCCACGACGAACTGCTCTACGCAACCATCACGGCGCGCGGCGAGACCTATCACTATTACCGGTTCCAGACCCCCGACGACGGACTGCTCGACTACTACGACCAGGACGGCCGCTCGTCGCGCAAGTTCCTCGTGCGAACGCCGATCATCAACGCCAAATTCACCTCCGGATACGGCTTAAGGTTCCATCCCATTCTCGGCTATACGCGGCCGCACACCGGGGTCGACTGGGGGGCCCCGATCGGCACGCCGATTTTCGCCGCGGGCAATGGCGTGATCATCAAGGCGGGCTGGGATTCGGGCTATGGCCGGCGCATCGAGATCGAGCACGCCAACGGCTACGTCACCACCTATAATCACATGTCGGGCTTCGCCCGCGGCGCGATCGAGGGCGCACGGGTTCGCCAGGGCCAGGTGATCGGCTACCTCGGCCAGACCGGGCTCGCGACCGGCCCGCATCTTCACTACGAAGTCCTGGTCAACGGCCATTTCGTCGATCCGATGAAGGTCAAGCTGCCGCGCACCCGCGAGCTGGACAGCCGCTTGCTGGCCGCCTTCAAGCACGAACGCGAGCGCATCGACGGGCTGCTGGCGCAGGCGCCGACGGCCGAGCAGGTCGTCGCCGATCAGCAGCACGTCGTCGCCGATCAGCACGCGAAATAGAGCTTCCGCGCGAAGCGGACCCTCGCTCCACGTCGAAAAAATAAGGCCGAACAAAAAATTAGAGCGCCTTCCGACTCTCGGAAAGCGCTCTAAAACGGCAGCCCCGCGCGCTCTGCGCGCGAAGGCTTGCGATCAGCAGACTTGCCGGATCGGAGGCCGTCCGATCAGGTTCCGTTCGATTGCTTGACCAGATCCGACACGATCAGCGAATGGTCCGAGCCGAGCATCTTCATGCGGACCAGCGCGTCGCCCTCGAACCAGAGATCGCGGTCGAAGTCGGCCGGCGCCTTGGCGGAGAGGCGGAAATGCCGGGTCTGATGCGGGACGCCCTGGATGGTCAGGGTTTCATCGCCGAGATCGGTGACCTTGACGGTCATGCGCTTGCCATCCGCCGGGTCGAACAGTTCGGTGCGGGTCACGAGTTCGCGGCTCCACAGGCTCGCCGGGGCGATCGACTTCGGCTCCTCGGTTTTCTTGCCATCGACGATGAGGGCGACCTTGTCGGGAGAGGCCCCGGGCGCGACCTCGACCTCGTGTTTCGTGCCGTTGTCGTCGGTTTCCGATTTGAAGGCGGCGAGCTGGCCGCCCTTCCAGGTCTCGCTGGCGACGTGCTCGCGATGATAGACCTGGACATACATCAGCTTGACGGAGATGTCGGTCTTGTTCTTGACCGTCACCGCATCGCCCTGGCGGTCGATTTCGACGACATTGGCGCCGATCTTGTCGTCCTTGCGAACGATGTCGAAGGTCTGGTGAACTTTGACGGGCGCAGCGGCCGCCGCGTGCGCGGCTGCGGCGTGGGCCGGCGCGGCCGCATGGGCGGGCGCGGCTGGCGCGGCGGGAGCAGGGGCGGCGGCGGGAGCGGCGGGGTCGGCGTTCGCGCCCGAAACGATTGCGCCGGAGACCAATGCGCAAGGAGCGGCCGCCGCCAGAAAAGCGAGCACAACGGCAGAAGTTCTCATATCAGCACCCATAGTTGCATTTGGCGCACAGGCTAGAAAGCAAAAGCGTCCGTTTTGGGTCAAAATCTACGCGGAGATTTTTTATTTCGCCTTAAATGGGGCAGTTTTTTTCACGCGAACGGGCGCGGGAAAGCGAGGCCCGCGCCGCGCTCGCAAACGCCTCACGGCGCGATGCGGCAGAGAGCGATCGATTCGCTTGCCAGCATCTTGCGCGCGGCGCCGGGGGAAAGCCCTTCCTGACGCAACGCGCGCAAGGATTTCGCGCGAAGACTCTTCGACAGTTTCTGCCCGGAGGCGTCGCGCAGCAGCCCATGATGATGGTAGCTCGGCGCGGGGAGATCAAGCAGCGCCTGCAGCAGGCGGTGAAGATGCGTCGCCATGAACAGATCTTCGCCGCGCACCACGTCGCTGACGCCCTGCAGCGCGTCGTCGAGCACGACGGCGATGTGATAGCTCGTCTGGATATCCTTGCGCGCCAGCACGGCGTCGCCCCAGAGCGCGGGGTTGGCCGTCACCTCGCCGCTGTCGGCGCCAGCCCCGCGCGCTTCGCGCCAGCCGAGCGGGTACCCGACCGCCTTCAAGGCCGCCGCCATGTCGATCCGCTGCGCCGCGGGGCGCCCGCTGGCGAGGCGTCGCTTTCGCTCCGCTTCGGAGAGATGCTTGCAGAGGCCAGGGTAAAGCGGCGAGCCGTCGGGATCGCGCGGCCAGTCGGACTTGCCGGCGACGCTCGCCATGATCTCGCCGCGCGAACAAAAGCAGGGATAGATGAGCCTGTGCGCGCGCAGCCGGTCGAGCGCGGCGGCGTAGACGTCGAAATGCTGCGACTGGCGGCGGACCGGAACCTCCCAGCTGATCCCGAGCCAGTCGAGGTCTTCGTAGATCGCCTGCTCGAATTCGGGCCGGCAGCGGTCGAGGTCGATGTCTTCGATGCGCAGCAGCATGCGCCCGCCGGTCGCCCGCGCCATGTCGAAATTGAGCAGGGCGGAATAGGCGTGGCCAAGATGCAGAAAGCCGTTCGAGGAGGGCGCGAAGCGGAATGTCTGGTTGGAGAAGCTTCGCGTCATGCTGTGGGGTCCGGAGTGGATCGTCCCGCCGCGTCCGGCAAGCCGCGAAGCCGCGCTCGCAGGCCGCAATAAAAAAGCGTGTCGATCTTGATGGCGAATCTCATTTGGCGACCTGGATCATAACGCGCCGGCGCAAGCGCCGCGACGGGCGTTTTGACGCCTCAAACTGTTGTGAAGCGGGATCGTAGCGCTGTTGCAGGCCGCGCCCTGACGGATGCGGGATTTCATCACTAAAGCGCTGGCCTTGGCTTCATCCTGGCAAAAATCCACGTAGATTGAACAAGCAAATTGATGCGTTTTTGACACAAGTTATCTTAATGAATAGCGCGGCGGCGCCAAGGTATTGATCGCCAAAGCGAATGCCGGCACTAATATCGCAATAAAGCCTCAACAGGGGGATTCGCCATGATTCGCAATTTCTTGCTATCCTCGGCGGCGGTCCTCGCGCTTGCGACGGGTGCCCGCGCGGCGGATCTTCCCTCCCGCGCGCCGCCGCCGGTCTATGTTCCGCCGGCCCCCATCTTCACCTGGACCGGCGTCTATATCGGCGGACAAGTCGGCTACGCCTGGGGCCAGAGCAACTTCAACTTCAGCGATGAGCTCGGCGACTTCGCCGCCCTCGGCAACAACGTCGACGGCGTCATCGGCGGCGCGCACGTCGGCTATAATCTGCAGTTGAGCCAGTTCGTCATCGGCCTTGAGGGCGACGTCGACGGAACCAGCCTGAGCAGATCCAGAAGCCAGTCCCTGGTGCTCGGCAGCCTTCCCGGCGAGATCGACATCAACGTCAGACATAACATCGAGGGATCGATCCGCGGCCGCGTCGGCTACGCTTGGGACCGCGTTCTCGTTTACGCCACAGGCGGCGCCGCCTTCGGCGGATTCAACGCCAACGCCTCCGCAAACTTCGCCACTTTCGTTCCGAATGGCATAGGCGGCGGGTCAGTTTTCGACGTCGCCGGGCAAGCCAGCTCCTCGGCGACCCGCGTCGGCTGGACCGTCGGCGGCGGTCTTGAATACGCCGTCACCAACAACTGGTCGATCCGGGCCGAATATCGCTATACCGATTTCGGACGCTCCACGACTTTCACGAACCTCGGCGTGACCTTCGGCGGCGTCGCTCAACCGGGCATCGGCGCCATTGTCAGCCGCAACTTCAACGAGAACCGGGTCGAGGTCGGATTCAGCTACAAGTTCGACGCCGCCGCGCCCGCTCCGGTCGTCGCGAAATATTGAGACGAAGCCTTTTCGGCTTTGCTTTCAAGGGTATGAGGCGAAGGAAGCCCGGCCAGCGATGGCCGGGCTTTCATGCTTCTGGCGATCGGCTGATCTTCCTTGCATAAAGTAAGTCTCTCCAGATTATTTTACAAAACAAGTAGGCATATCGAACTGAAGGAATGGTGCATTTTTGACACAAGGCAACTTAATGAATAGCTCGACGCCTCGGACGTATTGAACTCAAAAGTGAATGGCGGCACTCATAGGCGTTATTAGAGGTCCGGGAGGGATTCGCCATGCTGCGCAGTCTTTTACTATCTTCGGCGGCTGCCATCGCGCTTTCGACAGGCGCCCTCGCGGCCGATCTTCCGGTTCGTGCGCCGCCGCCGGTCTATGTGCCGCCGGCCCCGATCTTCACCTGGACCGGCTTCTATATCGGCGGTCAGATCGGTTACGGCTGGGGCCAGAACAACGTCAGCTTCGGCGATAATTTCGGCGACTATGACACGTTCAACTACACCACCGAGGGCGTCATCGGCGGCGCGCATGTCGGCTACAATCTGGAGCTGAACCGGTTCGTCATCGGCCTCGAAGGCGACGTCGACGGCACCAGCATCAGCAAGCAATACAACGGGCCGCTTGGGTTCGGGGCGGGCTTCGCCAGCGGCGGCTTCCCGCTCGCCGGCAACCTCAACGTCAACGTCCATCATGACATCGAAGGGTCGATCCGCGGCCGCGTCGGCTACGCCTGGGACCGCGTCCTCATCTACGCCACCGGCGGCGTCGCCTTCGGCGGCTTCACCGGCAATGTCTCCGGCAACTTCCCCGGCGGGTTTTTTGGGCCCAATTTAACGCCGTTCCCGGCCTTCGGCGGCTCCGCCAGCGCCTCATCGACGCGAGTCGGCTGGACCGTCGGCGGAGGCATCGAATACGCCGTCACCAACAACTGGTCGATCCGGGCCGAATATCGCTATACCGATTTCGGACATTCGACCATTTACGCCAACTCTTTCACGACCCCGATTCTCGGCGCGTCGGGCGCGTTTTTCAACCGCAACTTCACCGAGAACCGGGTCCAGGTCGGTTTCAGCTACAAGTTCGACACCGCCGCGCCCGCGCCGGTCGTCGCCAAATATTGAGACGGCGTTCCGGACCTCGCCTTCAAAGCTGTGACGTAAAGAAAGCCCGGCCAACCAAGGCCGGGCTTTTTTCGCGCTCTGAACTTTTCGAATCGATCACGTTCATGAGTTTGGATTGATTCAATCCAAACTCATCGTGATCTAGTACCGCACCTTGACGTATTCGCCGGGCGCGTTGCCGAGCGGCGGCAACTCGCCGTCTCCCGGCAGGCGCGCGCTCACCTTCTCCGGCGACTGCCGCGTCACCCACTCGATCCAGTCCGGCCACCAGCTGCCCGGATGCTCCACGGCTTTCGCGAACCAGTCCTCGAACGCGCCCGACGGGCGCTCGCCGGTCCAGTATTGATATTTGGGCTTGGCCACCGGGTTGATGACGCCGGCGATATGGCCGGAGCCCGCCAGCACATAGCGCACGTCGCCGCCGAAGAGCTGCGCGCCGATAAAGACCGAGCGCGCCGGCGCGATGTGATCCTCGCGCGTGGCGAGATGGTAGATGGGGATGGACACGCTTTCGAGGTGAAGGGCCTTGCCGCCCATTTTGGCTTTGCCGCGCGCGAACCGGTTCTCGAGATAGCAACCGCGCAGATAGGCGATGTGATTGGCCGCGGTCATGCGCGTCGAGTCGGAGTTCCACGCCAGAAGGTCGAACGCCAGCGGCGGCTTGCCCCGCATGTAGTTGTTGATGACGAAGGACCAGATCAGATCCTCGGGGCGCAGCATGTTGAAGGAGGTCGCCATGGACGAGGCTTCGAGATAGCCGGTCGGCGCCATTCGCTGTTCGAGCTCCTTGAGATGCTCCTCGTCGACGAAGATCTTGAGATCGCCCGCCTGGCTGAAATCGGTCTGCGTCGTGAAGAAGGAGGCGCTTTCGATCCGCTTGTCGCCGGTCTCGGCCATGTAGGCGAGAGTCATGGCGAGCAATGTTCCGCCGATGCAGTAGCCGATCGCCGTCACGTTCTTTTCGCCGGTCGCCTTTTCGACGGCGTCGAGCGCGGCGAGGATGCCTTCGCGCATATAGGCTTCAAACCCCTTGTCGCGATGGCGCGCGTCCGGGTTGACCCAGGAGACGATGAAGACCGTGAGCCCCTGCGACACCGCATAGCGCACGAAGCTTTTCTCGGGACTGAGGTCGAGAATGTAGAATTTGTTGATCCACGGCGGAATGATCAAAAGCGGCCGCTTGTAGACGGTCTCGGTCGTCGGCGCATACTGGATCAGTTCGATGAGGTCGTTGCGGAAGATGACCTTGCCCGGCGTCATCGCAAGGTTCACGCCGACGGCGAATTTCGACTCGTCATAGCGGGTGATCTTGAGGCGGCCTTTGCCGGCCTCGAGGTCTTTCGCCAGCATCGAGGCCCCGCGCACGAGGTTCTCGCCGCTCGACTCGAGCGTTTCGCGCAGCACTTCGGGATTGGTGGCGAAGAAATTCGAGGGCGCCAGCGCGCTCGAAACCTGGCGGATATAGAATTTGGCCTTCTCGCGGACGCGCGGATCGAGCTCGCTCGAGCGGTCGATGAGGCCATTCGCCCAGGCGACCGAGATCGCGTGCGCCTGCCGCAGAAAATCGAAGAAGGGGCTCTCCCGCCATTCGGGCGCCGAAAATCGCTTGTCGGCGGGATCATGAGGAACGAGGGGCATCTCGGTTTCGCCGGAGAGCCGGCGCAGCGTATTCGATAACAGGCCGAGAAAACTCGTGACCAGCGCCGTTTGCGCCTCGACGGTGCGCGCAGGATCGGCGAGCCAGGGTTCGCTCACCTTGCCGATCAGCCGGATCGCGGCCTGGAGCTCGTTGGAGAGGTCGCTGGCCTGCTCGCCCTTCTCCGGCGGCTTGAGGGACGCCGCCAGCGCCTTGCCGCCCTGCTCGACGAGCCGCGCCATATTATAGGCGATGCGCTCGAAATCGGGCTTGGGCGCATCGGCGTCGGCCGCCAATTTCGCGAGGCCCGGTGCGAACGCGGCCAGCGCCGGATGCATGGCCGGGAAGCCGGGAAGGACAGCCGCGGGCGTGGCGGGGGAGGCTGGCGCGGGCGCGGCGTCGGGCGCGCTGGCGGGTTTCTTGACGGCGCGCAGCTTCTTTTCCACTGAGGCCTGCGCGCGGGCTCGTTTCTTCTCGACCTTGACGGCTGTTTTGATCTTGTCCAGCTGTCCGGTCTCGCCGCCGCGCCTTGTTTTGCCTGCACTCATCGGGTTCTGCTCTCCACGGCTTCAAGTTTTCTTTGCGATATCGTCGCGATATCAGTGTGTCGAGCCGGTTTTTCACGGTGCTGGCGACCGCGAGTCGGGTCCGCATCATAGCGGTTTTCGGTCGGCTGGAAACCTCGACCATGAAATGCGCCAATTCCGGACATTATATATAAACGGAGCATGTGAAGGGGCAGGCCGCCGCACAGGCGTCCGAGGCTGAAATGTCGCGAACCGGAGCGTCATGCGTCGCTTGATGTCGAACACTCGAAATCCCGCGCCCGCACGATCGGCGGCTCCGTCGGGCGCCCTGTCCTGCTCTTTGGCCGCGTTTTTCTGCGCGGCGGCGCTTTTCTGCGTGGTTCTTCCGTGGGAAGGCCTGCGGGCCCAGACGTTCGATGCGCCGGTTCCGGGGCAGCCCCCGACGCCGGCGACGCCCGCCCCTACCGACTCTCCGGCCGCTGCTCCCGCGACAGCGTCCACGGCGACGCCCACCCCCGCCGCTGCGCCGCAACGGAAGAAATCCAGAAATCCGACCGGATCGCCGCTCGATACCTTGATGAGCACCCGGCTTTACGCCGACGTGCCCGAGGCGAAAGATTTCGTGCGCCAAAACCGTCCGCCGCCGGAGACGCTCGACTTCAAGCCGACGACCGGAACCGACCCGGCGCGGCCGAAGGTGAGAACGAAACCCGAGCTTGATGCGCTGCAGAGCGAACTCGAGAGCGCGGCGCAGAAAAACGAGGAGCGCGCCGGGCTGCGCAAGGCGGCGAAGCCGCTGAAGGCGCCGCTGAACCTCGCGGGCGCGCAGAATGGCAAAGCGAGCGAGCCCAAAAAGCCGCTGCCGAACTGAAACAGCACGCCGGACCCCATCATGTCGAATGAAAAGCGGCCGCCGCTGCCGCCCTTCACGCAGGAGAAGCGCGGCGCAGAAAGTGCGCCTCGCCGAAAACGCCTGGAACGGCCGCGATCCCGCCCGCGTCGCGCTCGCCTATACGCCGGACAGCCGTTGGCGCAATCGCGCGGAATTCATCAATGGCCGCGACGAGATCGTCGCGTTTTTGACGCGCAAATGGGCGCGCGAACTGGATTACCGGCTGATCAAGGAGCTTTGGGCCTTTGCGGAGAATCGCATCGCGGTTCGCTTCGCCTATGAGTTCCGCGATGATACAGGCAGCTGGTTTCGCGCCTACGGCAATGAGAACTGGGAGTTCGATGAGAACGGCCTGATGGCGCGCCGCCTCGCCTCGATCAATGATTTGCCGATCCTTGAAGCCGAGCGCAAATTCTTCTGGCCGCAGGGCGAGCGCCCGGCCGATCATCCCGGGCTCTCCGACCTCGGGCTGTGACGGGCGCCAGCAGGACGATCGTCACCTCGCTTCGGCGAGGCGCCCGGGGTCCATGGCGGGCGCCGAGTCGCCTTCGATCGTAGCCTCTAGCCGGTCGAAGGCGGCGAGCACGAGATCGGTCGGGATCTTTTCGGTGAGCCGGCAGAACGAGGTCTCGCCGCTGTCGAAGCGGCCATTTTCGGACAGCTTGTTGACCGGCGTGCCGCCGCCGCACACGGAAAAATATTCGCAAGTCCTGCGGCAGATCTCGACGCCGGCGGCGATGTCGCGCGCCATCGCCGTCATAGCCGCGCCGCCCAGCATTTCCTCGAGCGAGTCGGTGCAAACATTGCCGATGATGAAGTCGTTGTAGGCGGCGTTCTTGAGGCCGAGCAGCTCGGGCGAGAAGCTCGACGCCGAGCCGTCGCAGGCGACGTTGAGCATGCCGAATGGCTGCGCCTGCACATTGGCCCTGTCGGCGTCGTCGTTCGCGTCGCCGCTTTCGGGCCGGAAAATGCGCGGCAGCATGTCGTCGATCTCGCGGATCGTGTGCACGCGCCCGCTCTGGCGCGCCAGCGTCCAGAAGCGCTCAAGAAAGGCGCGGAAGCGGTCGTCGAAGCCGGAAGCGGCGAAGAGTTCGGAGACGTGATCGCCCTCGGACTCCTCGACATTGAAGCAGATGTCCTCGACCCCCTCGGCGAGATAGAAGTCGAGCATCTCCTCGGGCGAACGCAGGCTCTTGGCCGAGAGCACCGAGATGACGTGGAACGGCACCTCTTCCTGGCGCAGCAGCCGCATCCCGGCGACCGTCCGCTCGAAGGTGCCGCGTCCCGAACGCGTCACGCGATTAGCGTCATGCAGCGCCTTTGGGCCGTCGATGCTGACGCCGACGCCGACGTCCCAGTCCTTGAACAGCGCGCACCATTCCGGCGTGATCAGCATGCCGTTGGTCTGGAAGGCGTGACGGAGCGCGAGGCCGGACGGGCGCAGGGCCTCGATCGCGCGGAAGGCGGTCTCGTAATAGGAGACCGGCAGCACCAACGGCTCGCCGGCGTGCCAGATGACGGTCAGTTCGTCGTCGGTCCAGCCGGACGCGAACACCTTGGAGAAGAGCGCCTCTATGGTGCTCAGCGCCATCGTCGCTTTGGAGTCGCGGTCGGGCAGATAGCAGTAGCGGCAATTGATGTTGCAGAAGGGCGTCGGCTGCACGACCACCGTCTGGATGAAGGGAGCGCTGAATCCGCCTGGCGGAACCTCCGCCGTCTGCGTCGTCGGCATGGCGCGCTCCGCCTTTCCAGATCACGATGAATTTGGACCCGCTCGATCCAAAACCATGAACGCGATCATCCCAATAACTTAGAGCGGGACGCGGACGGAAAGGCGCTCGCGCCTTTCCTCATCCCGCTCCAGATGGCTACCAGTTGCGGAAGTTTCTCCAGCCGCCGCCGTTGCGCCAGCCGCGGTGCCAGCCCCCGTTGAACCAGCGCCGATGCCAGCCGCCGCCGCCGTTGCGGAAGTTGCGCCACCAGGCCTTGAGGACGTTGGGAAAGCTTTCGCTGATCGACTCGCCGTCCGACTGGCCGACGACGTCTGAGACGCCGTCGCGAATGGCTCTAAGCCTTGCGGCGACGCCTGGATTTTGCCCGGACGCCGCGGCGGCGCCCTCCGGCGAGAGCGGCAGCGCACTGGCCGGCGCGCCCGCCAAAGTCATCGAGACCCCCAGCAGGCCCGCCGGAAGCAGAAAAGACAGCGCTTTCGAAGTATGATTGGTCATCAGGCCCCCCTTTTGATTTGAGGTATTAGGGCCTCGACGGAACGGCTTGTCAAATGACAAAGCGGACGCGCGCGCCGATTTGAACGCAGGCCCCCCGCGGTTTTTTGGACCGGCGCGGGATGAAATAAATGTGAGCGCTTTTCCGCCCGCATCGCGCTCCAGCGACTGGAATCTAAACCAGCGCCGCGAGCCGCGCGAATGCAGGCTCATTCGCCGCGCTATCGCCCCACCGCAGCGCCAGCACGGGCGCTGCGGTGAAATTCCCGAGGCTGGAGCATGTCGCCTTGAGATCGACGGGCGATCCCGGCGTCTCGTTGACGACGAGCGCGAGCAGGTCAAGGCCGCGGCATTTCAGCGTGTCGAGCCCGGTCAGCGCATGGCCGATCGCGCCGAGATAGGAGCCGGCGACAAAGATCAGCGGAATGTCGAGCGCGCTCATCAGATCGAGCTGGGTCTGCCGCGCGGTGAACGGCGCCATGACGCCGCCGGCGCCTTCGATGAACAGAACGCCCTTCGCGCTGGCGACGGCCTCGCGGCAAAACGCCGTCACCGCCGCCATGTCGATGGCGCGCCCCTCCGTGGCCGCCGCCATGTCGGGCGACAGCGGCGCCCTGAAGCGCCAGGGCGAGATCTGCGCGAGGTTTTCTTCCGTCTGCGGACGCGCCAGCGCTTCGAGCAGGACGGCGGGATCGCTGCCGGCGGGATTGTCGGCGTTGTAGCCGCTGACCACCGGCTTCAAGACGTCGACGGCCAGGCCGCGCGTTTTCAAGGCGCACACAAGACCCGCGGTGACGAAGGTCTTGCCGACGTCGGTTCCAGACCCCGTGACGAAAAAGGCGCTCATCTTATAATGTCAGCTCTTTTGCTTGCAGGATGGATCGCACGGCCTCGGCCGCGCGGGCGACATCCCCGTGGCTATGCAGCGCGGTAAAGGCGAAACGCAGCCGCGCCGTGCCAGGCGGCACGGTCGGCGGCCTGATGGCGGTGACGAGAAAGCCTTGCTGCGCCAGTTTCCGCGAGGCTTCGAGCGCCGCCTCCGGCGCCCCGATAATGACCGCGACGATGGCGCTCTGCGCTTGCGGAAGGCCAAGGGCGGCGGTGAACGCGCGGGCGCGGGCGAGCGGCCTTTCGACAAGGCCCGGCTCGCTTTCAATGATGTCGAGGGCGGCGATCGCGGCGCCCGCCATGGCGGGGGGCAGCGCGGTCGAATAGATCAGCGTTCGCGCGCGGGTTTTGATGAGGTCGATCACCGGCTTCGAGGCGCAGAGGTATCCGCCATAGCCGCCGATCGCTTTCGACAGCGTCCCCATCTGCAACGGCACGGGCGGATCGCCGGCGCTCGCCACCGCGCCGCGCCCCTGCCCGATGACGCCAAGCCCGTGCGCGTCGTCGCTCATCAGCCAGACGTCGAAGGATTGGCAGAGCGCGGCGAGGTCGGCGAGCGGCGCGCGGTCGCCGTCCATGGAGAAGACGCCGTCGGTGAGGAGCAGCGCATGGCGATGGTCGGCGCGGTGGACGGCGAGCAGTTCGATCGCATGGGCGATGTCGTTGTGGCGGAAGACCAGCGTTTTGGCCGCGGCGAGCTGCGTCCCGGCGAAGAGGCAGGCATGCGCCAGTTCGTCGATCAGGATGAGGTCTTTCGGTCCCGCGAGCGTCGGGACGATGCCGAGATTGGCGAGATAGCCGGAGCCGAAGACGCAGGCCGCTTCGGTTCGTTTGATGTGGGCGAGGCGGGCCTCAAGCGCGCCAAGGAGCGGATGATTGCCGGTGACGAGGCGCGAGGCGCCGCCGCCGACGCCATAGCGTTCGATCGCCGCGATGGCGGCGGCCTTCACGGCGGGATGATGGGTGAGGCCCAGATAGTCGTTGCAGGAGAAGGAGAGAAGGCGGCGGCCGTCGCGGATGACATGGAGGGCGTCGGCGCGCTCGCTCGCAACGAGCGTACGGCGCAGATGGGCGGCGTCGAGTTCGGCCAGCTTGTCCAGGGCGAAGGCGTCGAGGGAATTCATCTAAGGGCCTTTGCCTCGTTGACGCGAAGCGCACTAAAGGGCTAGGCGAGGTTTTGCGCAAATGCGCGGGTGACGCAAATCCAACGTCCATCGCAGGAGGCGAACAGTTGAGCGTCCCCGACTGGTTCAGACAAGGCCTGCCGCATGTCTGGCTGCCTTATACGCAGATGCGCACGGTGCCGCCGCCGCTGCCTGTCGTGGCGACGCAGGGCTCGCGCATAAAGCTCGCCGACGGCCGCGAGCTGATCGACGGGATCGCCAGTTGGTGGACCGCCTGCCATGGCTACAACCATCCTCATATCGCCGAGGCCGTGACGCGGCAGCTGCGCACGATGCCGCATGTCATGTTCGGCGGCCTCGCGCATGAGCCGGCGCTGACGCTCGCGCGGCGGCTCGCGGCCCTGCTGCCGGCGCCGCTGAGCCGCGTCTTCTTCTGCGACTCAGGCTCGGTCGCGGTCGAGGTGGCGATGAAAATGGCCGTGCAGTTCTGGCTCAACCAAGGTGTGAGCGGCCGCACGAAGTTTTTATCGTTCAGGGGCGGCTACCATGGCGACACATTCGCCGCCATGTCCGTCTGCGATCCGGAGGAGGGCATGCATAGCCTTTTCTCCGGCGTGCTGGCGAAGCAGATCATCGTCGATCTTCCCACCGATGAGCCGCGCGAGGCGGCGTTCGAGACGGCGCTCGACGCCCACGCGCAGACACTGGCGGCGATTGTCGTCGAGCCGCTGGCGCAGGGCGCGGGCGGCATGATCTTCCATTCGCCGGAGGTTTTGCGGAAGCTGCGGCGCGCGGCGGACCGGCATGGCGTGCTGCTGATTTTCGACGAGGTGTTTACGGGCTTCGGGCGCACCGGGACGCTGTTCGCCTGCGAGGCCGCCGGCGTCGTTCCCGACATTATCGCGCTCTCGAAGGCGCTGACCGGCGGGACCATGGGGCTGGCGGCGACGATCGCCACAAGCGCAGTGTTTGAGGCTTTCCTCTCGGAGGATCCGGCGCATGCGCTGATGCACGGGCCGACCTTCATGGCCAATCCGCTCGCCTGCGCCGCCGCCAACGCCTCTCTGGACCTGTTCGAGAGCGAGCCGCGACTACAAGAGGTCGCGGCCATCGCCGCCGCGTTGCGCCGCGACCTCGAACCCTGCCGGGAACTGCCGGGCGTGCGGGACGTCCGCGTTCAGGGCGCGATCGGCGTCGTCGAACTGGGCTCCATCGACGACATGACGGCGTTGAAGCGGCGCTTCGTCGAGGCGGGCGTCTGGGTGCGCCCGTTCCGCAACATCGTCTATCTGACGCCGGCTTTCACCATCGGGGAAGATGATCTGAAGCGCCTGACGGATGCGATCGTTGCGGTTCTTCGAGCGGGGACGGGCTGAGCTAGTCCTGCTTCTCTTCGGATTTATCCGCGGCGTCCTTGGCGCAAACGACGTGCGTTTCGGTGCGGGTCACGCCATAGCCTTCATCGAGCGCGACCTTCTGCGCGACGCAGCCGGCGTCCACCGCCTGGGGCTCCGCGACGGATGGGTCCTGCGTTCCCATATAGGCTGCGAAAAGGATGGCCAGACCGAGCGCAAACCCCAGAATCGAACCCAGTCTGATCATGTCCTAATCCGATCTTGACGCCGCTTCGAATACAATTCGACATATAAACAGCCAAGCTCGCAAACGGTTCCGCTTGCGCAGCGCGGCCCTGTCAAAAAAAGCGGGGCGTTGAGGCAGCAACTTGGTAGCCGAGGCCTGCACGCCAAACTAGTGCAGCGCGGCAACACCCCCCTGTTTCGTTCAGGCGGATTTGTGGCCGATGGGCGTCCGGGATTGGGGCGCCGAAGCGCGGCGGGGATGACCGGCGCCGCGCGTTGTTTTTCGAAGGGGGCGAAAAGCGCGTCCCAAATGAGGGGCGCTGAAGCGTCGAGCGATCCCGGTGGCGGCGGGAGGCGCGGCGTCTCGGTTCAGGTGTGGACGGAGGCCGTTTTTTGCCCGAGGCGATTGGCGAGACTCTGCTCGACCTGGTGAAATTGTTTGGCCTCTCGTTGCACGTAAGCCGATTCCACGTCCTCGAGAGCGAGAATCTCCGCATGCTGAAGCGAGCCCCGTTCGAACTTGCCGGAGTAGTACATCTCCTGCAGCCTATGCAGCCGCGCAAACAAGTCGGGGTGAGTATTTTTATGACGACGCATTACATTCTCCCGCAATGACTTTTTTGAGAATAAAAAACAGCGCGGCCAGTGAGCGCCGCTCTTGCGTTTCCAGCTCCCAATTGATGCCTGCTTTTATTTTGCAAGCTGTATCAATAGCTTATTTTAAAATTCTAAACGGCGTCGCCGTCAATAGGGAAACTTACGTATGACCACTGTCAATAGTTCAATTTGAGATACCTGAGAGGGGATTCGAGCCGTCGCGCCCCGCCTGCGATCGGCCTGGCCAGAACAAAAACGGAACTTGCGCGTCGGCCGCGCCTCGTTTAGGCACGAGCCATGGCAAGAATCGTCGCTCCGCCGCCACCGCCCGCATCCAGCGGATCCGAGCCCATTAATCTGCGCGACGCGCTGGAGGAGCGCTATCTCGCCTACGCGCTCTCGACCATCATGGGCCGGGCGCTGCCCGACGCGCGCGACGGGCTGAAGCCTGTCCATCGCCGCATCCTCTACGGCATGCAAATCCTGCGGCTCGACCCCGGGACCGCGTTCAAGAAATGCGCGAAGATCGTCGGCGACGTGATGGGCTCGTTCCATCCGCACGGCGATCAGGCGATCTATGACGCGCTGGTCCGGCTCGCGCAGGATTTCTCCTCGCGCTATCCGCTGGTCGACGGGCAGGGCAATTTCGGCAATATCGATGGCGACGGCGCCGCCGCCTATCGCTACACCGAAGCGCGCATGACCGACGTCGCGCGGCTGCTGCTTGAGGGCATCGACGAGGACGCGGTCGATTTCCGCGACAATTATTCGGGCGACCAGCAGGAGCCCATCGTGCTGCCCGCGGCGCTGCCGAACCTGCTCGCCAATGGCGCGCAGGGCATCGCGGTCGGCATGGCGACCTCGATCCCGCCGCACAATCTCGCCGAACTCTGCGACGCCGCGCTCTATCTCATCGCCCATCCGAACGCCTCGACCGACCAGTTGCTGAAATTCGCGCCGGGGCCGGATTTTCCGACCGGCGGCGTGCTGGTCGAGCCGCGCGAATCGATCGCCGAGACCTACCGCACCGGGCGCGGCTCGCTGCGCCTTCGCGCGCGCTGGGCGAAGGAGGAGGGCGCGCGCGGCGTCTGGGTGATCGTCGTCACCGAAATTCCCTACATGGTGCAGAAGTCGCGGCTGATCGAAAAGATCGCCGAGCTTCTGAACGACAAAAAGCTGCCGCTCGTCGCCGACATCCGCGACGAATCGGCCGAGGACGTCCGCGTCGTCATCGAGCCGAAGAGCCGCGCGGTCGATCCCGCCATGCTGATGGAGCACCTCTTCAGGCTGACCGAGCTTGAGACGCGCTTCCCCATGAATATGAACGTGCTGGTCGACGGCGTCGTGCCGCGCGTGGTCTCGTTCGGAGAGGCGCTGCAGCAATGGCTCGACCATCGCCGCGAGGTCTTGCTGCGCCGCTCGCGCCACCGGCTCGCCGAGATCGTGCACCGGCTCGAAGTCCTGGCCGGCATGCTGATCGTCTTCCTCAACCTCGATGCGGTGATTCGCATCATCAGGGAGGAGGACGAGCCGAAGCCGAGGCTGCAGGCGACGTTCGGGCTGTCGGATGCGCAGGTGAATTATGTCCTCGACACGCGCCTGCGCAGCCTGCGGCGGCTGGAGGAGATGCAAATCCAGCGCGAGCACGACGAACTCGTCAAGGAGCGCGAGGAGATCGAGACGCTGCTCGGCGACGAGGTCAAGCAGTGGAAGACGATCACCTGGCAGATTCGCGAGCTGAAAAAGAAATACGGGCCGGAAACCAAGCAGGGGCGCCGCCGCACGAGTTTGGCGGACGCGCCTGATCTTGGCGACGTCGATTTCGCCAGCGCCTTCGTCGAGCGCGAGCCGGTCACCGTCGTCGTCTCGCAAAAGGGCTGGATTCGCGCGCTTAAGGGCCAGGTCGCCGATCTGAGCGCCCTGCAATTCAAGGGCGACGACGCGTTGAGCGTCTCCTTCTTCGCCGAGACCACCTCGAAAATCCTCGTCCTCGCCGGCGACGGCAAGATCTTCACGCTCGACGCCGGAAAACTCCCCGGCGGGCGCAGCCAGGGCGAACCCCTGCGGCTTCTGGCCGACATCGGCGAGGGCGAGACGATTGCCGCGGTGTTCCCGTATGCGCCCGGCGTCAAGATGCTGGTGGCGTCGAGCGATGGACGCGGCTTCGTCGCGCCGCAGGACGAGATGATCGGGGGCACGCGCAAGGGCAAGGCGCTGCTTGGCGTCGAGAAGCCGGCGACGGCGGCCCTCATCGTTCCGGCCGAGGGCGACCATGTCGCGGTCATCGGCGAGAACCGCAGGCTGCTCGTCTTTCCGCTGGCGCAGCTCCCCGAAATGGCGCGCGGCAAGGGCGTCCGCTTACAGAAATACCGCGACGGCGGGGTCAGTGACGCCAAGGTGTTCTGGCTGAAAGACGGGCTGACGTGGAAAGATTCTGCGGGCCGCGTGTTTACGGTCGGGAAGGCCGAACTGCGCGAGTGGATCGGCAACCGCGCCGACGTGGGGCGGCTACCGCCCAGAGGGTTTCCGAAGAATAATCGGTTTGGGTGAGGCTCGAACGGACTAAGCCGCGGATTAAGCGCCAAAAATATTCTAGTATCTTGTGCTTAGCATTACAGTTGCGTTTTTGCTTTGAAGTGCGCTCGCTGAGCGACCGCCTGGTGAGCTCTTCGCCAGAGCGACCATGCGATGATGTGCGCGGGTTGGATCCGCTTTCGAGCGAGCCTGATG